>Ga0308393_1000101_pt1 | contig 46381 bp, 44 predicted proteins | sample Hotspr2Sampleee2_FD_202364 | JGI IMG/M metagenome (GOLD analysis project Ga0308393, IMG submission 202364) | Hot spring phototrophic mat microbial communities from Mushroom Spring, Yellowstone National Park, Wyoming, United States - 20050630_ee2 ... | reverse complement strand
GGCGTATCGTTCGTGTGTGAGTTCTAGGGATGGGTGGTCGGCTTATGCGGCGGTGTTTCCTGCAGCGACGCATCGGTGTGTTGCGAAGGGTTCAGGGGAGTTATCTCATCTGGAGCGTTGGCACGCGCCTGTGCGTCCGCGTTTGTCTGGTTATGTGCGGAAGACTTTGTCGTTTTTTAAGTCTTTGGAGTTGCACGAGTGGGTGACACGCTGGTTCATCGTGGAGTATAACCAGTCGCTATCACTCAATACTTGACCACCACCCACACCGTGATTTGCCCGCTGTCAGGCAGCACCAGCCCCAGAATGCACTTTACGCAGGTGGTCTTGCCCGCGCCGTTAGAGCCGAGCAGTGCGACAATCTCGCCCGCGCGTACCTGAAACGAGACCCCCTGCAATGCGGGCACACACGACTTGCCAACACGGTAGGTCTTGTGCAGCCCCTGCACCTGCAACAGTGTGATATGCACTTCTGAATCGTCCCCCGATGGCTTTCCTTTCGACGAAGGTCGTCTCGTTCCCTGCTGCTTTTTTGTGCAAATGCGCGTTGGTGGCTAAAGCCGATGCGCGCAGCGACAGTCGTAGAGACTGCTCTTACTCCTCACGCCATCGATAGCCACCCTGAACGCTCAGCACGCGCCTGCCCCACGGGGGCGGCGTGCCACTTAGGATAGACGCAATCTGCATCCCGCACCCTTCTGCAGACGCCTGCTTAGACGGCGCGTAGCGCAAATAGGCGACATCCACCCTGTCGATCGCGATGGGCAGGCGCAAATGCACCGTGTCGCCCGCAAGGGACGCCTCGCCATAGGCAACAACTGCCTCCTTCGTCAGGTGCGTGGGGTGAATCACCGCGATTGCTTGGGTCTCTGTCAGGTCGGGCGTGGTCTTGGGGCTAACATTGTGCCCCCACCAGAGGAGAAGTGTGTCGCCGCTGCGTTGGGCGACAATCTCCACGCAGAAGCCCGCTTGCTGCAGCGTCTGCGGGGACACAGGCTCGGTGAAGCGGATTGCAAGCGCGGTCTGGTCGCCGTCCGTGCGCCACTCCAGCCTCTCCAGTTCAAACGGGATGCGGAACTTGACGGGGTGGGTGTTGTCAAAGCCCTCGTCCGTCTTCAGGTAGAAGGTTTCGCGCGCTTGGCGAGCGGTTTCTCGCGCCAGCACGCCGTGTTGTACGGGGGCGTTCGTGCGCCAGAGATGCAATCCCAGCGCACCTGCTGCTGCAAGTCCTGCAACAGTGATTATACTCGCAACTCTTCGTCGGGTCATCATATCATCCCCTCCCAGTTTTGCGGCTTACCCTCGTAGGCAAGTATACCCTATCCCAGAATTTTCAGACGGTCGCGTCTGGGGTCGTGTATACAGTGAAGCGATGGAGTGTAAGGCAAGGACAGGTAGAATTTGCGCCGATGCAACTGGGCATATTCAAAGACTGGCTAAACAAGGTCGGGCAGGCCTTCACACGGCGCGGCGTCGACGAAGAGTTGCTGGAGGAACTGGAGGAGACGCTGATTGCCGCCGATGTGAATGTGAACGCCGTGCAGGAGATGCTGGAGACGCTGCGCAGCGAGGCGAAAGCGCAACGGCTGCGCGAGGCGGACGATGTGCGCGCCTGCCTGCGCGAGTTGCTCAAGGGCTGGCTGGGCGAACCTGCGCCGTTGGTGGTTAGCCCCACGCCCCCGACAGTCTACCTGTTCGTGGGGGTCAACGGCGCGGGCAAGACGACCAGCATCGCCAAAACGGCGCACATGCTGCAGCGGCAAGGCAAGCGCGTGCTGCTGGCGGCGGGCGACACCTTCCGCGCCGCCGCAATCGACCAGCTGCAAATCTGGGCAGACAGGCTCGGCTGCGACCTTGTGAAGCACAAGGAGGGCGCAGACCCATCCGCGGTGGTGTTCGACGCGATTCAGGCGGCGCGGGCGCGCGGGATGGACTTCGTGTTGGCGGACACCGCAGGACGCCAGCACACGCACGCGCGCCTGATGGAGGAACTGAAAAAGGTGCATCGTGTCGCCGAGAAAGCCTTGGAACGCCCGCCCGACGAGGTGCTGCTGGTGCTGGATGCCGTTGCGGGGCAGAACGCGATACGCCAAGCGGAGGAGTTTTCGCGTGCGCTGCCGCTGACGGGCATCGTGCTGACCAAGCTGGACAGCACCAGTCGCGGGGGCGCGGTGCTGACCATCCGCAAGCAGTTGGGCATCCCGATTAAGCTCGTTGGGCTGGGCGAGAAGGCAGACCAAATCGCGCTGTTTGACCCCGACGCTTTCGTGGATGGGTTGCTCGCCACCGAGTAGCCTACAATCGCTCGGCAATCTGCACGGCGTTCAGCGCGGCGCCCTTGCGTAGCTGGTCGCCGCAGGCGAACAGCGCGACGCCGTTGGGGGTTCCCGCGTCGTAGCGGATGCGCCCGACCAGCACCTCGTCGCGCTCTGTCGCCTCGATAGGCATCGGGAAGTGGTTGCGGGAGCGGTCGTCTACCAGCTGCACGCCTTCAAAGGCGCGGTACGCCTCGTGAATCGCCTCCAGCGGCGGGCGCGCCTCCAGCTCAGCGACGATGCTCTCGCTGTGCGCTCGCAGCACGGGCACGCGCACGCAGGTCGGCGAGACCGCAATCGCAGGGTCGTCCCAGATTTTGCGCGTCTCCAGAATCACCTTGCGCTCCTCTTCGTTGTAGCCGTCCTCGCCGATGGCGGAGTCGTGCGAGAAGAGGTTGAAGGCGTAGGGGTGCGGTAGCACGGTCGGGGTGTACGGCTCGCCGCTCAGGTACGCGCGGGTGGCGTCCATCAGCTCTTGCATCGCGCGTGCGCCTGCGCCGCTCGCCGCCTGATAGGTGCTGACCACAATCCGCCGAATGCGCGACAGGCGACGCAACGGCTCCAGCGCCATCAGCAGGATAATCGTCGAGCAGTTCGGGTTCGCGATAATCCCCTTGTGCGTGGCGATGGCGTCGGGGTTGATTTCGGGGATGACCAGCGGCGTTTCGGGCTGCATGCGGAACGCGGACGAGTTGTCGATGACGACTGCGCCCGCTTGCACGGCGAGGGGCGCGAACTCCTTGCTGCGTGCGCTGCCCGCCGAGAAGAAGGCGATATTGATGCCGCGAAACGAGTCGGGCTGCAGGCGTTCCACGCGCACGCGCTCGCCACAGAAGCGCAGTTCCGTGCCCGCCGACCGCTCCGACGCCAGCAGGCGCAGACTGCGCACGGGGAATCGGCGCGCCTCCAGCACCTGCAGCAGTTCCTGACCGACCGCGCCCGTTGCGCCCACGATAGCGACTGCGTATTTCACGGCGGGGGATTGTACCCGATGGGGGGGTATAATCGGCGCGCATGCGCGGGGAGGCTTGGCGGCGGTTGGGCGCGTGGGGTGCGTTGCTGGCGATGGCGTGCGGGGCGCGGGCGGATATCCAAACTGCCCCCCTCCTAACCTCCCCCGTACACGGGGGAGGAACTCCCTCCCCGCTTGCGGGGAGGGGTGGGGTGGGGATAGATTCCTCCATATTGAACATTCGCGCAATGCAGTATGCTCTCACGCGCACGCCTGACGGCGGGCTGCTGCTGGAACTGGCGGGCAAGGTGCGCGTGGAGTATCAGGGGCGCAGGCTGGAAGGCGAACGGCTGCTGCTGGACACGGAGGCGGAGCTTGTGCGCAGCGAGGAGCCGTTCCGCCTGTTCGCCGAGCAGGGCGCGCTCACTGGACAGCGCGGCGAGTATTTCTACGAGCAGGCGCGCGGGCGGTTCGCGGGCGTGCAGGCGAATGTGCTGGGCGTCTATTTGGACGCCGCGTCGCTGGAGGGCGACCTGACCGACTTTGAGGCGCGCGCGGTGGTGGTCTCCACTTGCGACCCGTTCCGCCCGCCAATCCAGGTGCGTGCGGGGCGCGTGCGTTTGGTGCGCGGGGCGCGACTGACCCTGCGCAACGCGCAGCTGTTCATCTACGGGCAACCGCTGCCCAGCCTGCCGCAGCTGACGGTGCGCGTGGGCGAGACGGCAGAGGTGGTCAGCCTGCCGTCGCCTGTCTACAGCGCGGAGACGGGCTGGGGCGCGCGGGCGCGGCTGGAGTTGCCGCTGGGCGACAATGCGCTGTTGCAGGCGTCTGCGGCGAGCTACCTGCGCGCGGTTCCTGAGGTGCGCACGGCGGTCGGCGTCGCGCTGCGCGGCGACGAACCCGCGCTGGGCGACCCCGATCTGCGTTTGCGCTTCGAGCAGTCCGCGCTGTATAACCTACGCGTGCGCCCCGAACGCACACCCCCAGCCGACGCGCTGACCCTGCGCGCCGAAATCGCCCGCGATGTGCGCCCGCTGCTTGCCCCACGCGAGCGACTGCGCGTCTCCCGCACAGAACTCGCGCTGATTGCCCCGTTGCAGTACGCAGGCGGCTTCGGCGAGGCGAGCCTGCGCTACGGGAGCCTCAGCGAGCGCATCGATGGACAGCGCACGCCGACCCGCGAGCGACTCGCGCTGGAAAGCGACTGGTTCCAGCCGCTGCTTGGGCGCGGCGCGCTGCAACTGCGTCTGCACCTGTGGGCGAGCTACGCACACTACACGGGCGTCGGCGACTACCAGTGGCTGCGCCCGCAACTGGAACTGCTCTGGCAGCCCAACGGCTCGCTGACGCTGATGGCGGGCTACGCGCGCGCCTCCACCCGCGGCGACAGCCCGTTCCTGAGCGAGCAGCTGCGCGCCCGACGCGAAGCCAGCCTACGCGCCGAGTTCCAGCAGGGCAACCTGCGGCTGGGCGTATTGCTCAAGTACGACTGGGAGCGGCGCGACCTGTACGATGTGCAAGCGATTCTCGGCTGGCGCGATCGGTGCTTGGAGCCGTACCTGTTCTGGCGGCGCACCCCCAGCGCGGTGCTGGTGGGTGTCAACCTGACGACGCTGGGGTTCTGACCCCCACAAGGTATACTCTCCGTTGCATGCAGGCGTATCTGGTGCTGGAAGACGGGAGCGTATTTGCGGGCGAGTCGCTGGGCGCGACGGGACGCGCCACGGGCGAGCTGGTGTTCACCACCAGTATGACGGGCTATCAGGAAATCCTCACCGACCCCTCCTACGCAGGGCAAATCGTGCTGATGACCTACCCGCTAATCGGCAACTACGGCGTCAACGACGAGAGCGACGAGTCGCGTCGGGCGCAGGCGGCGGGCTTTGTGGTGCGCGAGGCGTGCGAGACGCCCTCCAACTGGCGGGCGCGCGCCGCGTTGCACGACTACCTCGCCGCGCGCGGGATAGTGGCGATGAGCGGCGTGGACACCCGCGCCGTGACGCTGCGCGTGCGCTATTATGGCGTGATGATGGCGACCATCACCACCGACGAGACGCCCGACGAAGCGCTGCACCGCCTGCAGACCGCCCCGCGCTACGACGAGGAGGACTTCGTGTACCGCGTCACGACGCCCGAACCCTACAAATGGGGCTACGACGGGATGGAACCCATCGACGCGCCCGACGACCGCTACCGCAAGCGTGTGGTGATTTTGGACTGCGGGGTCAAGTGGAACATCCCGCGCCGATTGGCAAGCCTCGGCGTGCGCTCCATCATCGTACCTGCGACGGCGACCGCCGAGCAGATACTGGCGTATCAGCCTGACGGGGTGCTGCTTTCGCCAGGTCCGGGCGACCCTGCGCGGTTGCAGCCTGTGATTGCGACGGTGCGTGCGCTGCTGGGCAAGGTTCCCATCGCGGGCATCTGCTTGGGCAATCAGTTGGTGTGCTTAGCGTTGGGCGCGCGCACCTACAAACTCAAGTTCGGGCATCGCGGGGGCAACCACCCTGTGAAGAACCTGCTGACGGGGCGCGTGGACATCACTTCGCAAAATCACGGCTACGCCGTAGACCGCGACAGTTTGGACGGCACAGGGCTGGAGCTAACGCACATCAACCTCAACGACGGCACAGTGGAGGGCGTGCGCCATCGCGACCTGCGCGTCATCACGCTGCAGTACCACCCCGAAGCCGCGCCGGGTCCGTGGGACAGCCGCCCGTTTTTCAACGAGTTCCTCGCGCTGATGGACGGGCGCGGGGCTTGAGGGAGAGGTCGCTATGAGACAGTCTCTGGGAGATGACAAGGCGCAGGTTACGCTTGCTCTTGCTGCCGACTATCTTGAAGTGCTGGCAACCGCGCGTTCAGTGGGCTTGCTACCCGCACGGCGCTGTCTGGTTGCCCTCGTGCGCGAATTCGCTGCTGCCCGCGCGGGAGAACCACACGACCAAGAGCCAGGTAATGTGTATGTGGTGGTTCTGGAGCCGCGCACCGCTCAGCCGCCAAGACGCCTCTGGGGGCAACTCGTCGGGCACGGCTGTGGCGGCGTGCTGGTGGTACACGACCTGAACCGCGACGGCAGGGACGAAATCTTTTTCTGGGTAGATGGGCAGGCGTGCGCGGCGGGCGTGCTGCAGATGACACGCGCAAACCAAGCGCGTTGGCTCTATCGAAGCGAGGGTCGCTTCCGCGCAGAGGCACGCGATGTGAACCGAGACAGGCGCTGGGAGATTGTGGAATCGTGGCTCACAGTCCAGTTAGATGAGCCGCACTACTCGCAAATTTCCCGACAGCGATGCTTGTTCGCACGCAAGCTATGGCGGTGGGACAAACGCGCGGGCGCGTACCGCACTATGTCCACGAGGGGCTTGCAATGCATCCAGGCGCTGCCGCCCTACGATCCAGAATATCCAGAGACCGACGGACAACCGATGGCGAACAGCACGACCCAAGCCGATGTAATGGTGACTCTCAAGGGGGAATTGGGAGGTGATGTTCCGCAATCGGGAGGATGTGTTCGTCGCGATGGATTTGCTCTGGTATCCTGTCAAGGGCAAACCCAAGATACGCCTTGCGCCTGATGTGCTGGTCGCGCTTGGACGCCCCAAAGGTCCGCGCCGTTCCTCCAGCAATAGGAGTAAGACAACATCCCGCCGCAGATGGTTTTCGAGGTGCTGTCCGAAGCCAACACCCCTGCCGAGATGCGCGAGAAGTTCAAGTTTTACCAGCGGTACGGCGTGTAAGGTTCCCCTTGCCCGCAGGTCGGGTGCATCTCGCGCAGGGAGCAACACCTTCCCGCTGGCAGAGCCCCTTCTCAGTGATGATGCTAATCGTCACACCATAGTTCGTTATCGCACGGCGAGTCCCCCAAACGCGACACACCACAGCGCGTACGCCCGTTGCGCTTGCGCGAAGAACCACTCGCTTAGGTACACTTTTGCTTGCTATGGAGAGCCTGCTCGCACAGACGCGCCAATTCGTGCGGGAACGGTTGCTGCTACTTGAAAGCGATTTCGAGACGCTGTACGCGCTGGGGCTCACGCTACGCGAGTTGAGTTGGGTTTGGAGCCGCTTACCTGACGAGACTCTTGCTGACCTTGAGCGTGCCCTGCAAAGTGCGCAACCGCTCACTGAAGATACAGCGAACATCCTGCTGGAGGAGCTGTGGGTGCGTCAAAAGACGCTTGCCCGCGCAGCGGTGCAGGGACAACCGCCGCGCTACCCGCCGCTGCAGGCAGCACTCCGTGCCTACGAGCGGCTGCGCCGCGTCCGCGCGAGCGTGGACGCACAGCGGTTGGAGGCGCTCCTGCTGACGGCGACTCTGGAGGAGCCGACCGCGCCCATGCCGAACCAAGCGGAGATGCTGATGCGCACGCTGTACGCAGGGCAGCCCTTCCACGACTGCAACGCCAGCGTTGCGGTCGTGATGGGACTGGCGTTCCTGCAGGCAAACGGCGTCGCAGTGGACTTCGACGACTCGCACCTCGCTGACCTGACGCGCGCTGTCGCCGAGCAGACGGATCTGCGCCTACCCGACGCCCCCGCCGCTGAACCCGATCCGCGCGACTGGGACGATATCGTGGACGCGCTCCTTGCCCGCTACCGCGACCCGCTCGTGCGCACGGAGCATGCGCTGAGCGAAACGCAACTCGTGCGCCTGGAGCAGCTGCCCGACACCGTGCGGACAACCCTGCAGCCCGCGCCTGGACCGAGTTCCGAATGGCGCTACCTGACACTGCAGGACATGATTTGGCTCAACAACGAAATCACCAAGTCGCCCCAGTCTTACAACTACGACCGCTTGGAGGAGGCGACCTACTACCAGTACAGTTATCGTCAGAGCCGTGATGTGCTATTACAAGCGGCGCGCTTGCTATGGGGCTACCTCAGGTATCGCCCGTTCGCGCGGGGCAACCTCGCAACTGCACTGATAGCGACGCTGGCGTTTTTGCGCCTCAACGGCTACGAGACACGCTTGCCTGCCACAGAAGCTGCCGCGTGGATCGAGCAAGTTGCAACACGACGCAAGCACCCGCTGGATGCAGTACGCCAAATTGCGGTACCCGTGCAGCAAGGAATCCAACCCGAATCCCTGCGCGAGCTGGCACACTGCCTCATCGAACACTACGAGTCTGCCCTGCACGCGCTTACGGAAGACTAAGCGACATCCAAAACCAGCAAAAGTACCAGATTTTGCTCTTGCTTCTTGACATCCGAGAAAGAGATGTGCTATAATATGAACGGGCGTGGATATGACTCTTATGCCTATCTGTCCGAAGTATTCGGAAGGAGGATGCAACCATGAGACGATTAGTGATTGTAGCGCTAAGCGTGCTGATGTGCACGAGTGCGTTCGCACTGTTCGGGGAAACTGAGCCGAATAACACACGCGCTACGGCGGACGCGGTACTGTACACCCGAGCTGCACCCTGGAGCGATATAGGATTTCTAAGTCTCACAGCAAACGACAGCGACTTTTTCAAAATTCGCCTGCGAGCGTTTGACTGGTTGACCGTGATTACTTTCCCTGTGTCTCAAAACAATACTCGCCCCGACACTGTGTTAGCCCTGTTCGATGCAACAGGTACCACTGCTCTCGTGTGGAACGACGATGCAGGTGCAATTGGCAATCTTGGCTCTGCCATACGATACCAGGCCCAGGCAGACGGCGATTACTTCATCGCCATCACAGCTTTCTACTCATTTACTGGAAGAGACCAGCTCAGCTACTACGAAAACGCTAATCATACGGATGTAGGCGATTACATCCTGACCGTGAGCGTGGCTCCTGTTCCCGAGCCTGCAAGCATTCTCGCATTAGGCGCTGGACTGGCAGGTCTGGCTGGGCTGCGACGTCGCATGCGCAAGTAAGGATTGGTTCTGTAAGTTGGTTGCGCTTTCGCCCCCCGATTGTTCTGGGGGGCGTTTCGTTTTAGGCTGCTCTCGTGATGTGTGCCTGCAGGTGAATCTGCGATAGCACCTCCTCGACAGTAGTGATGCCATCGCGCACTTTTTGAATAGCGTCTTGCTGGATTGTGGAGAGCGTGCCGTCGGGTGCAGCCGCACGCAGGGCATCGCTGTCCGCTTCGCGGGCAATCAGGCGGCGTATCGGTTCGCTCATCACGAACAGCTCGTATAACCCGACGCGCCCTTTGTAGCCAATCTGGTTGCAAGCATCACAGCCAACGGGACGATAGGTCAGTAGCGTGTCCACTCCGAACAGGCGTGTAATCGCGGGGTCTGTGACGGTTATCGGCTCCTTGCATTGCTCGCACAGACGGCGCACCAACCGCTGCGCCAGCACGCCAATCAGTGCGGAGTTAATCAGAAAGGTGGGCACGCCCATATCAATCATGCGGGCGGGGGCACTTGTGGAATCGTTCGTGTGCAGCGTCGATAGCACGAGATGCCCCGTCATCGCTGCGCGGCAGGCGATTTCGGCAGTCTCGGCGTCGCGGATCTCGCCCACCAGCACCACATCGGGGTCTTGGCGCAGCATCGCACGCAGCTGCGCAGCGAAGGTCAGTCCAATCCGCTCGTTCACCTGCGACTGCCCGACACCGTCAATTGTGAACTCGACGGGGTCTTCGCAGGTCAGGATATTGCGGCGGTCGCTTTTAATTTGCTGGAGCAGGGCGTAGAGCGTTGTGCTTTTACCCGACCCTGTGGGACCAGTGACGAGAATCATGCCCCACGGCTTGCTCGCCAGCGCGATTAGCCCCTGCTCGACAGCAGGGGGCATGCCCAGTTGCGCGAGCGGCTTGAGGGCGTTGTCTCGGTTGAGCAGGCGAATCACCACGCGCTCGCCAAACACCGTGGGCAACGATGACACGCGAGCATCTATTTTGCTATCGCCAGTTTTGATGGCGAATCGACCATCTTGAGGCAAGCGTCGTTCCGCGATATCCATCTCGGCAAGCAACTTCACGCGCGCTATCACTGCCGATTGGAGCGTTAGAGGCACTTCCCGCACAGTATACAACACGCCGTCAATCCGCAAGCGCACCTGCATCTTGGTCTCCAACGGCTCGAAGTGTATGTCGCTCGCATTGCGTTCCACTGCTTCTAACAAGATACCGTTGACCAACCGAATCACAGGCGCTTGATGAATCGTCTTGTCGATATCCGAGATGTCCGCGATTTCTTCCGACACCTGTTCCTCAACTTCCACAGTCTTACCCTGTTCGTGGACATCGGCGTCGTGCAGGCTATAAATCCGCGCAATTGCTTGCAAGACTCGGTCGGGCGGGCTAAAAGCGACCTTGATGAACTTACCTGTGCTTTGACGCAGGTGGTCAAGCATCTCCACATTGTTCGGGTCTGCTGAGGCGACCCACAGGATAATGCCCTCCTCGCGTAGGGGCACAACCATAAAGCGCGTAGCGTCTTGAAGTCCCACCCAGTGGCGCACACGCATCGCTTCTTGGATCTGGGCGTCGCGCAGCGGTTCGTAGGGGCATTCCCACTGCTCCGCCTGCGCCTCATAGTAGTCATCTTCGGTGATATAGCCCAGCGCAATCAGCGACTCGCCCAGCCGCTTGCCCGTCTCACGCTGATACGCCAGCGCGTCTTCTAACTGCTGAGGCGTGATTTTGCCCTTCTCTAATAGCCACTCGCCCAATCGCTTGACGCCGTACATGGTACACTCCTGCAGGAATTATCGGCGCATGTGGCGTATTTTTAAGCACACTGGAATCCACGAGGGCTGACTCACACGCTTCTCACACCGTTATTTAGAGGAGGTAGCCGATGTATCAGCCGAACCGCTTGCTGACTAACCCTATTAATAAATATATAGTAGAGCTATTAGCGGACTGGAAAGACTACGAGTTGTTGTTGCGTCCCGCACGACGGTTCCTGTTTCACCATTTGTATCGTCCAAGCGCGTATGTGCCTGAGTTCAACAAACCCTGCTTCGGGGTGCTGTGCCTGCGCAACGACCGCGAAAAGCGTCCCCTGCTGGTGGTGGAGACTGAGTCGCAACTGAGCGAAGCACTGCGCCAGTGTTATCGCGAGAGCGATGTGCTGTGGCTAGAGCTGTACGAGGGCCTTGCAGGCATTCAGTGTTCTTGTGAGAACAGAAGCATCCGAATGGAGATTAGTTGCACGGTGGCACAGTTGGGCAGCGCGTTGCGTGCACCACTTGCGTGGGCAGATGAGCGCGTCGAACAGCGGTATGTACCGCAAGGGCGACTGATTCAAAGCTTCCACGAGCGCGTGCTGCGGGAAGCAGTCGACTTACTCACGCCATACTACCCGATCGAGTGCCACCACCAGATGCCTTTTGGGTTCGTAACGGGGTATCGAGCGCAGATGCCACCGCAGATTGCCCGTTCCGCTGTCGATGTGGTGCTGTTGGTAAGCGTGCAGCAGAACAGCGACGGCATTGTGCTGCTGCCTATCAATCTCAATCTGCACAACGCACATGTCGCCAACGAGCAAACCACTGAGAAGGATCGGCTGATGTGTGAGTTTGCAGCCGCAATCAAGATGCCGTTTCTGACCATTCGCGCTGCGGAGCAGCCTGACGCTTATGTGTTTTCCGCACCATCACTCAACGAGAAGTCGATTACGGTCATCGGACGCGCACCTGCCGATTGGGCAAATGCAATTCGCCCCTTCGTCGAATCTGCCTTAGAAGCCGTAGACATCATCTCAAAGTAGGGTCTGTGGCGTCGTTTGGGAAGCAGGGCGTGCAATACTCTCGGTACTCGGGCTATCGCACGCCCAGCAACAGCTCCATCGTGAGCTGGTCAAGCCTCTCGTACTGGTAGCCCTGCGCGCCCAGCGCAGCACGGTCGAACCTATGCGCTTTCAGCCACGCGGCGCTCTCCCGAGAGTACTGCATCCGTGCCTGTAGTTCGGTATCCCAGCGCCGAATCTGCGCCAGCAACTCCTGAATCTCTGGGTCTTGGTTGAATTGCGCCACCTTCTCCTTAAGAATCAGGTAGGTGCGCATACAGCCTGTCGCAAACGCCCAAACCCCTTCCTCGTCTTCCGTGCGGTAGGCGTGGGCATCGAAGTGGCGCGGCCCGTCGTAGCCGTTGTCTTCCAACAGCTTCACAAGGAAGAACGCCCCTTTGATGTCTTCTGCGCCGAATCGGAAGTCTTGGTCATAGCGGCAGAGCTTTTGCGCGTTCAGATCGATGTGAAACAGCTTGTTGCGTTCGATGGCTTGCGCGACAGCATGCGTAAAGTTCAGCCCAACCATCTGCTCATGCGCTACTTCGGGGTTCACTCCGCACATGCTGGGGTCGTCCAGCGTTTCAATAAACGCCAGCATCGCCCCCACAGTGGGCAAGAAGAGGTCGCCGCGCGGTTCGTTCGGCTTTGGCTCCAGCGCAAACTTGAGGCGATAGCCTTGATCGTGGACATAATGAATGAGAAAGTTCATGCACTCACGATACCACTGGAGCGCTTGGATGGGGTCTTTGGCAGCGTCGGTCTCTGTGCCTTCGCGCCCGCCCCAGAATACATAGATTTCTGCACCCAGCTCAACCGCGAGATCGATTGCGTGCATCGACTTCTGCAGTGCATAGGCACGCACTTTCGGGTCGTTGCTGGTGAACGCGCCATCTTTGAATGCAGGGTCTGAAAACAGATTTGTTGTGCCCATCACTAAGCGCATATTGTGGTCTTCCAGTGCCTGCTTGAACTCGCGCACGATGCGGTCGCGTTCAGCAGGCGTCGCGTCGATGGGCACCAGATCGTTATCGTGCAGGTTCACGCCCCACGCGCCCAGTTCAGAAAGTTTTTGCACGATGCGCGTTGGAGGGATGCGCGGGCGTGCAGGCTCGCCGAACGGGTCGCGCCCGATGTTGCCAACCGTCCACAGCCCGAAGGTGAACTTATGTTCTGGTTTTGGTGTATAGTCTCCCATAGAGCGCCTCCTCGCATACGCAAGGTTCGTGTCTGCACGAGAGACTCCTGCTAGCTTGGCAGCCAGCGCACGGAGTTTCGCCCCACACGGTACACACGATACCTCTTATGGGGGTAGAATCCTGAATATGCGCGCTTCGTTCGGATTTACACTTATCGAACTGTTGATTGTGATAGCAATAATTGCTATTCTTTTGGCAATTCTGTTTCCCGTGCTGGTGCAGGCGCGGGAGAGCGCGCGCCAGAGCGTGTGTGTTCAGCATATGCGCCAAATCGGGCAGGCGTTCTGGATGTATTTGCAGGACTATGACGAGCGCATGCCCGACCGCCGCGACCTCAAGCGTGCGCTGGGCTACCGTCCGTGGAGCAGCTGGCCCCCCTCCGACCCGCGTTGTGGTTGGGCGGGCATGGTGCTGGAACCGTATGTGCGCCATTGGGGTGTCTGGAACTGCCCCAGCGTTGCAGGCAGCATAATGGGCGAGGTCGTGCAGGTCAAGCAGGTGGTGGACGCCCAGTGCATCACGCGCTACTGGATGTGGCGGTTCGACCGCCTCGACGACCCCGTCGCGCCCGACAACTTCTGGGGCAAGACACCTGACCAAGCGATTGCTGACCTGCAAGCGAACCCCAGCCAGTTTTACGCACATCCCGAAAGTATCAGTGATGTGGAACTGATGGTAGATCCCTATTTCCCGCGCACAGTGCGCACTGTGGAGCCTCCACTGCGCGGGCGTGCCGTGCATCGCGGCGGTCGGAACCGCCTGTTTCTGGACGGACATATCCGCTGGTTGCGCGACATCCGCACGGAGTGAGTCGTCGCCTGCGGTATAATTCGCTCTGCGATGGCGTTCGAAGTTCTCCTAGTGGCAATCATAGCGTCGTTCTGGGTGGGCGCATTGCCGTTTGGGTACTGGGCGGCTCGACTGCGTGGAGTGGACATCCGCAAGGTGGGCAGTGGCAATATCGGCGCAACGAATGTGTTCCGCGCGCTGGGGGCGAAGATTGGTCTCACGGTGCTGGTCTTGGATGCGCTGAAGGGCTTCCTGTCGACTTGGCTGGCGATGCGGGCGGGCGCGAGCGATGTGGAGGCGATTCTGGTCGGCGTGGCGGCGATTCTGGGGCACACCTTCTCACCGATTATGGGCTTCAAAGGGGGCAAGGGGATAGCCACGGGTCTGGGCGCGCTGCTGGCAGCCGCGCCACTGACGCTCGCCGTTGCCCTCCCGATATGGTTGGTGGTGTTTTTGCTGACGCGCTGGGTGTCGCTGGCGTCTATCCTCGCGGCGGCAAGCACGCCCATCGCCGCCTACCTGTTCGGATACTCGCTGCCAACGGTGGGCGTGCTTACCGCTATCGTCGCGGTGATTATCTTCAAGCACCGTTCGAACCTCTGGCGCATTATGCACGGCGTGGAGCCGAAGCTGCAGCTGCGCAACTCGCGCCCGAACTTGGAACAAGAGTGTCTCGATCTCGCGCGCACGGCGGTCGAGCGGATGGTGCTGGACGGCGCGAAGATTGAGCCAGACCTCAGCCGCTTGCCCAACATGTTGCGTGAGCCAGGCAGCGTGTTCGTCGCGCTGTATCAGGGCGAGCAGCTGCGCGGGCTGATGGGCAGCCTGCAGCCGCAGCAGCACACCCGCGCGCACGAAATCGTGTACCACGCCACCCGTGCCGCGCTGCTGGATCCTTACCACCCGCCGATTGACCCCGCTGAGTTGCCCACCCTGCGCTATGTGGTCTACCTGGTGGAGTCCTACGAGCCGTTGCGCAGCCTCGACCAGGTTGACCCGCGCCACGATGGGCTGCTGGTGGAGTGGCGCGGACGCGAGTGCGTGTTGGCGCCGCCTGAGCCGAACCGCAGCCCGCAAGAGCAGATTCACTACGCGCTGACGCGCGTGGGCGCGCCGCGCAATGAACGCCCCGTCGTCTACCGCGTGCGCCTGAACCGACTGGGATAGCCGATGTGGGTCAAAATCTGCGGGCTGACGAACCCCGACGACGCACAGCACGCCCTCGAAGCAGGCGCAGACGGGCTGGGTTTTATCTTCGTGCGCCAAAGCCCCCGCTACCTGCCCGCGCACGACCCTGACTGGCAGTCGTGGCTACCCACGCTGCAGGGCGCAACGCGCGTGCTGGTCGTCAGTGACCTCGACGAACTGCCCGACGGATGGGAGCGGTGCTTTGAGGTGGTGCAGTGGGTGGTTGAGTCTGCCCTCACCCCCAGCCCCGCTCCCACAGGGTGGGAGAGGGGAGCCAATTTCCCCCTCTCCCGCCTTGCGGGAGAGGGGTTAGGGGTGAGGGCAAAATCCCTCTGGCTCGCTCTGCGCTTCCCACACGAATGCACGGCGGACGCGATTCTGCAGACGCTGGACGCGCTGCACGCGCACGCCGAGCGGTTCGTGCTGGACACCTACCACCCGACGCTGTTGGGAGGCACGGGACTGACGCAGGATTGGGCGCGCCTTCGAGAGGTGTGTGCCCACGCCCCGCGCCCGATTCTGCTGGCAGGCGGGCTGACCCCCGAAAATGTCGCCGACGCGATTCGCACGGCACGCCCCGCAGGCGTCGATGTCAGTTCGGGGGTGGAAGCCGCGCCTGGGCGCAAAGACCCCGACAAGGTGCGCCAGTTTATCCACAACACCAAGACCGCGCTGGAGGGTGAGCGTGGCTAAGTCGCCGCCGCCGATTCGCGAGCAGTACGGCAGCGCGGGCGCAGGTGCTGTCGCCGTGCTGGTGTTCCTGAACATCTTGTGGGCGGGGGCGAACCCCGCCGCGCTGGTGATGATGCAGCACCACCGCCCCGAATGGGTCGCTGCGTTCCGTTTCATTGGCGCGGGCACGATGCTCGCGCTGCTGCTTGCGATACCCGCTGTGCGCCGCGTGCTTGCGCCACACCTGCCGCGCCACCTGCCACACTTTCTGACCGCCGCCGCGATTGGCGTCGTCGGCGTGCCCGCCGCCTACATCTGCTACTTCTGGGGCACGAAGCTCAGCACCGCCACCGAAGCGACGCTGCTGGTCTCCAGTTCGCCGATTTTTTATGCGCTGCTGGCGCGCCTGTGGCTGCGCGAGCGCTTCCCGCCCGAAAAGACGCTCGGTATCGCGCTGGGCATCGTGGGCGTGTGGGTGATTGTGAACAAGGGCTGGCTGCTGCAGGAGTTTTCGGGCGCGACGCTAGGCAATCTGCTCGTGCTGCTGGGCGTGCTGATTGAGAGCGTGAATGTGGTGGTCGCTAAGTCGCTGGCGATGCGCTATTCGGGCGTCGGGCTGCTGATGATTGAATCCTGCTGCGCAGCGGTCTCGCTGACGGTCATCTCGCTGCGGTTCGCGGGCGCGCCGAATCTCGGTTGGACGCTGACCGACGCTGCGATGTGGTTTTATTTGGCGTTCGTGTGTACCGTGTTCGCCTTCTCGGTGTGGTTTTACTTGATGGAGCGTGCGCCTGTGGGGGCGATGGGCGTGACGATTTTCGCGCAGACGCCTGCGGCGGCGTTCATCGGCTACTTTTTGCTGCGCGAAGCGTTGCATCCCACAATCTGGCTGGGCGCGGGGCTGATTATCGGCGGGATTCTGCTGACGCTACGCGCGGGCAAGCGGGCGGTCAGTACGGTGGCAGCGCACGACGTCCCAGGTGGGTAATAACCAGCCCAAGAAAGAGCAGGTTGCGCCCCAGTCGCAGGGGATAGGGCGGGCGCCGCACCGGTTGGGGTGTCGCCGACTGCACGGCGCGCGCCGTCGCGGTCGCCAGCGCGTGCAGGGTGTTGGGGCGCGCGAGTGGGTCTTTCAGGCGGGCAAGCAACGCATCGGGTGCAACCTGCCTGCCCAGATGCGCCCCCATCCAGATGCCCAGCAGCGCGGCGGTGCTGTCCGTGTCGCCGCCACAGCGAATGAGCGCGCCCACCGCCTGCACGAAGTCGTCGGGAAAGCGAAGCCAGGCGTGTAGGGCTGCCGCTGTCGTATGCACGATGTAGCCCGACACGCCGCGCTGCCAGCCCTGCAACTGGGCGAACTGTTCCGTCGTCTGCCATGCGTCTACACTTGCCAGCGCGGCGCGCAGCGGCTCGCGCAACTCCGTAGGGCAGGCGTCCACCCGCTGGCGGATGGCGTCCATCGGCGGCGCGCCCGCGCTGTGGGTCGCTAACGCTGCAAGGTCGGCGCAACACAGTGCGCCCGCCTCCGCTTTCGGGTCAGTGTGCGTGATCCGCGTCGAAAGGCGCACAAGCGTCTCACGCAGCTGGGGATGGTCGGGGAGCGCGACGCCCAGAATCGCCCCGCGCAGGGCAGGCGCATTCCCTGCCGAGCGCACGCCGCTGCGCTGGGGCGACATCCCCAGCCAGAGCCGCACACCCGCCCGCGCGGTCGACAGCCCAATCCCCGCAGGCAGCGTCGCCAGCCACACGCGCAACTCGTTTGCCAGACGCGCCTGAAATCGCGCCGAATCGCCCCCGCTGTGTGCCAGCGCACGCAATGTCATTATTGCCTGCTCCGCATCGTCGGAGATAAGCCCCACAGACGGCAGCAGATGATAGCGCGTCGGGTCGGGAAATAGGCGCAATACACGGCGCGGCGACAGGTTCTCGTAGGCAATCCCCAGCGCGTCGCCGATGGCGCAGCCGATCAGCGCGCCGTAGAGGCTCTCTTCATGGCGCGTTGGACTTACCGCGCTTTGCATGCTTGCACGAACCCCTCAAAGAGCGCGTGGGTGGCAGGCGCGTCGGGGTCGCGCTCAGGATGCCACTGCACCCCAATCAGAAACGGATGGTCGGGGTCTTCAATCGCCTCCACCACGCTGTCGGGCGAGTAGGCGGTGATGACCAGCCCCTTGCCCACTGTGCGCAGGGCTTGATGGTGTGCGCTCACAATCTCGAAGCGCGTTTGCCCCAGAAGCCGCGCGAGTTTCGAATTCGGCGCAATCTCCACAAAATGGCGCGGGAACGGCTCCTCTTCGGAATCGCGCTGGTGCTTGAGGTTCACGCTCGGCAGGTCGGGCAGGTGCTGATGCAGCGCCCCACCCCGCCACACATTCAGCAACTGGCAGCCGTAGCAGATGCCCAGAATCGGCTTGCGGCGCGCTTCGAACGCCTGCAGCAACGCCCACTCTTGGTCGAAGCGCGCGGCGTTCACCAGTACTGCCTTCGGGTGGGGCGGCTCGCCGTAATGCTTCGGGTCGATGTCGCCGCCGCCAGGAATCAGCAGTCCGTCCAGGTGCGCCGCCAACGCCTCCGCGTCCGCGCTAGGCTGAATTAGCACCGCCACGCCCCCCGCGCGATGCACCGAACGCACATAAGCGTCATTCAGACTGACCCGCCCGCTAATCTCGTCGACTCGTTTCCAGTTGGCGGTAATGCCAATCAGTGGTTTCACATCGTGCATCGATTGGAGCGTACCTCTCAAAAAAAAGAGCGACGCTATCGAGAGAAGGTCAGAGCCTAGCGTCGCTGTGTGCCGTAATTCGCCCAGTTAGAATACCCCTGCAGGTATTCCGTCCTGTTAAGACTCGAAAAGTTGCCAAAAGTGGACATCCACGGCACGCCAAGCTGCCCGAAAAGAGCGATTCTCTCCAACACTCCAACCCCCACGAGTGTTGCAGGAAAAAAAGGGTGCAACAGCAGGGCGCATCTGTCCGCCTGCGTTCCGCGCCTCGATAGGATGAGCACCGCCAGCGATTCAAGATGCCGAGTTCAGGCAGGTCGGGTTCCAAACCAGTTGGCGCATGCAGGGCGAATTGGTGTATAATAGGCATTATGCGAAGGCTTGTGTTGCTTGGGCTGTGTTTGATGATAGGGCAGGCTGTTGCGCAGCATGGGATGCGCCTGCGGATTGACACCCCTGCGTTAGAGTACGCGCCAGGGCAACTCGTGGTGATGTTTCGGGAAGGTGTTGCGCCAGTGGAGCGCGCGTGGCTACGGCAAGCAGCGGGCGCCCGACTGGTGCAGCGGGGTCAGTACGCCGATTACGAACTGTGGCAGTTGAGCCCCTATGCCGATATGCGTCGGGCAGCGGCACAACTGTTGCACTCAGGCTGGTTCGCGACGGTGGAGCCGAACTGGCGAATCGAGGCTACTGATGACTGGATCCCGAACGACCCGCTCTATCCACTGCAGCCTGCGCTGCCTGTAATTGGTGCGCCACAAGCGTGGGCGCTATGGCGTGGCGATGACCAGTTCACGATGGCTATTCTCGACACAGGCGCACGGTTAGACCATCAGGATCTGCAGCCGCGCCTGCTGCCAGGCTACGACTTCGGCAACGACGACAACGACCCCAGCGACCCATTTGGGCATGGAACTTTCGTAACAGGGATTGCAGGTGCGGTAACCAACAACGCGCGTGGAGTCGCTGCTGTCGCGCCTCACGGGATGATTCTGCCTGTAAAGGTCTTCACCAACGCTGGCTCGGGTTTTTTGAACGACCTTGTCGACGGAGTTGGCTACGCGATTACGCAGGGAGCCCATGTGATTAATCTTAGCTTGGGGTCGCCCAATCCGCTGAGCGCTTTGCAGACCGCGCTCAACACGGCGTGGAACGCAGGCGTTGTGATTGTCGCCGCAGCAGGGAACGCCAACAACTCGAGGCCCTTCTATCCTGCCTATTATCCTGTATGCATCGCGGTCGCCGCGTGCAATCTGGACGGCTCCAAGTCGGATGTTTCCACCTTTGGCGATTGGGTCGATGTGGCTGCGCCGAGCGGAGATGTCTACTCACTGACCACAGAGAATGACGACGCTTACGGGCGCAACTTTGGCGGTTTCACCTCGTATGCCGCGCCGTTTGTGACGGCGCAAGCGGCGATGCTGTATGGATTGGTCGCCGATGAACCGACCGACCGCTCGCGGGCACGCGCCCAAGCGGTGCGCCAACTTATTGAAACAACGGCGACCCGCGTGCCAGGCGACTATGTGGCACACGGAATGATCAACCTACGGGCGTCGGTGGAGAAGGCGCTCACCGTGCCTGTGGGCGGACGCGTGCAGATTCAAGGCTACATAGGCAGCTACGACGGACGCACCGTGGAAGTCGTACTGCGTCCGCGAGGGAGCAGCACGCCGCTTGCAACCGCCAACGGTGCACTGAACAGCGTGGGTGTCTTCGAAGTGAGCTTTTTCAACTACCTTGGCTACTACGACCTTGCCTTTCGCGTGCCAGGCACGCTATTCAAGCGCGTTGCCAATGCACGCATGCGCTATCCAGGCATCACTGGCATCAATTTGATGCTCGTCCCAGGTGATGTAAACGGCGACAATGTCATTAACGATGTGGACCTGCTGCAGATTTTGCTTGCGTTTGGTGAAAGTGATCCGTCGATGGATCTAAACGGAGACGGCACAGTGAACGATTCGGACCTGCTACTGATGCTGTTTAACTTCGGAGCACAAGGCGAATGAGTCGGGTTGGGCTAGGGCGCGCAGGCGAGGCACAGGCGGCGCGGTTTTTGGAAGCGCAGGGCTATGTGTTGCTTGCACGCAACTGGCGCACGCGCGAGGGTGAACTGGATATCGTCGCGCAGGAGGGCGACGCGCTCGTGTTTGTCGAGGTCAAGGCGCGTCGCTCGCTCCTGCGCGGCTTAGGCGAGGAGAGTATTGACGCACGAAAGCGACAGCAGCTTGCTCGCCTCGCCGAACAGTTCCTCGCAGTGCATCCTGAACTGGTATTCCATCAGTGCCGATTCGATGTCGTTGTTATCGACTATACGGAATGCCCTATGCAGGTTCGACTCTATCGGAACGCATTTGACCTCGAGTAGAGTCGGTTTACTCTGTGCGTAGCGCATCGTTCATCTTGCCCGACCGATAGCCTTCCAAATCCAGTGTGACATACAGGTAGCCTAACGACTTCATGTGCGCCACGATTTCGGGTGCGTGCTGTAGCACACGCTCAAAATCGTGCGGCTCGACCTCAATGCGCACAACTGTTTCGTGATGGCGCACGCGCACTTGGCGCAAGCCCAACGCGCGCAGGTATCGCTCAGCGCGGTCGACCTGCTGCAGTCGCTCGCGTGTAATCACAGTACCGTAGGGGAATCGGCTGGAGAGGCAAGCGAACGACGGCTTGTCCCAAATGGGCAGTCCCAAATGCTTTGCCAGAGCGCGAATGTCCGCTTTGGTGAAGCCTGCCTCCAGCAGCGGAGCGCGCACACGATGTTCCTGCGCTGCACGCATGCCAGGGCGGTAGTCGCTCAGGTCGTCCGCGTGGGTACCGTCTGCAATCCACGCAATCCCCTCTTCGTCGGCGACGCGGCGCAAAATGGCGTATAGCTCCGTTTTGCAGTGGTAGCATCGGTCAGGACGGTTCACCCGAAACAGCGGGTTCTGCAACTCGTGTGTGGGCACAAGGCGCACCCGCACCCCAATCTGATGCGCCAGTTGCAGTGCCTCTTCGATTTCGCCTGCGGGGAACGCCTCCGATTTGCCAATCACTGCCACGCACCGCTCGCCCAGCACGCTGTGCGCAACTGCGACCAGCAGCGTGCTGTCTACTCCACCCGACAGCCCGATGACCACCGCGCCCATTTCACTCAGGAGCGCACGCAGGCGCTCGTACTTCGTTTGCAGCTCCAGAGTCATAGCGGAATCTCTCCTGTCTGGGTCGACTCCATCCGAACCAACCGCCAGTCTTCGTACTGAATCACCCACCACTTGCGTTGCGGGAGTTTGCGGAACTCGAACTCCACCACGCCGAAGTCTTGCGAGTTGAGGGCGTTGGGGCTGTTGGGGTCGCGCCAGGTGATTCGGATGGGCGTGCGCACGACGATGCTCCCCGCGAACATCTCTATTTGCAGCTCGCCCAACTCGGCGCGTGGAGCGTGCGCGTTGCGAAAAAACTGCAAGAGCTGGTAGCGCAGCCGCTGCTTGTCCATCCCACTCCAAGTGAACTCTTCGGCAAGGTACTCAATCATGCCGTCAACATCTTCACGCTCGAAGGCTTGCTTGCCTTCGGTAATTATCTGCTGGATGCGTGTGCGTGGGTCGACCGTTTGGGGCGTTGCGATTCCGATTAGTAGGCGCGCAACTATCAGCAGCAGAGCCGCTATGCCCAGTCCCAGCATAAGCTTTGTGCGGAGTTGCATTGTTCACCATCCCAGCGGGTGCCATACGGTCTTGAATTCGAGGTACGGTTCCATCCAGTGCAGTCCCTGCGCGTCGTCGCTGCACCACTCGTTAGGCGTCAGTCGCGGGCTGTGGTGCAGGCGTGTGATTGTTTCGGCGGCGGCTTGCTCCAGCGTGGTGCGCGCCTGTTCGGGCGCGCCGCACAGATTGAGCGCGTCCACACCCCTATGCGCAGCAAGGTAAGACAGGAGCTCGCTCACGCTGCCGCTTAGCAGGTTCACGACGCCTGCAGGCAGGTCGGAGGTCGCGAGCACTTCAGCGAACGCCAACCCCACCGTCGGAACATCTTCGGGCAGTAAGGCGACCACCGTGTTGCCGCTAACGATCGCGGGGGCAATCAGACTGCTGAGCGACGCCAGCGGCGCCTCGCGCGGACACATAATCCCGACCACCCCCATCGGTTCGGGCACGGTGAAATTATGCATCGGCATCGCGACAGGGTTCACAGCAGACAGCACCGCTGCGAACTTGTCGCTCCAGCCTGCGTAGTAGACCCAGCGGTCGATGCTGGCGTCGATTTGGGCGTTGGCGTCGTGAGGAGAGATGTCCAGCACAGCTTGCAACTCGTCGCGCATGGCGGCGCGGCGCGTCTCCAGCATTTCGGCGACGCGGTAGAGAATCTGTCCGCGATTGTAAGCAGCGCGTCTTGCCCAACTCGGCTGCGCGTTGCGAGCAGCTTGCACCGCGTCGCGGAGGTCCTTGCGCGACGCCTGTGGCGCATTCGCCCAAAACGCACCCTGTGCATTATGCACAGGGTACGCGCGTCCCGACTCGGAACGGACGAACGCGCCGCCCACCCACAGCTTGTAGGTCTTCACGACCGTTGTGCGGTTCATCGAACGATGACTTTCGTCCCTTGCGCGACTTTTCCTGCTTGGGGGTATACTGCTTGCCGATGGAAACGCTAACAGGTCAGGTGGCGTTGATTACAGGCGGCGGGCGCGGAATCGGCGCAGAGACGGCGAAGCAACTTGCCCAGCTGGGCGCGACGGTGGTGCTATTGGCTCGCACCCGTGCCCAGTTGGAGGCGACCGCGACCCAGATTCGCGATTCTGGTGGCAAGGCATACTGGTTTGCTGCAGATGTCTCGGAGGAGGACGCCCTGCGTGAGGCGGTTCAAAGCGCCCTCAGTATCGGGGGCAGTATCGACATTTTGGTCAACAACGCGGGATTCATTCACTCATTCGGCTCAATTGCCAGCAGCGACCCGACCGAGTGGTGGCGCACGCTGGAGGGCAACTTGAAAGGGATGTACCTGACTACGCGCTCGGTGCTGCCCAGCATGCTGGAGCAAGGGCGCGGGCAAATCCTGAATGTACTCTCGGTTGCAGGAATACGCGCGTTCGCAGGGCTAAGCGCGTACAGTTGCGCCAAGGCTGCGGGGTTGATGTTCACACGCATCTTAGCAAAAGAGGTGCGTAAGCATGGCATCCGCGTGATGGCAATTCTGCCAGGTGCAGTGGATACCGCCATTTGGGGCGATGGCGAGGGCATCCCTGATCGCGAGAAGATGATACGCCCAGCGACCGTCGCGCGTCTCATCGTACAAATGCTCACGACCCCTGCCGATGCGATGGTGGACGAACTACTGGTGCTCCCGCAGGAGGGAATCCTGTGAGGGAGGCATACCTCATCACAGGTGGGGCTCAGAAGCACGCTTAGTTGCCCTTGCGCGACGCGTGAAGCGGGCGGTCGGCGTGCTGATCTGTCTGTGGGCGAGCGTAGGCAGACAGATCGATTGGAGGTGCGATTTCGCATCGCGGCGTCCCTCCCCTGCGGGAGACGCACATGCGTTGGTGCGCTTGGTTTTCGTTCGGCGCACAGGGTATGATTCTGGAGGTATGAAAACGCCTGTGTTGCTACCCGATGTCGCTGCGGAGACAGACCCGCGCGGAGTTGCACTGCACGCGGTCGGCATCTGCGGGTTGCGACTGCCCGTGCAGTTGTGCACCCCTACTGAGACTGTGCAGCAGGTGGTCGCCGTCGCCGATTTGAGCGTGGACATAGAAGCCACGCAGCGCGGGGCGCATATGAGCCGCTTGGTCGAGGCGCTCTACGAGTGGGCGTCAGCCCCGCGCACGCCTGCGGAGGTGAACACGCTTTTGCATGCCACGCGCGACCGCCTGAACAGCCGCTCCGCGCAACTGCGGATGCGCTTCCCCTACTTCCTCCAAGTGCCTGCCCCTGTCACCCAGACCACAGGCTGGCTCGATGTGGAGGTGGAATGGGACTGTCGGCTCAACAATGGCGCGTCTTATGCTATAAGCGCGTTCGTGTTCCCCGCTATGACGCTCTGCCCGTGCAGCAAGGCGATTTCCGACTACGGCGCCCACAATCAGCGTGCGCTCGCCCGAATCTGGCTGCAGACCAAGGACAATCTCCTGCGCCTGCCCGACGAATACCTGCCGATGGTGCAAGAGTCAGTTAGCTCGCTGGTCTACCCTGTGCTGAAGCGCCCCGACGAGAAGTTCGTAACGGAACACAGCTACGAGAACCCCCGCTTCGTGGAAGATGTCGCACGGGAACTGGCACTGCGGCTGAGCATCCGCGACGAGCTGCGCTGGTTCCGCGTGGAGTGCGAGTCGATCGAGTCGATTCACAACCACAACGCGTTTGCGATGTACGAATCGCCGAAACGCAAGTGAGCGGTATATGGCTCTTATCGACGCTGTCGATGTGTCGGTGGTGTTGGGGGGACGGGCGGTACTGGAACGCGTGTCGTTGCAACTGCACGCGGGCGAGACGGTCGCACTCATCGGTCCGAACGGCGCGGGCAAGACGACCCTGCTACGCGTGTTGTTGGGACTGGTGCCTTATCGCGGGCGCGTCTTCGTATTAGGCAAGCTGCCCGCACAGCTGACACGCACCGACCGCCAGCGGATTGGCTATGTACCCCAAGCGCTGCACTTCGATAACACCGCGCCTCTGCTAACGCGCGAGTTGCTGTGGGCAACGCTGGGCGAGCGGCTTCATTCCCGCGCAGCGATGCAGCGCGTGCTGGAGGCTGTGGACGCAGCACACTTGCTGGATAAGCCGATTCGCACGCTCTCAGGCGGCGAGCTGCAACGAATAATGATTGCCGTCGCACTTGCACAGCAACCGACGCTGCTCCTGCTCGATGAACCCGCCACAGGCATCGATGTCGGCGTGCGGGTGCAGTTCTACGAGCTCATCGCGCAACTCCGTGAAGCGCACGCCATAGGCACGCTCATGGTCTCGCACGACCTGAGTGTGGTCAGCCGCTACGCGACGCGCGTGGTGTGCATTCATCATCGCCTAATCTGCGCAGGCGCGCCTGAGGAGGTACTCCAGCAACCTATGCTGGAAGAGTTGTATGGACATCCCGTAGGCGTGTATACGCAACGACACAGCCTGCACGAAAAGCCCTGAGTGGCTGCTTTACACTGCCCCATCCGTAGGTCATAAAGGGGTATTCGCGGGGTGGATGCGCAGCTGCCCCCTGCGCATTCACGCAAGGGGCAGCAACAGTAAGAATCACCAGTTGAACAGTCCAGTCAAGTCATAGGTAATCGCGGTGCGCAATGCCTGCACCACTCCGAGAATATTCGGGTTATGGCGAGAGAAGCGCACCCAAGGAAGGCAGAGGGCTTGGAGGCGTTTGGCGATGTGGAGGTTGCGTTCTTGTTTGTAGTGTGCGTGGAGTGCTTCGGCGGTGTGTTTTTCGTCCACTGTGAGTTTTCGTCCGCGCGCAGGTGGTTCTCCTGTGTGCAGGGTACGCAGGAGTATACCCTGTTGGTAAACTCTGACCGCGCGATTGGTATGAGTACCCTTGCCCGCTGCGAGCGCGAGGAAACGCAGCGCAGGGCGAACCGCCGTTCGCCCCCGCACCTTTCTCTCACGCAGTGGAGAGAGGCAGGAGTGGGTCTCCTACTCAGCTCATCCCCTCGATCAAGTCGTAGATGCCTTTCTCAACCTGCACCAGCACGCAGGGGCGGTTGGCGTCTGCATCGTGGAACATATACACAGGCGCACCCTCCAGATCCGCTTGCAGCAGTGCCTCTTCGATGCTCATCGGCTTGAGCAGCACGCGCACTGTGCGTCGAATGGTTGGGTTTGGCAGCGGGTTCTCTTCGGTCTCTTCTGATTCACTCTCGCGGATGACCGCCTCCACCACTTCTTCGCGGGGTGTGCGCCCGCGCTTTTGCAGTCGCTCCTTGTGGCGGATGAGTTGATGTTCCAGTTTCTGCACAACAGCGTCTACGGCGGCTCGAAACTCTTGCGCCGTCTCTTCGTGATGGAACTTCTGCCCGTCGGCGTCCACCAGTATCGATACTCGGTGCTGTCCGCGCACGAGTTCGTAGCTCATCTCCAGTGCCCAAAGCTTATGGGAGAAGCGGGCGAGTTTCTGCAGTTTGCGTCGCACATAGGCTTTCTCTGCCTCACTCAGCTCCTGATGCGGGCTGCGGAAGGTCACATCGACGATTTCAACCTGTTTGCGTCGGGATCTGCTCATGGTCTGCCTCTCCACTGGCGGGATAGATAGTAGCGACGGCGTAGCAGGCAATGGCGCGCCGCGCTCCGACGGCGTCCATGCCTTCGTTGGTCGTCGCTTTGATACTGACCTGTTCGGGTAAGATGCCCAGCGTGTGGGCAATCCGTTGGCGCATTTCGGGGATGTAAGGTGCCAACTTGGGCGCTTCGGCGAGCACCATCGCGTCGATATGCAACGGCTGCCACCCATGCTGCGTCAACAGCGTGCGCACATGCTGCAGCAGCGTTAGGCTGGGAGCGTCTTTCCAGCGCGGGTCGGTGTTGGGGAAGTGCTGTCCGATGTCGCCCAGCGCGGCAGCGCCCAGCAGCGCGTCGCTAATCGCGTGCAATACGACATCAGCGTCAGAATGCCCCTGCAACCCATAGGGGTACTTGATGGCAACGCCTCCCAGCATTAGTGTACGCCCTTCCGTTAGCTGGTGAATATCATACCCAATCCCTGTGCGGGTAGGCGCGCTCTCGCCCGCGTACAGGCGCAGCATGCGCAGGTCGTCGGGCGTCGTAAGCTTTAGGTTGCACGGGTCGCCTGACACCAGGGAGACGGGGTAGCCCGCGCGTTCGAGCAGTTGCGCGTCGTCGGTCGCCTGCTCAAAGCCCTCTTCGGCAGCGCGCTGATGGGCGTTGACGAGCCAGTCGGCACGGAACACCTGCGGCGTCTGCACGCAGTATAGTCCCGTGCGTGGCGTGGTTGCCCGCACGGTCTGCCCGTCGTCCGAGCACTTGAGCGTGTCTTGCACAGGCAGCGCGGGCACAGCGGTTCCATGCTGCATGGCGGTCGCAATCAGCCGATTGAGCAGCGCACGACTGACCAGCGGACGCGCAGCGTCATGCACCGCCACAAAGCGCACGCCGTCGGGCAGGTGCGCGAGCGCGTTGCGCACGGTCGCTTGGCGTGTCGTGCCTCCACAAGGCAGCACATGGAGCGGCTTGGGCGCGGGGAACCGCTGCAGGTACGCCTCGAACGGCGCGGCGTTGCTCGGCGCGACCGCCAGTGTGCCCGACGCAACTTCGGGGTGGCTTAGCAGCCGCTCCACTGCATGTCGCCACACAGGCACGCCCAGCAACGGTTGCCACAACTTGTCGCCTTTACCGAATCGGACGCCGTTTCCTGCTGCCAGAATAAGGGCGTGTAGAATAGTCGATACCTCCCTCCGTTTTGCCTTCTGCGCTCTTAGGTTCTGCAAACAGCATTTTACCCCGCGCCGACTGCAGCACGCTGGTGACCACCACCTCCACAGGCTGATTGAGATATTCGCGTCCGCCCTCTACCACAACCATCGTGCCGTCCTCAAGGTACGCAATCCCCTGGTCGGGTTCCTGACCTTCGCGGATGGGAATAACCGTCAGGTCTTCACCGGGCAGCACATGGATGCGTACCGCCTCCGCGAGTTCGTTGATGTTCAGCACGCGCACGCCTTGAACCTCCGCCACGCGGTTCAGATTGTAGTCGTTGGTCACGATGTCGGCGCGCATGGCTTTGGCAAGGCGCACTAGTCGCGCGTCTACCTCATCGCCCGTGTGTGGTGCGAGGCGGTCTTGCGTGCGCACCTCCATGTTCTCACCCAAGTCGACCTGCAGCTGTTTCAGCACATCGAGTCCGCGCCTGCCGCGCGCACGGCGCAGCGGGTCTTCCGAATCGGCGATGTGCTGCACCTCGTCCAGCACGAAGCCGGGCACATAAATTTTGCCTTCCAGAAAGCCTGTGCGAATAATGTCCCGAATGCGTCCGTCGATGATGACGCTGCTGTCCAGCACCTTGACGCCTTTGGAGCGACGCGCCATCTGCGCCGTGAGCGGCAGGTACTCCTTCATGCTGAGGAAACTCACCACGCTGAGGTAGATCAGGATCACGAATGCAAGCAGCGTGAGCGCCCAGCCGAGCCGTGCGCCGCCAATCGCGAATAGCAGTGGGTAGAGCGCAAAGGTAATCACTGCCGCCGAGACCAACCCCAGCCCAATCGCCAACTTCTCGTCTGGCTCCGCCTCCTCCAGATGGCGCGCCACCTGCGAGAGGATTTGAAACCCGTGATTGGCGACCAGAATGCCTATCAGCAACCCCGCCGTTGTCAACCCGATGCGCGTCCACAGTGGCGAAATCGGCGCGGGACCCTCGAACCAGCCGTCCACCGCCTTCAAAAACGGGTCTACAAGTAAAAAACCGATGGTCGCGAACAGTATCGTCCCGACCGCCAGAAACAACCAATACATTAGGCGATGGATGCTCATCGAAGCCTCCCGATTATATTATACGCGCTTGTGCGTCGAAAAATTCCACAGGCAGCAAGGGTATAATCGGAGCATGCGGCGGATTGGGTTGATTACGGCATTTGCGTGTGGGCTGGTGCTGGGGGTGCCGCAGCAGGCGAGTACGCCGACACCCTCAGAGGTCGACCAGCTGCTGCTTGCTCTTAGCGACATCACATGGTTCCACAACATCCGCCCGCTGAACCTGACCAAGCCCCAAATTGAACGGCTTATCCCTGCCCACGAGCGCGCCTACAAGCAGCTGGAACGCCTGATCCAAGAGGAAGTAAAGGAGCTGCGCAGCCGCAAGGAAGAAATTCTCAAAATTCGCGAGGACACCTCTTGCGGTAAGACCCTGCCCAAAGAGTTTCTGGAGACTATCAAGCGACTGGAGACCAGCGCTGCCCAAAAACGCCGCCAGCTGCGCGCCCAAGTGGTCAGCGCAGTTGCCACCGAACTCAAGCCCAACTTCACGGACGAGCAGTTCGAATACATGGTCAAGCGTAGCAAGGAGGTGCTGGAAGCGGCGCGGGTAGATGTTGCGCAGTTCAAGGACGACCAGCTCTACGCGCTGTTTATTGAGAGTGTATTTTTAGACCCGCGCGCGCCCGAACTGCTCAAGGAATGGCAGCGTAAGAATCTGCCGTGAGACGGAGGCGCGTCTACGAGAGCCGTGCGAAACGGTGCTTGCCCACGCGCAAAAGTCGCCCACGCAACTCGTCTGCGGGGTAGACCGCCGTCGGCTCGCTGACGCGCACGCCGTCCAGTTCCACGCCGCCGCCTTGAATCAGCCGACGCGCCTCTGAGTTGCTGGGCGCGTAGCCGATGCTTGCAATCAGTGCCGCCAGTAGCACGGTGCCGTCTTCACGAATTAGGTGCGGCGGTATGGGCACTTCGGGCGCGTCGGTGGGCGCTTGACGCCGCGAGAAGATGCGCATGAACTCCTCGTCGGCACGCGTAGCCGCCGCCTGCGAGTGGTACAGCGTGACAATCTCCCGCGCCAAGCGTCGCTTCACATCGCGTGGGTTGACCCCTTCCTTGCGCCAGGCACGCTCTAACGCTTCCACCTCTTCCAGCGGTACATCAGTACACAGCACAAAATAGTGGGTCATCAGGTCGTCGGGCAGACTCATTACCTTGCCAAACATCTGTTCGGGCGGCTCGCTAATGCCGATGTAGTTGCCCAGCGACTGGCTCATCTTCTCCTTGCCATCCAGCCCGATCAGCAACGGCATCAGGAACACGATTTGTGGTTCCTGTCCGTATTCGCGCTGCAGGTCGCGCCCGACGAGGTTGTTGAACCGCTGGTCGCTGCCACCCAACTCCACATCTGCCTCGATCGCCACCGAGTCGTAGCCTTGACAGAGGGGGTAGAGGATTTCGTGCATGCCCAGCGGCAGATTGTTCGCAAGGCGGTTAGCAAAGTCTTCACGCCCTAAAATTCTTGCGACAGTAGCGCGACTGGCAAGTTGAATCACTTCCGTAAAACTCATCTTGCCCAGCCAGTCGGCGTTGTAATAAACCTGTGTGCGGTCAGGGTCTAAGATGCGAAACAGTTGCGGCTTGAGGCGCTCCACATAGCCCATCACCTCCTCGCGGCTAAGTGGGCGTCGGGTCTTGGACTTGCCTGTCGGGTCGCCAATCATCGCGGTGAAGTCGCCTACAATTAGGCAGGCGGTGTGCCCAAAGTCTTGGAACTGGCGCAGTTTGCGCAGCACGACCGCCCAGCCGAGATGCACATCGGGCGCAGTAGGGTCGATGCCCAGTTTCACTCGCAACGGCTTGCTTCGCGCGAGCTTGGCTTCCAGTTCCGCTTCGGTGATGATGTCGTCCGCGCCGCGCCGCAGCGCAGCAATCTGCTCCGAAATGCTTGCCAGCATCGGGGAAGTATTGTACCCTTACAAGACCTTACGGAGGGAACGCGCCGATTTCACAATTCTGCTAACTCCTCTTCCAGCTCCGCTAGGTCCATAAAGTAGCGTGGGGCATCCCCCTTGAGTTTGCTTGCCAGTAGTCTCTGCAGCGATAAGCGCAGGTCGCTTGGCTTGATCTCGCGCAGTACGACCTCGAAAAAGCCCATCACAATCAGCGCCTCTGCAGCGGCGGGGTCAATCCCGCGCGAACGCAGGTAGAACACCTCGTCGGGCTGGATAGGCCCGATCGTCGCGCCGTGCGTGCAGCGCACCTCGTTCGCGCCAATCTCCAAGTTCGGGATGCTGTATGCCTGCGCCGCATCACTCAACAGCAGGTTGCGGTTCGCCTGATAAGCGTCGGTGTGCTGCGCCTTCGGATGCACCCGTATCATGCCCGAAAAGACCGACATCGCCGCATCGTCCAGCACACCTTTGTACAGCAGGTCGCTGGTAGTGTTGCCCACGCGGTGGTCTTGCAGGGTGCGGAGGTCCAGGTGCTGTTCGCCGTCGCCGAAGAACAGCCCCAGCGGGCGCGCCTCAGCGCCAGGCTCGGTTATCAGATGCTGCAGCACGGTGCGTCCCAGTCGCGCGCCCAGCCCGACATTCAGCGATAGCGCGCGGCTATCCCGACGCTGCTCATAGTCGACGCTGCTGATAAACAGGCTCGCGCGCCCCATGCGCTGCACAATCGCGTGGCGCAGGTCGCTGTTAGGCTTGTTGAATACCTCTACCGCGCCCAACACGAATACTGGTGCGCCCTCTGGCGAGAAAAACGACTGCACGATATTCGCCGCGCTGCCCTGTTCGCAGACAATCATCGTATGTGGACAGTGCAGCCCAGGCGTCTCGAACCAGTGGATAATCTCAATTACGCCGTCCACCCGCACATTCGCCGGCAGGTAGACATATAGCCCGCTATCCCACGCGGCAGCGTGCAGCAAGGTGAGTTTGTCGCCAGGAATGGGCGCGAGCCGCCCCAAATCTGTTTCCACCTGCTCTGGGCTAGTCAGTAGCACCTCGTAGAGGTCGCGCACCTGCACGCCCTGTGCCCGCAGGTCGTCTGGGATGTGCGCCTCGAAACCGAACCCCACGCGGTGGTAGACCCGAATCGTGGGGTTCTCGGTCAGGAACGCGGGCAGTTGCGCTGGGGGAGTGCCAGCGGGCGCACCGCTCCAGCCCACGGCAGCATAGTCCTCTAAGTGGAGCGTTGTGATGTCGGTGTAGCGCCAATCTTCCTGCTTGGGGCTGGGCAGGGGCAGGCTCGAAAACCGTTCCCACGCTTCCAGTCGCCGCTGAATATGCCATTCTGGCTCGCCGCGCTGCCACGCGACCTGCTCAATTCGCTCTCGACTCAAACCCTGTGGGACATCCTTGAGAACCTCGTGTGTCATTCGCAAGCCTCCTGATATTTAGCGTGGCTAAATTATGGCACATCGGATGGTTCTCTGTCAAGCCCGACATAGGACTGCCTGCAGGCGATCAGGTTTCTCCCTCCCCAAGCACTCGTTCTATCGTGGTCTGGAGGTTGCGCAAGTGATAGTCAAGGCTCAAGCATTCGCGGAGCTCGTCCTCGGGAAGGTGTTGGCGCACTTCTGGGTCGCTCAGCAGCGCGTCCAGAAACGGTACGCGCTCGTCCCACACACGCGCGGCGTTGCGCTGCACCAGTTTGTATGCCTGCTCACGCGAAAGACCCTTCCGAATAAGAGCAAGCATCACATGCTCGCTGTAGGGTAGCCCGTCGAGCAGATTCAGATTACGGCGCATGGCGTCGGGCAGCACCACCAGCCCCTGCAGGATACTTGTGAACTTACGCAGCATCCAGTGGACGAGCGTGCAGGTGTCGGGGATGACGATGCGCTCCACGCTGGAGTTGGTCAGGTCGCGCTCGTGCCAAGTAGCGACGCTTTCGAGCATCGCCAGCGCGTTCGCCCGCACAACGCGCGCCAGCCCGCTGATTGTCTCACAGTTCCACGGGTTGCGTTTGTGGGGCATCGCAGAGGAACCTGTTTGCCCTTGGGCGAACGGCTCTTGCACTTCCAGAATCTCGGTGCGTTGCAGGTTGCGGATTTCGGTGGCAAACTTCTCCAGCGAAGCTGCCAGCACCGCCAACGCGCACAGCAGGCTCGCGTGTCGGTCGCGGGCGACGATTTGAGTGGAGGCGGAGTCTGGGGTCAGCCCCAGTGTGGCGCACACATACTCCTCCACGCGCGGGTCGAGGCTTGCGTGGATACCGACTGCACCCGACACCTTACCGACGCTGATTTCGGGCAGCAAGCGTTCCAATCGCTGGCGGTGGCGCTCCAACTCGGCGTACCAGCCCAGCAGTTTGAAGCCGAAGGTGATGGGTTCGGCGTGGACGCCGTGCGTGCGTCCGATCATCGGTGTGTGCAGGTGTTCCAGCGCGAGGCGGCGGATTTCGGCGTGTAGCGCGTCGCATTCCGTGAGGATTAGCTCCACCGACCGCTTGAGGCGCACTGCCAGCGCGGTGTCTACCACATCGTAGGAAGTCACGCCGAAGTGAATCCAGCGTCCCGCCTCGCCGACATTCTCGGCGAGGTTGCGCACGAACGCCATCACATCGTGGCGCGTCTCCTGCTCCAATGCGGCGATGCGCGCGGGGTCGAAGCGGGCGCGTTCGCGAATGAGGGCGGGCGCGTCGGCGGGAATATAGCCGTAGTGCGCCAACCCCTCACAGATGGCTAGCTCGACCTCCAACCATGCGCGGAATTTACCCTCCTCGCTCCAGAGGTCGCGCATTTCGGGGGTGGTGTAGCGGTCAATCATTGAAGCACCTCATAAAGGCACTCACGCCGAAGGGCTTCATCGGGGATGTGTAGTCCCTTGATTGCAGTTGCCTTGATCTCTTGCCATGCGCGTTGGGCGTTCGCTGCGTCAGAGTGTATTTCAGAGGGAATGCACCTTATAACCTCCAAACTTTGCCCCTCCGGAAGTTCCAAAGGCTCTTCAGGAATAATCACTCGTCCGCTGAACCGCGCACGGATGACTTTCTGCATAGTGTGTAGACTACCTCCTGTAGCCCTGTCGGGTACGGTGCCCGACAGGGCAGATGGGGACTACAAGTTCCCACGCAGTGCTTGTTCGCGCTCGATGGCTTCGAACAGCGCTTTGAAGTTGCCCTTGCCGAAGCCGCGCGAGCCGTGGCGCTCAATCACCTCGAAAAACAGCGTCGGGCGGTCCTGCACGGTCTTGGTGAAGGTCTGTAGCAGGTAGCCCTCCTCATCGCGGTCGACAAGGATGCCCAACTCCGCAATCGTGCGCAGGTCTTCCTCAATTGCACCGACGCGGTTGGGCACTTCCTCGTAGTAGGTCTGTGGCACATAGATAAACTGCATTCCACGCGCCTTAAGGTGGCGTACGGTGCTGATAATGTCGTTGGTCTGTAGGGCGATATGCTGTACCCCTGGACCCGCGTTGTATTCGAGGTACTCCTCGATTTGCGACTTGCGTCGCCCTTCCGCAGGCTCGTTAATGGGCAACTTAATCTTGCCGTGTCCGTCCTGCACCACTTTGGACATGAGGGCAGAGTACTCGGTGCTGATGTCCTCATCGGAGAAGTGCACCAACAACTCGAACCCCAGAATCTCGCGATAGAAGTCTACCCAGTAGTTCATCTTGCCCAGCTCCACATTGCCGACGATGTGGTCGATCGCTTGGACGCCGATAGACTCGCCAGGAACGAACATTTCCTTGAATCCAGGCATGAAGGTTCCCTTGTAGCGGTCGCGGTTCACAAACGAGTGGATGACATCGCCATAGGTATGGATGGCAGCGAGATGCACTTCGCCGTCATCGTCTTTGAGGACGGTGGGTTCCAGCGCGCCCTGTGCGCCGCGTCGCACGGCTTCGCTGTAAGCGCGCTCCACATCATCTACTTCGAAGGTGATGTCGCGCACGCCGTCGCCGTGCTTGACCAGCCACTGCGCCAGCGGATGGTCTTGCTTGTACGGAGCGGTCAGCACGAACCGAATTTCGTTCTGCTGCAGCACATAGCTAGCTTCAGCACGGTTGCCCGTCTCCAGTCCTGAATACGCCACCACATCGAAGCCGAACAGGGTGCGATAGTAGTACGCCGCCTGCTTTGCGTTACTCACAAAGAAGCGCACATGGTCAATCCGCCGAATCGGCATCATATCGTGCATGGTTCTAACCTCCTTCGTCGCAGGTAGCGGTAGTATACCTGAGTCGTGATTTGCGCTGGGGTATAATTCCAACGGCTGCGATGCAGCCAATCCACTTAGGAGGTTGATATGATGGTACGAAAGGCACTTACTTTCGGGACTCTCAGCGCGTTCATCGCGCTCGCAAACGCCCAGATCGTTAGGAACCTAGAGCAGGGCGGCGAACTCTACTGGAAGTTCAACAGCGGACGGTATGAAATTCGGGGCGCACTCGAACTTGCGGGCGATATCTCCGCCTCAGACCCGATTCGGTTCCCTCTGCGAGACCTCAACGGCGATGGACGCAAGCTGGATATCCTGCTGCGTGTGCAAGAGTTATTCCCTGACCTTGGAATCAACTATGATCTACCACTGATTGGCAGAGTGGTTTCCGAAAGCGATAGCGAAGCGATTATCCGCTGGGCAGCGGATGTAAACCCGAACCAGTGCATCACGGTTAACCTTCAGGGCACAGAGGTACAAGTGCTCATCACGCGTTTGGCAGGCGCGCTACAGGCGCGAGTAACGCCCATCCCTTGCCGAACCAACCCCTACGACTCGAGCTGGCAGACAGTCACACTGCAGTTCGAAGAGAACGGAGGCAACGCGAACAACTTCCTGCGTGTCGAAGGGTACCTCTTCTGTCTGCAGATTCCCCAAACCTTCGCTGAGGCAGAAATTCTCGACATGGACTGGGAAGCTTACGCCGGCGGCTTCACGGGTGTGTTTGGGAATGTGAACGGCGACGATGTTGTAAACGACCTCGACTTGCTCCAGATTCTCTTTGACTTCGGTTCAAGCAGTCCCGACAGCGACGCGAACGGCGACGGGACGGTAAACGACCTCGATCTGTTGCTGACGCTGTTTAACTTTGGCGCTTCGTGTCCATAGTTCGCACACGCATCCAGCCTCTCCTCCACAGCGTGAGGAGAGGCTTCCCTGTGCTACGCCTTGTGGATGCAGTGCCCTGCCGCGTCATGGAACGCTTCCATCAGCGCCTCAACCATCGTCGGGTGTGGGTGGACGGTGTCCACCAGCTCGTCGAGCGTCGCTTCCAGTTTGATGGCAAGCACCGCCTCTTGCAGCAGGTCGCTGGCGTGCCCGCAGCAGATGTGGACGCCGAGAATCTGCCCGTACTTGGCGTCGGCGACCACCTTGACCAGCCCGTCGCGCTCGCCGACCGCTATCGCGCGCCCCAAGATGCGCGGCTGGAACTTACCGACGCGCACTTCGTAGCCCTGCTCGCGCGCCTGCTTCTCTGTTAGCCCGACGCCCGCCACTTCGGGCACGGTGTAGACCACATTCGGCACGGCGCGGTAGTCCATCCTGCGCCCCGCGCCGAAGCAGTTCTCGGCGGCGACAATCCCCTGCGCGCTCGCCACATGCGCCAGCGGGGCAATCCCTGTGATGTCGCCAATCGCGTAGATGTGCGGGATATTCGTGCGCATCTGCTCGTCCACCGCCACATAGCGCTTATTCATCTGGATGCCGACCATCTCCAGCCCGATGCCATCCACATTCGGCTTGCGCCCGACGCCGATTAGCACCACCTGCACATCGTACTGTTGCATGCCGTTGGGCGTCTCCACATGGCAGCGCCAACGGTCGCCGACGCGCTCGGCGGACTTAAGCGTGCTGCTTGTGATAAACTGGATGCCCTGCTTCGACAGGGCGCGTTCCGCCTCTTTCGCAATCTCCTCGTCGAAGGTGGGCAGGATGTGGAGCATCATCTCCACGACCGTTACATGGCTGCCCAGCGCGTTAAACACGAAGCTGAACTCCACACCGACCGCGCCCGCGCCCAGAATCAGCATGCTGTCGGGCACAAACGGCGCATTCACGGCGTCGTCGCTCGTCCATACATTCTCGCCCTCCAGACCGGGAATGTTGATTTTCATCACGCTGGAACCCGTTGCGAGGATGATATTCTTGCCGCGCACGAGGTCTTTGCTCCCGTCGGGGCGCGTGACCTCGATGGTGTGCGGGTCTATCAGTTTGCCCGTGCCCTCGATGCTCTGGACGCCGTGCTTCTTGAACAGCATGCCGATGCCGCCGCGCAGGGTCTGCACGATTTTGTTTTTGCGCGCCTGCATCTGGTCGAAGTCGTAGTCCACCGTGCCGTTGATGAGGATGCCCATCTCCTTCGCATGCAGCACATGCTGATAGCGTTCGGCGTGGGCAATCATCGCTTTGCTGGGGATACAGCCCCAGTTGAGGCAGGTTCCGCCTAAATATTCGCGCTCGATACAAATCACACTGCCGCCGTGTTCTTTGGCGAGTTGCCCCGCGCGGATGGCAGCTACATAGCCGCCTGGTCCCGCGCCCAGCACCACCACATCCGCTTCGTATGTTGCCATAGACGCCTCCCGAACAGTTGCAAGTATACCCCAGTGGCGTGCGACCAATCATCGACAACAGGTTTAGGACTGCCCTAAGAAAAGGGTACGCTCGCACGCTACGATGCCTACAACCAACCTCCTTGCACAGACCCAGCGCACCTGTCGACAGGCGACCAAGCGAACATCCCTGTCTAGTGGGCAGGCTTCTCAACGATAAGTTCGTTTCCACGATTGATTCTGCGCTCCAAATTACCCACAATTCTGCCGATAACTTAAGAGATGGCTCCTGCTTGGAAGTGGATGCGGATAGGGATATGCCCGATGACGGCGACGGGGCATGTAAGCGGTGGTGTTGTGCCGCTGAACGCACGCCTATTTGAATATTTTGCGTGCTATCGGTTGGCGCACGCGGGCTTCCTTATCGATTGGCTCTTGCCGACCGAGTTGCCTGCACGGTTGCCCTATTTGAGTGTGCTTATCACAGTTGGGCATGGGATCTTCGGCGACGAGTTGCGCCTGACGCTGCACCAGTTTGTGGAGGGTGGAGGTGTCTGGATTGCAGTTGGCAGTCCGTGCGACGCGGGCGACCTGCTTGGTGTGGAGGCGCAGACGCATCCCGACGGCACTTTCAAGCAGCTTGGCGAGGGCTACGCCTACGCCGAGCGCGAGAATCCTGCGTTCTTGTGCCTGTGGGAGACGCTGCACGCTTTTGGGGGCACGGTAGTTGTTGCGTGCGAAGGCACGGAAGTCTGGGCGCGCTGGTTAGACCCGCATGGGCGCGACACGGGGCTGCCCGCGATTATGCACCGCCCACTGGGGGCGGGGCATATCCTGTTTTACGCCGTGCATGTGGGCGAGACACTGGCGCGTATCCAGATGGGACGCCCTGTTGCCGAGCCACTCATCCTGCCGCCCGATGCCCCGCCCGAGAATGATCCGCGCCCCCGCAGCGAAGACGCCACACGACTGGACTGGCATCTCGACCGTACCCCGTGCAGCGACGGCATCCTATGTTTTGCCAAGCCTGTCGCCGATTTGTGGGTAGAGAGTCTCATCCGTGCCATCTTGTGGGCAGGGCAGCAGCGCGGCGAGGTTGTGCCGATGCTATGGTACTATCCGAGCCTTGCGCCCGCTGTGGGCGTGCTGAGCATAGCGTCCGAGTCGGCGTGTGCCGAACACGAGATGCCCCTTAACCACTTGCTGACGCTGACAGGCGTGCGTGCCGTGTGGTGCCTTAGCGAAGCCATCCACCATCCGAACTTCTATCGCGACCTGATTAAGCGGGAACAGGAGGTAGGTATCCGTTTCCAGCCCGATGAGGATCACTTCTGCCGCGCCAGCACGATGCAGGGACAGGTAGACAACCTGCGTCGGTTTACGGGCGTGCGGGCGATTACTGCCATGCAGGTCGCCAGGTTGGAGTGGCGCGGCTGTACCGACCTGTACCATTACGCCGACAACGCGCAGATCCTCAGCGACCTTAGTCGCGGGGGCTACCACCCTCAAGCAAGCGGCTTCCCCTTCGGCACAGCGCACCCATTTCGCCCACCGAACGCGCATCGCCCCGCCGAACCGTACAAACTGTTCATTCTGCCGCTAACTGCCTATCGTGCGATGGAGTGGGTAAGCGCAGCGCAGGCGAACCTACTGCTGGAACACACAGTGCAAATGCACGGGGTCTACCATATCACTGTGCGTCCGTCTGTGCTGGAGTGGCAGTCGCACGCAGATGCGCTAATGCGCCTGCTGGGGCGCGCACGCTACCTTGGCGCGGAGTGGCGCACAGCGCAGGAGGTTGTCCGTTGGCTCAGCGCGCGCTTGAACATCCGCTACAAACTCGGCGGGTTGCCCGGACAGTTGGAGATGGGGCTGCTTTCGATAGCTACACTGCACCGTCTCGGAGTGCTGCTGTTCACGCCACTGAGCGGCTGGGCGAACATCGGCGAACAGCAAGTGGAACTGCTCCCCGCTGAGTATTACGGCTACCGCTGCCTTACACTAGAGACCGACCTCATCGAGAAATCTGTACGCGAGGTACGCTTGTTCGAGTACGCTTCGAAAGCAGCGTAGTGTGTGCCACCGCGAACACGGAAAACACCCGCTCGCCCAACGCATCCGCGACCTTCACCAACTTGCTGCAGCTTGGTGGTGTGAGCCAGTACTGGACTTGGCGGGGCGATTCGGCGGCGACGGCTGGCGTCGGCGAGTCTGCGCAGTATGCGCCTGTGTTGGACGCCTTTGGTGACCTCGTGAATGGCAGCCCAGATGTCTATGCGTAGACCAGTGCGTGAGTCTATTGGGACGAGGCGCACACAGGCGAGTTGCAGAAGGTCGGCGTTAGTATGACCCTGCAAAATGTCCGCACACACACGCATCGGATGAGGTATTCTATGAATGTGTTTGCGAACGCGCGGGATGAGCGGACGCCTCCGTATGCGTTGTTGCGGTGCGCTTCACTTGGCGTGGAGACTTTGTGGATAGAGGCACAGCATCCTGTTGAAGTGATAGAAGCGTGCACGCACGAATCGGTGCTGCCTGCACTGGCGCAAGTAGCCCAAGCGGTAGAGCGCGGATTGACTGCTATCGGTTTTGTGTGCTACGAGGCCGCTCATGGATTAGATGCTGCATTTCCGTGCGCAAACGCGCCGCTGCCGCTGGTCTGGTTCGCATTATATGAGCGGATAAGGATCCACGAGGAGACCCATCTACAACAACAGCGCGAGCGATGGCTTCTTGTCGATACTCTAAGACCCTTGCTGTCTTGGCGTGCCCAGCGGACGCAGCGCGATTACGAAGATGCCGTCCACGCCATTCGCGCAGCGATTGCAGCGGGGGAGGTCTATCAGGTGAACTTCACTTTTCGGCTGGGCGTGCCATTTACGGGCGACTTGTTGCCACTGTTTTGGCAGCTGTATAGTTGTCAGCCTGTAGCGTATGCTGCCTACTTGGACATCGGCACGCACGCGATTGCTTCCCTCTCTCCAGAGCTATTTTTTGGTCTAGACGGAGAGCGCATTATCACGCGCCCGATGAAGGGCACTGCCCCACGCGGGCAGACTGTTGCCGATGATAAGCGGCAGGCGGAGCAGCTTACTCGCTGTCCCAAAAATCGCGCTGAGAACCTGATGATTGTCGATATGGTGCGCAACGACTTGGGACGGATTGCGCGGCTTGGCAGCGTGTGTGTGCCGCGCCTGTTCGAGGCGGAACGGTATACGACGCTCTGGCAGATGACCTCTACAGTCACCGCGTGTACCGACGCGCCCCTGACCGAGATTTTCCGCGCCCTGTTTCCCGCTGCATCCATCACAGGCGCGCCCAAAATACGCGCCACGCAGATAATTCATGCGCTCGAGCGCACCCCGCGCGGCATCTATACGGGCGCGCTTGGAGTAGCATTGCCAAATCGCCGTGCGCAATTCAGCGTTGCTATTCGTACCCTGCATTACGACAAGACAGCGCAGCGATTGGAGTATGGTGTTGGCAGTGGCATTCTGTGGGATTCTGAGCCAGCTGCCGAGTACAACGAGTGCCTTACGAAGGCACGGGTGCTTTTCGAGAAGCCGCCTGCGTTCGAACTGTTGGAGACGATTCTGTGGCGACGCGGGCGGGGCTATTTCCTGCTGGAGGCGCACCTGCAACGATTGTGCGACTCAGCGTATTACTTCGATTTCCGCGTGGACACCGATTTTGTCCGCTGCCAGTTGATGCAGGTCGCTGAACAGTTTACAGGAGAGCGTTATCGCGTGCGTCTGCGAGTGGATCGGCATGGGCGTGTGCGCGTGGAGTCCGCGCCACTGCTGCCAGAGCGTAAGGTGTGGCGCGTGGCGTTGGCGCGTGAGCCTGTAGACCCGCGTGAAGTCTTCCTCTACCATAAGACAACATATCGGCAGGTCTACGAGCAGGCGCTGAGTACATGCCCTGACTGCGATGATGTGGTTTTGTGGAACACGCGCGGTGAAATCACCGAGTCGACTCGCGCGAATATAGTCGTGCGTTCGGAAGGACAATATTACACACCACCTGTTGAGTGCGGGCTGTTAGCGGGTGTGTATCGGGGATATCTATTGCGACGCGGGCGGCTGCGCGAGCGCGTTCTGGGGATTGCAGACCTCCAACGCGCCGAGGCGATTTACTTAATCAACTCGGTGCGCGGGTGGATACGGGCGGAGATGGCTGGACTATTCCAAGCGGAACCCTCAAGGTGAAAGATTAGCGGCTCCTTTTGCCCAAAACGGTTGCAACGCAGGATAGAGTTGCCGATAGCGTGGGTAGAGTTGCGCGTAGACCGCCTGCTGTTCTGGTTGGGGAGCAGTTGTATCGGCAAGTTGCACGGTCGCCGCGCACGCTTCGGGCACAGAGTTCCATATCCCGACACCTACTCCTGCCAGCAGCGCGACGCCGTAGGCAGGTCCCTCTTCCGCGCGCAGGGTATGCACAGGCAGTCCAAATACACTAGCGAGGATGGTTCGCCAGAGGGAGCTTTTGGCGCCGCCACCTGTCAGGCGCAACTCTTGTAGTGGGACACCCATCGCCCGCAGGATTTCCAGTGAGTCGCGCAACCCGAACGCAACACCTTCCAGCACGGCGCGGGTGCAGTGAGCGCGTGTGTGCGCTCGTGTTAGCCCTACGAACGCGCCGCGCGCCTGCGGGTCTGCATACGGCGTGCGCTCGCCTGACAAGTAAGGTGCAAACAGTAGTCCTTCCGCACCTGCGGGAACTCGCTCGGCTTCAACGACCAGTGCGTCGAACGGTACATCGGGCGCGAAGGTCTCGCGATACCACTGCAGGGCGCCGCCCGCCATCAACATCACACCCATCACATGCCACGCGCCTGGCACGGCGTGGCAGAAGGTGTGCGTGCGGTACTGGGGGTCAACTTGCGGTTGTTGCAAGTGTGCGAACACCACACCGCTGGTACCTACCGAGACAGAGGCGCGCCCCGCTTGCACGACGCCGACGCCAATCGCGCCTGCCGCTTGGTCGCCCGCGCCCCCCACCACGGGTGTCCCCTCCGCTAGACCCGTTGCCTGTGCCCCCTGCGCTGTGATTCGCCCCGTAATTTCGGGCGATTCATACACTTTGGGCAACCACGCGCGGGGCACCTCCAGTGTGTCGAGTATTTCGTAAGCCCAGTCGCGGCGCGGCACATCGAACAGCGCCGTGCCTGACGCATCCGAGACCTCCGTTGCCGACTCGCCCGTGAGCCGATAGCGAATAAAGTCCTTCGGCAGCAGCACCTGCCGTATGCGGGCGTAGTTTTCGGGCTCGTGGCGACGCAGCCAGAGAATCTTGCCTGCCTGAAACCCTGTCAGCACAGGGTTGAGCGTCGTCTGGAGCACGGTCTGCTCCCCAACGCGCTCGGTAATCCAGGCACATTCAGCAGCTGTGCGCTGGTCGCACCAAAGCAGCGCGGGGCGTATCGACTCGCCCTGCGCGTCCAGGAAGACCGAACCGTGCATTTGCCCGCTCAAGCCGATGCCTCGCACCTCGCGAGCGGCGATACCCGACCACTCCAGCACGCGCCGCACCACAACGCAGGTCGCCCGCCACCAGTCGTCAGGGTTCTGCTCTGCCCATAGGGGACGCGGCATGGCTAATGGGTACGATTCGCTCGCGCTGGCAATCACGGCGCCCGATTGGTCAATCAGCACCGCCTTCGCGCCCGAAGTGCCAATATCCACACCCAGCAGGTACATATCGCGCTATCGATTCTTGTCAATGTGTGAGTTTCCTGCCGGTGCAAGCGAGGGAGGCATTTCGCTAAGCCCTACTCCCTCGCTTCAGAGCGGATGGGCGTTGGTTCGAGGGGGGGCATGCATCCGATAGTTGGTGTGCCGTGTAGCGAAGGACGCGCAATGTCAGGCGGTTCACAGTCTTAGCGCGTGGGCGGTTAGCCATCCCGCAGGGGTTCGCCGAGTTCCGTGCCGTCGGGTAGCACGCGCAGGTAGCCTAACTGCACCCAGCGCACAGGGTTCACCGAGCGCACTGGCGACAGAAGCCCCAGCGTGCGCGCTTTGAAGTCCAGTGATTCAATCAGCCCCAGCCCGTAGCATCGTCCTGTATAGTCGATAAGCCCTACCAACAGGTTGTGATATGCTGATTGGGGCAACATCACCAGTTTGTCTATGCCTGCAAGTGTCATCAGCATTTCGATTTGCGCGTCGTTGAGCGGTTGTCGCACAATCAATTGCAGCGAGTCGCCGACCATCTCGGCGTGCAATAGTTCTGCGTGCACTTGGTCGGCGAGGTAGCGTCGGCGCGTTTCAGAGATTGGTTGCCCCCCGCCCAACCGTCTCCCCACAAAGCGGAACTGGTCAAGCGGGAGCGTGTGCGATTGCGCCCGCTCGAGATAGCGAGCGAAGGCGGCGCGTCGGTGCTGCGCCCGAAACGGCGGCGACTTGCGCAGGATGGCTCGCGGCACTGGCAGCTCGTGCAGTTTCCAGTCCGCGCGGCAGCGCAGCGCGTTCACGATAGGTTCCAACTCGTCCTTGCGCTGCAACGCTACAATCACCTGCGGGCGTAAGAGGTCGATCAACATCAGTTTGTAGGCGCGTCCGTGCCAGCCACTAATGTAGCCATCGGTGTCGATCACAAGGCTGTCGGGCTGCAGTGGCGCAAGGTCATCCAACACGCGCCGCGCGCCACTGAGTGCAAGTGCAACATGGCGCACAGGTGACACATCCCCCAAAAACGCAAGGTTGTCGGGCGTCAAATCGTGCAGCAACTCGTAAGGCTTGCGTATCAGCACACTGCTGAACGCAGCGGGCGGTCCAACGGTCGTCTGTCCTGCGTCTAAGTCTACAAACCCCACTCGCATTCCTGCCTGCTGCTTGAGTTTGAGCAGCAACGAGCAGAAGGTCGTCTTGCCAGAGTCGATTCCGCCCAGCACCAGCACCGTATCGCGGCTGGCGACCATTTCGTCGACTGCCTGCTGCCATTCGGGGTAGAGTTCGCGCCAGCGCATGGCTAAAACTCCAAGTGCATCGGCACAATCGGCGCTGAATGGGTAAGTGCCCCGACGGAGATAAAGTCTACGCCTGTTTCGGCGACTGCGCGCACGGTCTCCAGCGTGATTCCGCCCGACGCTTCCAAGAAGCGCACACGCCCTTTGGCGAGGCGCACTGCCTCGCGTAGCATCTCCAGTGGCATATTGTCCAGTAAGATACCGTCTGCGCCTGCTACGACGGCTTGTTCCACCTGCGCCAGCGTTGTACATTCCACTTCGACCGCGAGCAGGTGGTGCGTATGTTGACGCGCGCGGCGCACGGCTTCGGCAATATCGCCCCCCAGCGCGGCAAGATGGTTATCCTTGATGAGGATGCCGTCGTACAGCCCGACACGGTGGTTACGCCCGCCGCCAACGCGCACGGCATATTTTTCCAGCAGGCGCAAGGCAGGGGTCGTCTTGCGCGTGTCGACAATCTGCGCGCCAGTGCCCGCAACAGCATCCACGAACTGGCGCGTGCGTGTGGCGATACCCGACAGATGTTGCAAAAAGTTCAACGCAGTGCGCTCCGCTTTCAACAGAGCGTGCGTGTAGCCCGCAATCACGAGCACGCGCGCGTTGGGCGCAAGGTGCGCGCCGTCTTCCATCGCGTCCTCAAACCGCGCGCTCGAATCGAGCCACAGGAACACGCGCCTTGCAATCTCCACACCACATAGCACACCCTCCGCCTGCGCGAAGATGGTACACTGGGTCTGATAATCGGGTGGAATCAGGCTGTCGGTCGTCCAGTCGCCCGCGCCGAGATCCTCCCGCAGGGCGAGCTCTATAAGCGTATCTATCGCGCGTATATCCAACAACATGTTGGAGAATTATACCTGAGTAAGTACTCGGACGAGCAATACGAAGCTGATGTTAGGTGTAATTCACCGATTCACCCCTCGAACTTCAGCCGCTACGGGCACAGACACTCTGCACTGCACACAACCGCCTTGCATCAGGACGCGAAAGATTAAAAACCGGCGCTCGGACGGGGTATAATTGACCTCGATGGTCGTCCAACTGATTCGGAAGTCGCCCGTATCTGTGCGTAAGTGCAGGGAGGTAATCGCACCATGAACCAAAAGCATGGCGACCAGCCTGCCCTTACGGTTTTTTCCCGACCTACAATCGGGCGCACTTGTTGCCGCGCATGATGGAGTGCATCGAATCACAAACCTTTCAGGACTTCGAACTGCTGATAGTGGATGACGGTAGCACTGATGGAACCTATGATACCAATCGCCGAGCCAAAGTTTACTAATCACACGGCAAACCCTCCAGCGCCTCCCGTATCCAGTCCCAACCCACTAAACGCACCATCCCTTCACGCAACCCACCCAACGCACCCTCCACCGCCGCCAGCTTCGCCTCCAGCGACCCATACACTACACCCTCTACACAACGACGCACCTCACAAAACACACGCTCCACTGGATTCAACTCAGGAGAATACGCAGGCAAATACACCAACTCCACCCCAACCTCTCGCACCGCACGCGCCCGATGAGAACCCGCGTTATCCCACACCACAACCTCTACCCCCAACGCACGCCATTCCGACAACGCCGCCACTGCCGCCTCCTTCCCCAAACGCGCCGACCAACGCCACCACACCTCACCCGACAACGGGTCAACGGCTACCTGCAAGTACCGCCACTCGTACGAACGCTCCACCCGCTGACACAACCTGACCCCGCGCACCGTCCAACGCCGACGCACCTGACCGATGAGCCCAACGCGCATCTCGTCCACAAACACCACCCGCTGCCCCGCGCGCACCCCCTGCGCCGTCAACGCCTCGCGAAACCCCCTTTTTTCCACTGCGCCTGCAGCGCAGCGTCCGCACGCACCGCCATCGGACGCGGTATCTTGCGCCGAACCCCCAGCCGATGGAAGAGCCGTTGCATCTGACGCTCCGACAGCTCCACGCCCAGTACCTCGCGACACCACACCACCG
>Ga0308393_1000093_pt1 | contig 48236 bp, 45 predicted proteins | sample Hotspr2Sampleee2_FD_202364 | JGI IMG/M metagenome (GOLD analysis project Ga0308393, IMG submission 202364) | Hot spring phototrophic mat microbial communities from Mushroom Spring, Yellowstone National Park, Wyoming, United States - 20050630_ee2 ... | reverse complement strand
TGAACTGCTGGGGTGAAGATAGTAACCTCACCCTTTTGTCCCTCTCCTTCGCAAGGAGAGGGACGTTTCAGCAACGCTGAAACAGGGTGAGGTCGCGCTGTTATTCCAAGCACTCTCCATCCGAACGTAGCGAGGAATCCAGTTGTGGATGCTTCGCTTTGCTCAGCATGACAAGTTGAGGATGGCAAACCTCACCCTGTCGTCTCTCTCCTTCAACAAGGAGAGGGATGTCTGCGCCAGCAGACAGGGTGAGGTCAATCCAGTATGGATGCTTCGCTTTGCTCAGCATGACAGGCCAAAGGTGGCACTCCGAGCAGTTTGTCATTCCGAGCGTGAGCGAGGAATCCAGTGCGTGGATGCTTCACTGTGCTTGCGCCGCGCTCAGCATGACGAGGCGATGTCATTCCGAACGCAGTGAGGAATCCAGTTGTGGATGCTTCGCTTCGCTCAGCATGACAAGTTGAGGATGGCAAACCTCACCCTGTTGTCCCTCTCCTTCAACAAGGAGAGGGATGTCTGCGCTGGCAGACAGGGTGAGGTCAATCCAGCGTGGGTAATTATGCCGATTTTGGCAATCGTTTGGGTTGATGCACAGTGGTTTGGGCTTGATTGCGTTACTGGCGATTGGGATTTTAGCAATTTTCACGCTCGAGGCAGGAGTGCAAGTGCTGCTGGGCTTCGTGTTCACCGTTGCTACGGTGGTGCTACTTGCGCTGGCTCTGCCGGGACTCTTTGCCAAGAAGCGTGCAGGTTAGGTATGGATATACTATGCAGAACTGCTCTCAATAGTCAGTAGTATTATCTCTCTAAGCATTCTCAGTGTGCTGTTTTCACTGCTTTGGCTGTATCTGCTCTTTCAGGTACGCAGCCTATACACTGAATGAGGCGATACCGCAACGTAAAGCCTTCATTGTAACCTTGTGCTCTCCTACGCCATCCAAAAAAGACATTGATAGCCGAAAGTCAGGGTATGACCAAATAAACGCATCACAAATACCGCGTCAAGTGGTGGGAGTGGGATTGGCATCTTGCATGGCGCGCTGCACATCGACGCGTAGCAAAATTACCAGACCGATGAGGAACAAGGCGATAAGTGAAAGAATCCCGAAGCGCAAGCCGCCAAAGAGTTGATTGGCTAAACCAAAAACCAAAAAACCAATCCAAGATGTGCCGCGCTCAGAAATTTCATAAAACGAAAAAAACTCGGCTTCACGACCAGCAGGAATCATTTGCGAAAATAAACTGCGGCTCAGCGCTTGAGACCCGCCCAAGACCACCGCAACCACCGCCGCCATGAGCCAGAACTGCAATTCAGTCTGCAAAAAGCCATAGGCATAAATGGTCACAGCGCTCCACACAACCAGCGTGATAACGATGCTCATTTTTGCGCCTATCCAATTGGCAAGACGCCCGAATGCAATTGCGCCAACGAAGGCTAAAAACTGCACCATCAAAATCACTTGAATGAGGGTTGAGGTTTCAAGGCGCAGTTCTTCGGCGCCGAAGACAGAAGCAAGGGCAATGACTGTCTGAACCCCATCGTTGTAGAAAAGGTAAGCCAGTAGAAATGTGAGCGTATGAGGCAAAGCACGAATCTCGCGTAGCGTGTGCGCAAGCTGCTTGATAGCAATGCCAAAGTAAGTTTCACCTTGCGGCAAAGCTCGGCGTGCATATCGGGAGCGCAGTCGCACAAAGGTAATTTGCGCGAAAAGTAACCACCATGCGCCCGCCGATGCCAAAGACAGACGCACTGCCAAGTCAGTGGAAAGTCCAAGTGAGTCACGAAAGGTAAAAATCAGAAGGTTCATCAGGAGCAGAAGTCCGCCGCCCAAGTAGCCCATGCCCCAGCCAAATGAGGAGACGCTATCGCGCTGGTCCGGACTGGCAATATCGGGCAAGTAGGCATTGTAGAAGACGATACTGGCACCGAAGGCAAGATTAGCCAAAATGTAGAGCAGCGCGCCGAGCCAGTGTAGCCCTGTGGTCAGAAAGAAAAAAAGCATGGTTGCCAGCGCGCCTACTGTGCAGAAAAGTTGCAGAAAAAACTTGCGCAAATGGGAGTAATCGGCAATGGCACTCAAGAGCGGTAAAACCAGCACCTGCAAAACCACAGAAAGTGATGTACAATAAGCAAAGAAAGAATCATACTTGATGGGAAGTGCAAACAAGTAAATTAGCCCATCGCTATCGGCAACTGCTTTAACAAGGCTGGTCAGATACGGTCCAAGAAAAACTGTAACCACAGTGGTACTGAAGGCACTATTTGCCCAGTCGTACATTGCCCAGCCGAAAATTTCGCGTCGGTCGTTTTGCAAAGGCGTGTGTGCAAAATTAGCTTGCTGGGTCATAGATAAGAGTTTTAGTCGAGCGTAAAGTTCAGCATTTCACGTTGCTAAACGAAATGTGTAGATTGAAATTTCAAGGAAGGTATGTGGCAGAGCGACCAAGACTTTAAGTATCGCCCAAAGCGCGAAGCTATGGTTGAGGCGCTTCGGCGAGCTGGCATTACAAACGAGCGCGTGTTGGCGGCATTTCGCACGGTCAAGCGACATCTGTTCGTGGACAGCGCCCTTTGGGATAGCGCCTACGACGATACGCCACTGCCAATCGGACACAATCAGACCATTTCCCAGCCTTTCACGGTGGCGTATATGACGCAGCTTGTGGCACAACACTATCCCGCTGGCAAAAAGGTGCTGGAGATTGGTACAGGGTCAGGATACCAAGCTGCCATACTCCACGAACTGGGGTATCGTGTCTACACGATTGAACGCATTCCAGAACTGTATGAAAAAGCCAAACGCATCTTTGAAGCCCTAAAGCTAAACATCATGACGCGCCTGGGCGATGGCTCGTTAGGATGGCCTTCAGCAGCACCGTTTGATGCCATCATGGTGACAGCAGGCTCGCCCGATGTCCCCCCTTCACTTCTGCAGCAGCTTGCTGAAGATGGACGACTGATTATCCCGATTGGCGGCGCAACCAAGCAAAAGATGAGTCTGTTTCATCGCAAAGGAAACACCATCTACGAAACCCAGCTCTATGATTTTGCTTTTGTGCCGCTTATCGGCAAGGAAGGTTGGAGCGGAACATAAAAATTACCCTAAAGTCACACGCACGGTGTTGATGATGTATTCCAGCGCTTGCTCAACTTTGGCGGTCTCTTCGTGGCGCACAATAATGAAGCCGTCGCCTTCATATGTGCCGGTTGGCGTAGCGTGCAGCTTCGGCGGCTGAACATCGGTAATCAGTGCGCTGCACTCGCGCATGACTTCGTCTAAGCCTGTGATGTGTTTGATAACCCCATAGCCTTGAGCGCGCAGAAAAGCTACACCACAAGCATAGCGCTGCGTCGGCACAGAAAATTGGTCATAGACCATCAAGCGAATCCACTCTTCGTAGAGATTGCAGTCAAAGGCACGAGAATGCAAGGTCAGAATTTGCGCACCAGGTGGACGAGCCCCAACTTCGGAAATGGCAAACCGTGCATCAGGACGCCGAAACCACTCCAAGTGTGAAATGCCCGTCTCCAACCCTAAGCAACTTAAAGCGGCTTGACCAGCATGGCGAATGTCGCTGTATGCAACTTGCTCTGCCGCATTAGGCACAATGATGCGCCACTGAATCCAAGCATTCTGCATCACATCCAGCGCATTGGGCAAGTAGCGCGAGACCGACTGCCAGACCGCTCTGCCATGATGCATCACAGTTTCCAGAGAGTGTTCTGCACCGCTGATAAATTCTTCAGCAAGCGCCACATTCCATTCGGAAGGATTAAGCTGCGCAAGGGCAGGCTCAAGTTGAGCATAGCTATCTACAAAAAATGTAGACACTGAGCCCGCACCACATAGCGGCTTAAGAATGATTGGAAAACCAACTTGCTCAACGAAGTCGTATGCCGCTTGGCGACTTGTAAGACGCTGAAAACGCGCACAAGGAATCTGATGCTCAAAAAAGCGCTGTTTCATGCGCGCCTTGTCACGAAAGTTATGCGCAACGTCGGGACGCATGCCAGCTATACCAAACTTTTCGCGAATAAGGGCAAGCGCCTCTTGCACATGCTCGTTCGTCGAGAGGAGAACATCAATTTTGCCAAAGTAAGTGTGCATTTTTTCAGCAGCATAGAGCAATTCGGCGGTATTTAATGCTGATGCTGTCTGCCAGTGTGCAGCAAGGCGCAAGCGAATGTGCAGTGGGAGTTGCTCTTGTGGAAAATGGCTAATAACGCCAAGTGAAATATCGGGCTGCTTGGCTAAAGCCTCTAGTGAAGCCAGCGCCGCCGCATTGCATAGAGGCGCAACAAATACAACAACGGGCATACATGCTGTTGATAGAGTTTCGGAAATATAGCAATAGAATGATTTACAAATCGGCAGGGCAAGGACGAGTAGAAAGGCTACAGGAACTCTCATGCAAGCAAGTGTGCTCAAGGCAACTTCTATGCGAGGGCGAAGACTTATCTTTGCCAAGAACAGACTGGAAGCGGTCCAAACATCAGCGCGCCATCCAGTGTGGATGCTTCGCTCAGCATGACAGACTGAAGATGAATCCATGCATTGGATGCTTCACTTCGTTCAGCATGACAAGAGTGAAGATGTCATTCCGAACGCAGTGAGGAATCCAGTGCGTGGATGCTTCGCTTTGCTCAGCATGACAGGAGGGAACATGTTCAGCATGACAGACTGAAGATGAATCCATGCATTGGATGCTTCACTTCGTTCAGCATGACAAGAGCGAAGATGTCATTCCGAGCACCAGCGAGGAATCCAATGCGTGCCAGCAAACTCTGAGCCGCATACAAATGGTCATCGGTTTTGATGCACGGGTCGTGCAGTTCTTTGGCGAGATTTCAACCTACTCGCGCGAGCTGACTCGGGCGGTGGCAAAAGCCTTGCCAGAAGGGTCAGTAACATGCTGAGTCAGCTAAAACCTATGATGTGTCAAATTCAAGACTCAATTCTGTCCGGAAAAAGCCGCGTGGTTGGATACTCCTTCACCTCGCTGACCCTGAGCACCTGTTTGAGAGCTGCTCAAACTTAGCTGTCACAATTCACGACCGATAAGTGGGCAGACATGGCACCAACGCAAGAGCTGGTTGAACAGCACTGCCCAACAATGTGCATTTTTGGAGCGCCAAGCGACCACGAACCGGTGCAACTTTTTGAGTTCCTGAAGACGCAGGCGCAAACTTCAAGGCTACAAAGCCGTTTTAGCGGGCACAAAAAACATGAATGCAAAGCCGAAAAAAATTTTGGTTCGCACGCCAAACTGGCTCGGCGACCTCGTCATGAGTCTGGGCTTTTTGCACAAGCTGCGTGAAATTTTTCCTGATGCTTGCGTGGAAGCTATTGCCAAAGCAGAAATTTCAGACCTCTTGGAACTGGTGCCGGGCATCTCAAGCATTCATCGCTTTTCCAAGAGTGAGTATCGTGGTGTGCAGGGCATCTATCGCTTTTCATCGCGCTTCAAGGAAGTGGATATTTACTTTTCTCTGCCCGATTCATTCTCATCAGCCCTGATGGGGTTTTTCACAAAGGCGAAGCGCCGCGTGGGATTTAGAGCAAACTTTCGGCGTGCCCTGCTGACCGATGCCTTGCAAAAGCCAAAGCACCAACATCGCAGCGAAGAGTATGTGGCGCTGTTGCAACCCTTTGTGGCTGAACCGCTCGGCGCAATTTCTGTCAGGCTCACTCCGCCGCCCGATACGCTGCTTGCTACGGAGCCGTTGCATCCGAAAATTGTCTTAAATCTTAATTCCGAAAGCCCGTCAAAGATTGTTCCGTTGCAAAAAGGCATCGAGATTGCTGAAACCTTGCTGGCGCGCATGCCCGATGCCATGCTGGTCTTGACCGGCTCACCGAAAGAGCGAGCATACACTGAAGCGTTTTTGAGTTTGCTATCGGCGCCATCGAGAGTGATAAATCTGGCAGGCAAAACTTCAGTCAAAGCGCTGGCAGGTGTGCTGGCGGCAACGCAGTTAGTTATTTCAACTGATTCAGGTACGGCGCATTTGGCAAATGCGGTCGGTGTGCCTACGCTGGTGCTGTATGGCGCAGGCGATGAGCGTAACACCGCTCCATATCACCGAGAAAATACATTTGGATTTCGTGTGCCCGGCTTGGACTGTGCTCCGTGCATTTCCACAACCTGCAAATTCGGCATCCCGAAGTGTCTGGCAGAGATGCAAACGGCAGAAATTGTGCAAAAGGCAGTAGAAATTCTCTCCAAGAGCATGACAGGTCGGCAAAAAGAGTAGTAGGCAAAAAAACCGCCCAAATCGTCCGCTATGCAGAAAAATTCTGTAAAGCATTCGCAGACCTTGTGCTGTAACTTCCCAGAAGAGTAACTCAAACAGAGAAGTAAGGAGTTTTAGTATGAAGTGCGATGTTGCCGTTATCGGAGGAGGACCAGCGGGCGCGACTGCCGCAAATGAGCTTGCCAAAGCAGGGCTATGCGTGGCGCTGCTGGAGCGTAACTTGAACAATGCTAAGCCTTGCGGAGGCGCAATTCCATTAGGATTGATAGAAGAGTTTGAAATCCCAGATGAGTTAATCGAGCGTAAGGTTACGAGAATGGCAGTGCGTGCGCCAAGTGGGCGTGTCATTGAAATGTCGATGCCAAATGGTTATGTCGGCATGGTGCGCCGAGAGCGGTTTGATAAATTTCTGCGTGAGCGTGCGGCACAGTCAGGTGCACTCCTGATAGAAGCCAAAGTCCAAGCCGTAAAAGCACACGATAGCGGTTACAAAATTTCTGCAGATGGCAATAATCAAGGCGTGACAGAAATTGAAGCCCAGTATGTAATCGGAGCAGATGGCGCAAATTCTAAAACCGCACATGAATTAGATTTCCCGCCTAACGAATTCAAAGCCGTGGCGATTCAGCAACGCTTTCACTATGCGCCAGAGCTTTCGCGCTATGAAAACCTTGTCGAGATTTGGTTCGATGGCGAAGTCTCCCCTGATTTTTACGGATGGATATTTCCGAAAGCTGACCACATTGCCGTAGGTACAGGCACGGAGGACACGCGCGGCAACATCAAACAATTGCAGAAACGCTTCCGTGAGAAGTTAAACTGGAGTGTGGAGCCGTATTATGAAGAAGCGGCGAAAATCCCTATGCATCCACGCAAGACATTTGTCAAAGGCAATGCCATGCTGGTCGGAGATGCGGCAGGGTTGGTCACGGCATCAAATGGCGAAGGTATTTTCTTTGCCATGAAAAGCGGCAAAATGGCAGCACATACGTTGCTGAATGTATTGGCAGGTCGGGAAAAATCGCTGGCAAAGTACGAGAAAACTTTCCGCCGAACTTACTTTCCAATTTACACTGGACTGGCGCTTTTACAGTGGCTCTACTACCGCAACGACCGCCTGCGCGAAAGTTTCGTGGCAATTTGCGAAGACAAACACGTGCAACAAATTACTTTCGATTCTTATCTCTACAAAAAGATGGTGCCAGCGCCGCTCTGGGTGCAAGCCAAAATTGTCGCAAAAAATCTGTATCACTTGGCAATTGGGCACTGATGCCAAATGCAGTGCTTAGAGCAGCAGTCCTGCACCAATTGCCCAACGAAAACGCGGCGGCTGGTTTTGCAAAAATCCAACAGCGCCATCGAGCCGAATGAGCCCAAAAATACCGCCGATGCCTAAGCCTGCTTCACGGTAGAGTGTGAAGGCGCTACCTTGCCAAATGCCCGCTATGCCACCATGCAAGATGAGTTGGATATTTTCGCGCTCAAGAAATGTGATGCCTAAAAGTTCAAATGGCACAGATTGAAAATTGTGTTCAACAATCAGTGAAACGAGGCTTGTGCCGATGAACTCCTTTTCAGACACGCCAATCATTACATTCGAGAAAGCAAGTCCGCCAATGGGAGATTCTACAGAAAAATACCGCTGTGGTGGCAGGCTTGGACCGAAGAATGTGCCAACTTCAAGTTGCAAGGCAAAATAAGGCGAAAGAAATCGCTCGGTGAAGAAACTGCGAATGCGCAGCGACCCAATCGCCCAGAGACGTGTAAAGTCAAAATCACTGCCGATAGGTGATGAAGAATGCTCAAGCTGCACAAACAGCGTGGGCTGACCTAAAAAAGCAGAAAACGGTGTGCCATAATTGAACTCAAAAGTAAGGCTACGCATCACACCATCGGCAATTGGCGGATTGTCGCGAAAACTCTGCGACTCCAGCCAGCTGAACCAGCGATGACCGGGCGGCACAATTGGCATGGAGCGTTGCGTTTCGCTAAGAAAACTCAAGGTGTAGCTGAAGCGAGCGTTGGGCGTGTAGCGTGTGAAAACCTTGAAGCCTTCAGCACGAAAGTAGTTGTGGTAATCGCGTCGCTCAAAGAGTCCGAGTAAAGCGTTGGCAAGAGGAATCATGCCGTTGCGTTCAGGCGTAAAGGTGGTTGTGCGGTAGAGCTCTGCGCCAAAACTAAAGCGGCGTGAGGCGTCGAGCCACTGCTCAAATCCAGCTTCCCACAGCCATTCTTGTCGTTCCGTGCCGTATCCTAACGACCCTTTGAGCGCCGTAGTAGCCGTGAGCGAATCGAGCGCAAGGCGACCGCCGAGGAAAAACCCTTCGACTCGATTGAAGCGAATGTTCGGTAGGTTAAGCAGGTGTCTGACCAAGCCGGTGGGAGGGCTACTGCCAAAGCGTGCCCCAAGTCCCCTAGGCTGAAATTGCGAGAGCAAAGTTTTGGAGCTATCGAGTGTTTGGTAGGCGCGCTGTTCCTCTTCTGTGAGCGTCACAAATTCGCGCTCCTTCCAAAAAGCAGAGTCAAACTGCTTGGCGCTCGGGGCTTTAGTGACCAAGCGTTTCTCAAAGAGCGTATCGGGCACAGGCTCATTGACAAGATAGCGCGAAATGACCGTCGTTTGTGTAAAAGAGATGCGCGGCAGCTCAACAAAGCCATTTGCTACTGAAATGGTTAAAGCGCCTTCCAAAAACTGTGTGGAAGGTAGCCAGAACGCATTACCGTTGCGGTCGTAGTGCAAGTCTTGCGTTTGTTTGTATGAGAGTTTGACATCTTTGACATAGGGCAGTTTGAAGCCAGAACGATGTGGTACAAGGTCTGCCGCAATGAGTGCATATGTGTTTGAGGCAATTTTAATCGTGCCTGTAAAAAGTGGGATGAAGTTGTTCTTTGGAATGAGTTTTATCGTGAAAATTTCTCCAAAATCGCTCTGCACAGTTTCCATCAGCTCGAAGTCATAGCATGAGAAAGCATCGTTTGCAATTGGGCTGACAAAACGATTGCCCAAAATCGGGATGCGTTCTTCAGAAAAATCAAGAAGGTTGCGAACGCCAGCTGAAATTGTTACATCAGCGGGCAACTGGGCTTTGATATTTTCGGTGATGCGCTCTTGCACCACCACTTCGCGCAGCGTGTCGCCTTTTCGCCAGTAGCCTTTGGCAAAGGTTTCCGTGATGCCGGCAATGCTGCTATCGCGGCGCGTCAGGCGTTTGGTGTAGGCTTCCAGCTCGTATGAGCGCAGCGAATCGCGCTGGCGCTTTTTTTCACGAATAGCGCGTTTCATGATAGTGGTCACAAGGTCTTCCCCAGCATCGACCAAAATTTCTGGGGCGCGTACCTCCCCTTCTGAGAGCGCAAAATTTTTCTCCAACGGTAAGGCGATATAGACCTGTGCCGACTGCATCTTATAGCCCAAGTAGCTGACTTCCACTGTGTAGCGTCCAAGTGGCAAGGCAATGCGGTATCGCCCTTCAAGATTAGATTTGGCACCACGAATGACATTGCCGTTCTCGTCCTTGACCTTGATGGTGGCGCCAGCGAGGGGCTCGCCAGTTCTTTTGTCAGTGATGGTGCCGTAGAGTGCAGGTTCAGTTTGGGCAAAGAGCGGTTGCGTAATGAGCCAGAAGAGAAATCCTACTGTCAGAAGTCGCATCGGTGCAAAGCATTATGGAATTTTGTCGAAGTCTATGTCGAGAATAGGAAACTTTTGCCAATCAGGGTCATCGAAGTGCCACCACTCGCTGGGATTAGGAATAAAGCCTTCTGCCTTCATGGCGTCGTGCAAAATTTTGCGATGGCGTAGGACATGTTCAGGCAGGTCCATGTAGTCGCTGCGGGCGGCGGCGACAAAACTATCATACTCGGTAGGCATTTCAAGTTCGTTGCCATTTTTGTCGACCAGCGTCAAATCCACAGCCGACCCACGATTGTGTTTAGAGCCTTTGCGAGGGTCAGCCACAAATGTTGGGTTAGGGACGACTTTCCACAGCTCCCATTGTGCCGAAAGCGGTCGATAGGCATCGTAGATTTTCAGCCCGTAGCCTTGTTTTTCCAATCGGGCTTGCACGCGTGAAAGTCGCTCGGCAACGCTGCGGCGCAAAAGACAGCGAGCAGATTTGTAAATAGCCTTTTTCATGAAGTTATTGGTCGTAGCATAGCGCATCTCCACCAAGATGCGAGGATTGATGCGCTGCACATCAACAAGGTCATGCGCCGAAGTGCTATCTTGTGCAAGCGCTGAAGTGCGGCAAAGCATGATAAGCAAGTTGAGCAGTAAGAAACTCCTGAGCATAACAAGAATTTCAGGTTTCGGGTTTCAGGCATTTGTTTTATTTTCGCCGACATCTTGAAAATACAATCCTTCAAAAAACAACTTGCATACCACAATGGAAAGAACTTTAGCAATCATCAAGCCAGACAGTGTCCGCAAAAAAGTGGTTGGCGCCATCATTGATAAAATTGAGCGTGCCGGCTTTGAAATTGTTGCCATGAAGTACACACGCCTAACAAAGGCAGCTGCAAGGGAGTTCTATGCCGTGCACAAAGAACGTGGGTTTTTTAATGAACTGGTAGAGTTTATGGCTTCTGGTGTCTGTGTGCCGATGATTTTGCAGAAAGAAAATGCCGTTGCGGCGTTTCGCGAGCTCATTGGTGCCACTGACCCCGCCAAAGCCGCAGAAGGCACCATTCGCAGACTGTATGCCACCAGTATCAGTGAAAACGCCATCCATGGCTCGGACTCGGTCGAAAACGCCAAAATCGAAGCGGCATTTTTCTTCTCAACCCAAGAGCTGGTCGATCTGCACACCTAATGCAACTGCGCTACTACACAAGCAAACCCAACGAACTAAGGCTAAGAGATTTGAGCAAGCACATCAGGCGTAATCGTGTCTAAGCCTTTCTTCTGAGCGTAGAGTTCAGCTTTAGTTTTGAGCTCGCGGCTGAAAGAGATTTGCGAAATAAATGGTGCTCGGCGCGTGAGGTCTGCAAGCATCTCGCGCGCTTCTTTGGTCCAAACAAACTTCTTGTTCGGGTCGACAAACTCAAAGTTCTGCTTGTGCGATGGGAGAAACTGAAAGAGCACGTCGTAAAGGATATTGACGATTTCTTGCACCAGATAGGTTGCGCCAGAAAAGCCCATATACGGCGTGCCAGTTGCTCGGCGCACAAAAGGTCCGGGGTAAGCAGACTGTATGAAATAGGTCTTGGCACCGACTTCTGCCAGATACATCTTGTCGACAATGCGACCGAACATGATTTGCGGCGGTTTTTCTTGCAGGCGCCGACGGATTTCGCTGTTATCAGCTTTGGCGGATTCTTCAGCAAAGTAACAGGTCATGCCAAGTTCATCTGCCAGCAAGGTTTTAAGCCCTTTGGCATAAGTGCGTGAGGCACAGACGGCAAATGTAACGGTCGGAAACCACTCTGACTGCGGTCCGCGCCAAAGGTCCCAAATGAGCTTCAAGGTAGTTTGCTTTTCTTGCTTGATGAAAGCTTCAGCCTGCGCCGATGTGCCAAGCAAGCGACCTAAGTCGCGCAAAAATTGCTCGGTAGCATAAAGACCAAAAGGCGCATAAAGCACTGGGCGTCCTAAGCGCTCAGCAAGCGACTTGCCAAACTCTTCATACATGACCACAATTACATCGCTGTGCTTGAGCTCGGAAATCTCAGCAAGTTTGGATTCCATTGGAAAGACTTTTTTGACTGTGCCCCCTGCACCTTGAATCAGTCGCTTGACTTCAGCCAAGTCCGAGGGTGAATTGAAGCAGCCATAAGTAGGTCCAATGATGCTGACAGTGCCACGCTCAATGCGTGCAGGCTGGCGGTCATCGTAGTTGTCAAAGCACCAAGCAAGCACACGGTCGCGCCCCTGCCACTCATCTTCTGAAAGCGAATTGGAAGGGAAAAACTTAATGTCAGGATAGTGCGCCATAAGCATCTGTGTGTGGTCGGCACCAATCATTTCACTTTCGGCAGTCGACATCACAATGAGGGTTTTGCCTGTGCCAAGCAGTTTCTCAATAGTGTTGCGTGTGATTTGAGTCGTGCCGCTGGTTGAGATGGCTTTTTCAGTGAGGTCGGTCGGCGTAAAGTTTCTAAGGTATGGAATCGCATCGGTATAGTCAATAACAGCTACGCCAACAAGGTTATAGCAGCCAATCGGTGCGTCGGCAATTAGATGCACATCAGACAAAGCGCCCAGTGTATTGACGGCAGCCCAGTATGAACTGGTTGTGGATTCATCACGAATGATTTTCGGCATACTCTTCAAACAGCAAAAAGGTTTAAGTGGGTCAATGAACATAGTAGCATGAAGATACGCTGGAGAAGCAATTTTCACTAACAAAAAGAGTTGGCGGTGGAAACGTGCAAAGCACAAAGGTCGTAAGGGAGGTAAGAATAACTGACTGATTGCGTAACTTAATTTCATGCGCATTCAGCCATGGAGTAGAACGAAAAAACAAAACTGAATCAATTGTTTGGATTGAAATGGCACATAAGTCAAGTGTTGAAGCCAAGCCCGCAAAGCTAAGTAAAGAGTCGCTGAAAGAAGCGATAGCGCTGTTTCGCTACATTTTGCCGTATCGTGTGAAGTTTTTTGCGGCATTGATGGCTTTGCTCTTTTCAAGTGTGTTGGGTTTAGCTTTCCCGTATGTGACAGGACGGCTGATTGATGGCGCACTAGCTGGCACAGGGGAAGGGCTCTTTGGCGACATCGATTACATTGCACTGACGCTGCTGATTGTGCTAGGTGTGCAGGCGGTATTTGGGTATTTCCAATCGCTGTGGTTTGTGGAAGTCGGCGAGCGTAGTTTGAACGATTTGCGCCGTGAGACCTACACGAAAATCATTTCGCTACCGATGAGTTTCTTTGCGCAGCGTCGGGTGGGCGAACTGACAAGTCGGCTCTCTGCCGATTTGGCACAGCTGCAAGAGACGCTGACCTTTACACTGGCGCAACTGCTGCGCCAAGCCACGATTCTGGTCGGCGGGCTTGTGCTGATTTTTTACACATCAGTCAAGCTCACGCTGGTAATGTTGCTCTCGCTACCGATTCTGATTGCACTAGCGGTGTATTTCGGACGCAAAATTCGTCAGCTTTCTCGTCAGGCGCAAGACAAACTTGCTGATAGCAACACAGTGGTCGAGGAAACATTGCAAGGCATTGCTAACGTCAAGGCGTTTGCAAATGAAACCTACGAAATCAGCCGCTATCGGCGAGCAGTGGAAATTTATCTGGCAACTGTGCTGCGTAATGCACGTTTTCGTGGTGCCTTCTTCTCCCTGATTATCTTCGGGCTGTTTAGCGCAATTATTTTGGTATTGTGGGTCGGCGCACGGTTTGTGCAAGCTGGTGAATTGACGGTTGGTGAACTGACGGCGTTTATTCTTTACACGACCTTTGTGGGTGCGGCGATGGGGAGTTTTGCAGAGTTATATAGTCAGGTACAAAGAGCAGTAGGGGCAACGGAGCGCATTCGTGAAATTCTGCGTGAGCCGTCGGAAGAAATTGACCTTTCGCCCGATGTCAAAAAGAAAATAGCAACATTGCCGCGCTTGCGTGGCGATGTCGAGTTTGAGCAGGTCGAGTTTAGCTATCCTTCGCGCAAAGAAATCAAGGTCTTGAAAGGAGTCTCATTTTCTGTAAAGAGTGGTGAGCGTGTAGCATTTGTAGGTCCGTCAGGTGCGGGCAAATCCACGATTGTCAGTCTCATTCTACGCTTCTATGTGCCAGATGCTGGGCGGGTCAAGATTGATGGGCGTGATAGTCGAGAATATCCACTTACACATTTGCGCAATCAAATGTCGATTGTGCCACAAGATGTAATACTCTTTGGTGGGACGATTGCTGAAAACATTGCTTACGGCAACCCGCAAGCCACTGAAGCTGAAATTATTGAAGCAGCAAGGCAAGCACATGCTCATGAGTTTATTTCAACCTTCCCTGAAGGCTATAAGACCGTGGTAGGCGAGCGTGGAATCAAACTCTCTGGTGGGCAACGCCAGCGCATCGCCATTGCACGGGCTATTCTAAAAAATCCAGCAATTCTTATATTGGACGAAGCCACCAGCTCCCTCGACTCAGAATCAGAGCGGTTGGTGCAAGAGGCTCTCAATACCCTGATGCAAGGACGAACGACATTCATCATTGCGCATCGGCTCTCGACAGTGCGCACGGCAGATAAAATCATTGTCGTCAAAGATGGGCAGGTGGTAGAGCAGGGTACGCATCAAGAATTGATGGGGTATGAAAACGGTATCTATCGTAATCTGTCAGAACTCCAGTTCGACCTCAACTAAGACATTGAGATAGCTACCCAGCCGACCATACCTATGTCATAGCACGTTGCTCAAATCACAGCATGCAAAGCGCAATTTGTCTAAACTTGAAATGCCACTGCGAAAAAGCCGTGAAAAACAAAAAGGAAAAGGCAATGTGTAAAGTACTTGCTGCATCTGGACTAATTTGGTTGTTGCTACAGTCCTCACTCTCAGCCCAGACCCAACAAGCTGAATGGTATGCAGGATTTCTATACAGTGCCACCGATAGTGCGCGCGTGCAGATTCTCAATGCGTTGTGCATAAAGCATCGCCAACAGGGTAACTATCGCTTGGCAGATAGTCTGGCACAAGCTGCCCTATCACTGGCTGAAGCAATAGACTATAAGCCGGGTATTGCTCAAGCACATGACAATATTGGCGCCGTTGCTTTTGTGCGAGGCAGATACCGCACCGCATTGGCGCATTACCAAAAAGCATTAGCGCTCAAACATGAACTTGGTGACCAGCGCGGCATTGCCAACACACTTGCCAACATTGCAGTAGTATATCGGTCCGAAGGCAAATACGCCGATGCACTGGATTTTCACTTGCAAGCTCTCAAACTCTTTGAGCAAACCGGTGACCAGCGCGGCATTGCTAACGTCTATGACAACCTAGCACAGATGTATCAATCGCAGGGTGAGTACGACTACGCACTGATGTACTATCAGAGAGCAATGGATATCAAAGAAAAAGTTGGGGATAAATGGGCAGTAGCCATAACACAAGATCACATTGGGAACTTATACCTTACTCAACGCAAATTTGCCGAAGCGATTGATTACCACATTCGTGCCCTAAAATTGCGCGCTGAACTGGGCGATAAATCAGGCATGACAGCCTCCTTCAGCCACATTGCCGATATCTACGAACAGCAAGGAAAATACCTCGATGCATTGGACTACCTTTTCACGGTGCTAAAGCTCAGAACCGATATGGGCGATATGCAAGGCTTACCATCGACGCTATTGAACATCGGACGCATTTACTTTCTGCAAAACCGTCTGCAGGATGCACTTTCCTACACACTGAAGGGATTGGATGCAGCAAAAAGTATCAATGCAAAGCCCGAGCTCAAAGATGCCTACCATCAGCTCTACATGATTCACTTGCGTATGAAGAACACAGCAGAAGCATTGTCAGCATATACCTACTATGCAGCCTACAAAGACTCCATCTTTACTGCACAGTCCGCAAAACGCTTTGCTGAACTCAAAGAATACTACGAGGCAGAACAGCGTCAGAAAGAAATTGAACTGCTACAACGCGATAGAGAACTCCAGCAAGCTGCGCTCAGAGAAAAAGAACAGTCTATTGCTCTGCTGGAAAAATCACAGGAAATAAAGACACTTCAGCTAAAGCAACGAGATGTAAAAATCAAACTGATAGAAGAAAAGCGCCTCAGCGAAATTGCACAATTAGAGAAAGAAAAAATAGAGCAGGAGCTAAAGATTAAGCAACAAGAGGCTGAGCGTGAAAGGCAAAGCCGCGAGATTGAGCTGCTTGCTAAAACTAATAAGGTTAAAGAACTGGAAGCAGAACGGCAACGGCTATTGTTCATCGGTGGTATCAGCGTTGCCTTGCTGGTCATCATTGGTGGCGGTGTGGTCATGCGTCAGCAGCAACAGGCTGCCAAAGCCTTGGCTGAAAAGACAAAGCTTATTGAAAAACAAAACTTAGAGCTAATACGCCAAAAAGCTATCGTAGAACGCCAGCGCGACGAACTAGCTGAAGCCAATAAACTCAAAAATGAATTCTTAGCAATTGCCGCGCACGACCTCAAAAACCCACTGCAAACTGTGATGGGGTTTGCCTCGCTCCTAAGTGAAGAAGAAACTCACCCTGACGAAGCAAAGGAAATGGCGGCAATTATCATGCGCTCTTCACAAAGAATGTATAAGCTCATTACTGACCTGCTGGAAGTTGCAGCACAAGAAGCAGGTAATGCGCAGCTGGAAAAATCCTTTGTCAATCTCTCGGAATTGCTTGCCAGCGTGGTGGAAGAAAATCGACCAAATGCACAAGCAAAAGCACAAACTCTGCACTTGGAAACCGAGCCGCAGCTTTTAGTGGAAGTCGATAGTGCAAAAATCCGACAGGTCTTCGACAATCTCATCAGCAACGCCATAAAGTATTCCCCTCATGGAAAAAACATAACTGTAAGTTGCCATCGAATCACACCCAAAGCCACAGATGCAAACAGCGCAAACGCAACTACTGCCTATGTGCAAGTGGCCATCAAAGATGAAGGTCAAGGTTTGAGCGAAGACGACATGAAAAATCTCTTTGGCAAATTCAAGCGACTCTCAGCTAAACCCACAGGTGGTGAGAGCTCAACAGGTTTAGGACTTGCTATTGCAAAGCGGCTGGTCGAGCTGCACGGAGGCAGAATTTGGGCAGAGTCTGAAGGCAAAGGCAGAGGCGCAACTTTCTTCGTGGAGCTACCTGTGTCTTCCCAAAATCAAGAGCGCTTCTTGCCAAATACGTCCAGTGCTAATTAGTGATACGCCCAGAAAGTCAAAAAATTCCAAAATGCAAATCTGACCGCGCAATGCGTGGTAGCTTTTTGTGTCTGCAGGAGATTTTCGGTAAGCATGTATCTTTGCGTTCAGTTTTCAACTGAACTTGCGAAGACTTGACATGATAACCAAACTCCGTCTTGTGCAGCACGACTGCGTGCTGGCAAACTTTTCTGAAAATCTCAACAAGCACATTGCGCTATGTGAGCAGGCTATTCGCGATGGCATAGAGTTTATTGCATTTCCTGAACTTTCGCTCACGGGTTATCTGGTTCAAGATGCGGCGCAAGATATGGCAATGCACATTAGCGACGAACGCCTGCGCCCACTCTGCGAACTTTCTAAGCATATCTCCATTCTGTGTGGTGGCATTGAACTCTCCGACGACTTTGCGGTCTACAATGCGGCTTTCTTTTTTGAAGACGGTGTAGCAAAAACGGTGCATCGCAAAATTTATTTACCGACCTATGGCATGTTCGAAGAACAACGCTATTTTCGTGCCGGGCAGCGCATTGCGCCATTTGAATCGCGACGGCTGGGCAAAGTAGGCGTAGCGATTTGTGAAGATAATTGGCATGTCAGTGTGCCATTCCTACAAGCTGTGCAGGGCGCAAAAGTCTTGTTCTCAATGGTCAATAGCCCGTTGCGAATTGATTTTCAGAAGGGCAAAATCGGTGTAGCGGAAGTCTGGCAGCGTATCACGCGCATTTATGCAGAGCTGTTTTCGGTGTATGTGGTCTTTGTCAGTCGAGTTGGCAATGAAGATGGTCTATCGTATTGGGGTGGCTCGGAAGTGATTTCCCCAGAAGGGGTGCAACTGGCGGCACTGCCACAATTCGTGGAAAGCACATTAGACTGCACAATAGACCTTGCAGCGGTAAAACGCGCCCGCCTACGTTCCCCGCACTTCCTTGATGAAAACATCCGACTCGTTTCAGCCGAAATGCAGCGAATTTTAAGCAATGCTTAGCCAAAGAGAATTGCCAGCCTACTCAAACTTTTTTATCACAGGCTTGCGCAACTCTCGACGCGAAGCAGGATTAGGATGAACAGAGGGACGCTGCCGCTCAAGCCGCGACTTTCTATCGACCACGTAAATTGTGACCTCAATTTCGTCTTCCGAATATCCAGCCGCTTGAGCCGCCGCTAAAACCGCTCTGTATGTTGCCTCACTAAGAAGTACCTTGATGGTGCCAGTTGTTTGAAAGTAAAAGTAATCGGCGCGGTAGGTAGAATCGCTGGCAGCAATAGACACTGGAGATGAAGACGAAGGAAATGTAAATGAGGCAGCAAGCAGTGCCAACAGGGTAAGAAAAGCCGGAGTCTTCTTCATAGCCATACAAGAATTTATGAAAAAGCCAAGCTGGGAATAGCACAAAGCACTTGAATCTTATTGAAAAAAATGCAAAGGAAAAAATGTAACATAGGGCAAGGCAGTGCCAGAACCCCGCGTGGCACATAGCTGTGGTATGCTTGCAGTATCGTTCAGGATTCAGAGCATGGTCTTTGAGACAAGCATGCTGCCATCATACTCATAGACGATGGGCACACCGTTAGGAATGTTGAGTTCTAAGACCTCTTCTTTGCTGAGATGGTCAAGCGACATGACGATAGCGCGAAGGCTATTGCCGTGGGCGGAGACAATGACGTTTTTCCCAGCTTGCACCTTCGGAAGAATTTCTTTCTCAAAGTAAGGCAGGGCTCGGGCGGCAGTATCTTTCAGACTTTCTGTATAGCCATCAGGATTGAGTTCAGTGACATCGTTAGGTGGTGCAATATCGTAACTGCGTCGCCAAAGTTTAACTTGCTCTTCGCCATACTTTTTGGCTACCTCAGCTTTGTTCAAGCCTTGCAGAGCGCCGTAGTGTCGCTCATTGAGCGCTTTACTGAAATAAGTTGGCACATGCAACTGCTCAGCTGCAGTCAACATGATGATAAGTGTTTCAATAGCGCGATAGAGCACAGAAGTGTAGGCCACATCGAGCGGAATGTGCTTGATTTTCAAGCCGGCTTCACGAGCTTGCGCACGACCAAAATCAGTGAGCCCAACATCGACCCAGCCTGTAAAACGATTTTCCAAATTCCATTGTGATTCGCCGTGACGAACAAGAATTAGTTTTGACATTGTGTACCTGTGTTGAATAGTGTAGCAAACTGGGATGCTATAGCGCAGTTACTAAATCCATTAGAGAGAGTATCACCACTTGTTAGCCTTAGTGTCTGCAGACTCGTTCCAGATACAAAGTTACGCAAGTTATCTTGCTAAATCAATTGGGATTGACTAACTTAGCCATATCAAGCGAAATTCATAAGTCAATATTTTTAGCTGCAATGGGAAAGCGGCTGGTGCTGCTGATGTTTCTGCTCTTCGTGGCAATTGAAGCGTTTGCACAGACTACCGGCGGTGTTATTACAGGCTCTGTCAGCTTACCAGCCGTGCAGAGTGTGCGGGCTACGGCGCGCGGTAACCTGTATCGCAGTCGGCTCTCGCCCGAAGCCGCAAGTGGCGCCGCTACGCAGGCAACTGCCAGTTCAGGATACGAGGATGTGATTGTCAGTGCGCACCCCCTAAATTTCAAGCCGAAAGTTGAGCCCCTACAAGGTGCTAGAATTATTCAGAAAAATGCAACCTTCATTCCACGCGTGTTGCCGGTTACGCAAGGCACGGTGGTGGAAATCGTCAATGCCGACCCGTTTTATCACAACGTCTTCACCTTAGGAAAAGGAGAACGCTTCAATATCGGCAGGCGACCGACCGGCGATGTGCAAGCACAAAAAATTTCAAGCGTAGGCGAAACCAAGCTATTTTGTGACATTCACACGCAAATGAATGCCGTCATCATGAGTTACGACACGCCATACTTTGTGCGCCTGCAACCCAACGGAATGTATGAGCTCAAAAATCTGCCTGACGGCATGTATGAAGTGCGAGTCTATCACCCAAACTTCCCAATGATTAAAGAACAAGTCGAAATCAAATCAGGGCAGACCGTGCGCAAAGATTTTGCACTGGGTAACTAAGCACGCATGTTATGCAATTCAATATCCAAACCAAGCTATTTCTCCTGCTGTTTGGGCTGACGGCAAGCGTGCTGTTTGGTGTCCTGCTGGTGATAAATCAGACGCTTTCCGAGACCATCCTCAAAAAAATCGTGGCAGATTTTAGGCAAGCGCAAAATGTATTGCAGCGTGAGCAACGCCTGCGCTACGAACGCCTCATTGACCTGGCAACACTCATCGGCGAAAATCCAACCTTCAAAGCCAATGTTGAATTGGAATCAACCAGCGACAGCATTTCTGCGCTGCGTCATGCAACGGTTTTGCAAAGTGTCAGGGAGTTTGCTGCCTTAGCACCTGTTGATTTGTTCATTGTAACAGACCGTCGGGCAAGATTGCTGGCTCGGCTGGATAAGCCCGACCAATACGGCGATGACTTCGGAACGCAGCAAAGTATTGTCAATGCCCTCTCTGGTAACTTGCCGGAAGATAGCACTGCACAACTGTGGGATTTGGATGGCGCGCTGTATCAGATTGCCAGCGCACCGATTGTGCTTAATCAGACAAACATCATCGGCGCCCTAACTTTAGGGCAGCGCCTGACCGATGCAGAAGCCCAAGCCTTCAAAGGGTTTTCAAACATTGACATCACCTTTCTTAAAGGCACAGTGCCAATCGCCACGACTTTGGATTCAGCAAAGCGACAGGCGCTACATGCAAAAGCAGAACAGATAGCCGAGCACATCAAAACTGTGGAGCAGCAGCGAAGCAGTGAGCCATTTGAGATGGAGTTGGGTGAAGAAGAAGTCTTTGCATTTCTGGCGCCGCTGGGCGAGGGCGAATCAGCCTACTACCTTGCCACTGTGCCGAAGTCACAAGAGCTAAAAATTTTGGAGAACATTCGCCAAAGTTTGCTGGTGGTAGCTGGCGTAAGTGTGTTGCTCACATTGGTGTTGGCAGTCGCATTAGGACGGCTATTTTCGCGCCCTGTGCTGGCACTGGTAGATGCAATGAGCAAGGTGCGTCAAGGAGATTTGAGCGTGTCGGTAGTGCCTGCTTCAAACGATGAGATTGGACAGCTGGCTCAAGCCTTCAATAGCATGATTGTCGGGCTGCGAGAGCGATTTCAGCTGGCACGCTATGTGGGCAGTCACACACTTGAAATGATTAAGCGAGCGGCAGGCGGAGCAATGGAAGTCAGCTTAGGTGGCAGCCGTCAAGAGCTGGCAGTCCTGTTCTCGGACTTACGCGGCTTTACTGCATACAGCGAAAGCCAACCACCAGAAGCCGTCATTGAAATGCTGAATCGATATCTGGGTTTTCAAGCTGAATTGGTAACAAAGCATGGCGGGTCGGTCGATAAGTTCGTCGGCGATGAAATGGTCGCGCTCTTTAGCGGAAAAGATGCGTTGCGCCGTGCCGTAGAGTGCGCTATTGATATTCAGCGCGTGGCACAAGATGTGCAGCGTAAAGACCATGCGCCTATCGGAATTGGTATTGGTATCAACTACGGCGTGATGGTGCTCGGTAACATGGGCGCACAAGACCGCATGGATTACACAGTAATTGGCTCGTCAGTAAACTTGTGTGCGCGTCTATGTGCGGCAGCAAAAGCAGGGCAAATTCTGATTCGTCATGATTTGCTACAAAGCCTTTCAAACCATGCCCAGTTCAAAAGCGGACAAATTCAACCGATGCAGTTTAAAGGCTTTTCAAAACCACTTGAAATCGCAGAGGTGCTCTATGACTAACCCAATCATGAAGAGCGCTAAGCGGCGACTTGCCTGCGCTGCTTTGGCAGTGCTGTGGTCGGCAACAAGCATCGCACAAGCACAAATTCAGCTGACGGGCGAAACGGCGCTGGAACTTTCCATTGGCGGCACAAACTCGAACTTCATTTTCAACGAAATCCCAAATGAATTTCGATTTGCACATTTGGCTATCAATCAATTCAACTTGTTTGTGCTGGCGCCGATGGGAGATGAGTGGTCGTTCAATGCACGCGTGCAGTTTGACATCTGGGGCGGTGGGCGGCTGAATCCACCACGAATTACACTGGCGACAATTCTCTGGCAAAAACCAGAGTCGCCAGTGAGCATCTCTATTGGCCGCTTTGTGATGCCGTTCGGACTCTATCCGCGCCGACAACTGCAAAGTGACAACCTGTTTGCCAGCGCGCCGCTTAGCTACGGATACTTTGTCAATATCTCCGACAAGCGTGGGTTTTGGCCTGCCGCGGGCAATACAGGCGTGTATGGCACGGCAGATGATGTGGGCTTGACAACCGTGTATTTTGGCGGCTATACCACTGGCGCATCGCTGAACTGGATTCTGATACCCAATGCCTTGAACATAGAGCTTGCTATCGTCAATGGTGCGCTCTCATCGCAAGCTGACTATACAAACCTAGCAAATCTTGCTGGTGTGGCACGCTTAGGGTTTCAGCCCGCCATCTTCTGGCAGCAAGGCATTTCCGTCTCATATGGCAGTTTTATGCAAGCGGACCCCGTCAATAATCTGGTGCGAACCAACAATCCGTTTGAACAGTATCGCCAATTAGTGCTGGGCACAGATGTGATTTTAGCCTACGCTTTTTTTGAACTCTCTGGCGAGCTGATTTACTCGCAATGGACTGTGCCGCGCTTTACAACGGCAGAAGGTTTTACGACCGTAGCAGGCAATCCAGATGAACTGGTGCGCTACACGGTTTCGAACCTGTCAGGCTATGTGGATTTTAAGTTTGAGCCGCCTTTTCTGACTGGCACTTACCTTGCTTTGCGCTATGAGCGCTTGCTATTTCTACCTTACACCGATGCGCGCACCAATCAGGAAAATCTCTCGTGGGATAGAAGTGTGACACGGTTGTCGGCAGCTATTGGCGTCAAGTTCTCTGAAAGAGTGCTGGCAAAGTTAGCCTTTGCCGACCAAGCGCTCGATGGGCAAAGTTTTAATGTGAGAGACAACTACACGCTGCGTAGCATTTTTGTCGTGAATTTTTAGTCACGCGCCAAAACTTGGTAAAACATCTTTGGCATGAAAAGACGAGAGTTTTTAAGAATGCTGCCGCTGGCAACAGCCGCGCCGATAGCGTTTCAAGCCTGTAACACATCCGTAGAACCTGCGACCAATGCGCAAACAGCAGGTGATATTGCCCTGCTCAATGCCGCCGCTGCCGCAGAAGCGCAAGCCATCAAGACCTACGATGCCGCAGCAGCGTCAGGACTGGTAACCACGCCTGCTGTAATTGCGACTGTGCAACTCTATCGCGCGCATCATCTTGGGCATTTCAACGAGCTGAATCGGCTACTGCGGCGCTTCTCACAAGCTGAAGTCTCGCTTGAGCGAGCACAGCCAGCACCGCAAGTCAGCAGGGTTACCAATGAAGCTGAAGCTGTGCGACTGGCTATGGAGTTGGAGTATGAAGCCGCCGCTGCATACTTTCAATGGACAAGTGGAGCAGAAGAGGTTACCACGCCAGAAGTGCGCCGTTTTTTTGCTGACACCTTTCCCATAGAATTTGCTCACTACATTGAACTGCGTGCCGCTCTGGGGCTGACACCAGCGATTAGTTCCGCGACCTTTAGCACCATGCCACGCCCTTGAACCAGACAAGCCCGCAACTTATCGCTTGCATTTTTCTTAGGTTTGATGTATTTTAGCACTCGCTCAAGGTGAGTGCTAAAAGTTTGAAACTCTGTCCAAGGAGTTTGCGTTACAGCACTCGGAAAATTTCAAACACATAAACTCAACTTAGTAACTCTACCAACCCAAAACTTGGAGGAAAAAGACTATGAAACTTCAGCCCTTAGGAGATCGCGTGGTGATTCGTCCAGCTCCAGCAGAGGAAAAAACAAAAGGTGGTCTCTACATCCCTGACACTGGTAAGGAAAAGCCACAACATGGCGAGGTAGTAGCCGTCGGTGAAGGCAAGACCTCAGAGAACGGCACACTCATCAAGCCTCAAGTTAAGGTAGGGCAGAAAGTGCTCTATGGCAAGTATTCAGGTACAGAAGTTACCATAGATGGCGAAGAATACCTCATCATGCGCGAAAGCGACATTTTTGCGATTCTGAACTGAAGCTAGAAATTTCTTTCAAAATTAAAACCATAACAACACTATGGCAGCAAAGCTGATATACTTCGACGCAGAAGGGCGTGCAGCACTCAAGCGCGGTGTCGACAAGCTTGCCGATGCCGTTAAAGTTACACTAGGACCAAAAGGCCGTAATGTTGTAATTGAGAAAAAGTTCGGAGCACCGACAGTTACAAAGGACGGCGTAACAGTAGCAAAGGAAATTGAGCTCGAGGATCCACTCGAGAATATGGGCGCCCAAATGGTGCGCGAAGTTGCTTCCAAGACCAGCGATGTTGCTGGCGATGGTACAACAACAGCCACAGTTCTGGCGCAGGCCATTTTCCGCGAAGGCTTGAAGAATGTCACAGCAGGTGCCAACCCAATGGACCTCAAGCGCGGAATTGACATGGCTGTGGCAGCTATTGTCGAAGAGCTGAAGCGAATCAGTCGCCCGATTTCTGGAAAGAAGGAAATTGCACAAGTTGGCATGATTTCAGCCAACAACGATGAAGAAATCGGCAACCTGATTGCCGAAGCGATGGAAAAAGTTGGCAAAGATGGTGTTATCACGGTCGAAGAAGCAAAGGGCACTGAGACTGAGCTGAAGGTCGTAGAGGGCATGCAGTTTGACCGTGGCTATCTTTCGCCTTACTTTGTAACCAACACCGAGACGATGGAGGCAGAACTTGAAGATGCCTACATCTTAATCCATGACAAGAAAATTTCTGCAATGAAGGACCTGCTGCCCATACTTGAGAAGATTGTGCAGACAGGTAAGCCAGTGCTCATCATTGCAGAAGATGTAGAAGGCGAAGCCTTAGCCACACTGGTTGTCAACAAACTGCGAGGCACTCTGCGTGTCGTAGCTGTTAAAGCCCCGGGCTTTGGTGACCGTCGCAAGGCTATGTTGGAAGATATTGCAATTCTGACAGGTGGCACGGTCATCAGCGAAGAGAAGGGCTACAAGCTAGAGAATGCGACCATTGCATATCTTGGTCAAGCCAAGCGAATTGTGGTCGATAAGGACAACACCACGATCGTTGAGGGCAAGGGCAAGCCAGAGCAGATTAAGGCACGCATCAACGAAATCAAGAGCCAGATTGAGAAGGCGACCAGTGACTATGATAAGGAAAAGCTACAAGAGCGTCTGGCGAAACTGTCAGGCGGCGTAGCAGTGCTCAACATCGGTGCCAGCACCGAAGTTGAAATGAAGGAAAAGAAGGCTCGCGTTGAGGATGCGTTGCATGCTACCCGTGCTGCAGTTCAAGAAGGTATTGTGCCAGGCGGCGGTGTAGCACTGATTCGCGCAGCTAAGGTGCTGGATACACTCAAGCCTGAAAATGAAGACCAAAGAACAGGTATTGAGATTATCCGTCGTGCCGTTGAAGAGCCACTGCGCCTGATTGTCGACAACACCGGCACAATGGATGGCGCAGTAGTGCTGCAGAAGGTCAAAGAAGGCAAGGACGACTTTGGCTTCAATGCACGCACTGAGCGATACGAGAACCTGATTCAAGCAGGTGTTGTTGACCCAACAAAGGTAACTCGTACAGCGCTTGAGAATGCAGCCTCAGTTGCAAGCCTGTTGCTCACAACTGAAGCTGTGATTGTCGAGAAGAAGGAAGAGGAAAAGGCACCAGCTTCCTCGGGCGGCATGGGCGGAATGTACTAAACAGTCGCTTTCGCAAAGCGACCGCGCATGTCACAAGTTAGGGCTGATGCTGCCCCTGGTAGCTCAGCCCTTAATTTTTTTGTGTAATCAAATGTTTAACGCGCTCGCGCTGTTTGATTGGAAAACTTAATTTCGCTAACGTTCAGGCTAAAAATTTCAGATAACTCTGACTAAACTCTTTGCAAAAACTTATGAGAGCATACATCATATCTGTCATTTCGCCCGTTTTCTGCCTATTGCTGGTAGCTGGGCTTCATGCAGGATGCTCAGGCTGCAAGAAAGATGAAGATTTGGGTTTGAAAAAACTGGGCGATAGTGCATTGATTGCCCAACAAAAATTGATGGAAGAGTATCAAAAAACGCTAGTAGACCCGCAGCAGAGAAGTAACGAGATTCAGATTGAAAAGAAAGTAACATACACCGATGCACCGTCACCAGAAGCCGATAAGGCAGGAGGTATGCAACTTGCAAAGCCGAAATTCGACTATGCTATGTTGGATGAGGCTATGGAAAACTTGCAGGAGTCACTGATTCCGACTGTCAAAGCAAATGCATCGCGCTTAGGGAAAACTGGTGGAGCAATTGCCTTTTCGCTGGTCATTACGCCAGACGGAAAGGTTAAGCAAATTAACATATCGCAAAATGACTTGGATGAGCAGACTGCAAACGCTGTGCGCGCGGTGATTAATCGGACAAAGTTCCCAACGTGGAACGCAGCAGAGCTCAAGGAGTATAAGAGTGAAAAAATCAAAATTCAATTCTGAGAGTTTTACTTTTGAGTCTTTTTTGTAGCAAACTTTTCCAAATAGGCAATGGCAAACATCAATTTCGGATTAGACTATCACATCAGAAAGCTGTATCATCCTAGAATTGAGGAGAGCATCAATCAGACGCGTAGCATGCTCGTCCCCATGGTGATTGAGACCTCTGGGCGAGGGGAGAGAGCATTTGATATTTTCTCTCGTCTGCTACGCGAACGCATTGTCTTCTATGGTACTGCAGTCGATGACCACTCAGCAAGCCTGGTGATGGCACAGTTGATTTTCTTGGAGTCGGAAGACCCAGAAAGAGACATCTATCTCTACATCAATTCACCAGGTGGCAGTGTTTCAGCAGGGCTGGGGGTCTACGACACCATGCAATTTATTCGCCCAGATGTCTCCACAGTATGTGTTGGAATGGCAGCATCAATGGGCGCGTTGCTCTTGGCTGCAGGTGCAAAAGGTAAGCGTGCTTCATTGCCTCACGCGCGCATTATGATTCATCAGCCTTCGGGCGGTGCGCAGGGGCAAGAGACTGACATTCTTATCATGGCCAGAGAAATTGAAAGAACGCGCCACATGCTGGAAGAAATCCTTTCCAAACATACTGGGCAACCGATAGAAAAGGTGCATCAGGATTCTGAACGAGATCGATGGATGAGTGCCCAAGAAGCAAAGGAATACGGGATTATTGATGAGATTTTTGTGAAGCGTCCAATGCCAGGTGACAAGAAGAACTAAGCACAGTGCTTACAGTGCTGTAGGAAAGGGCCACTGTACTCCAGTGGCCTTTTCTACGTCACTTTCTCAGGCTTAATTTGTGCAATTGCACGTTCAATGCGACGCAAAACAGTGTCTCTGCCAAGCGTCTCCAGAGTGTGATACAGGCTAGCACCGAAACTCACCCCAGTCACGGCCAAGCGTATAGGATGAATAATATCTGCAGTTTTGATTCCGTGAGCTTGCGCAAAATCTTTTAGTGCCTGCTCAATGCTACTGGCTGTAAATTCAGGCAAAGTACGCAGGCATGCGCAGAAAGCGGCAAGGTATTCGTTGGTTTTAGGTTGCCAGCGTTTCCTGACAGCATCTTCTTCGTATTGCTCAGGGTCGAAGAAGAAGTAGCTGCTGAAAGTAACAAATTCGTGAATGAAATCGACTCGTTCTTTCATTAGTGCGGCAACCTGCATCAAGTAGGCCTCGCTAGTAATTTGCTCAAGCGGTAATGAGGAAGGCTTAGTCTTTAGGTGTTCGAGCAAAATTGGCTTGATGCGCCGAGCCAATTCTTCATTTGAGAGTCGACGAATATGCTGCTTTTCAATCCAATTGAGTTTATCTAAGTTAAAAATAGCGCCAGACTTCCCTACATGCTCAAGTGAGAACTGCTCAATCAGTTCTTGCATGGTAAAAATCTCTTGCTCGGAGCCGCCGCCGGGATTCCAGCCTAAAAGTGCTACAAAGTTGATGAGAGCTTCTTTGCTATAGCCTTTCTTGATATAGTCCTCAACGGACACATCTCCCTGCCTTTTAGAAAGCTTGGTTCGGTCAGGGTTAAGTAGCAGGGGCACATGTGCATAAACGGGCTTTTCCCAACCGAAAAAGTCATAGAGTAAAACATGTTTCGGTGTAGAGGAGAGCCACTCTTCACCACGAATGACGTGGGAGATTTGCATCAAGTGGTCATCGACGACAACTGCTAAGTGGTAGGTTGGAAAGCCATCTGCTTTGAGCAAAACCTGGTCATCGACCACAGAAGAATCAAACTCTACAATGCCGCGAATCTTATCTTCGACTCTAATGGTGATGTGGTCAGGGACCCTCATGCGCACGACTTTCGGTAAGCCAGCAGCCAGCGCAGCTTTGATTTTGCTTTCAGGCATAGTGCCGCCGAGTGACTCAGGTAGCCATTTGCGATTGTATTTGGGCTGCAGACCTTGCTTGATTTGCAACTTGCGCATTTCTTCAAGCTCTTGCGGAGTCTCAAAGGCATAGTAGGCATGCCCTTTAGCAATGAGCTCATCACAATACTGCTGGTAAAGATGCAAGCGTTGAGACTGGATGTAGGGACCGAATTTTCCGCCATGCTTCGGGCTTTCATCAGGGATAATACCAGCCCATTCTAGAACCTCAATGATTCCTTCAATAGCACCAGCAACAAGTCGCGTCTGGTCGGTATCTTCAATTCGCAACACGAATGCACCGCCATGCTGCTTTGCAAAAAGATAGTTGTAGAGTGCTGTTCTAAGGCCCCCGATATGCACATACCCTGTAGGCGAGGGTGCGAAGCGAGTGCGAACCATGTCCTTGAAATACTTTGAGAAATTGCAAACATACGAAAATCTTGGCAAAATCAAGACATCACATTTGCTACTCGGTCTACTCATGTAACAGGTTGCGAGAAATGAGTTTGCTTTTTTGTATCCTTTTGAGTAAATTTTCTACTCAAAAAGGCTGAAGTGCTCGCTTACAAACAGGAGGGCAGTTAGTGTTAGAATCACTGGTAACATCAAAGACGCGCATCAAGCTACTTTTGAAGTTCTTCCTCAATCAGAATACGCGTGCATACTTGCGTGAGCTCGCCGAAGAATTTGGCGAGTCCACCAATGCCGTGCGATTGGAGCTCAACCGTTTGACAGAAGCTGGGTTTCTGACAGTTGCTGACGATGGTCGCACAAAGCTCTACCAAGCAAACACCAAACATCCACTGTTTCCTGAGCTGCATAGCCTCGTGAAAAAGTACCTTGGCATTGACCAGCTTGTGGAGCGTGTGCTCTCGAAGTTAGGACCGGTTCAATTGGCGCTCATCACAGGTGACTATGCTGAAGGTCGTGATTCAGGAATTATTGATTTAACCATCGTTGGGGACATTAATCGGAATTACCTTAACGAATTGATAGAGAAAACTGAACGCATGATTCATCGCAAAATTCGTGTGCTGGTGTTGAATGCAGAGGAATTTGAGCGGTTACAGCATCAGTTTATGAAAGGCAAATCGTTAGTTATTTGGAATGACGCACAATCTCAATCTCAATCCATGAAAGCTGCTGTATGAGTCAAATTGTCATTAGTGCTGATAAGAAATTTTCGTTCAATTTACGAGAAATATGGGAGTATCGTGAGCTCTTGTGGATGCTTGCCTATCGCGATATTAAAGTTCGCTATTCGCAGACTGCATTGGGGGTTGCTTGGGCATTGATTCAACCGCTCACGACGCTTATCATTTTTACATTAGTTTTTGGAAGAGTTGTAAAAGTCGATACAAGTGGGATTCCATACTCGTTATTTGCACTATCAGGAATGGTGTTATGGGGATATTTTTCTACGGTGATGTCACAAGCTGGGAGTTCTATCATTACAGGTCAGGACATGGTAAAGAAGGTATATTTCCCCCGAATCATTATTCCACTATCCAAATCCATCTCAGCATTTGTAGATTTTGGAATCACGTTGCTTTTCTTGCTTGGAATGTTGCTTTATCACCGATATAGCCCTAGTTTGAATACTGTTTTGGCAGCTGGTTTCATACTTATGACAATATTATCTGGTTTGGGCTTGGGAATTTGGTTGAACGCGCTAACTATTCGCTACCGAGATTTCCAGTATGTACTACCGTTTGCGATGCAGTTAGGTATTTATGTCTCGCCAGTAGCTTACCCCACATCACTTGTACCTGCTGAGTATCAGTTTTTCTACTACCTAAATCCGATGGCAGGTGCAATTGATGGGATGCGTTGGGCATTGTTTGGTTCCCCTATCAACGAAGGGATCTATATTTCTCTTTTGAGTTCGCTGTTATTATTCATTAGTGGTTGGCTATATTTTCATAGACTCGAAGGCGAAATTGCGGATATTGTCTAAAGATGTTGGATTCGCATAAAATATACAACATCCTTAAAGCGAGTTTTTCCCCAGAGCAGGCGGAGGTTCTGACAAACGTTGTTAGCGAAGCATTTCTTGATTTTAGTAGGTTAGTAACGAAACAGGAATTTTCTGAGCTTGTTGAGTCGCAGCGAAGAATCAATGAGGCGCTAAATCAGCTGACAGTTCGCGTAAATGAGTTAGCGGAGGCACAGAGGCAGACTGAACAGCGTTTGAACGAGTTGGCGGAGGCACAGAGGCAGACTGAACAGCGTTTGAACGAGTTAGCGGAGGCACAGAGGCAGACCGAAATCCGTCTCAATGAACTCGCTGAAATTCAAAAAAATACTGAAAAGAACATAGAGAAACGGTTTAATGATATTACAGAAGTACAGCGCAAAGCCGATGAGCGATTCAATGCACTGAACGAAACAGTGCAAAAACTGATACAAGAGCTAGTTGAAATGCGTCTTCAATTCAGTGCAGAAATTAAGGATATACGCCTTCAATTCGGTGAAGAAATCAAAGATATTCGGCAACAATTAGGCGGACTTGCTATGGCAGTTGGCTACGGCATTGAGGATAAAGTCATGCCTTACTTCTTTGATTTAGCCAAAAAAGATTATGCAATTCAATTGGAACGTGTGGATAGACGGAATTACACCTATTCCGATGGACGATATGATGAGATTAATATTTTTGCTGAAGGCATAAAAGGTGGAAAGAAGCACATTATTGTTGCGGAGTGCAAAGCTCAACCTAGCAAGAAAGATGCAGATAGATTTATGAGATGGTAGAACGATTAAAAGGTCAATTAAAATCTACAATACACACTATTTTGATTGGCTATGTGTTCTCACCTGAAGTTGAAAAATACACGCAAGAAAAATATCCAGGCTTGCGTTTGATGAAAACCTACGAGTTTGAGTTAAACTACGGTATCTTAAAAAAGAAAAAAATTGTCAATAAAAAATAAGACTTTTTACGGATGTCGGATATTGCGGTAAAGGTAGAAAATCTCTCTAAAAAGTATGTGATTGGAGCCAAAGATGACCGCTTTTTGTATGAGCGGATTACCAACGGCTTTAAGTCACTCTTTTCAAGAAATGGAAAAAAGAAGGAGACAGAATTTTGGGCACTGCGTGATATTAACCTTGAGATTAAGCAAGGAGATGTAGTTGGGATAATTGGGAAGAATGGAGCAGGCAAATCCACTCTGCTCAAAATAATTTCTCGCATTACACAGCCGACGACGGGGAGGATTACGATTAAGGGGAAAGTAGCGAGTATTTTGGAGGTTGGGACTGGTATGAATCGTGAGCTGACGGGCAGAGAAAACATTTTTATCAACGGCGCGATTTTAGGCATGAAGCAAGCGGAGATTCGCAAAAAGTTTGATGAGATTGTGGCGTTTTCTGGGGTAGAGAAGTTTATTGACACGCCGATTAAGCACTATTCTTCGGGGATGTATGTGCGTTTGGCGTTTGCGATTGCAGCACATTTAGAGCCAGATATTTTGATTATTGATGAGGTGCTTGCGGTTGGTGATGCAGAATTTCAAAAGAAGTGTTTGGGAAAGATGGACGATGTGGCGAAGAAGCAAGGGCGAACTGTACTGTTTGTCAGTCATAGTATGCCGATGATTGCTTCGCTTTGCAAGACGGTATTTATGCTTCATGCAGGTCGCTTGGTTGCATCTGGTGAACCATCTGATGTTATACTTGAATACTATAAGATGGCGAGTAGTATGGGAATAACAAATGAGATGAGGAACATAGGGGATGATACGGTTACATTACTGGACGCATATGTAAAAAATCACAAGGGAGAAATTGTAACGGAAGTAGAAATAGATGAGCCCATTACCATAGGATTACGATACAGAATAAGAAAAAATAGAGAGATTGACGAAAATCTGTTTACTTATCCACAGCTAAATTTTCAAACTGTGATGGGACAAGTGGCTTTCGTATCGATGGCTCCTGTGAAACCGACAGACAACACTTCCCAAGGAGAGTATATTGCAGAGTGTGTTATACCTGCTAACCTTCTGAATGCTGAAACTTACTATGTATCTTTAGCAATGGCAACATGTGGTAAAGGCGTTAAAGTACACTTTTATTTAGAAAACGTGCTGATGTTTAATGTAAGGGAAGATTTAGACAAGACTCTATTGATAACAAGAAATAACTTTAGTGGTCATATGCCTGGTGTAGTCAGACCGTCTCTAAATTGGAGTATAAGAGGAATATCTGAAATGTCCCAGGTAGTTCTAAAATAAATGCATGAAGACTGAAAATGATATTTAATAGGCTTAAAAAAAAAGTTGAAAAGTTGAAGCTTAATGCAAAGAAGAAACTTGTCGAAAAAATAGAGCTTAACGGAAAAACCGTTGGTCTCTTTGAGACTAAAACAGGAAATTACTATCTGCCGTTAGATGCGGAAGGCGATATAATTGCGAATACAATAATTAGAGGAGAGATATATGATGAGAATATTGTTAAATGTGCCAAACAGTTCATCAAGCCAAATACTGCTGTCCTTGATGTGGGAGCTAATTTTGGACAGATGACTATACTATTCTCGAAGATGCTTAATGGAACAGGGAAAGTCTATGCGTTTGAAGCAGGTGAGTTTGTTTTTAGTATATTGCAAAAAAATGTGGAGTTAAATAATTGCAAAAATGTGAGGGCTATTTTCGGAGCAGTAGCCGACAAGGATAATGAAGTGCATTTTTATCCTGAAATTGACTTTCAGAGGTTTCAGACTTATGGCTCATATGGGCTGAAGCCTAATAATCCATCAGGCTGTCCTGTCAAAAGTTTGAAGATTGACAGTTTGAATATTCCCGAGAAGGTTAGTTTTATGAAGATTGATATTCAGGGATATGACTTATTAGCAATGAAGGGTGCTGTAGAAACAATTAAGAGGAATAGAATGCCTATTATTTTTGAATTTGAACATCTTTTTCAGGACGAATTGGGTATAAATTTTCAGGAGTATATAGATTTTGTGCTTAGTATTGGATATAGATTTGAGAGAGTGATAGATGGTCAGAATTATTTAATAATACCTAAAAAATCATAAAAATGTATGGCAGAAACGTTAGGTTCTCTGTGTGATAAATTAACTATAGTAAAGCTAAAGCAGTATCTTCTAATGATCCAGAGCAACTTGCAAGTCTAAGTCTTCAAGAAAGACAGCTGCAAGATGAAATTGATGATTACATAAAAGCTGCATTGTCTGGACAGATTGCGATTGAGAAGCTTGTATTTGCGCCGAACAAAGTCTACAAGAAAGAGGGTAATAATGTTCCAGAAGTGAGAGGAAGTATTGGAGAGGTATTTGCACGATTAGCTGAGGCAAATTGTCTTCTTTGGCATGAGCAAGAGAAAGTGTATGAATTCGAGAAAGTGCCAAGCGAAGAAAAGAATATCGTTGTAAAAAACTTAGCGGCTCTAAACTTGGAGAGAAATAAATGCATTCATGAAATAGATAAGCAATTTCAGAAAACACTTCTTAATGTGAAAAGCATCTGAAATAAAACTGAAATAAAAAATAGATGAGTTGATTTATCTTTCAGGAGAAATTACAAAAAATTAAATATGCATCTTATATATCGCAAAACTTGTAGAGTTTGCGGCAACACTGCTCTTACCAAAGTAATTGATTTGGGAGAGCAGTACTTACAAGGTTCTTTTGTAAAACCGGGTAAAGAAATTCCACCATTGCGTAAAATTCCCTGCACATTAGTAAGGTGTGATGTAACGAGAGATGAAAAAGCGTGTGGGCTGTTGCAAATGGCTCACTCGGTTCCACCAGAAATACTATATTCAGCATATTGGTATCGTTCGGGAACAAATAACACGATGAGAAATCATTTGAGAGGCATTGTAGAAGAAGCTTTAGATATAACTGGTCGGAAAGAGGTTGCGGCAGTGTTAGATATTGGGTGTAATGATGGAACTTTACTTAATTACTATCCGACCAGCTACGAGAAATTTGGCATTGACCCCTCCGATGTGGCAAAAGAAGTGAAGCAAGCAAATGTGGTGCAAGATATTTTCCCTTCTAACAAGTTAGAACGCCTAATTGGAGAAAAGAAAATAGATATTGTCACTTCCATTGCAATGTTTTATGACTTAGAAGACCCAGTTGGGTTTGCCAGAAGTGTGAAGCAGTATCTGGCATGGGATGGCATCTGGATATTTGAAATGTCATATATGCCAAAGATGTTAGAAATGAATTCATATGATACGATTTGTCATGAGCACTTAGAATATTACAGCTTGGCTGTCCTTGAGTATATTATGAAGCAAGCGGGTCTAAAGATTGTAAAAATTAGTTTTAATGACATTAACGGCGGGAGTATACGCTGTATTGCAACGCATATAGAAAATGACTTATATGACAGACCTGAGTATCAAAGTTTGATACATGAGACAAGACAAAAGGAATTCGATTTAGAATTAGATACAGATAAGCCATATACACGATTTCAAGAGCGAATTAATCTTCATAAAGAAAAGCTATACAATCTTCTAAAAAGGTTGAAGGAAGAGGGAAAACGAATCCACATTTACGGAGCATCTACGAAAGGTAACACAATTTTACAGTGGTGCAATATAGACCATCGCATAATTGATTATGCTGCAGAGCGGAATCCAGACAAATATGGCGCTAAAACATTAGGTACAGATATACCAATCATTAGTGAAGAAGAATCGCGCGCAATGAACCCAGACTACTACTTGGTGCTACCATGGCACTTCAAGGAGGAGTTCTTGGCACGAGAAAAGGAAATGGTAGAGAAAGGTACAGGGTTTATTTTCCCTCTGCCAGAAGTTTATGTTGTAAAGAAATAGTAAAAAAACAGTAACATATGAGTGATAAAGGTAAAAAAAGTGATACGATGCTGGACAAAATCCGCAACACTATATGGGTGAGGGCGAGACTAAAAAAGCTACCTGTGGTGAGAGATTGGATATTCAAGAGGAACATAAATTCTATAAAGTCTAATTATCCTGCTGAACTCAAAAATTCTGAAGTATTCAGGAGAGAAAGAGAGTTACTTGCGTTAACATCACTTAAGGCAGTACAAAGAACGGAAGGAAAGAACGTTTTATTTATAAATAATTCAATACCGCGCTGTGGTATTCATCAGTATGGGGTAAATGTTGCTGAGATTCTGATGAAGTCCAAGAAATTTAACTTCATGTACGCAGAGTGTGATTTTTTTAACGAGATTGAACGGCAGGTGCTTTTATTAAAGCCAGATATTATTATTGTAAATATAGTTACTCTTGAAGAGTTTGCTCAAATGCTTAGTGGCCTTAGAAGGTTTAGAGATGCTATACTGATAGCGCTTCATCATGAACCGGCATTTATCTCAAATGTGATCAAAATCATGGATATTTTCGATGCGCATTTAATTGCAGACCCTACAATGAGAAAAGAAAATCCTTATTCATTGATAGGTCTTCCGAGACTCATTCCCAGCTATGACACGAACAAGAACTTGAGTTCTGAAGTTGTGATTGGAAGTTTCGGTTTCGCAGGAAGGCATAAAGGTTTTGAGAAATTGATACGAGTAGTTCAGGAGGAATTTGATGCAGCAGTAATTAGAATAAATATGCCAGCAAATGACTATGGAGGAGGAGGTAAAAGTAGATACGCTATAAATTATGCAAAAGAGCTAAGTGCAATTGTAAAAAAGAAGAACATAAGGTTAGAGATTTCAACTGAATTTCTTACTCATGAAGGTATTCTAGAATTTTTGTCGGCTAACACGCTAAATGCATTTTTATATGACGACTTAGGCTATAGAGGAGTGTCTAGTGTAATAGATTATGCGCTTGCAGTAAGAAGACCAATATGTATAACAAAAAGTGCGATGTTTCGGCATATCTACGATACAGAGCCCAGTATTTGTCTTGAGGAAACAACACTGCAAGAAGTAATTAAAAACGGGATAAAGCCGTTGGAGAAATTTTATGAAATTTGGAGTGAAGATGCTTTCTTGAGCCGTTTTGAGCAGATTCTAGAAGAAGTATTAGAGAAAAAAACAGTAAGAATTTAACCTGTAAAAACTATGCCAGTGCAAGTCTTAAAATCAAAAGAAGAAATTTATCGCTCGCGAGCTGAGTTGGATTATCGCAAGATATCATACTTATCAGAAAGAAAGGGGTTTCTCAGAAGGATGGCTGAGAAACTTGGAAGAAGACTTGGAATTGAAAAAAGAGAAATCGTTGTTGGAAATGAAATAAAGAGTTGGGACGTGCTGCTAACAGTTAAGTTTATTGAGCAGAAATACTCAAAGTATGCAGCAATTTTAGATATTGGAGCGTTTAGTTCTGAAATAATATGCTCTCTTTACAAAGTAGGATTTAAGAATTTAACGGGCATAGACCTTAATCCAGATGTCATGTTGATGCCGTTCGCTGATAAAATAAAATATGTGGTCGGAGATTTTATGCATACCCCGTTTCCAGATAACTCATTTGATGTGGTGACAGCAATAAGTGTAATAGAGCATGGATTTAACCCTGATTTGCTGCTAAAAGAGATGTCGCGTATTGTAAAAAAAGGAGGACATTTTATAGGCTCTACTGACTACTGGTCAGAAAAAATTGATGTGAAAAATCAAAAAATCTATGGTATGGACTGGATGATTTTCTCAGAAAAGGAAATTAAAGAATTTATTGAAATGGCGAAAAAATATAGTTTTCAGATAGTTGGAGATAAGGACTTCAGTGTAAAAGAAAAGCCAGTTGAGTTCTTGAATCAAAATTATACCTTTCTTTGGTTTGCATTTCAAAAAGTTGGCAATGGAGAAAGATGATTTATTTAATTTTTGGAGGTAGTGGTCAAGACGGCTATTATATATCCGAGTTATGTCGAGAGAGGGGTATTATTCCAATCCGGGTGTCTCGCTCAAACAGGGAATATGTAGAAGAAATAGGGGACGTATCAGACTTAGAGGCAGTTTTGAAATTGGTGAAGAAATATAAACCAGGTATCATTTTCCACTTAGCTGCAAATTCTACGACGAATCATGAGGCTCTGTTTGAAAATCATCAGACTATATCTACAGGAACACTGAATATTTTAGAGTCAGTCTGCAAAGTATCACCACATACGAAAGTGTTTATTGCAGGGAGCGGAGTTCAATTTAAAAACAAAGGATGCCCGATCTCGGAAAAAGACGAATTTGAAGCCAGTAGCGCATATGCAGTGTCAAGGATTCATTCAGTTTATGCCGCACGATACTACCGTAAGTTAGGCTTGAAAGTATATGTTGGATATTTATTTCATCATGAAAGCCCTTTGAGAACATCTCGGCATGTTAGCAAAAAAGTAGTAGAAGCAGTAAGAAGAATTCAAAGCGGAAGTAATGAGAAAGTTGAAATTGGAGATTTGTCTGTAGAAAGAGAGTGGACATTTGCTGGTGACATAGCTGAAGGAATTATGAAATTAGTGCATCAAGATAGTATATTTGAGGCGGTAATCGGCAGTGGAGAAGTACATACAATTGGGGAATGGGTGAAAGTATGCTTTGAAGAGATTGGAAAAGATTGGAAAGAATATGTGGTAGAAAAGAAAGAATTTAAGCCAGAATATAAAAGATTGGTTTCAAATCCTGAAACTATGTTCAGCTTGGGTTGGAGACCAAAAGTAAGTTTTAGAGAGTTAGCTCAATTAATGCTCAAGTAAAATGAAAAAAGCACTCATTACTGGAGTAGCCGGACAGGACGGTTCTTACTTAGCAGAGTTTTTGCTCGATAAAGGTTACGAAGTTCATGGTATCGTCCGACGAACGAGCTTAACTCAGCGCAGCAGAATTGACCACCTGCATACTGATGAAAGATTCAAAGACCGCTTTATTTTGCACTACGGAGATCTAAATGATAGTGGTAACTTAACTAATCTACTACTGAAGATTAAACCTGATGAAGTATATAATTTGGCAGCACAAAGTCATGTAAAAGTAAGTTTTGAAATACCAGAATACACTGGAAATGTAACAGCAATTGGTGCATTGCGATTACTGGAGGCAATTAGGCAGTCAGGAATCGAGACGAAATTTTACCAAGCGTCTTCAAGCGAAATGTTTGGTATGGTTCAGGAAATTCCACAGAAAGAAACAACTCCATTTTATCCACGCAGTCCATATGCAGTGGCGAAGGTATACGCTCACTGGATTACCGTAAATTATAGAGAAAGTTACAATATGTATGCTTGTAGTGGAATTTTATTTAACCATGAGTCACCGAGACGAGGAGAATCTTTTGTAACACGTAAAATATCGCTTGGAGTAGCTAAAATTAAAGAAGGACTTCAAAAAGAATTAGTGTTAGGAAATCTGAATGCAAAACGAGATTGGGGATATGCAAAAGAATATGTCGAGGCAATGTGGTTAATGCTGCAGCAGCCTAAACCTGACGATTATGTGATTGCAACAGGCGAAGCTCACACGGTGCAGGAATTTTTGGAAGAAGCATTTAGCTATGTAGGGTTAGACTGGAGGGAATATGTCAGGACAAGCCCTGAATATATGCGTCCTGCTGAAGTGGATTTATTAATTGGCGATGCAACAAAAGCTGAAAAAGTATTAGGTTGGAAACCTAAAGTGAAGTTTAGGGAACTTGTACGGCTGATGGTCGATGCTGACCTCGAGTTAGTTAAACGGCGTACCTCAGCATTGTTTGCAGTAGATTAATCGGTGTTGACGATTACAGTTGAACAAAACTTTCTTCACAGATGTCGGATATTGCGATAAAAATAGAAAATCTCTCTAAAAAGTATGTGATCGGAGCTAAAGACAACCGCTTTTTGTATGAGCGGATCTCCAATAGTTTTAAGTCTCTTTTTTCAAGGAACAGAAAACAGCAAGAAACAGAATTTTGGGCATTGCGCGATATTAACCTCGAAATCAAACAAGGTGATGTCGTAGGTATCATTGGCAAGAATGGTGCAGGTAAATCTACACTACTGAAGATAATCTCTCGGATTACGCAGCCGACAACGGGGAAGGTAACGATTAAGGGCAAGGTGGCGAGTATTTTGGAGGTTGGGACTGGGATGAATCGGGAGCTGACGGGGAGGGAGAACATTTTTATCAATGGTGCGATTTTGGGGATGAAGCAGGCAGAGATTCGGCGGAAGTTTGATGAGATTGTGGCGTTTTCTGGAGTAGAGAAGTTTATTGACACGCCGATTAAGTATTATTCTTCTGGGATGTATGTGCGGTTAGCGTTTGCGATAGCGGCGCATTTGGAGCCAGATATTTTGATTATTGATGAGGTGCTTGCGGTTGGTGATGCGGAATTTCAGAAGAAATGTCTGGGAAAGATGGACGATATAAGCAGGAGCGAAGGTAGGACAGTTCTATTTGTAAGTCATAACATGGGAGCCGTGCGTGGCTTGTGCAAGAAGGCTGTACTAATAGCGAACGGAAGAATAGAAAGCATGGGTAATGTGGAAGAAGTTATTTCCAAGTATCTATCAAACCCAACAGGAAGATTTATAATTGGTCAGGAAGGAAAGGATGAAAAAGTTATCATTGAGGAAGTTAGACTGCTGAACTCCAAGGGAGAAACTACGCAAGATTTCAAGACAGGTGAAAGCCTGACAGTAGAAATTAAGTATTTTGCAAAAGAAGTAATCAAGAGACCATTTTTCTGGATAGGAGTGAAAAGTCAGTATGGCTCTCTATTCGGCGCAAATATGCTAATTGATGGGAATACACCAGAAAAGATAGAAGGTGAGGGAATCATCAGATGCACATTCAAAGAATTACCATTACTGCCACAAACCTACAGTGTGTGGGTTGGTGCAAGAGCCAGCGATGGGCGCACTCTTCTTACAAAAAGCAAGGAAGTAGCTTTTTTTCAAATTAACAATAGAGTTATCGGAGGTGGCTCAGAGTATGCCGACATCATCGCAAGTGATTCTGCCCCGATTTTATTGGCTTACGAGTGGGAGTGTTGAGACATGTGTGTAATGATAATGATTGTTCAAGAGGAGTTATTTACACAAGTAATCCAAACACAAGTAAATCCAGGTTAGGATATGAAAATCTTGTTTCTTGGAGCTCCAGACTCACCTGTTTTTTTGTGGCTAAAACAGCAAGGAGAAGATGTTCACTCTACTTTGGATAAAATCACAGTGGACTATGTGTTAGAAAACAAATTTAACTTCTTAATTAGTTATGGATATAGGTTTATTCTAAAGAAAGAGATACTGGACTTATTCCCTAATAGAGCTATCAATTTACATATTTCATACTTGCCATATAATCGAGGTGCAGATCCGAATTTCTGGAGTTTTATTGATGGAACACCAAAAGGAGTAACTATCCACTATCTTGATGAAGGAGTTGATACGGGTGATATTATTGTTCAAAAGGAGGTAGTCTTTGATTCGTTAGAGTCAGAAACTTTGGCTTCAAGTTACCAAAAGCTTCATATAGAAATTCAAAATCTATTTTTTCAGAACTGGGAAGCTATTAAAAACCAAAAGTGTAGCAGGCGACCACAAGTTGGTAACGGTACAGTGCATAAGAAGAAAGATAAAGAAGCTCTATTACACTTAATTGAGAAAGATGGATGGGACACTAAGTTGTCAGTATTGGTCGAATATGGTAAAAAGTTAAAGATGCAAAAATCCAATGAAGGTAGTTTATATAGATAACATTCCACTTGGGCAAGATCATAGACCCCTCATCGTTGCCGAAATGTCGGGCAACCATAATCAATCATTGGAACGGGCTCTGCAAATTGTAGATGCCGCCGCCGATGCTGGAGCAGATGCCATTAAATTGCAGACTTACACTGCTGATACACTTACTATTGATTATGCTGAAAATGAATTTTTTATTGCAGATGAAACATCTTTGTGGAAAGGAAAAAGTTTATACGAACTTTATCAGCAAGCCTATACTCCTTGGGAATGGCATAAACCCATTTTTGAACATGCTAAAAAACGAGGACTCATTGCATTTAGCACTCCCTTTGATGAAACAGCAGTGGATTTCTTAGAAGATTTAGGCGTACCTTGCTATAAAATTGCCTCATTTGAAAATAATCACTTGCCTCTACTCAAAAAAGTAGCTCAAACAGGCAAACCTGTGATTATGAGTACAGGAGTGAGCACCCTAGAAATGATTGCTGAGGCAGTGGAAACCTTACGCGAAAACGGTTGCAAAGATATCGTGCTGTTGAAATGCACAAGCACCTACCCCGCTACTCCAGAAAACAGTAACTTGCTTACAATTCCACACATGGCTCAGTTATTTGATTGCCATGTGGGACTTTCGGACCATACGATGGGCATAGGCGTTGCTGTTGCATCTGTTGCTCTTGGAGCAAGAGTGATTGAAAAACATTTTTGCCTTAGCCGTGAAGAGGGTGGTGTTGACGCAGCTTTTTCGCTTGAACCCACTGAGCTGAAAGCATTGGTAGAAGAATGTAACCGTGCTTTCTTAGGCTTGGGTAAAGTGTATTATGGTGTATCAGAAGCGGAAAAAGGAAGCTTAATTTACAAGCGTTCTATCTATGTAGTAAAGGATATAAAAGCTGGTGAGACACTAACTACCGAGAACATACGTATCATTCGCCCTGGATTAGGCTTGCAACCCAAGTATTTTGATATGGTTTTGGGTAAAACTGCCAAACAAGATTTGAAAAGAGGCATGGCTTTAAGTTTTGAAATGATTTTGTAGTAAAATTTCTTGATAATGAGTTGGAGAAATGAACTATAAGACACTTGCAATTATCACAGCGCGCGGTGGAAGTAAACGCATCCCAAGAAAAAATATTAAGGATTTCCTAGGCAAGCCTATTATTGCATACTCCATTGAAGCAAGCATCAAAAGTGACCTTTTTGAGGAAGTAATGGTTTCTACTGACGATTATGAAATCGCTGAAGTAGCTCAAAAATATGGGGCTAGAGTGCCTTTTATGCGTTCAGCAAAAAACTCTGATGACTTTGCTACAACCGCTGATGTGCTCTTAGAAGTTTTAGAAGAGTATGGGAAAATAGGAAGAAATTTTGACTATGCTTGTTGTCTTTATCCGACTGCACCTTTCATAACGCCACAAAAACTTCAGCAAGCGTTTAAGTTGTTAGTTGAAAATCAAGCAGATAGTGTGTTCCCAGTGGTAGCATTTAGCTACCCAATATGGAGGAGCCTTAAAATAGAAAACGGAAGATTGATGATGAATTTTCCAGAAAACCTGAATAAGCGTTCGCAAGATTTGCCTGTTGCATACCATGATGCAGGACAGTTTTATTTCTTCCAAGTAGAAAAATTTTTAACTAAAAAGAAAATCTTTTCTGACTTTTCTCTGCCTCTACATGTGTCTGAACTTGAAATGCAAGATATTGACAATGAGGTAGATTGGAAACTGGCTGAATTGAAGTATAGACTTCTGTACGATAATGTATAAAGCACTTGTCATAGGATGTGGGAATATTGGAGCAATGTATGATTTTGAAAGAGAGAGTGTTTTAACTCATACGAAAGCTCTCATACAGAATGGAAATTTTGAAGTAAGCGTTTTTGACATAAATGTGAATCTTGCTCAGAAAGTAGCTAGAAAATATTCAATTAGTCATGTAGAGAATCTAACGGATTTAAAAGATTTTGATGTGGTTTGTATAGCCACACCAACAGATACACACATACAATACTTGAAAAAATGCATAGAGGTGGGAACAAAAGTAGTCCTGTGTGAGAAGCCTATTAGCACTAGCAAAGGAGAACTGTTGGAGTTTATAGCGGAAGCGAGCAATAGGAAAACAAAAATCTTAGTGAATTACATAAGAGCTTTTCAGCCGAGCTATCAGCATTTAAAGAAATGTGTAGAGGATATACTGCTAAAAGAAAAAGTTAGGAATATTCTCATTAAGTATAAAAAAGGCTTTATGAATAATGCTTCTCATGCATTTCAGTTGATGATTTTTTTGCTAAATAAACCGCTGAACTTTGATAGCTTCCGCATATTTCAAAAAAAATATGACTTCTTTCGGGATGATCCTACAATCACAGCTTTTGGATTTTGGGATTCCATACCATGTAACATAATCGGCTTCACTGACATAAATTTTGATATATTTGAGATAGAAGTTTATTTCGAGAATCAAAAGATTGTAGTCAGAGATGGAGGGAATAACATAGAATTCTACAAAAAAAACGAACCTACACAAACTTACTTTGATAGAGAACCTGACGATATATTTTTAGACTGTCTAAAAGATTACATGAAACCTGTGATTTCGGAAGTGGAAAGATATTTAAAGAATGAAACCATAACCGATAATTTTGAAGAAATAGCAAATCTGAATCTTCAACTAATCAACCTAATGAGTGAAAATGGAAATTGTATCTAAAACGAAAGCCAAACTGGCTATCAAAGGTGGAAAACCTATAAGAACGGAATTATTTCCTGCCTATAACACTATCGGAGAGGAAGAAAAAAGAGCTGTGCTAAAAGTTTTAGAAAGCGGCAATCTATCGCAGTTCTTAGGGGCATGGCACAAAGATTTCTACGGTGGGCCGATGGTACAAGCTTTTGAAAAATTATGGGCGGAAACTTTTGGAGTGAAATATGCAATTACTGTCAATTCAAACACTTCAGGGCTGTTTGCTGCTATCGGGGCTTGCGGTATTCAGCCCGGCGACGAGGTTATTGTTTCACCTTATACAATGACTGCCAGTGCACTAGCCCCTATTATTTACGGTGGTGTACCTGTTTTTGCAGATATTGACGAAGATAATTTCGGATTAAGCCCCGAAAGCATTGAAGCCAGAATTACCCCCAAAACCAAAGCTATCTTGATAGTGCATATTTTCGGCAACCCTGCAAAAATGGACGAAATTATGAGTATCGCAAAAAAATATAATCTGAAAGTAATTGAAGATTGTGCTCAATCGCCAATGGCTACTTACAAAGGCAAATACGTGGGTACAATTGGAGATGTAGGTGTATTTAGTCTGAATTATCACAAACATATCCATACAGGCGAAGGTGGTGTTATTACGACAAATGATGATAAAATTGCAGAAAAATTATATCTTATTCGTAATCACGGCGAAAATGTAGTTGAATCCAAAGGCGTTTCAGATTTAGTAAATACTTACGGGTTTAATTTTAGAATGACCGAAATAGAAGCTGCTATCGGTATTGAGCAACTCAAAAAACTACCGAAGTTGTTAGAAGAACGCCTGAGAAATGCTCAATTTTTCAATGAAGCGTTGGGAAAGATAGAAGGCATCGAGCCTGCTAAAGTAGAGCCTCACAGCAGACACGTATATTATGTACAGCCTTTCAAATTCAAAAAAGAAGTATTTGGCGTTCATAGAAACGTTTTTATTAATGCAGTAAAAGCTGAAATTCCATCAGCCTTTTTGCGAGAAGATACGCCATTGATTGGAGCAGGTTATGTAAGACCTTTATATTTGCAACCGCTTTATCAGCAAAGAGCCACACTTTGTGCTTTTAATTGTCCGCGTTATGATGGCAAAGTAGATTACAGCAAAGGTATTTGCCCTAATGCCGAAAAAATGCACTTTGAAGAACTTTTCACACACGAGTATATGCGTGGTAATATGAGCGAACAAGATTTACAAGATGTAGTTGATGCTTTTTACAAAGTAGCTGAGAATATTGATGAACTTAGGTAAATTTGAAGGTAGAGGCTTATTTGTGTTTAGCGACCCCGCAGGAGCGAAAGCAGTTTTGGCACAAGCCTATCAGCTAAAACAAGAAAAATACCTAACCGATTTTTTAGTTATTTCGGATAGGAATTATTCTTTCTTTGAAGATTTTGGCTTAAAAGTAAAACCTTATCAAGCAAATGATGAAATTTTAATTTTTGATGATTTTAAGCCTGACTTCCTTTTTACAGGAACGTCTTACACTTCAAAAATTGAATTAAAATTTATACAAGAAGCTCAACGGAGGAATGTGAGGAGTTATGCTTTCATAGACCATTGGGTAAATTTTCGTAGTCGTTTCGTATGGAATGAAAATCTAATTTTGCCCGATTTGATTTGGGTAATTGATAATGATGCAAAAAAATTAGCTTTACAGGAGGGGTTGCCCGAAGCGAAAATAGTTGTAGCAGAAAATCCGTATTACGATTTTTTGAGGAATTGGAAACCTGCTATTTGTAAAGAAATTTTGTTAGCGAATCTCAATTTGCCTAAAAATGCGAGCTACATTTTATATGTTCCTGAACCTTTGAGCCAAGTAGGAGGCAGAGAGAAATTCGGATTTGACGAGTTTGAGGTATTAGAAAAAATTATTTCAGACCTTTCTGAAAAATATTTATTATCTTTGCAGGCGTATTTTTTGATAAAGCCACACCCCAATCACAACTTAGAAACGTTTGAGGAGATTTTTAGAAGAAGCAAGCACCAACAAATACGACTTATTAGTGCTGAAATGTCTATCAATACTTTAATGTTTTATGCCGATTTGGTAATTGGTATTTTTTCAAATGCCTTGATAGAAGGCAGAATAATAGGAGCAAAGGTAGTGAGATTTTTGCCTGAAAGTTGTAAAATGGATTTGTTGGAAGTAAATCAAGAAATTAAATTATTAGAAATATCAAACCTTAGTTTTTTATGAATCATCAGAATATTGTAAAAAAATCAAATCAAATTTATGACGAAGCCTTTGCTAAATATGGTAGTGATGTACGCTCTACTATGTGTGCAAACCCCATTCGTCAATATCTTCGCTTCAAAGATTTATGTACCTACATTGACTTGAATGATAGTACAAAAACAGTTTTAGATGTTGGCTGTGGTTCTGGTGAAATGTATAAGTATCTAAAAATGCAAGGATTTAGGGGTAAATATGTAGGCTTCGACATCAATCAGAACTTGCTCAACTTAGCCAAGCAAAGATTTACGGATATAGAGGTTCACTTAGTAGATATTTTAGAACAAAAAGTTGATACAAAATTTGACTATGTAGTAATGAGTGCTGTTTTTAACTTGAATGTTGGGCAAAAAATGGACTGGATATTTGCTTTTGTATCCAAGATGTTTGAGTTATGTAACAACCACATTGCCTTTAATGCTCTCTCTACCTATGTGAATTTTCGAGATGAAAGTATGTTTTATATCAATCCAACTGAAATGTTTATTTTTTGTGTAGAGAACCTATCTAAGAGAGTCAATCTTTCGCATCATAACCTCCCATATAATTATACCTTAACAGTATTCAAAGAGCAAGATATAAATACTTCTTTTGAAAATTTATGAGTTTTTTTATCAAATTAGATGAACACCCTGATATATGGGATAATTTTATTAGAAGTACGCCACAAGGCTCTGTCTTTCTATTTACCTCTTTTTTGCAAGCATTAGGCTGCAGATTTCAACTGATTACCTGCTATGATGGTAATGATATTGTTGCAGGTTGTGCAATTATTTTTGATGAAAAAGGAAAACCTATAAGACACAATTTCCCCTTTACAATGTATCAGGGAATAGTTTTAGCTGATTTTTCTGATAAAAAGCCTCATTCACGTTATCATTACGAGCTTAAAGTATTAACCTTTTTTATACAAGCCTTACATGAGCAACATGAGCATTTCTTTCTTTGCCAATCTTGGCAAATGAAGGATTTAAGGGCTTTTCAATGGCATAATTACCATTCTCCCGAAAAAGGAACTTTTAAAATTGACTTGCGATATACAGGTATTCTTGATTTAGATATTATTAAAGACAAAGATTTCTATATTTCAAAAGAAATTCGCGACTCAAATAAACAAGATTATCAAAAAGCCATTAAAAATCATATTTCAATAGAGGACTCAAAAGATATAGAATTATTGTTAGAAATATACAAACAAACATTTGAAAGACAAGGTATTGTTGTTCAAGAAAAAGATATTCAAATAGTTAGAAACATTACAGAAGCATCACTGAAAAATAATTTTGGAAAATTATTTTTTGCAAAAACTAAAGATGGTGAAGTGTCAAATGCCACACTTTTTTTATATGACAATTTTTGTGCTTACTATCTCATTGGTGCTAACTCTCCTCTATATCGTAAATCTGGAGCATCGGCAATGCTTATGATACATAATATTTTTTATGCCAAAGAATTAGGCAAGAAGTATGTAGATTTTGTAGGTATTAATTCACCCCAACGAGGAGAATTTAAGCTAAGTTTCAATGCAGAACCTAAGCCTTATTTTCACTTAACGATATAGTAAACCATATCATTTATGCAAACCAAGCAAATTGATTTTTGGCAAGGAGAATTCGGTAAAGAATATACAGACCGAAACATCTACAAATCCATTGAGGAATGGGATAAGGAATATGTAGAGTGGTATGGAATTGCCAAAACAACGCTGAATGAGCAGTTTTTAGGATTTTTAGATAAGGAGAGTAGCACCATCTTGGAGGTTGGTTGTAATTTAGGCTATCAATTACAAGGATTGCAAGCAATTGGCTTTAAGAACCTCTATGGAATAGAATTACAACACTACACAGCCGAGAAAGCACGCAAATTGCAAACAAATATCAATATTATTTAGGGTTCGGGCTTCGATATACCCTTTAAGGATAATTTCTTTGATGTGGTTTTTACCCATGGTGTCCTGATTCATATTGCTCCTGACGACTTGTTGGCTTTTACAAAAGAAATTGTTAGATGTTCAAAAAAATATATTTGGGGCTTGGAGTATTACTGTGAAACTCTCAAAGAAGTAACATACAGGGGCAACAAAGGATATCTATGGAAAATGGATTATG
>Ga0308393_1000087_pt1 | contig 50045 bp, 46 predicted proteins | sample Hotspr2Sampleee2_FD_202364 | JGI IMG/M metagenome (GOLD analysis project Ga0308393, IMG submission 202364) | Hot spring phototrophic mat microbial communities from Mushroom Spring, Yellowstone National Park, Wyoming, United States - 20050630_ee2 ... | reverse complement strand
GCTCACGCAAGGTGTAGTTCAGCCGGTCCGGGATGGACACTGGCTTCACGTCGCCTTCGACCTTGGTCGGCCAGCCAGCGTAGTAGCGAAACATGCGCACGCTCGACTCCACCTCGCCCCGGCTAGCCGCAAGCGGCTTGCCGTTCTCCAGTGTGATCAACTGGGCGAGCACCTCACGCTCCGCTTCCATTAAATCAGCAAGGCGATGGAGTAGTCGCTCGCGATCGTGTGGGGTCATGCGCCGCCAAGGATGGCGCGGGTCATCGAACACAGCGCGGGCCACGTCCACTGCGCGCTGCACGTCGGTCGCATCGCCCTCGCAGACGCGGGCGAAGACGATCCCTGTGGCCGGATCGTCTTTCTCAAACAAGCGGCCGGCTGCGCCCTCAACCCATTGGCCGCCGATGAACAATCGCTTGGGCTGGTCAGCGATGAACGACAAAACCTCGGGACGGAGCTGCTCGCTGGTGTAGGGCAGGGGATGCGACATCAGGTGTGATTGTAATGCTGCCTTTCGCCGATGTTTTGACCAAGTGCATTCACGGCAGGGGCAAAAGCCTAGGTGGGCGACGGCACTGCCGTCGCCCACTCCCTATAGATTTGCCTTCGCTGCAGCATAGCTTGTGGAAGATGCCCCTATTGGTGAACGCACCCTTTTGACCCCGATCCTGAGCGTATCCATGCTTAGCCTTGCCTCATCTCTTCTTAAAACTCCTATAAAGCGCATGTAGGAAGGTTATGTAGTGCAGCGATTTGAGTACCGCGTTGAGACGGTGAGCCTCGACCCAAGTTGTTTTGACGAGCAGCTCGCCCTCGTCCTTAACCAGTGGGGTCGGCAAGGGTGGCGAATGTGCCACTTGGCACTGACGCAGGGCGATAACCAAAACAACACAGCGCGAATTGTGCTGGAGCGCCGGCTGGCAAGTTGGCTGCTGAGCGACGAGGATAATTAAAGCGCTGTGCGACTATCCGACCTCGCTATCGTCCTGCCGACGCGCAACGAGCGCCGCAATATCCGCGCCTTCCTCTCATCGTTACCGGAGGATGCGCTACTGGTCGTTGTGGATAGCAGCGACGATGAGACGCCCGATATCATTCGCAGCACACGCCTTCAGCGCACTGTCCTAATTCAGCAAACGTGCAACGTCACCGCTGCGCGCCAGCTAGGTGCCGAAGCCGTCAATGCGCCTTGGCTGTTGTTCACTGATGCCGATGTGACCTTCGCGCCGGACTATTTCGAGCGGTTGGCACAGCTCGACGCGGATGATCCCAGGCTCGGCGCGATCTACGGGCCAAAGTTGTCGCGCGATCGCTTCCAGGGCTATTACCGTTGGTTCACCTACGGCCAACGCATCTTCGCGGCCTGCGGCGTCCCCGCTGCCACTGGTTCCAACCTGATCCTGCGCCGAGCGGCGCTTCAGGCTGTAGGAGGCTTCGACCTCACGCTAACGTGTAACGAGGATTCGGAGATCGCCTGGCGCGTCCGGCGGCATGGCTACCGCACGCGCTTCGCGCCCAGCATCGTGGTCTACGCCCGCGATCACCGCCGGCTGGAGCGCGGGGTGACGCGCAAGGTGGTCCATTCGTCGCTGCGCTGCTTCTTGCTGTATTTCAATCTCCTACCCTCGCGCTGGCGCGGCCAGGACTGGGGATATTGGTCGCCTCCTGCCCAGCAGCCGTCTCCCGCGGAGCCGCCGCAATCACAAACGCGCTGAGCAGGAAGAACAGCGCAACGACTGCGTAGAGCACCTGATACCCCAACGTAGGCGTATCGCTCAGGCTGCTGATCGTTGCGCCACCGCCCAACCTGGCCAGCGCGCTGCCCGTAGCGGTTGCGATGTTCGCCACGCCCAAGTAACGCGCTGCATCCGCCTGGGGGACAATGTCGTTGATCAGCGCCAGGCTGCTGCTCAGGTAAATGCCGGCTCCCACGCCGATCAGGATCGCCACGGGCAGGATCAGCGTAAAGTCAGCCACGGCCAAGCCAGCGCCCAGGGCTGCGATACACCCGGCTGCGATCATCATAGGCCGGCGGCCAAGCCGGTCGGCCAGCCAACCGGCTGGCAGCACCACAATGCCTAACGCTATCCCCAGCACTACGCTCACCCGGCCAATGACGCGCTGCGCCTCAGGCTCGCTGAGGCCGAAGACATCGCGGGCCGCGAATAACAGGAAGGCGCTCGCCCCGATCATGCCGGCCCAGAACAGGACGCGGTTGACGCACCACCAGCCAAAAGCCGGATGCCTGCGCAGATCCACGCCGAACATCTCGCGCAGGTTACCTCTTGCTGGTTGTAACTCTGCCACACTTAGAGCACCCTTCCCCATTGCCCAAATGGTGATCGCCAGGGTGAGGAGGATGGCGAAGATTGGCATGGCGATCGCAGCGTATAACGCCAGCTCACCCCAATCCGGCACACGACTGACCAGCTCAGCTGCTCCCAGCCGTCCAACAACTGCTGCGGCCAAGTCAAGGCTCGCCTTGAACCCCGCTGCCAGGCCGCGCTGAGCCGTGGCTACGCCCTCAGCGATCACCGGCTGCCAGGTGGCCAGAGTGCTGTTCAAGCCCAGTTGCGTGATCAATAGCCCGACGATCAGAACTGCCAACGAGCGCGCCGATGCGATCAGCGTCAACCCGATCGTCAGTCCCAAGGCTCCTGCCAATATGAAGGGCAGCCGGCGACCTAGCGGGGTGTGCGTTCGGTCGGACCAGGCGCCGATCAGTGGCTGCGCGATCACCGCCACCAGTAGGCCGCCAAAGGTGATCGCGCCGAAGGCGGCTGCATCCATGGCGCGATCGGGGAACAGCGTGATGACCTTGTGACCGAGGAGCGCTGGCTCCAGCGTCGCGCTGACCAGCGTCAGGCCAAAGCTGAGCGAGACAATGCCCGCTAGCCGCGGAATCGGCGCGTAGGGAGCGGCTTCAGAGGCCATCCGCCAGCCGGCGCGAGGCCCATGCGGGGCGCGACGCGGAGGCGCGCGCTGCGATAACGCTGCGGTAGTCCTCCAGCAAACCGTCTAGCACCGCTGTCCAAGTGCGCGGCTCCACACGCGCGCGGCCAGCTTCCCCCATCCTTCGGGCCAGGGCTGGGTCTTCCACTAACGTGTGCACTGCGGCGACCAGTGAATCGCGGTCCTCGGGTTCAAACAACAGGGCAGTCTCGCCATGCACAGCGTGGTCGAGCAATCCACCGGCGCGCGGCGCAACTACTGGCAGCCCAGATGCCATCGCCTCCAACACAACGTTGCCCAACGTCTCGTTGGCTGCGGGGAAGACGAAGATATCAGCGCTGGCGTAGGCAGCAGCCAGGTCCTGGCCGCAGAGCGTGCCGGTGAACACCACTGGCGCGTCGAAGAACAGACGTTGTAGGCCTGGCCGCGCCGGCCCATCGCCTACGATCGCTACGCGCACCTCTGGCAGGGCGGTAATCACTGCGTGTAGCCAGTGAATGCGTTTTTCATAAGAGAGCCGGCCTACGAACAGCAGCAGAGGTTGCTCCGGATTCCCGTCGGTCAGGCGCAGGCGCCATTCAGCCGAGCGCTTGGCAGGATGGAACAGGCTGGTATCCACGCCGCGGCTCCACACTTTGAGCCGACGGTAGCCCTGTCGGCGCAGCAGCTCTAACGTAACCTGTGATGGACACAAGTTCAGGTCCGCTCGGTTGTGAAGCCATCGCATATAACAGGCCATAAGCTGCGACGGCAGCCGATACCCCCAGCGCCGCATAAAGCCGGGCACATCAGTGTGATACGAGGCCACCACCGGCAGCCCTAGGCTGTGCGATTGCTGAATTGCCCCCAAACCCAGCGACAGAGGATTGAGCACGTGGACCACGTCGGGATTGAACGCCTGTAATGGCTTGCGAATCGGGGCGAGAGGCGGGATCAACTTGAAATCAGGATAGGGCGGGAACCGCCAGCCGCGCAAACCGATCACTGGGGTGTCGGCATATCGAGTCGGGCCGCCTTCCGGCGCAAATAATAAGCTCTGATGGCCGCGGGCAGCCAAGTGTTCGAGCACACGGCAAAGGGTGTTGGTCACTCCCTCAACCCGCGGCAGAAAGGTCTCGGTAAATAGGGCAATACGCATAATCCCCCTCTAGCGTAATACGATCCAAGCGATACCCATGCCCAGCAACGCGCCGGCGACCACCTGTGCCAGGTTATGACGCTTCAAGCGCACGCGTGACCAACCCACCAACGGCACTGCTGCTGCGAAGGGCAAGCCACCGAAGCCAAACACCAACCCTGCCAACACCGCCAGACCACCTGCCGAAGCGCAGTGCGCGCTCACCTTCCAGCGCAGGGTGAGTAGGTAGAGCATCGTTGACTGAACCATGTTCGCCAAGGCGACCTGTTGCAGAAGCCGTGGGGCCTGCGAGGCGTGCAATAGCCAGGTGGCTGCGCCGGCACAGGCAATCGCCACGAAGTAGGGCCTCAAGCGCTGCTGGCGGTCGGGCAGTTGCATATCAGCGATCTTGCCGCGCCACATTAACCAGACTACATACAGCACCGGCAGGCTGATCGCGATACCCAAATACACGACAGCCCAGCCCCAAGCGTCCTGACGTGCGGAGGCGAGCAGGGCAATGATGGCGCTTAGAATGCCGACGATTGGCGGGTGAGTGGCATTGGAAATCCAGCTAGCGACCCGGTCAAGGCGAGGTTTGCGCGTGGGAGGCGCGAATAATGTATCGCCGACAACTTGGGCAGGCGTTGACGAATAGGTCATGAAAGAGATTCTCTCTATGCTCTATGCTACCTGAGGTTGTTAAGAATAGCTTGCCAGGGGGTTAACTGCTGGTGAAGGATGACAATAAAGATAGCCTCTGGTCGGGGCTTTGGCTCATCAAGTATGTAGTCCCCTTTGTAGAGCATACCACCCGAACCAGCGATTTGCTGTTATCGGATCACCGCGTCACCAGCACTGCCCGCGCTGGCGCGGCGTCACCTCCAACGAGGCGTAACGGTAGCGCGATGAGCTGATAGTCGCCATCCGGCACGTCGCGCAGGCAAATGTTCTCCAGGATGAACACACCGTAGCGCAGAAACGCTTTGTGCGCCGGCAGATCCTTGCTATCCGCTGGGTCCACGGAGGGTGCGTCGGTACCGATCAAGCGCAAGCCGTTCGCGCCCAACCATTCGGCGGCCTCTGGTGCGAAGTTAGGGAAGTCCGATGACCACGCATCTCCCGACTGCTCACTGGCCAGCGTATGAACCAGCAACCGCGAGGGAAAGGGCACCCCGCTCAGCGCGCGCTGTAAATCAGCAATGGTGATCGCTGGTCCAACCGTCAGCGAGATCACCCGCGCCGGCCCGATCAAAACATCCAGCGGGATGGCGTCGACGCCACATCCTTCGTCGCTGTAGTGGCGCGGGGCGTCCACATGCGTACCGGCATGCGCGCTTAGCGTGAGCGCCGTCACATTGCACGGGTCGCCGTTTTGCATTCGCATCGTCGGCGCGATCTGCACTGGCACGTCGCCGGGGAAGACCGCAGTGCGCGGCGAGAGCGGGCGAGTGATGTCGTAGATCATTATGGCTGGGCCAAGCGCCGCTGCAGGTCGGCAAAGTCGCGCACCGTGGCGATCTGGCGCAGGAAGTCGCCCAACGAGCGGCTACGCGCGCGCAGGGCCTGTACCGCTGGCCCGACTGGATCGCGGCCCGCTGCCGGCGCACCATCTGGGTCAGCGTTATACGCGCCGTGAAAGGCAAAGTAGGCCTGATTCAGCTTGCGGATTAGGTAGCCATTTTTGACGAACAGCGTGCGGCGCGCTTCCATATATGCTTCGGCCTCTTCAATTTTGCCCTCGGCCAGCAGTTCATCTACGCGGATGCGGGTTTTGCGCATCTCGGCCCGAAAATCGAACGGCGAGTTGAGGGCGACAACAGGACGCGCATCGCTGATTAGTGATGCGTAAAGCTCCGGATAGTAGCGCTGCGCGATGCGCTCGCGCACCTCGCGCTCCACGATTACAGCAGCCGTCTCGTTGATCGTCCGTGCCTCCGCGTCAGATAGAAAATTAACGCCGACTGGGCTTAACACGAACAAGAGGTAATTATGTGTCCACTCATGAGCAATTACCCCCAGGATCCAGCGCAGCGCGGCTGTCTCCGGCAACATCGTTGGATACGTTCCCAAGCCGCCAATGGGCGTGACCAGTGATGAGACGTTGAAGCGACGGTCAACCAGCGTTTCTAGGTATATCTTCTCCTCAAGCGCCAACCCAGCCGCCAGCTCACGAGAAGCGATGCGCTCGATCTTGTCGCGCCGTGAGACGACGAGGAGGTTGGGCAGCTCGGTGAAGCGAAAGCGCACTGGGGGCAAGACTTGGCCACCGATGGCAAACCCTTCTTCGCGCAGGATGCTTTGAACCTGGTCCTCAAGGATGCCCTCAACAACGGCCCGGCGCGCGTCCAAGCTGGCGCGCAGGGCATCGCGTCGGGCGCGCAGGCCGGCGCTGACAGCGTCGGCGTTGCGTATGTCCGGGTTGGCATAGATTGCCTCAAGCTCGCTTGCTAGACGACCAAATTCGGCCACGTCGCGCATATAGGCGCGCACAAAGTCCGCCTGAGCGTCGTCCGTCATCCGTTCGTGTAGGGGCAACAGGGCATAAGCCAGTTTGGCCAGTATTGCGCCGACCCACCAGCCAGCCAGTTCAAAGCGCTGACCGACCAGCAGACGATCGAGATGTGCCTCGCGGTCGTCCTGCGCGGGCACCTCGTAGCGCAGGACGAGGAGCAAGATCGATACAGCCAGCAGCACGCGCGCCCCGCGAATGACATAAGTGCGCAGCGCGCCCCTCACCTTTATCCACATCAAGTGCACAGAGCGTTCACAAGACACTGCTGCCCTCTCCCCCAATATCTGGGGAATCACCGCTCATCCACCCCTAAAGATAGGCATCGCCCATCCACAAAAAAGTTTATCTTTGCTTTAAGCAGCGCCCACTTTGTGGACAACCCCCTAGATGGGTGGGGATAAACGTAACCACATGTGGATAAGTGGAGCGGCCACAGCCCTGTAATGCGCGTGCTTCAGAACACTGCGCCGTCATGCGTATCGCCATACACCCCTGTTAGGGCATCTTCGTCCCGCGCGGGCGGGGCGTTGCGGGCGAAATGGACCGCTTCTTCGATCTGAGCGGAGACCTCGCGCTCAAGCGCGGTAATGGCGTGTTCCGAAATGCCACGCGCGCGCAGGATATTTTGCATGCGATGGATCGGGTCGCGCGCTTCCCACTGGGCGACCTCCTCTCGTGTGCGGTAGACCTGAGGGTCTCCTTCATAGTGTCCGCGATAGCGATAGGTCACGCCTTCGACGAACGATGGGCCGTCGCCACGCCGCGCGCGATCCACAGCTTGACGAACAGCGTCATACACAGCCAAAACATCGTTGCCGTCTACTGTCGAGCCCGGCATTGCATAGCCTTCAGCCCGTTTGCTCAGTTGTGTAATCGGCGCTTGCTTATGTTGTGGCGTGCCCTCGCCGTATTGATTGTTCTCACAGAAGAATATCACCGGCAGGCGCCACAGCCCAGCCAAGTTGAGTGCCTCGTGAAATGCCCCTTCGTTCGTTGCGCCATCACCGAAGAAAGCCAGCGCCACGCGCATCGGCGCATCGCCAGCGCGCTGCATCTTGAAAGCCAGCGCCGCGCCGACGGCTATTGGGATGCCACCAGCAACGATACCGTTAGCGCCCAGGATGCCTAGGTCAAAGTCGGTCATGTGCAGCGACCCGCCCTTGCCACGGCAATAGCCGGCTTCCCGCGCCGCCAGCTCAGCCATCATGTAGCGCACGTCGCCGCCCTTGGCGATCAAGTGTCCATGGCCGCGGTGCGTGCTGGTGATCACATCATCGGGGTTCAACGCCGCGCACGCGCCCACAGCACAGGCCTCCTGGCCCACGTAGGGGTGAATGAAGCCAGGGATCAACCCCTGCTGTCGCTCCTCGATCGCCCGCAGTTCGAATTGGCGAATCAGCACCATCTGGCGATACATCGCCAGCAAACGTGCTTCTGATAAAGTCACAGGGCGATTATAAGTTTGGGCGCTTATTCAACGCTATGTCTCAGCAGCCGCTCTACGATGTGCTCATGGATTGCCGGCTGATGTACTATCGCCAAGCTGGCATCGCACAATATGCGCGCCGGCTGCTGCGCGCGCTGGCTGCGCAGGCTGATCCAAGCTTCCGGCTGTGGGCGCTGTTGGACCGGCGCGACCGCGATCTATCCTGGCTGCCGGCCAACGTGCACGTCTTGCGAACGGTCACCCCAGCACACCACCGCTACGAATTCCTGCTGCTCCCGCTGGAGTTGATGACGCATCGGCGCGTTCAATCGCCGCGCGCTGTGCTGCATTCCCCTGATTTCATCACCTGCCGCGGCCGCTTCCGCAAAGTCATCACCATCCACGACCTTTACTTTATGGAGCATCCGGAGGCAATGAGCGCCGAGGGGTTGCGCTACTATCGTCGCGTGCGCTGGTCAGCGCGACATGCCGACCGCGTCATCGCCGTATCAGACTTTACTCGCGCCGACATCTTGCGCCTGATGCCTGAACTGCCTACGCAAAAGGTCTGCGTGATACATGAAGCGCCTGATGAGCCGTCATCGTTGGACATATCTCGCGCACTCCAGGAGCCCTATGTGCTCTTTGTGGGCACGCTAGAGCCGCGCAAGAACCTCGCAACATTGCTGCGCGCGTTGGCGCGCCTACCGACTGATGTGCGATTGATCGTAGTTGGCGAAGCAGGGTGGGGTGATCTATCGCTAAGTGAGCTGGCCTATACGCTAGGGGTGGCAGAGCGCGTGACGTTCTCCGGCCGGCTATCGGGAGAACAACTTGACCTGTGCTATCGCCGTGCGCGCCTGTTGGCCATGCCCTCGCTGGCCGAGGGATTTGGGTTGCCGGTGCTAGAAGCCATGTCGCGCGGCATCCCTGTGGTCTGCAGCGCAGCGGGCGCATTGCCCGAAGTGGCTGGGGATGCAGCGCTATTACACCCTCCTACGGATGATGCGGCGCTGGCCGCCCATATCTGGGCTCTGTGGTCCGACGAAGCACTCCATGCTGAACTTGCCCGCCGAGGGAGAGTGCGCGCGGCGCAGTTCTCGTGGACGCGCGCTGCGGAACAAACGCGCGCGGTTTACCGTGCTGTGCTTGGCGTTATATAACTTGAGCGCATGCGCCTGCTTTTCATTACCCCGCAATTGCCCTATCCCCCTCGACAGGGGACAGCGTTGCGAAACTGGGGGCTAATCGCGCATCTGGCTGGCAGGCACGAGATCTGGCTACTTTCTTTCGATGAACACCCCGCTTCTGAGCTGCCGGAGCCGCTGCGCCTAGCCTGCCGCAGGGTAATCCGCGTGTCGTTGCCCACCCGCACATCCGCTGATCGGCTGAGGACGCTCGCCGGCTCAAGGATGCCGGACATGGCGTGGCGGTTGTGGTCACCGGCCTTCGCGCGCGCGCTCAACGAGCAGTTGCGCCTCCAGCGCTTCGACGTGCTTCAGGTAGAGGGCATCGAGCTGGCGCGCTATGCGCTGGATGTAGGTCGCCTGCCGTTGGGGGCGCGCTGGGTCTTCGATGCCCACAACGCAGAGTATCTATTGCAGAAGCGCACCTGCTTGGCCGATGCGCGCGCCCCCTGGCGCTGGCATGGCGCATTGTATTCGCTGGTGCAATGGATGCGCCTGCGCCAGTTTGAGCAACGCACCCTGCGCGCGGCGGACGCGGTGGCATGCGTCTCGAATGAGGATGCTGCTGCGCTGCGCCGTCTAGCGCCGGAGGCGCGGGTTCACGTTGTCCCTAACGGCATCGACGTGCCCGACTACGCAACCTTCGCTCCGACCACAGCGCAAGGCAATAGTGACGCGCCCACGCTCATCTTTACTGGCAAGATGGACTTTCGCCCAAACGTGGATGCCGTGCTGTGGTTCTGGCGGCGCATCTGGCCGATCGTCAAACAGGCTTATCCCACTGCGCGTTGGCTGATTGTGGGTCAGAAGCCGAGTCAACGACTGGCGGCGCTGCGCACGGATCCTAGCGTGGTCATCACCGGCGAGGTGCCTGACGTGCGGCCATATATTGCCCAGGCCGACGTATATGTTGCGCCGCTGCGGGCCGGCGGTGGCACGCGCTTCAAGCTGCTGGAGGCGATGGCCATGCGGCGCGCCATCGTCACAACGGCGCTGGGATGCGAGGGGTTCGAAGTGGCTTCTGGGCGCGAATTGCTCATCGCTGACCGTCCTCAGGAATTTGCTAGCGCTGTCATCGAGCTGCTGCGCAGCGCACCCCATCGCGCTGCGTTGGGCGAGCGAGCGCAGCGCTTTGTGGCGGCCAACTACGATTGGCGGGCCATCGCGCCGCGGATGGAACAGCTTTATGCGCAGTTGTTATCGCGTTGAGCGCGCTGCTTTTGCTCGGCCCAGGCACGCTCAGCGCGTGCCTTGATCCCCAAGAGCATACGGCGCTCCATGATGAAAGCGCCTGGCTCTAACAGCGCGCGGATGACGAAGTTGTTGGCCGGCGTCGGCTCCCAGTCAGCTCGCCACCGTTCGATCAAGCGTGTGTTCTCTGCATCTATTGGCTCGAGGTGAAAGGTCCACGTCACGCTCCGGTAATAGCCGGCCTGCATCACCGCCACCCGCGCTGGTATAGGCGAGTCGGCGTGCATCACCAAGGTGCGATGCGGCACCACGATATCCACTGGCAATCCAGCACCATTTGGCGCCACCGGCAGCTCATCAGCGGCATGCAACTCTTGAAGGTCCGGGATGATCTGGTTGGCATTGCCGGCGCGCAGCCCCAGCAAGCGCTCGATCCCTTCGTAGCTGTAGAACCCGCCGCGCCCCTGACCCATCTGCACCAGCCAGGGCCAGATCGCCTCTGGCGGCGCGTGCACTGTAACAGCGTGAGTGGCCTGAAGGCGCGGTTTTTCAATCAGTGAGTCGCCCAACAGTGGACGAGTGGCTTCGTCATCGGTCGCACCCCAGCGCAAGTGCCAGGGTCGCACGAACGCGATGTAGGCGCCTATGAGGCCCGCGCCGGCTGCAATCAGCATGGTCAAAAACGAGGACAGAAACGAGGCGCGCTTGAGTAACCTGAACAAGGTGATTCTCCTATATGTAGCGAGGTGTCAGGTCCTGAGATTATTATCTGGAAGATTAGAACCGTTAGAGTGGTCTCACAACTAGAATTCGCATGTCGCCAGCAGCGTGTAGTCATGGTCCAGCGAAACAGCATCGCGGGCCGAGTCAGTGAGGATGGTTAACTGTTTATGTGTAACAGCCATCGCTTCAGGCTACGGCATTCCATCGTTGCGATAGCGCTGCGACTCTGGCTGGCCGGAACACTACTGTACGCGCCGCTGGTCTGCCTGCGGTTCTGTCAAGTCGTCCACCTCACCCACGCTTCGCAGCCGGCTGAAGTGCATTGGCGACACGAACTTGCCATGAGACATCTGCCGACTGGCCAAAGCGAATCACCCTTTGAGCTTGGCGCTAGCATGCAGCCATGGTTAGAAATGCTGCGCGATATATGGCAGGTATTTGTTGATCTCCACGCAAGCCAGCTTGTACACCTTGATAACACACTGCACGTTACATTTGCACAACCTAACAATCCGCCAGCTCCCTGCACGCCTGCCCTCGATCCGCCACACCCGCCCCCACGTTAGGCCCGGCCTGTCTTCACAACAGATTGGCGCTTTTTTTATCATCTTGTAACACGCAGACAATATGGTTATTGATGTTAGCTCATCTTTACTTAGTATGCTAGATGCACTAAGAGAAACAGACCTTTTTAAAAATTTGGAAGATAATGCGCTACGCGAGGTGCTCGCTGCTGCTAGCTCAAGGCAGCGATGGCCGGCAGGACACTTTCTCTTCCACCAAAGCGAACCGGCCGAAGCGTGCTACGTGCTGCTAAGTGGCCAAGCTCACCTCCTCCAGCTTGATACACGCGGCCATGAAGTCATCTTGCGCGTTGTAGGGCCAGGTCATGCCCTGGGCATTACAGCGCTGCTTGAAGAGGGCGCCTACTCGACCAGCGCGAAGCTCTCGCAGGAATCCGCTGTTTTAGCTTGGCCTAGGTCTGAAATACAACGCTTGGCCCGTCGTTATCCAACCATCCTGAGCAACGCGCTCCAGGTTGCTATGACACGTTATGTAGAGCTTCAGCACGCCTATCAACGGCTAGCATTTGAAACAGTGGACAAGCGACTTGCCAGCGCATTGGTGCGCCTGGCATACGCCAACCAGCCCGAAGCAAATGGCAGCATTGTTCTAAGAGGAACGCGCGAGCAATTCGCAATGCTGGCTGTGACCACTGTGCCGACCACTTCTCGCTTGCTCAGTGAATGGGAGCGCCGCGGCTGGATAGTGTCTGGCCGCATGAGCGTCATTATCAGGGACTTGGCTGCGTTGGAAGCCCTAGCGCGAGGTCAGTTGTCAGAGTAAATCCGTGCTCGCTTGCTATCTGCGAGCCGTGACAAATGTCCCGCCGCTCTCAGATTTTTATCACAATTTGCCCGCTAGCCAGCACTTGTTTGCGCTCCGACAAAGACGCTCAGCTTCTTCTAAGACAGACTATTGGCCAGAAGGAGCTGAGCCTATGTATCCATTCTGGGAAGGACTGTTCATTCATTCCACACTGTTCGTCGCCGTTGTTTCGGCGTTCCATGTCCTGGCTTCGCACATCACCGTAGCTGCAGTGTGGTTCAACTTTTATTTGGAGTATCGGGCTGTCAAGGAGAATCGCGAGGAGCTTTATGCCTATCTCAAGCGCAGCGCGTTGGGCTTGCTGGTCTTCGCCTACGTGTTCGGCGCGATGGCCGGCGTAGGCATCTGGCAAACCACGACTGCCGCCAACCCACGCGGCATCTCCACTTTGATCCACAACTTCGTCCTGTATTGGGGGTCCGAGTGGTACATGTTCCTCATAGATGTCATAGGCATCATCGTCTATTACTACACCTTCGGTCGAGTGAGCAAGGAGACGCATTTGCGGCTCGCCTTGATTCTGGCGCTAGGAGGCACGGGCACGCTCAGCATCATCGTCGGCATTTTGTCGTTCAAGCTCACGCCGGGAATGTGGTTTGAGACCGGTCAAAGCCTGCACGGCTTCTTCAACACTACGTTCTGGCCGCAGATCGCGCTGCGCATGGCCTTTATGTTGCCGATCACCGCATCCTGGGCGCTGTTTGTCGCTACCGGCCTGCCGCGAGGCTTTTACGAGCGCGAGCGCATCATTCGCTACGCTGCGCGGTTCGGCCTAATCGGACTAGCAGCCGGCGTCTTGATCTGGCTGCTGTGGTTCGAACCATCGCTGCCCGTACATGCTAAGGCCATCCTGCCCTCGCGAGCTATCCCACAACCCACTTTCCCGATCATTTACTTTGGGCTGATCGCCACGCTGGCGGGATTGCTCTTCGCATACTTCATGCCCCATAAGCAACACCGCCTAATGGCCATCGGCGCGATGGTTGTGATATTCGGCGCTATCTTTGGCGCTGAGCGCACGCGCGAGGTGCTGCGCAAGCCCGACATTATCTTCGGCTACATGTCCTCAAACCAGCTGCTGTTCAACGATATTCCAGTGCGCAATATCGAGAGCGAGGAGGCGCGCTTATCAAAAACTGGCATGTTAGGCAACCTGCCTTTCGTCCCGAAGGTGGATAACGCTATCGGCATCGCTTCTGAAAAGACCTTTGGCTATGCTGACCCAGAAGTGATCGCTGGTCGGATGCTTGCTATCCAACAGTGTGGATCGTGTCACAGCGTTAGCAAGCAAACCTCCATTGAAGTTGCTAGTGTAGCGCTGGACCTGCGCTCGCTCGCCAAACTGCTCAAGACGCGCAACCTAACCACTGCTGAGCGGATAGACAACTACATCAAGTCAATCGGGGCGTTCCCTTATATGCACCCGTTCGTTGGCAGCGATGCGGAGCGCCGCGCGCTCGCGCGCTACTTGGAGGTGTTTGTCCAGAGCACATATCCCGAAACTACTAATCAAGCCCGACTGATGAGGTGAATAAGCGATGACAGTTGGTGAAATGCTCAAGATGATGCGCGACCCGCTGGGCGCGCCCTTTTATCCGCCGGCACTACAAGTTCTATTGGTGGTCACGTGGGTGCTGCACATCTTCTTCGTGACGGCAGCACTAGGTACCAGTCTGTTCTCGATCGTCGGCTTTGTGTGGAGGCGTCGCGATGAGCTTGCTCTGAAGCTGGCACGCATCGCTGCTCGCCTGACGCCAAATATGCTAGGGCTAGGCATCGTCACTGGCATCGCCCCCTTGCTCTTCGTGCAAACGATCTATGACCCGCTCTGGTATGCCGCCAACACGCTCACGGGATTCTGGTCGGTGAGCTTTATTTTCGTAGTTATGGGTGGCTACAGCTTGGCTTACGTCTTCTACTTGAAGGGGAGCAAGGATGGGCGGCTGTTGTTCACTGCTGTGCTCTCCTTTATTCTCCTGTTCGTTGCCGGCTGGGTCATGCATGTTCTGCATTCCGTGTCCATTCGACCTGAACACTGGCTGAAGTGGTATACGCCCGACGGCATCGTTGACACGCGCGGGGTTACCTTCCACGCCTACAACATTCCGCGTCTGGTCTTCTTATTGCCTCTGCAATCCGGTCTGAGCCTCTCGGCCATCATGATGTTTGTAAGCTGGTACTTGAGTAAGCGAGGAGAGGACGTGCCGTTCCTGCTCTGGACCGGTGAGCTAGGTCGTAAGCTCGGGCTACTGATTAGTCCCCTATACGCCCTTTTTGGGCTGATCTGGGCGCTCACTGAGGGCCCAGAGTTCGGGGTTACGCTCACCATAGCGCTGCCGCTGGTCCTGTTGGGCCTGTTACTCACCGTCTACTTCGCCCGTTTGCGTCAGCCGACAACTAAAGGCCCGCTCTCGCTAGCGATCTGGTTGGGAAGCTTATTGGTCGTGGCCATCGTGCGCGAAGTGATCCGCGTTGCTTCACTTGCCCGCTACGGTTATAGCGTCGCCGACTACCCATATCAGTTCGATTGGGGTTCGATCCTTGTCTTTAGCGTAACGACCGTCGTCGGGGTAATGGTCGTGCTTTATCTGTCTCTGGTGCTATACCAGGCCAACGCAAGCAAAGAAGGGACCATTTCTCCGCGTGTGGAGAAGCTGGGCAGAATTGCGACCGGCATGCTTGGCGCATGGTTCGGATTCTTCTTCCTAGTGGGCCTATACTCAGTTCTGTTCCTGCGCTGATCAGCTCATGCACTCTGCTTAATCTAGGGTAGGCAAGAACGACATCTCACTCAGCTTGGTATGTCCTAGGGTAGGCGAAGGCTTCGACTTCACCTACCCTCTCAACTCTTTAAGAAATTGCCTCCCTGCGTGAGCGCGCTATCTCCTGTGCAAAGTTCAGGTGGATGCATCCATGGCTATGAGCAGAGCTCTAGGGGACGACAGCAGGCCGTTGCCCGCCTTTTACAATAATGATTTATCTTCGCTGGGCGGTTTTAGAGAGTGTTCCCCTGTTGGTGAATGACCCGGTTCAAGCGCTAGCATACAATAATCAACGCACAATGGTGCGCCTCCATAGTCGTTGCGCGCCCACTGTGTCGGGTGGGCCTAGGCTAACCTAAGGCACGATAGCAGCATGCCATCCGGCCCCTGACACGCATATAGTGTTGGGGGCTTTTGCTTTGTGAACCGTGATCGTCAAAGTAGGCATCTTTGGTGCGACCGGATATACCGGTGTTGAGCTGGTCAAACTATTGAGCCGGCACAGGCAAGCGCGCATCGTCTTCGCCCACTCCGAAAGCCACGCTGGCGCACGGCTAAGCGACGTTCTGCCGTGTCCCTACGACATCCCGCTCCTCAGCGCAGATGACGTGCCGTTGCAGGCAGCAGATCTCATCTTTAGCTGCCTGCCGCACGGCCCCAGCGCTGAGCTTTGTAAGCGTGCGCTCGACGAAGGCCGGCGGGTAATTGACCTTTCAGCGGACTTCCGCCTGCGCGACGCAACGAGCTACGCACGTTGGTATGGCCATTCACACCCTTATCCCGACCTCCTAAAAATCGCTGTATACGGTTTGCCGGAAATTCATCGAAGCGCAATCGCTCATGCACAATTGGTCGCCAACCCTGGCTGTTATCCCACCAGCATTATCCTAGGCCTGTTGCCACTCCTCGAGGCCGGCGCGCTCACTGATCCAGTCATAATTGCTGATAGCAAGAGCGGGGTCAGCGGCGCTGGCCGCAAAGCTTCGTTAGCGACACACTTCGTCGAAGTCAATGAATCGCTCTCGCCCTATAACATCGGTCGTGCGCATCGCCATGTGCCGGAAATTGAGCAAGCGCTTGGCGCACTCTGGAACGGCGCGCCCGCTGCTCCGCTCCGCGTCATCTTCTCCCCCCATTTATTGCCGATTTCGCGCGGCATCTTGAGCACGCTTTACGTTAGGATCAAGCCTGTGCACGAAGGCTGGACGGAGTTATTCCACTGCCGGTTTGCAAGCGAGCCCTTTGTGCGCGTGCTTCCCGAAGGCCAGATCGCATCGATCGCGCATGCTGCCCATACCAATTACGCGGTGCTCTCCGTGCATCCCGTAGCCGACATGGCTAGCTACCTCCAAATCATCTCCTGCTTGGACAACCTGGTCAAGGGAGCGAGCGGACAGGCTGTCCAAAACATGAACATCATGTTCGGCCTAGATGAGACAGAGGGTCTGCGATAGTGAGCGCAGTACAAGTAATCAAGGTCGGCGGCAACGAGCTAGACGCCTCGGAGTTCATAGCGCGGCTCGCAACGACCCTTGCCGGCTTGGCGCGACGCGGGGTGAACCTCATCCTTGTCCACGGCGGCGGCAAAGAGCTCACCACGCTACTGACAGCGCTTCAGATCGAAACGCGCTTCCGCGACGGGCTGCGGGTGACCGACGCGCGGACTCGCGACGCTGCGCTGATGGTGCTGAGCGGGTTAGCGAATAAACGTTTAGTCGCTGCGCTCGTCGCGCATGGCGTCCTTGCGATCGGGCTAAGCGGGGTAGATGGGGGCATCGTGTGTGCTGTGCCCCTGCACGCTGAACTGGGGTTCGTCGGCAGGCCGGTGCGCGTGCGTGTCGAATTGCTACGTGCATGTCTGGCCCAAGGCTGGCTGCCGGTAGTCGCGCCGATGTCGCTCGGCGAGGACGGCGAGATCTATAACGTCAATGCGGATCACGCTGCCGGCGCGATCGCAGCCGCGATGAATGCCGATTTGCTGACCTTCGTTACTAATGTGCCTGGTGTTCTGGATGGCTGCGGGGCGCTTTTGCCCAGCCTCTCCGCTGCGCAAGCCGAAGCGTTAATTGCTAATGGCACGATCTCTGGCGGGATGATACCCAAGGTGCGCACAGCGCTAGAAGCGCTCAACGCTGGCGTGGGTCGCGTGCGCATCACGAACTTAGACGGCGTTGCCAGTAACGGTGGCACGGTGTTCGCAAGATGAATGCCGGGATGAGCGATCTGGTCGGGATAATCCTGCGCGACTTTCCCTCAGCTCAGGCTATCTATCTGTTTGGCAGCCACGCGCGCGGTGAACAAAGGACGCAGAGCGATATAGACTTGGCAGTCCTGCTGCCGGCGGACGTAGCGCGCGCTGCTGGCGACCTTCGCCTGAGCGATACAGCAGTGGCGCTCTCTAAGCAGGCGCGCAGAGACGTTGACCTGGTGAACCTGCGGCTTGTCTCTACCGTATTTCAAAACGAGATCATCCACACAGGCGTGCTGCTGTGCTGCAACGACGAGCCGGCGCGCCAGGAGTTCGAGATGTTGGCCCTGTCGTCATATATCAAGCTCAGCGAGGAGCGCGAGGAAATTCTGCGACAATTCCGCCAGACCAAGCGGGCCTACGATGTGTAGCGATGCACGATGTTGTGATCAACAAGGTGCAAAGCATTCAACGCTGCGTCAAGCGCGCCCGTGAGGAATATCGCCAAGCGAAGGATTTCGTCACGGATTACACGCGCCAAGACGCAGCCGTATTGAACGTTTTGCGTGCCTGCGAACTCTCGATTGACCTTGCGGCGTATATCATTAGCCGGCGCAAACTCGGCTTGCCAACTTCCAGTCGCGAGGCATTTGAGTTACTGCGCGATGCCGGCTTGATCCCATCACAGTTATGCGATCGGCTGCTCAGGATGGTCGGCTTCCGCAATATTGCCGTGCACGCCTATCAGTCGTTGGACATGAAGATAGTTGCCTCAGTAATCCAGAAGGACCTAGATGACCTGCTGGCTTTTGCAGATGCCATCCTCCAAATCAGCGTGTAGCCTGACGAGCTACGACTTAGAATCTCTTGTATGTCCCGAATTCTTAGATCCCTCCCGATAGGCGAGAAGATTGGTATTGCGTTCAGCGGCGGGCTGGACACCAGTGCAGCCGTCACCTGGATGCGCGAGAAAGGCGGCATTCCCTATGCCTATACGGCTAATTTGGGTCAGCCCGACGAGCCGAATTACGAAGAGATCCCGGAGCGCGCGCTCCGACATGGCGCAGCTCAGGCGCGCCTGGTGGACTGCCGCCAGCAATTGGTGCAAGAGGGGTTAGTTGCGCTCCAGTGCGGTGCTTTCCATATCAGCACAGCCGGCAAGTTTTACTTCAACACCACCCCTCTGGGCCGTGCTGTCACTGGCACGATGCTGGTCAACGCAATGAAGGAAGACGGCGTGAACATCTGGGGCGACGGCAGCACCTACAAAGGCAACGACATCGAGCGCTTCTATCGTTACGGCTTGCTGGTTAACCCAAACCTGCGCATCTACAAGCCCTGGTTGGACGAAGCCTTCGTGCAGGAACTGGGCGGTCGCAGAGAGATGAGCGAGTGGCTGGCCCAGCGTGGCTTTCAATACAAGATGCCCACCGAGAAAGCCTACTCCACGGATGCCAATCTGCTGGGTTGCACCCACGAAGCCAAACATCTGGAATCGCTGGAGGTCAGCGCATACATCGTTGAGCCGATGATGGGTGTGCGGTTTTGGGACTCGACTGTTCAGATCGAGCCGGAAGTCGTGACAGTCACCTTCTACCAGGGCTTGCCGGTGGAGATCAATGGGCGCGAGTATCGCGACCCAGTGGCGCTCATGATGGAAGCCAACCGGATCGGCGGTCGACATGGCTTGGGATTCAGCGATCAGATTGAGAACCGTATTATCGAGGCCAAAAGCCGCGGCGTGTACGAAGCGCCTGGCATGGCGCTGCTGTTCATTGCCTACGAGCGCCTAGTGACGGCTATCCACAATGAGGACACGATTGACAACTACCGCACGTTGGGCCGCCGGCTAGGGCGGTTGCTCTATGCTGGCCGCTGGTTTGACCCACAGGCCATGATGCTGCGCGAGAGCCTGCAGCGCTGGGTGGGCAAGGCTATTACTGGGACAGTTACCCTGGAATTGCGCCGTGGTGACGATTACACTATTCTCAACACCACTGGCCCGCACCTCACCTATCACCCTGAGCGGCTGAGCATGGAGAGTGGCAAAGCAGAGTTTGGCCCGCTCGATCGCATCGGCCAGCTCACCCTGCGCAACCTAGACATCGCCGACAGCCGCGAGAAGCTCCAGGTCTACGCCCAAGCCGGCGTGCTCAGCATCGAAGGGGGCGAGTGCTTCGGCCTGCTGGAAGGCAGCGGACGAACCAAGTCGCCCAACGTGAACAAGGATGAAGCTGCAAAGGACGAATGGATGATTGACCTGGACGGTTGATCGCTAGGGCCAATGGTTTCGATTCGCACAGCGACTCTAGAAGATGTAGTAGCGATCGCAACGCTGATCGCGCAGAACGCGCGTGAAGGGGCGGTGCTGCCACGCGACGAGTCCGACATTCGCGCCAACCTGGATGACTTCCTAGTCGCCGAACAAAGCGACGCCAACGGTCTGCGCCGGATCGTCGGCTGCGGGTCGCTGGTGCCAATGAGTGCCTCGCTGGTTGAGCTGCGCTCGCTGGCTGTGGACGAGCACGCTCGCGGGAGCGGTGTGGGCCGTCAACTGGTCGTCGCTTTGGTTGACGAGGCGCGCCGCCGCTTGTTCAGCACCATATTCGCGCTCACACGCGCGGTCGGTTTCTTTGAGAAGTGCGGATTTGTCGTGGTCCCCAAAGAGTTCTTCCCAGAGAAGGTCTGGCACGACTGCGTCGCGTGCCCGATGCTGGAAAACTGCGATGAGGTTGCCGTGATGATGCCGCTTCAACCGGACCAATTAGGCCACTTTCAGGTCGGCCCAGAAGATCGCGATCGCGTGTTGCGCGCTATACAGGCTGGTCGCATTGCCCGCCGTGCGGTTAGCCGTGAGAACCTCATCCCGCTCGAGACCGTCACGCGCCTGGCCCAAGCAACGCAGCGCTCTCAGCCAGCCAAAGCACACGGCGTGCGCAGCGTAGTGCTCGCCTACAGTGGTGGGCTGGATTCGGCGGCTATTGTCCCGTGGCTAATCGAGACGTACCAGTGCGAGGTCGTTTGCTTCGTCGCCGACATTGGCCAGCGCGATGACCTTGAGGCTATTCGCCAGCGCGCGCTCGCTAGCGGCGCGTCAAAGGTGATCATCAAAGATCTGCGCGACGAGTTCGCCAACGAGTTTCTCTTCCCACTGCTCCAAAGCGGCGCTATCTACGAAGGAAAGGATGTGCTCGGCGCATCCATCGCCCGACCACTGATTGCCAAGCACCAGGTGGCGATCGCCAAGCAGGAGGAAGCCGATGCTGTGGCACATGGGGCCACCGGCAAAGGCAACGACCAAGTGTGCTTCGAGCTAACCTACATGGCGTTGAACCCTAACCTGCGCGTGATCGCGCCCTGGCGCGAATGGGAATTCACCAGCCGTGACGAGTTGCTGACTTACGCGCGCGCACGAGGCGTGCCGCTCGACCCGCGCGAGGACGGGATATACACCCTGGATGAAAACCTGTGGCACTTCAGTCAAGAGGGCGGACGTCTCGAAGACCTGGAGTTTGAGCCGCCGGAAGCGCTATGGCGCTGGACGAACGCGCTCGAAGAAGCACCAGCGCAACCCGAGTATCTGGAAATCGAGTTCGTCAACGGTATCCCCAAGCGACTTAACGGCGTAGCGCTGGGCGGCGCCTCACTTATTGAGCGCAGTAATGAGATCGGGGCTTTGCATGGCATCGGCCGATCCGATTTCGTGGTCAATCGGCTGATTGGTATGAAGTCGCGCCGGCTGCAAGAAGCACCCGCCGCCACTATCCTGCATACTGCCCATCAGGCGCTGGAGGAGCTTGTACTCGATCGTGAGACGATGCACTTCAAACAACTGGTTGCTCTGCGCTATGCTGACTTGGTATACAACGGCCAATGGTTCACCCCGCTGCGCGACGCGCTACAGGCGTTTATCACTGTCACCCAGCGCGACCTAACCGGCAGCGTGCGTCTCAAGCTCTTCAAGGGGCATGTCCAGGTGGTTCAGCGGCGCGCTGCTTATTCGCTCTACCGAGCCGATCTAGCCACTTTCAATGGCGGCGCGCACTACCGACACGACGACGCGCAGGGATTTGTACAGGTGTACGGGTTACCAATGTGGATCAAAGCACAGCTTGATCAGCGGCGCGCGGCGCATCGGTCGTCGCCTCGTACCGAACCATGACTAGATCATGGGTGGGCGAGGCTCTAATGCACCTTTCAGGGCATCGTCCCACCCAATCAGGCTACCGCCCTTGACCAGCGTAACGCACAATTCAGCAGCTAAGGATAGGGCACCCTGCGTAATTCGTTTGCCAGCCGCCACGGGCATTGCCAACAGCCCTGCTTTGCGCAAAAGTGCTGCGCGCTCCGCTGCCCGTGCTATATCGTTTCGATCAATTACGTTGGAGACTTCAACGGTCAGCCATATCTCGCCCTCGCCTTGCGAAGGCAGCAGCCAGCCACGCACAATCAAGTCTGAGGCGACGATTTGCTCAATCTCCGACTCGTCGAGGCGTTCTCTAAACAACTCCCACAACTCGCCGGCATCCACTGCCTTCGGCTTACGCAGGCGACGGCCGAAGACAGCGCCAACTTTGGCGCGATAGTCTATCTCTAGCAAGGTGCCGCGCAACTCAGCTATCTGTTCTTCAGTGCGCTGCTGGAACTCGGCCAGCCGCTCATCAGTGCGGCGCTGCGCCTCGGCCAGTTCGGCGAAACGTTGGTCGGTGTACTGCTGGAAGTTAGCTATTTGCTGCTCGATGCGCTGCTGGAACTCAGCCATTTGCTGCTCGATGCGTTGCTGAAACTCAGCCATCTGGCGCTCAATGCGCTGCTGGAACTCAGCTATCCGCTGCTCGATCCGCCGCTCGAACTCGGCCATCCGTTGCTCGATGCGCCGCTGAAACTCGGCCATCTGACGATCAATGCGTTGCTGGAACTCGGCGAGCCGTTCGTCGGTCCGCCGCTGGGCTTCGACCAGTGCGCGCACCAAGTCTGGCAGCGTCAACAGCTCTTCGGTGAGCACCACGCGCCGTACTTCAGCCAGCCACTCTGGCTGCTCGCGCAGGATGCGGAGCAGGTCATTTAGATCATTGACGGTGAAAGCCATCCGTGTTCAATTATAGGTTCTGGCGAGAGAAGAGCTGAGTATGTCCACGCTTAGGGCTTGCTGCGACGATGAGCGCGCCCTTTAACAAGAGCAGACGAAAAGACCAGTCCGACTGATTCTAGGCGTGCTGAACGGCAAGCTTCTGGCTGAATTGAACAAGCGCTTCCAGCTTTCTGAGCGCTGCGCCACTGCGGATGCTTTCGCGAGCTATCTCTATCCCTGTGGGAATGTCTGGGGCGGCGTCGGCGGCGTAGAGGGCTGCACCAGCGTTTAGCAACACGACGTCAGTGCGCGCAGGCACATCCTCGCCAGCGAGGATAGCCCGCGTAATGGCCGCGTTGAACTCCGGCGTGCCGCCGCCGAGCGCGTCCAGCGTTGCCGGCGGAAAGCCGTAGTCCAGCGCGTTGAGTGAGTATTCAGTCACGCTGCCGTTCTGTACTTCGGCGACAGCGTTGAGACCCACCGTCGTCAGCTCATCAATCCCAGCTACCTGGGGCGACATGCTACTGACCACCAGCGCATGCACGGTGTCCAATTGAGCCAATACTTCAGCCATCACTCGCACGTAGCGAGGGTCCCAGACACCCAGCAGGTGATGTTGGGCCAAAGCAGGATTACTGGGTGGGCCAATGATGTTGAAGATCGTGCGCTGGCCGATCTCACGGCGCGGGCCAGCGGCGTGCTTCATCGCCGGATGATGCACCGGCGCAAAGGCGAAACCGATCCCTACTTCGTCAATGCAACGCCCAACCTGCTCCGGCGTCAGGTCCACCTTTACACCCAGCGCGTTGAGCACATCGGCGCTGCCGCTCTGCGAGGATGCTGCACGGTTGCCGTGCTTGGCCACAGCCACGCCGGCTCCGGCCACCACGAAGGCCGTCGTCGTGCTGATGTTGAATGTGTTCGCGTGGTCGCCGCCTGTGCCAACGATGTCGATCAACTTGGGCTGGTGCGTCGGGATGCGCGCCATGTGCGCGCGCAGCGCGCGCATGCTGCCCACGATCTCGTCTGCTGTCTCGCCCTTCATGCGCAGCGCGGCCAGATACGCGCCGATCTGAGCCGGCGTGGCTGCGCCGCTCATGATCTCGTTCATCACAGCCTCTGCTTCCTCGGCGGTAAGCGAGGCATAGGTGAATAGTTTGGCGATCGCTTGCTGGATCATCGTCGTTCACTAGGCTTGTCGGACGATCACAAGCGTGCCGTGGGCCGGGTCGCGCCGTGCTTTGGCCGGCAGCGTCGTGTAGCGCTCACCATACTCGTTGGGTGGCATCGTCCATCGCCAGATCCACTTTGCCCCCTCTGGTGTGAGGTTGACGCAGCCGTGGCTGCGTGGGATGCCGTAGTCGTTGTGCCAATAGGTGCCGTGAAACGCAATGCCGCTGGCTGTGAAATAGCTCACCCACGGCACGCCCGGCAGGTCGAACGAACGGCTGCTTCCGATTGTGTCATTGTGCATGTGCTGGCTGGGCGTCTTGCGATAGACATACCATGTGCCGGGCGTGGTGGTGAAGTTGGCTACTTGGCCGGTGGTTGCATCCTTGAACGTTGTGCCGGTGGCTACCCGTGCCGTGAACACCTCGCGCTCCCCCTCGTAGGCGAATAGACGTTGTGCGCGCAGATTGATCACGATTTTCTTCTGAACGGGATCCACGTCTGGCGAGAGCGGGGTGAACTCGGCCGGCGGGATCGGGCGCAATTGTGAGGCCGGCACAAAGTAGCGCCCAGGGAACAGCTCATCTTCTATTTGATACCACCAGTCCTGCTCACCACCGAAGGGCAGCGGATTTGCCTTTATCACCTCCGGCTGGTCGAGCGTCGGCACAACCCTAATGACCTTGAAGACTGCTCCGCCGTAGTAGCGGTATCGGGCGCGCGTCGCCTTCACCGATGGCGCGATCCGCGCGTCTACGAAAGGCACGCTCACCTCGGCCCAAAAGCCCTCCTCGCCGGCGTCAGTAAGCGGGTGGTTCAGTTGCCAGCGCACTGGCTGAACCAGCGCCGAATGCACATACCCGTCGTCGACCTGATACCAGGTCTTGTTGTGGGCCGATCCGGATTCCGTCTCTAGCTCAGCGTAGATGGACAACACGTCGTCGCGGCGTAGAGAGCGCACCTTATCGGCTTTCGTGTTTGGCTCTTTGCGCACCAGCGCGCCGGTCTGGAACACCCGCCCGTAAAAGATCACTCGCTGACGCGCGCTGAACGCTTCCGCATCTTCCCCATCTGGACGAACGGTTGGCAGGGGAGGCACAACACCGCGCACTACGAAGAACGCGCCAAGCTTGAGGAGCGAACGCCTGGTCAAACGCTTCATCGCTTAAGGTTGGCCGAGATAGCGCTGAAGCCGGCGCTTCATGTCGGCGTATTCGAAGCCGCCGGTGAAGCGGGCGATGACGTTTTGCTGGCTGTCGAGGATGACGAACGTGGGCACACCGACCACGCGATGCTGGCGGACGACATCGCGGCTGGCCGGCGCGTCAATGTCGTAGGAAACGAACAGCACGGTATTGCCAAACTCCTGGCGCAGGCGCTCGACCAAGGGAGTTGTCTCCTTGCAGACGACGCACCATTCAGCATAGAAGTCCATGAACGTGATCGGGCCGCGCACGGTCTCCTGGGATTCGTACTCTAGGCGTGCCTCAGTGAAGCTTATCGGCCTGGGGTCAATCGTAGCGATCGGCATCGGGCCGGCCTGGCCGGTGCACGCTGTCAACCCAGCAATCAGTGCTATGAGGAAAACTGCCCGCCTCATCGAACCTCCTCTACGCAGGTAGCAGGGCCATGCGGCCGGCATAGCGCGCGCCTTCGCCCAGCTCTTCTTCGATCCGCAGAAGCTGATTGTACTTGGCCGTGCGCTCGCCGCGAGCTGGTGCGCCGGTTTTGATCAAGCCGGTGTTTAGCGCGACGGCCAAGTCGCTAATGAACGCATCCTCGGTTTCTCCGCTGCGGTGCGAGACGGCCACTGCCCAGCCCGCGCGCAGGCTCATGGTCACCGCGTCAATTGTCTCGCTCAACGTGCCGATCTGATTGACCTTGCACAGCAAACCGTTGCACGCCTTCTCGCGAATGGCGCGCGCGACGAACTGAGCGTTTGTGACCAACAGGTCATCGCCGATCAGGCGCACCTTGTTTCCTACCCTGGCCGTGAACTGCGCCCAGCCAGCCCAATCACTTTCAGCCAGGCCATCCTCAATGGACACGATCGGGAACTGCCGCAGCCAGTGCTCCCAGTAGGCGATCATCTCCTCGGTGGTGAACACTTTGCCTTCTTTAGCCAGGTGATATTTGCCGTCTTCGTATAGCTCGCTGGTGGCTGGGTCGAGGCCGAGCGCTACCTGCTCGCCTGGGCGATAGCCGGCTTTGACAATCGCCTCCAGGATGACCTCGATCGCTTCCACGTTGCTTCGGAGCGAGGGGGCGAACCCGCCTTCGTCGCCGACGTTCGTGCTATAGCCCTTTTGCTTCAGCGTCCTGTGCAGCGCGTGATAGCACTCTGCGCCCCATTGCAGCGCCTCGGCGAATGACGACGCACCCACTGGCAAGATCATGAACTCCTGAAAGTCGGTGCTGTTGTCGGCGTGCTTGCCGCCGTTGAGGATGTTCATCATCGGCGCGGGCAGAATGTGGGCGTTGATGCCGCCGATGTAGCGATAGAGCGGCATGCCCAAGCTGGTTGCTGCTGCGCGGGCGACGGCCAGGCTGACGCCCAGGATGGCGTTGGCTCCCAGGTTGGCCTTGTTCGGTGTGCTGTCGAGCTGGTTGAGCAGCTTGTCTATGCCCACCTGGTCGGTCGCCGGCCAGCCCTCCAGCGCTGCGGCGATCTCAGTGTTGATGTGGTTGATCGCCTTGCGCACCCCTTTCCCGCCATAGCGCGCAGGATCGCCGTCGCGCAGCTCGATCGCCTCGTGCTCGCCGGTGCTGGCGCCGCTTGGCACACTGGCGCGGGCATAGCTACCATCTTCCAGAATCACATCAACTTCTACAGTTGGATTGCCACGCGAGTCGAGGATCTCGCGCGCCACAACGGTTTCGATATAACTCATTGTTAAGTTCTTCTCCCAATGCAAGCAGTCTCGTCCTGGGCATCATTGTATCGCTTAGAGATGCAGAATAGGGCAGTCAATTGGACGCCGTCGCAGGGCGTGCTGCGCACTATCGGAAAGAAGAGACGGTAATTGCTGTTCAACCCACCCATGCTCGCCAATGTGCTTGTTGCCAGCACAATCCAGAGCGCCCACCCAATCAGGATTCGTTTGCTCAACTGTTTTACTCCTTGTCGCGGCTCAGTGGTGGATTGCCTCTTGCACTGCAGGGAGGATTTTCAAGCTTCTTGGCAGTGAGAAGGATCACCTCAGGGTTGCGATCTGCTCCGGCTGCGTCACGCGGATCACCGGGTCGCCTTGATACCAGCTAATCAAGCCGCCGACCGCGATCTCTTGGCCGACGCGATACAACCGCTCCGGCGGTTCTGAGAAGGCCGGCCAGCACTCGCGTGGGATCAGAACCTTGAAATGTCCCTGGTGCGGCTTATTGAAACTCAACAAGACTTGCTTGCTGTTGTTGAATGCATAGCGAATGACGCCGGTGACGGTGACCATCTGGCCAGCCCAGGCGCGCGCCTCCGCATGGGGGATGCGGGCGACTGGGCGCAGGTTGCGAATCGTATATTGCGTGTTGAGTGTTGCGTATTCCGTATTGCGCGCTGCATATTGCGCAGCGGATAGCGCCTGTGGGGCGGCGGTCAGCGCTTGCGGGTCGCCGCTAGTTAAGGCCACGATCGCCCCGTCCACACTGCGGAAGTATAGGTTGTCGTTGCTCACCACCCAAGTCGCGTACTCGCTCCAATACTGGTCATACACCGCGCCCTGGTTGTAGTAGATGTAGAAGCCGAAGTCGTAGTTGCGGGTATTCTCCAGCCCGCTGGGGCAGTAATGCGAGGCGCTGAAGGCGCACGCGCCGGTGTTGTCCTGGGAGGTGACCATCGTCGCCAGCCGTTGCGAGGTGATCTTGTTTGTGAAGCTGCCGCGCGCATCTGAGCGGTCGAGGATGCGCAAGGCGAAGCCGGCCTCCCAGTGCGCGCCGAACAGATAATCGCCGGCCATGCTGACGTTGGGCTGCTCGTCGGTCAGCAGGAAAGGATCAGGATGCCCCGGAGGGTAGTCAAAGGCGATGAAGCGCACATCGCCGCCCTGCAACCCGCTGACCGTCGTACTGTCCAGCACCATCTCGCCGAAGTGCGAATCCCAGCGCGGGTCGTGCGCATGTTTAGCGCGGATGACGATATAGACTACGTCCTTACCATTGCCAAGGCGCTTGACTACCGGCTGCGGCCCCATCGGCATGTAGCCGCCGTCGCCATACCCGCCGTGGCCGACGTTGGCGATGTAGGGCACGCTGCCGTCGTCCAGGTCCAGCACGAACAGCGCTTGATCGCCCGGATTGTTCGTCAGGAACTGGCGCATCCCGCTGTTGGTCTGCGGCCAGTCGCGCCACAGCGTGTCCCAGTCCAGCCGCGCTTTGACCAGGGCATAGCCGGCGTTGTCGGCCACCACCGGCCAGCCGTAGCGAAACTCAGTTGGATCGCCGAAGTTGCGGCTGCTGTGCACCGGTCGGCGGCGCCAGTGTTGGCCGCCGTCGCTGTTGCGGATGGCGTGCACGAACAAATCCGGCTCGGTGGCGACGATCACCAGGTTGCGCGAGGCCGAGTAGGCTGGCGGCGTGACCACCGCGAGCGTGCTGGCCACCGTGTAGGTCCAGATCGGCTGAAGGGTGGTCTTGGTCAGCGCGTGCACGCGGTTGCCCATGGAGAACACCACGCGGTCATTCAGGATCGCCGGCGGCAGGGGCAGCGCGCTGCTCTGGCCAGTGTTGAACTGGCCGAGGATGACGCCATCCGACGCGCGCAGCTTGTAGAGTGTGCCGTTGGCGGAGACGACGAACACGGCCTGGGTGCTGTGGTCGTAGCCTACGGTGGAGCGCACATCGCCAATGCTGCTGCGCTGCCAGAGTTGCTGGCCGGTGGCCTCGCTGAGGGCGAACACGCCGTCGTTGCCGGCGGCGATGTACACGCGCCCGCCGCCAGTGACCGGCTGGACGTTGCGCGGCAGCGAGCCGCCGGTTGTGACCTTGCCCAGCCCGCCGCTGGCGTTCGGCCCGTTCCAGGCCCAGCGCCACTTCCACGGGTAGGCCACCACTTGTGAGGTGTAACTGGTGCGCTGGGCGTCGTGGGCGTGCTGGCTCCACTCAGCGGGCGGCGCGCCGCTCCCGCCGCGCATGATCGGCATCCAATTGCGCGGGGTGAGCGTAGCCTGCTGGGCCGGCGCGCCGACCTCCGTCGGCGGGTAGGCAGCCACACCCCACAAACTCAAGACGGCGACGATGATGAGCAGCGCTGTCCCTCGGGCCATGGTGAGCTAATCCCTCCTTGTCATCAACCACAATACCATACCATAGCGCGGTGGAGCGCTACGCCCTTCTGCTTTTACCCTGGTGGCAGATGGAAGCGGCGCGTTGCCCTCCGTAGGTGCGCAACGTTCAGACTAATCGGTATGGCATCTTGACCGCCGCTGGTAAAGCGCCAAGTGCGGGCGCAAGCCAAGCCCGACTATTTCAGGGGGCGGGCAGGACCGCCATGGCCGCAGCCGCGGCCAGCACCCCCAGGCCTACCGCGATCTCGACCGCCAGGCTAAGGCGAAAGCGGCGCGCGGCTGCTTCCGCCTGCGCCGCGCGGGCGCGCCAGAGGCGCAGCCGCGGCCCGATGGCGAACTGATGGAATGCGCCGAGCGCGATCAGCGCAGCGAAGCCGGCGCTCTTGGCCAGCAGCGCCTGGCCGTAGGCAGTTGTGAGCAGGTCAGCGGCGCTGCCCAGGGTGCTGGCGCTCTGCATTAGGCCGGTTAGCCCAATCACCGTCACCGCAGCAACCGCGAGCGGCGAGAAGCGCGCGACGGCTGCGCCCAGCTCGCCGAGCAGGCTGTGGCGGAGCGCAAGTGGGACGAGCGCAAGCAACAGATAGGCCACCCCGCCCAGCCAGAACGCGGCAGCAGCGGCATGTAGCCAGTCCGTTGCCACTGGCAGCAGCCATTCGGATAGACTGGCGCTGCGGCTGCCCAGGCTGCGCGTCAAAAACAGCAGGGCGCACCCACCCAGGGCCAGGGTCGGCCTATGCCCCAGCACAGGAAGCAGCGCAGCGACCAGGATGATCTGGGCGACGAATAGGCCGACCTTGCGCGCGGCAATGGTGCCGGTCAGCCATCCTGCAACCACCTCCAGCCCAGCGGCCAGGGCGAACAGCGCCAAGGCCGACCGGGTAATCGCCAGATAGGCCGGCCTCGCCCGCGCGCGCAGCGTCGCTGCTGGCGTGCCGCGCACCACCAACACCTCACAGCCCACTGCGCCGGTCAGCAGCGCGATTGCTGCCAGGGCCATCCAGCGCAGTGCCCATTCCACAGCGTTCATTTGGCCGCCACCAGTCCGAACGCCTCCGGCCTGGGTGCGACCCGCTGAAAGCCGACGCGCCGCAGGCGCTCAGCGACCCCGCGCCACAGCCGGCTGCCTGATGGGCTATCCAAGTCGCCGAGGTAGTGAAAGAGTCGCCCCCCTAGCTTCAGCACGCGGTGAAGCTCGGCGTAGAAATCCGCCGAATACAGCTCACCCGCCAGTGCGAAGGCTGGCGGGTCGTGAATCACCCGCGAGAAGGACGCTGTCTCCAGGCGCGTCACCTCTTGACCGGCGTCGCCGAACACGCGCGTGATCCGCGGGTGCTCAAGCAGCGCCCGCGACCACGGGTTGCGCCGGACGATCGCCTCTGTCGTCGGGTCGAGTTCGATAGTCACCACAGCGTCGGCGACCTGAGCCGCAGCGATGGCGGTGTAACCCAGACCGGTGCAGATATCCAGGACGCGCCCGCCGCGCGGCGCGGCTGCCCTGAGCTTGGTCAGCGTATCCCGCCGAGGATCGCTGCCCTTGATGCGGTGCATGGGCAGGCCAGAGATGAGCATGGTCGGCGCGCTGAGGGTAGGGTAGAGGCTGTAGTGGCGGTTGGTGGCCTCAGAGTAGGCCTGGACTTTTTCGATCTCGCCGCCGGCGACTACGAAGCAGGCGGTGGGCGATTCGGCAATCACCGCTACCGCTGGCCAGGGCAGGCGCTGGCCGTCTGGCAAGATCACCCCTGCGCTGTCCAGAAGGACTTCACTTATGGAGAGGTTCAAGTCCAGCGAGGCGTGCGCGCTGCGCTGTCCATCGCAGCGGGCGCGCAGCAATGGCGCAGCTTGGTAATGTGAAAGCACTGTCAGTGTCACAGCAGTTGAGAGTCTATACACGGTGGGTGAGCGAAGACAAAGCCTTCGTCGCTCCACGTGCGCCATACAATCGTCTATACACGGTGGGTGAGCGAAGACAAAGCCTTCGTCGCTCCACGTGCGCCATACAATCATGGAGAAATGTCCGAACGCTGTTTTCTCGTCACTGGCGCGCTGGGGTGCATCGGAGCCTGGACGGTGCGCAACCTCGTCCAGGCCGATGAGCGCGTCGTCGCTTTTGACCTGGGCGATGACGCGCGCCGGCTGCGACTGATCATGGCGCCCGAGGCCCTGGCGCGCGTCACGTTCGTCCGCGGCGACATCACCGACTTCGCGCAAGTCCAGCGGGTCATGGACGATCATGACATCACCCACGTGATCCATCTGGCCGGCTTGCAGGTGCCGTTCTGCCGGGCCAACCCGGTGCTCGGCGCGCAGGTCAACGTCGTCGGCACAGTGAACGTCTTCGAGGCTGCGCGCCAGCGCGCGGGGCGCACCCAGCGGGTCGTTTACGCCAGCAGCATCGCGGTGTATGACGTTGACGATGCCAAGCCGGGCGAGCCGTTGTCCAACGACGCCCCTGGCCAGCCAGCCACCCTTTACGGCGTGTATAAGCAGGCCAACGAGGGCACTGCCCGCGTGTACTGGCGAGAGAACGGCGTGTCGTCAATTGGCCTGCGCCCGTATATTGTGTTCGGCCCTGGCCGCGACCAGGGGCTGACCTCTGCGCCGACCAAGGCGATGCTGGCGGCTGCGGCCGGCCAGCCTTACCACATTGCTTACGGCGGGCGCGCCGACTATGAATACGCCGACGACGTGGCGAAGGCGTTTATCGCCTGCGCCCACGTCCCGTTCGCGGGCGCGGAGGTGTATCACTTGCCCGGAACAGTGCTGGCTATGGCCGAGGTCGTGGCCGCTATCGAAGCGGCAGCGCCAGCGGCGCGCGGGCAGATCACCTTCGACGATCAGCCGCTGCCTTTCCCTGAGCGCATGGATGGCGGCCCGTTAGAGGCGCTGCTAGCCCCAGTGGGTGGGGTGCCGCGCACGCCATTTGACCGCGCAGTGGCCGAGACGATCGCGATCTTTCGCCAGGCGCTGGCCGATGGCCGGCTGCGCAGCGAGGATGTGACGCGATAACGCTACACAGGATTGCTGAGCTGTTGAAGCGCCTTTGCCATGCCGGCCAGGTCCTCGAGGGACAGCTTGCTCAGGTGCATGGCGAACTGTAAGTAGGGCAGAGCTGCCGGCGAGGTGACGAAGGCGCGCACATCCTCGGGCAAGCCATCGAAGCGGGCGTGCTGCGCCAGGCGCTGCTGCGCCTCGCCGATGGGCCCGATCCCAAGGTCGAGGATCTGGTCCAGGGTCATCCCAAAATGCACGAGCGCTTTCTCCAGCAGCGTGATAGGGATTGGCAGGCGACCGAGTTCATAGCTATTCAATCGTCCGCTGGCGATGCCCAGCGCCTGGGCAGTCGCTTTGAGCGATTCGCCGCGCTGCAGCCGCGCTTGCTTCAGCCTGGCGCCCACTACCCGTGCCCGGAGCTGCATCAGCGTTGGCAGGTCGTTTGCCCCAGCGTTGATGCGCTTGGCCGGCTCTTCGTAGAGCAGCGCCTGGATCGGCAAGCCCAGGTAATAGGCCAGCGCCTCCAGCTCGACGAACGTCGGCTCGCGCTGGCCTGCTTCGTAGGCCAGCAGGCGCTGAGGGGAGATGCCAATGGCGCGCGCGCAGGCTTTCGGGTCGCGGCCAGCGGCTTCGCGCGCATCGCGCATCAGCCGGCCGATCGTCAGCCGCCTGAGCAGGGCTGTTTCAAGCGCGGGTGAATCGGGCATGATCGGCATGCGATTGTATCCCTCGCCGTGAAGGGTGTGTTCACCGGTAGGGGCAACGCGATCTTCTGGACGCCCCGCTTCTAGGCGGCGGAAGACGCCGATAGGATGCTATGCTTCTATAACCTTCTGCGTTCTCCGCGTCTCCGCGCGAGAATTAGCGTAGCTGTGAATGCATCCACCGTGAAGGTCGCCGTCAACGCCTGGTTTCTCGATGCGCCGGAGGCACACACCACCGGCAGCGGCCAATACACCGCCCAGTTGCTCAGCGCGCTGGCGACCGTTGCGCCGGATATCCGTTTCGAGCCTGTGTTCCCCCGCCGGCGCGGGGATTGGGACAAGCTGTTCTTCGAACAGGTGACCTTTCCTCGCGCAGCGCAGCGGATGAAGGCCGACCTTGCCTTCGTGCCGTACTGGGGGCCGCCATTGGCCAGCGCCGTGCCGGTGGTGGTGACAATCCATGACGTGATCCCACTGGCGTTGCCAGCCTATCGTGGCGGGCTGCGCCAGCGCGCGTATGCCAGCCTGGTGCGCGCGGCCGCGGCCAACGCTGCTGCGGTAATCACCGACTCCGAGTTCAGTAAAGGGGACATCGTGAGGTACCTCGCCCTGCCTCCGGAGCGCGTGACCGTGGTGCCGCTGGCTGTCAGCGCGCGCTTCACACCATCCGTCCCGGAGGATGACCTCGCCCGCGTCCAGGCGCGTTATCAGCTCCCGGAGCGCTACGTCCTTTACCTGGGCGGCTTCGACGCGCGCAAAAACATCGAGACGCTGATGCAGGTATACGTATGGTGCGGCGAGGCGATCGGCGAGGAGTACCCGCTGGTCATCTGCGGCGCGCCTACAACGCTGGTGGTCAGCGATGGCGGGGAACGCCTGACATTGGCCGAGATGGCAGCGCGGCTGGAAATAAGCGACGTGGTGCGCTTCATCGGCCCTGTGGCCGAGGAGGACAAGCCAGCCGTGTATGCCGGCGCGCGCTGCTTTCTCTATCCCTCCAGCTACGAGGGCTTTGGCCTGCCGCCGCTGGAGGCAATGGCTTGCGGCGTGCCGGTGGTGGGCAGCAACGCCGCCAGCATCAGCGAGGTGGTGGGTAACGCTGGCATCCTGGTTGACCCGAAAGATGCGCGCCGGATGGCCGGCGCGTTGATCGCTGCCTGCATCGAAGACGACCTCCACGACCGGCTCTGCCGGCGCGCCCTGTTGCGCGCCGCACAGCTCACCTGGGAGCGCACGGCCATCGAGACTGCCGCCGTGCTGCGCCGCGTCTATGAACAGCGCTGCTAACGACGAACGATGGGCGCGCGCGCTGGCAGCGCTTGTGCCGGCGCTGGCCTTTGCTGGCCTCTACGCTGCTACGCTCAACGGCGATGTGCAACCCGCCGACAGCGGCGAGTTTCAAGTGGCCGCTGCGATGCTGGGCATCCCCCATCCGCCTGGCTATCCGCTCTTCACCTTTCTAGGCTGGCTGTTGGCGCAGATCCCGCTGGGATCGCCCTTCGCCCGTATCTCCTTTCTATCGGTTATTGCAGCAGCCGGCGCGCTGGCGCTGGTCTCGCTGACCGCGCAAACGCTCACCCATTATGCTATTCGCCGATGCGATGGAGCGTGGGTACGGCGTGCTGTGGTCGCACTGGCTGGGCTGACCGCGAGCGCCGCCTTAGCCACCAGCACCACGTTCTGGGCACAGGCCACTACCACCAACATCCGTAGCCTGACGGCGTTCTTCACAGCGCTGATGCTCTATATGGCCGCGCGGGTGGCCATCACTGGCCGCGCGGCTGCGCTGCCCAGCTATGCGCTGGCGCTTGGGTTAGGGGTAGGGCACCATCTCTCGCTGGCCGTCATCGGGGGCGTCCTGGGCGGCACCGCGCTCCTAATAGTCTGGCGCAGGGACCGCGCCGAACTCCCGCGCGGGCTGGGGCACGCAATGCTCATCTTCGCCGCGACGCAGGCGGTCTGGCTTTATCTACCGCTGCGCGATGCGGCTGGCGCGCGGTTCGCGCCGGGCAACCTGACCACGCTGGAGGGGCTGCTCTTCCACATCTTTGCGCGCGGCTTCGCCGGCGACATGCTGGCCTTCGCCGAGCCGGCGCTGCTGGCCGACCGGCTAGCGCTGTTGCCGATGCTGCTCGGATTTCAATTCAGCGGCCCGCTCCTGGCGCTGATGCTTGTGAGCGCGTTCGGTCTGTTAATCGGGCGAATGCCGCTGACCGCTGCGATGCTGATCGGCTGCGCCGGCCACTTCCTGATTACGCTGACCTATCGTGCCCCGCAGACGGTGGAATACGCCATGCCGTGCTGGGTGATCCTGTGCGTCCTGCTGGGCGTCGGCCTGGGCAGCGGCGCCGCGTCGACGGGACCCTGGCGGATGCGCGGACTCATTGCGTCTTTCGCGCTACCGCTCCTGGCGCTGGCCGTCGCGCTGAACAACGGGATTCAGCACTGGCCCAGCTACGCCTATCTGGCCGGCCTGCGCGAAACGCGCGCAACTGCCGAGGTGGCGCTGCGCGCTGCGCCTGCCGGTGGCGTTATCCTGGCCGGCTGGCACCAGGCTACGCCAATGTGGGCGCTCCAGGACATCGAAGGGCTGCGTCGGGATGTGATGGTGCGCTACGTCTTCCCGCGCGGTGCGCAGCCATACGCTGAGACGTTCGCCGAGCAGGCTGCGCTGGATCACCCAGCGCTGGTCACCTCGTTCTTCGCCGATGCGCTGGCAGCGCGCGGCCTGCGCGCGCTGCCGCTGGCTGGCAAGCCGCTCTGGCAGGTGAGCGATTCCTCCTCCGGGCCGCCGGCGCGTTATCTATTCGATGGGCGGCTGGCCGTCGTCGGCTTGCTGGACGGTCCGACGTGGAATGCCGAGGTTGGCCAGGCGCTGACCGTGGACTTGGCTTGGTATGCGCCGGCGACGCTGCGGATGGGCGATTCGCTCACTGTGCGCTTGCTGCGCCCCAATGGCCGCCTAGCAGCCAATGCGGACGTGCGCCTGCCCGCTGATGAACCGGCCGGCGCATATCACGCGCGACGCCTGGTCCTGGGGCTGCCGATGGACTTGCCGCCTGGCCGATACGACTTGTTGCTAGGTGCATACGGCCTGACCGAGGCGGGGTTTATCCCCTACCAGGCAGCCGATGGCGAATCCTTCGTGGTTGTGGGACAAGTGGAAGTGCAACCGGCGAGCTGGCCGCCGGTGACCCAGCATCCGATGGCCGACCCATGGGGGCAAACCCAGGCCGCGCCCCTCTTGATCGGCGCGGACTACGATACTGGCTTGCCAGGGCAATTGCGAGTCTGGACGCACTGGCAACTAGGGAAGGTCGCCGCTCAGGTCGCACTGGCCGACGCCGCAAGGGTGCAATTGACCGAGGCCAAGCCGTTGCCGGCTAACCGCGATCCGCAGCAGCGGCGCTACGTCTCGCTGAGCTTCGACCTCTCCCCTAGGCGCGACCTCTGGGTTGCGCCGTTTGGCCAGCGCTTGCCCGATCACCAAGACGGCCAGCGCTACGTGCCGTTCGCCGACCAAGTGGTGCTGATCGGGTCGCAAGCGGCGCGCAGCGATGGGACGCTTAAAGTAGATGTGCGCTGGTTAGCGGTGCGGCCGCTGACAAAGGATTACGTCGTCTCTGTGCGCGTGGAGGGAGACGGCTTATATCGCGCGCACGACGGCGTGCCGGCCCTGGGCGCTATCCCGACCCTCAAGTGGATTCGCGGCAGCATGGTGACTGACCGTCACCCGTTCATGCTGGAGAACTACCGCGGTGCGTTACGCGGGCACGTGGTGGTGTACGATAGCGTCAGTCAACTCACCCTGCCGCCGCTGGACGAGCGCTACCAGGGCAAGGTCACCATCCCCATCCCCTGATATGGAGTATGCCTTTTACCCCCTGTGGCAGCCTGCCGAGCCGCTGAGCGTCTCGGAGGTCACGGCGCGCGTCAAGGACGCGCTCGCCTGCGACGACCTCCTGGCCGACGTGCGGGTGGCCGGCGAGGTGAGCAACCTGTCGCGCCCAGCGTCCGGCCACGTGTATTTCACGTTAAAGGACGAGGGCGCGCAGTTGCGCTGCGTGATGTGGCGCAGCTACGCCGCGCGGCTAAGCCGGCTGCCGCGCAACGGCGACGCTGTGATCGCGCGCGGGCGGATTGACGTGTATGAGCGCGACGGCGTCTATCAGCTCTACGTCGAAGCGCTAGTCGGCCAGGGGATAGGCGATCTAAACGCTGAGTTTGAGCGGCTAAAGCAAAAGCTTCAGGCCGAGGGTCTATTCGACCCTGCCCGCAAGCGCCCCTTGCCCCGCTTTCCGCACGCGCTTGGGATCGTCACCTCACCCACTGGCGCAGCCCTCCAAGATATTCTGAATGTCCTGCAGCGGCGCTATCCGCTGGTTGAGGTGTATCTCTCACCAACTTTGGTGCAGGGCGAGGAAGCGCCGGCGCAGATCGTCCAGGCCATCCAGCGGCTAAACGACCTGGGATGCTGCGATGTGATCCTCGTGGCCCGCGGCGGCGGTAGCCTGGAGGAGCTTTGGGCCTTCAATGATGAGCGCGTGGTGCGCGCGATCGCGGCGTCGCGCGCGCCAGTTGTGTGCGGGATCGGCCACGAAATTGACTACACCTTGGCCGACTTCGCTGCCGACGTGCGCGCACCTACCCCGTCTGCTGCGGCTGAGATCATCACCCCAGACGTCAACGACCTACGGTTGCAGGTGGATGCGATGAGTACTACGCTCACGGACACGATGAAGGCGCGCCTGGCGGAGTCGAGGAATCGCTTGAGGGCGCTGGGACGCGCGCTGCGCCTGCTCAGCCCCGTCGGTCAGGTGGCGCGCCAACGGGAGCGCCTGCGCGATGCGCACGCGCGCTTGGCCAGCGCGTATGCGCACAGACTGGCCCTCTTGCGGCTGCGCCTGGACGCATTGCGCGCGCGGCTGGAGAGCGCCGGGCCGGCCGCGACGCTGGCGCGCGGCTACGCGATCGTCCGCGACGCTGCGGGGCGCATCGTGCGTTCGGCGCGCGCAGTGCAGAGCGGCGACCGCTTGCGGGTGACGATGGCCGATGGCAGCTTCGACGTTCAAGCGCTGGATGGTCAGGGCGAGCGTCGCACGCCGGCGTAGATCAGCGCACCGACGGCTGCGACCAGCAAGGGCAGCGGCAGCGCTGGTAGCGTCGGCGAGAGTTGGATCAAGAATGCGCCCAGTTGCGTCATGACAAGCAAGGCCACGACCAGCCAGGTTGCGTCGGGCAGCGTCCAGAGGAATGCGTCTCCCCATTGCCAGTAGAAGGCCAGCGCGATAGCTACCAAGGCGATCGCTATCACGCCCAGTGCGCTCAGCACCCCCGCGATCGCCTCCAGCGCGCTGCCGCGCTTGCCCGTGCCAGCAGCGACCAGAACGCTGGCTGCGCCCATTAGCGCTGCTGAGAGGCGTTCCCAGGTCGTGAACGCTGGTTCCGGGTTGCCCTCTGGGAAGAGCGAGAGCGACAACGGCGCTCGGTAGATCAAGAAGTAGGCGATCAGCCATGCCAGCGCATAGCCTAGTGCACCGACCAGCGGCCCACTGATCCAGTTGTTCAGCAGCAAGCTGGCCAGGATGGTCAACAACAGCCCTAGGCCCAGGACGAGCGGCAGGCGCGTCGCGCGCTCGGCGCGCAGGCGCGCGCTGGCTGCTTCCTCCGCGGCGCGATTGAGCTCCGCTTGCCAGACCACGTAGGCGAGCGGATCGCCTGCGGCAAGGCGGTTGCTATAGCGGCGCAACAGCCCGGCAGCAAAGCGCGGCTGGCCGATCGCAGCGCTCCACTGGTCGTAGAAGGTGGTCAACTGTTGCGCCGATGCGACGAACGCAGCCGGCTCAGCGGCCAGCACGTCGTGGATGAACCCGCCCTGGGCGTGAATGGGGAATGGTGCGCCGGTCAACGCGGCCAGCGTGGGCGCGACCGCCACAGCCGGCGCGACGGCAACGCTGCCTGGCAGGACGCCCGCGCCGGCCATCACCAACGGTGTGCGGACCACCTCAGCCTCTCCGCCGCCGTCGTATCCGCCGCTTGCGATCCCGCGCTCCGAGAGCACCACCAGCGTCTCTGCTTGCAAGTTCATTTGCGCCAGCACGGCTTGGATGCGAAAGTCGGTGGCAGCGACCGCAGCGCTGTATGAATCGGGCGCCTGGCGCGCGACCTGCGCGACCAAGTCAAGCGACAGCACGATGAGCTGGGGCTGGCCGAGCGGGGCGCGCAGGGCCTCCGCAGCAAGCGCGATCGCTTGCTGATCGCGCTGGGCCGGATCAGGGTCGTCGGTGAAGATTGCCCGCTGTGCGCTGCCCAGCCAGTCGTAGCGCTGCTCCGAGCCGATGAACGTCACCAGCCAGCCGGCGGCCTGCACTGCGCGCAGAATAGTATCTGGGCGGTTGAGCAACGGCGATTGGTTCGTCGTCGCGCCGTGAACCTCTGGTCGAGCGCCGGAGAGCCAGGTGAGCGTCGCTGGTAAGTCATAGGCCGGCGGGGTCAGCTCAATAGTGACATCAGCGCCGCGCCCCCGCAGCGCGTTCAGCGTCGGCATCCCTCGTGACTCGGCCAGGCGCAGGCCGTGCACGATCACAGCGACAATGCGCTGCGTGCGCGGTGGCCTGGCAGCGCCGGCCGGCCATGTCTCCAGGAATGGGCTGGTGTATGCCACGTAGCGCTCCCAGATCAGCGTTCGGGCCTGCTTAGCCACTGATCCTAGGGCGCTCAGCGCGATCAGCAGCACAAGGGCGAAAAACGGCGCGCCCTCAACAGCACGGCGCATGGCGAATACTGGGCAGTCGTCGCGCAGACCGCATCTTTGCTGCGCTAGAATCCGCAGTAGGTGCTGCGCGTGCGGGTGATCGGTGCGTCGTCATCCGTTTGATTATGCGTCCGGCGCTGCTGCGCGATGAGCGACTTCTTCTGGGTCATTCAAAGGCTGAACTGGATCGCTGTCCTCGACATCGCCCTGGTGTCGCTGATCTTCTTCGCTGTGCTGCTGCTGGTGCGGGCGACTCAGGCTGTGCCGCTGCTGCGCGGCCTGCTGGTGCTGGGCGTGATTAGCGTGCTGTTGAGCGGCGTAGCCCAGTTACCAACGTTCAATTTAGTGATGCGCACGGCGCTGCCAGCGCTGTTGGTGGCTATCCCTGTGATCTTTCAGCCGGAGTTGCGGCGAGCGCTAGAGCGGTTGGGCCGCTTCAACGAGATGCTGGTCACGGTGCGCAAGAGCGAGCTGGAGGTGATGGTGCACAAGGTCAGCGAAGCTGCCCAGCACCTGGCTGCGCGGCGTCACGGCGCGCTCATCGTGATCGAGCGTGATACTGGATTGCAAGCGTTGATCGAGACCGGCGTGGCCTTGGATGCCGAGCTAACGCCTGAGCTGTTGCTCACTATTTTTAATCCCCACACGCCGCTTCACGATGGCGGGGTGATCATCCGGCAGGGGCGGGTTGCTGCGGCTGGCTGCGTGCTGCCGCTGACGGATTCAGCGCTGCCTGATGCGCGCATCGGGCTGAGACATCGCGCCGGCATCGGCGTGACCGAAGGGACGGATGCGATCGCAGTCATCGTCTCCGAAGAGCGTGGCACGGTCAGCATCGCACACAACGGCCGGCTGATCCGCCGCATCGAACCTGATCAGCTCGAAGGGGCGCTAATCGCCCTAACCCAGCCGAGTATCCAGAAGGCTGCGGTGCGCCTGCCCGAGTTCCTGCGCTCAGAGAACAAGCAAGGAGCTAGCTAGCGCATCGCCAGCAGCGCGCGCACCTGGCCCACCAACTGGCCAAATTCCGGCCAGCTCTCCATCACCCAGTGTCGCGGCCGCGGCAATGTGACCTGCACGACGCCCACTGGTCGCCCCGGGCGCGGGGAAGAGACAAGGACTTGGTCGGCCAGGAAGATCGCTTCGGCGATGTTGTGCGTGACCATCACAGCCGTTGTCTGAGTAGCGCGCAGGATGCCCTCTAGCGAGGCAGTGAGGGACTCGCGCGTCATGGCGTCGAGCGCGCCGAAGGGTTCATCCAAGAGTAGCACAGGCGGGCGGGTGATCAGCGCGCGGGCCAACGAGACGCGCTGGGCCATGCCGCCGCTCAGCTCGCGGGGATAGGCATGCTCAAAGCCACTCAGGCCGACGAGCTGAATAAGTTCCTCAACCGAGAAGCAGGCATTCGGGCGCGCATTGCCTCGGCCCAATTCCAGCGGCAGACGGATATTCTGCGCCACGGTACGCCAGGGCAGCAGGGCCGCATCCTGAAACATCATCCCAACCCGCGGCGATGGCTGGGTGACCGGCTCGCCTGCCAGCCAGACCTTGCCTGAAGTCGGGCGCAGCAGGCCGGCAAGGGCACGCAGCAGCGTGCTCTTGCCGCAGCCACTCGGTCCGACGATGGCCGTGAACTGGCCGGCGGCGAGCCGCAGCGAGAACTGGCGCAGCGCTTCTACGCCGTTCGGATAGGTGTGCGAAATCTGCTCAGCGACGAGCATGCCACAGGCGTATGCCGGCGGCGCGGCGCCCAGAACGCGCGCTCATGGCAGAAAGGCGTTGGTGAAGTACTCATTCACGTCCAGCTTCGATTGAATCTGGCCCATCTTGAACAGCACGTTCTGAGTGTTCTCCCAGGCTGTGGCCGAAGAAGCCCCCAGCGGCTCGCCTTTCATCAGTTCAATAGTGGCCTGTAGTACTTGCCTCTGGATGGGGTCGTCCGGTTTTAGCCCTTCGACGAACTTGGCGGAGATGCGCATGGCCGCGTCCGGGTCGGCCAGGGTGTCGGCGATTCCGCGCAGCACAGCGCGCGCCATGTTGCGCACCAGCGCCGGGTTCTCTCGGATCGTCTTCTCGTTTGTGATCAGCCCGTTGGCCACCATGTCCACTTGGTCGCCGACGCGAAAGACGTTGACCGGGAATCCGTTGGCCTCCAGCACGATCGGCTCATTGACGATGTAACCGACAGCGACATCAACCTTGCCCTGTTGCACGGCGGCTGCCTGGGTGAAGCCGATCTCCTGCACGTTCATCTCGCCCTCGCTCAGGCTATTGGCGTCCAGGAAGGCTCGCCAGCCGACGTAGGTCGCGCCGAAGAAGCCTGGAATGCCCACCGTCGTCCCTTTCAGGTCTTGCGGCTTGGTGATGTTGCGCGCTTTCAGGCTAAAGATGGCGATGGGAAAGCGGCGATACCACTGCACGAAGTATTTGACCGGCAAGCCCTGTGCGCGCGCGAGGACGACCTGCTCACCGCTGACCACAGCGAAGGGCAGGTCGCCGGCTGCGACCAGCTTCACGCCGTCCGTCTCGAAGCTGTAATCGAACTCGACCTCGATGCCCGCCTCGGCGAAGTAGCCGCGCTCGACGGCAACGTAAAAGGGCGCGAACTGTATGTTGGGGATATAACTCATCGGCAGCCTGATCTTGGTCAAGCCGGCCTGTGGCGCGCTGGCCCGCGGCGGGGGCGGCGCCGGCAGCGTGCACCCACTCAACACAACGACAAACGACAATCCGACGAACGACAACTTCAATTTACGCATCTTTAACTTCACTCTTCATCATGCGAGATCTTTATGCCGCCCAGCGTTCCACACGCAGCGCGCGTTCGGCCAGGCGGATCGCGCCATAGATGCTCAGCGCCAGCATCACGATGGTGAGCACGCCGGCGATCACCAGCGGCGTGTCGTATAGGCCGTTGCCTAGGTTGATCAAAAAGCCCAGGCCGCGGTCGGCGCTGAGGAACTCGCCGGCGATCGCGCCTACCATCGAGAGCGTGCCGCCCACGCGCAGGCCGGCGAAGATGAACGGCAATGCAGCGGGCAGCTCCAGCTTCAGGAAGGTCTGAAGCGGCGTGGCATTCAAGGCGCGAAACACGTCGCGCAGCGTCGGCGGCGCGCTGCGCAAGCCAGCGATGACGTTAATGGCGATCGGGAAGAACACCACCAGCGCGCATACCAGCACCTTGGTGGTCGGTCCATTGCCAAACCAAATGAATAGCAGGGGCGCTACAGCAATGAAGGGCACGCCCTGCGAGGCCACGATGAGCGGCGAGAGCATGCGATCGGCCAGGGGCGACTTGGAGATGGGGATGCCCAGGATAAACGCTGCCAGCGTCCCCCACAACAGGCCGGGGAGCGCCTCGGAGAGGGTGACCAAGGCGTGAAAGGGCAACGAACCATCTGCAACTTTCTCAAAGAAGCGCTGGGCGACGCTGGCCGGGCCGGGCAGGATAAACGATGGATAACGCAGTGAAAGCCCGTGCCAAGCGCTGATAAAGAACAAGAGGCTGAATAGCGGCGCAAGACGGCTGAATGCTGTGTGCCATGCCGACGGGCTTGGCTGTGTGCCAGCCGGCCGTGCACCCTCTCGGATGCGCAACGCTTTGTGATGATTCATCAAGCAACCCCTTTGACTGCGCTGGTCTTCGGGGTTGTTGATGGACAACAGGCGCAACTCGCTAATAATAGCGAGCTGTGCGAGAGAACGCGTTCGACCCTGCCAAAGGGCAGCGTCCTCCTGTTTGGCCTTCTTTACATCCAGACTGTCACTGTCGGCCCCGGAGTTTCACCGGATCCTGCGTGCCTCTCAACACGCTCGTGGGCTATACCACCGATCGGGAATTTCACCCTGCCCCGAAGACCAAGTGATTCAGTAGCTTGTCTGACGCCGTTAACTGAGCTTCACCTTTACCTCGTTTCCTTCGATCCTCGTCTCGTAAATTGGGATGTTCACAGCCGCTGGGAAGGTGGGCTTACCTGTGAATAGGTCAAAGCGCGCGCCGTGACGCGGACAGACGACGCAGTAATCTTCGATGTATCCCTCGGACAGTGGCCCATCGTCGTGCGTGCATACGTCGCCGAAGGCGCGCACCTGGCCATTGAGCTTGGTCAGCGCGACCGGCAGCTCGTTGATGCGCACTGCCAGGATCTCACCTTCCCGCACGTCATCCAGGTTGGCAGCGAACACGAACTCGTCGGCCATGAGTCGGACGAGATTATACAGATGCAAGGGCAGCGATGCACGCTTCACTCAGGGTGCCTTCACTTATCAGGCGCGCACATCGGTCTCAAGGGTGCGTTCACCAATAGGGGCATCTTCCACAAGCTATGCTGCTAGCGAAGGCAAATAGAGGGTGGGCGACAGCACTGCCGTCGCCCACCCAAGGTTTTGCCCCTGGTTGTGCATGCACCCGGTCTCAAGGGAGTGTTCCAATTCGGAATGAGCTGAGCCCAAGCGAAGCATCTAGTTGACCAAGGCCATACAGCACGGACGGATGACCCTATAAGCGCTGTGGTTAGTTAAATCCTTCGCTGTGCTTAGGATGACAAAGGCAAAGGTCTTGGCAATTCGCAAATACGTCATCACTGCTCATTGGAGCACTCCCTGCATCCGGGAATGCTCAATTTTGGGGTGACTTGGCTTTCACCGCCGAGGCGCAGAGTGCGCGGAGAGAGAAGCTGAAGCATCTCTGCGTCCTCGGCGTCTCCGCGGTGCACATTTCTTACAGCACCTTCAAGTGGCGCACTCGCCGCTTGCGCGGGAATGCTCAATTTTGGGGTGACTTGGCTTTCACCGCCGAGGCGCAGAGTGCGCGGAGAGAGAAGCTGAAGCATCTCTGCGTCCTCGGCGTCTCTGCGGTGCACATTTCTTGCAGCACCTTCAAGTGGCGCACTCCCCGGTCTCAAAATCTAAATTGCGCTTAGGTATAATCCGCAAACGGTTGTTGTGGACGCCGTCCCCGCTCACTTGATACACCGCCCGACCGAATCTCAAAGCTACTGGTCCGCTTTCGCCGTCGCTGCGGATGATGTTGAGTTCCTCTGCAGCTATATCCTCGAATCGGGCAGGCCGTGTTCTATCCAAAAATTAGCCTTGGCGCTAATTCAGCGCCGCGTCGAGTGGGAGAATGCTGAGTTACGCCAGCGCTGGGAAGGTCGCAGCGTTTATCAGCCAAAGCGCCGCTATGCGGTTGGTGAACAACTGGTGTTCCCTGCGCTACAGTTCGCCATTGGCCGCGTCACAGCCAAGCGCCCTGGTCGTCATCCAGATGGGGGGGAGTTTGAGGTCATTCGCGTCGTGTTTGACGACGGCCAGGAGCGTGAATTCGCCAGCGATTATCCGCACCCCCATCGCCTCAACCAACTGGACCTCACTGCCTTCTTCGCCCAGGCCCAAAGCCCAGAAGCGCTATATGAAGCGCACGGCGCACAGGTGTGCGCGGCGCTTAACGCTGCGCTTGAGCAAAACGAGGAGTTCATCCGCATCGGCAATGAGTGGTTCTTAAAAGCGATGATGGCCGAGGTGAACGTCGGCCATCTGAACCTAGCGGAGGCAGTGCTGGACATGGCGAATGGCGGCCCGCTGACGACGGATGTGATCCTGCGCGACCTCGGCCTGCCGGCGGAGATAGGCCAAAAAGTCCAGGAGGCGTCGCTCAACGCCGCTCTGGCCGCAGATTCACGCTTCGAGGAGATCGGCCTAGATAATAAACCAGCCTGGTTTTTGCGCCGTCTTGAGCCGCCAGAGGTCCTGGCGATTCCTGAGGCGCTGCGCGCCACCCGGTTCCCCAGCCAAGCTGTTTTGAGCGACGAGATGCTCGCGCTGATCCGCGAGCTGGACGACGAGCTGGACTGGGACGAATCCACGCCGATAGCGCCAGCACAGAGCGCTACGCTGGTCCTTATCTTCCCGCATCTGCGGGCTGGCACGCTGGGGTGGTCGCGCAAGGTGGCTGCCGTGCTGCCGCCATCACACAAGCCGCGCATCGCCTTCCGCTTTCGCGATCGGGCCTCGCGCCAGTCATTTGCTGGCTGGGGAGTGCGTGAAGGGCGCTATATTTGGGGCTTAAGTGAGTGGTTCAACACAAATCGTCTGACCGCTGGCGCTTATGTTGAGCTTGGTCGTGGCGATTTAGCGGATGTGATATGGATAGACTATCGCCGTCGCCGGCCAAAGCGCGAATGGGTGCGCGTAGCCAGCGTGCGCGATGGCCGACTGTATCTGGAAACTGCGCAGCGCCCTGTGTATTGCGAAGTGGATGAGCTGATGGCCGTCTTCGTGGACGATCCGCGCAGCTTGGCTGCTCTGCGCGAGCGCCCGCGCGATGTTCGACAGGCCGTCCGCGAGGCCTTTCCGGAGGTGGCTAAACTCAGCCCGCAGGGCAATGTGCACGTCCGCACCCTATACGCAGTAGTGAACCTCATTACGCGCTGTTCACCTGCTGACGTGCTCGCCGTGCTGGCGACCAGCGGCGCATACGTCCCGATAGGCGACCATTACTGGCACATGGCTTAGATGTAAAGAAGATGAAGCTCTTCATCCCGACGGAGCACACGCGCTTTCACATTGACTACACCTGGTTCGAGAAGAACGGTCGGGACATCAACGTTCTGCTTCAGAAATATCTAGCACCCGAGCAACTAGAGTCCCTGGCTGGTGACGCGATCGCAGAGGTGCTGGATTCCGTGGATGAAGAGACCGGCGAAGTCCGCCGTATGACGCGCGCCATGCACCTGATTCGCACAATGTATGCCAACGACCCTGGATTTATCAATCCGCGCCTCCCGCTTGCGGAGCTGGCCTTTCGTGTCTTCTTGATCAATGGGAATCAGCCGCTGACCGCGATCGAACTGGCTGCGCGCATCGGTCGCAAGCCGGCTGAAGTCCTGGCCCAACTAGGCGGACGTGTTGTTTATAATGGCATACGTCCTATTCTTAACTAGCCCCCGTAGCTCAAACGGATAGAGCAGGGCACTTCTAATGCCTTGGTTGTGAGTTCGAGTCTCGCCGGGGGCGCTTTGCTCCCCCTCAGCATTCGGTAAACCGCGTTGACAAATGCGGTTTTGTTGTTTTATGGATATATTTTGTGTCGCGCTTATGATATTTATGAATAATGAGGGTCCAGCCAGTCACGTTGACTGGGCAGCGAGTGAGGCTGGCGCCGTTGTGTCTCGAGCATGCCGAGGTGCTCTGGCCGCAGGCTGACGACCCGGATGTCTGGCGCTACCTGCCATACGGGACGATAGATTCACCGGCGCGGCTGCGCGCGCTGATCGCGGAGTTGCTCGCTCGTCAGGCGCGCGGAACCGATCTGCCGTTCACGGTGTTTGATCTGGCGACAGGTCTGGCGGCCGGCATGACGCGCTATCTGGCAATTGACTACGCCAACCGCAGCCTAGAGATCGGCGGTACGTGGTACGGGCGAGCGTTTCGACGCACGGCTACCAACACAGAGTGCAAATACTTGCTGTTGCGCCATGCGTTCGAGTCGCTGGGGTGCGTTCGCGTCCAACTGAAGACCGACGTGCGCAACGAGCGTAGTCAGCGCGCCATCGAGCGCCTCGGCGCTGTGCGCGAAGGCGTCCTGCGCAAACATATGATCCTGCCGGATGGTTATCTGCGCTCGTCGGTGATCTACAGCGTAGTGGATGACGAATGGCCGGCTGTCAAGGCCCATCTCGAAGCACTGCTGCGCCAGTAGGGCGAGCGGTTAGAGGAATAACCGAAAGAGGAGCAGATCGCAGATGAAAGTAGGTATTCTCACCGGTGGCGGCGATGTGCCGGGGCTAAACTCGGCCATCAAAGCCGCGACGCTTCGTTTGCTCGACGCCGGCCACGAGATGATCGGCATCCGGCGTGGCTGGTATGGCCTGTTGCACCTGAACATGGATGACGAAGCCAGCATCCAGCAGCTCACGATGAAGCTGGATCGCCAGGCCGTCCGCACCGTAGATCGCACCGGCGGCACCTTCCTTCACACCAGCCGTACCAATCCGGCCAACGTCAAGGCTAAGGAAGTGCCGAGCTTCCTGAAGCACACCACGGTATTTGCCAGCGGCCTAGCCGACCGTTATGACTTCACCCAGCACGTACTGAGCGTCCTGAAATATCTGGGCATTGACGCGCTGATTACGATCGGCGGAGACGACACGCTGAGCTATGCGCTGCGACTGCACAACGAAGGGGTGCCGATTGTGGCCATCCCTAAGACGATGGACAACGACGTGCGCGGCACCGACTACTGTATCGGTTTCAGCACGGCTATCACGCGCTCGCTGGAGTTCATTCACAACATGCGCACCTGTGCCGGCAGCCACGAGCGAATCGCTGTGATCGAACTCTTCGGCCGCAACAGCGGCGAAACCGCTTTGGTATCGTCCTACCTAGGCAACGCAGACCGCTGCCTGGTGGCCGAGGTGCCCTTCGACATCGAGCGATTGTGCGACTTTTTGCTGAGCGACAAGCGCAATAATCCCAGTAACTACGCCATCCTGGTTGTTTCGGAGGGTGCGCGGCCCAAGAATGGCTCTGTCATCGAACGTGGCGAAGCCGATGCCTACGGCCACCGCAAACTGGGCGGCATCGGCGATTACATCAGTGAACAAATTAAGCGACTGACCAACGAGCACACGATGTATCAAAACGTCGCCTACCTGATGCGCAGTGGCGCCCCAGACGCGCTGGACGTGATGGTCTCCAGCAACTTTGGCGCGCTGGCGGCCGACCTGGTGATCCAGGGCCGTTTTGGGCGCATGGTCGCGCTACAAGGGGGCAAATACACTGCTGTCTCCCTGACCGAGGTTGGCGGCGGGCCGCGACCGCTGGACGTTGACCAGCTTTATGACGCTGAGCAATACCGACCACACATCCGTAACATCGAGCACAAGCCGATGTTCCTCTACTAACTACTGACGGCCGAACAGGCGTGTTCAGACGCGATTAGCAGTTCGCCTTTCGCCTGAACACGCCTAATCCCCGCGCTGAATAATTTGATAGATCGCAACTAGATCTAGCTCATCTTCCCAGAGCCAGTCGCAGCGCAGCCAGAACCCTTTCAAGGCTATCGAGCGAAATATCGCTCCCTCGCGCAGGGGGATGGTTTGAAATCGCCCGTGCGCGTCGCGCGCATAGAAGTCAGCGCGTCGCCGGTGCGATCGGGGGTCAATTAGCCAATACTCGCAAACGCCCGCCGCTTCGTATTCGTCAAACTTGGTGACGCGATCCCGATACACGCTATCGTCGGAGATGACCTCGACCACGATGTCGGGGGCGCCAACAAAGGCGCGCTCAGTCATTGATCCTGAGTTGTCCGCCAGGACAACGAACACATCAGGCTCACGCACACTGCCCGTGGCCAATTGCACTGCGTAAGGCCCAGAGAACACCTTGCCGAGCCGGCGCGCGCTGAGCAAAAGATTAAGCAGCGTGATGATCAGGTTGACGATGCGCTGATGATCTCTCGTCGCCGGCATGTATTGCATTCCCTCGCCGTTGACCCATTCAGCGAGGCCGCCCTCCGGTGTCCAAGCGAGAAACGCCTCACAGCTCATCGGGCGGGCTTGGACAACGCCGAGCCGACCGGGGTCCTCAACCAGCACATGGCCATGCATCGTCTAGCCAAGATAATACAGCGGGCGAAGCGCACGGCAACCCTTCACAAGACAGGCCGATTAACAGCGCTTAACAAAGCGTTACGCTGACCTTAGCCAGGAATCAGTAGTCTCCCTAATGGAAGCGAAGCTGAGGACGCCTTTGTTATTCCATCAGCCCGCTCCCAGAAAGTAACACAACGTGAGTTCGGATTAACCGGCCAAGGCAGCTAGATTGAGCGACGGCTTCCTCGGCCGGTGGCAATATGCGATTAGCCCGCACAACAGATTGACCACAAAGTTGACAGGGCTGCGATGGCGCGAGTGCTCAATCTGCGAGATGTTCTTCAACTGGTCAACGATTGTCTCTACGATTACCCGCCTGCGGAGTAACAGCTTGTCCAGCAGCGGCAGCAGCGTGTTCTTCATGTTAGCGCGAATGCTGGTGATCAACTGCACATTGAACATACGCCAGAGTTCGTCACGCAGGGCTTTCGATAGGTATCCCTTGTCTCCGAACAGCTTCCCGAAGAGTCGGCGTGCGAGTCTGGGAACAGGCTTTCGGTCATCAACATTGCCAGGGGTTAGCACAAAGTCGAGCAGTTCGCCGCGGTCATTGACTATCAGATAAATCCATAGAACCATCCGGTGGATGTTTTGCCGCGTCTGGCAAGTCCGGCAAAGGTCTTGTGATAATGGATGCGCGGATTCTTGCACACGGCAAGTGTGGTGGAGTCAATGAAGGTGATGCCTGTGCATGTGCCCAGGCAGGCATTAAGCGGCACGATAACTGAAGGGATGAGCTCAACAAATCGGTTGTAGCTGACCAGGCCTGGAAATTCATTGCGTAGGTGTGTCATGACGTGCTCGAGGTAGAAAGCTTTGAAGTTGCGATAGTTGGACTGATGAAAGTGTATGAGGATGGTCATAATCTCGCTCATGCATAAGCTGGGGCGTCGTCCGCGTGGGCGACGGGCTGAAAGTTGTTCCAGTGAGGCAGTGCAAAAGTCATCGACGTGGCAGAACAGCTCGAGTAAACTAT
>Ga0308393_1000086_pt1 | contig 50409 bp, 45 predicted proteins | sample Hotspr2Sampleee2_FD_202364 | JGI IMG/M metagenome (GOLD analysis project Ga0308393, IMG submission 202364) | Hot spring phototrophic mat microbial communities from Mushroom Spring, Yellowstone National Park, Wyoming, United States - 20050630_ee2 ... | reverse complement strand
TCGGGCGGCGGCGCGCGCGCGATGGGCGGCTGAGCGCGCCGCGCTGGCCGAGCGTCGCCAGCGCGCCTGGGCGCTGGCTCGCTGGGCTGCTGAACTGCTGAGGACGCAGTTTGGCGCAACCCGCGTGGTCGTCTTCGGCTCGCTCAACCATCCGGAGATGTTCAATGAGTATTCTGACGTGGACATCGCAGCCTGGGGGCTGTCCGGCAAGGATTGGCTGCGGGCGATCGGCGCTGTCCAAGATTTAAGCGACGACATCCCGATTAACCTGGTAGATATGAACATCGTTCGCCCAGCGCTGGCCATCGTGATTGAACGCGAAGGAGTCGATCTGTGATCGCGCGCTACGCTCTAGTCGCCAGCCGCATTCAAGATGAATTGACAATGATCGCGCGCCTGGTAACACGCATCGAGGCCATCCTAGCGGCTATCCATCAGCACGCCGACTCAAGCTTTTACATAGACGCTATTGCGCTGAATCTGCACGACTTCTACACCGCGATCAAACGCATCTTCGAGCAGATTGCCAGCTATTTGGATCAGAGTGAGCCAAAGGGTGCACATTGGCATCGCGACCTCCTGCGCCAGATGACACTCGAAGTTCCAGAAGTTCGGCCGGCGGTAATTGCAAAAGAGACTTGCCGACGACTTGACGAATATCTTCGCTTCCGTCATGTCGTCCGTAACGCATATGCGTTTGAGCTGAACACTCAGCGAGTCCTGGAGCTGGCCGGGGCAGTGCGCGATTGCTTCGAGCACGTGAATCAAGATCTGCTGCGCTTCGTCCGACTCTTGACCAATCTGGCGCACGCGGACGAATAGTCGTAACTACGGTAACGCTCATCGCCGGGGGAGTCAACGCCATTCGGTATTCTTCACTTGCAAACTGCTGAAGCGACACCTTAAAAAACATTACCCGCATACTGGGGAATATTTATTTGCCTGAAAGCAGAGAAAAGCTACAGGCTAGCGCCTCCGGATCGCCGCTACTGGCGAACGCACGCAGCGCTCACGAATAAAGCCACCCCTAGCGACCTCTCGAATGCGTGTGGAGATACATTCTCCTGCAGGCTCGCAGCCTTCAATTAAAGGGCGCTAGGACGCTTACTTTCCTTTCCCTGTGCCCCCTCGCGTGAGATCGAATTTGCCTTTGGCTATGGACGCACTCTTTGCGCGCGCTGATTTGGTATGATGAGTTGTCAGGAGGTGAGGACGGCATGCGCATGAATCGCGCTGCACACCGCTGAGTGATTTCCACCCTGGCGCACGTGCTGCGTCGTTCGTACCGCCGTGCTGCCCCTCGCCCGGCCTAGACGCGAGTTTCCTGAACAAGACATCGGCTCCTCCGAAGCGTGACAAGCCAGGCGCTATGAAGGGGTGCCGGCACCGTCCTCGCCCTAACGACAAAAGGAGGATAAGCTGATGTCTACGACACTTAAAACTACATTCGCTTTTGCTAGCCTGTCGCTTGCCTTGGCGGCCTGCGCTGCGCCGCCACCCGCCGCTCAGCCGGCTCAAGCCCCGCCGAAGCCCTTCGTGATTTCCGCGATCCCCGATCAAGACCCGGAGCGGCTCAATCGCCTATACAGCAAGCTCTCCGACTACCTCAAAGCCGAGTTGGGCGTCGAGGTGGTCTACAAACCTGTGACCGACTACGCTGCCGTGGTCAATGCGTTTAAGACCGGCGACGTGGATATGGCCTGGTTTGGCGGCCTAACCGGCGTGCAAGCGCGCTTGCAGGTAGAGGGCGCGCAGGCCATCATCCAGCGCGATATAGATGAGAAGTTCCGCAGCGTGTTCATCGCCAACACCGCTGCCGGCATCCAGCCTTTTGAGGATATCAGCGGGCTGACTGTCCTGAAAGGGCGCACGTTCACCTTCGGCAGCGAATCATCCACCTCGGGCCGGCTGATGCCGCAGTTCTTCATGCGCCAGGCTGGCCTCTCGCTCTCCGACCTCAGGGGCGAACCTGGCTTTTCGGGTTCGCACGACAAAACAATCAAGTTGGTCGAAGCTGGTTCATACGAAGCCGGCGCGCTCAATGAGCAAGTCTGGGAAGCGCGCGTCAAGAGCGGCGACGTAGATACCAGCAAAGTGATCGTTATCTGGCGCACACCGCCCTACTATGACTATCACTGGGTCGTGCGCCCCGACGTCGAGCAGAACTTCGGCGCTGGCTTCATCGCGCGCGTCAAGCAGGCCTTCCTGGCGCTTGACGCAGCCAATCCGACCCACAAGGAGATTCTGGATCTGTTCGGCGCGCAGAAATTCATTGAGACGAAGAACGAGAACTACGCTGACATTGAGGCCGTCGGCCGCGAGATTGGCAAGATCAAATAGGGCAGCGCGGCGTTGCGCCCCGTGCTGGTATCAAGCATGCCAGAGCCAGTATTCGAGCTGGACAACGTGACGGTGCGCTACGGCACATTCACAGCGCTCAGTGGGATCTCGCTGCGGATTGAGGCTGGCGAGCGCGTGGCGTTGATCGGCCCCAGCGGCGCGGGCAAGAGCACGCTGCTGAGCTTGCTCAATGGGTCGCTGGCGCCCACCGAAGGCCGGCTGCACTTACTAGGTCAGGATCCAATGAAGCTTTCGACGCGCGCGCTGCGCCGGCTGCAGCAGCAGATCGGCATGGTGTATCAACAGTTCCACCTTGTGCCCAACCTGAGCGTCATCCACAACGTCAACGCTGGCCACTTGGGCCGCTGGTCGCTGGCGAAGGCCATGCTCTCGCTCATCATCCCGCTCGAACGGCAAAGTGCTGCGCGCGCCCTGGCCGATGTGGGGATCGCTGACAAGCTCTATGCGCGCACCGACACCCTCTCCGGTGGCCAGCAACAGCGCGTGGCCATCGCGCGCGTGCTGATTCAAGACCCGGTGGTCATCCTAGCCGACGAGCCGATCTCCAGCGTTGACCCTGAGCGCAGCCGCGAGATCATGACGCTGCTGCGCGCGTTATGCGATCGGTTCAACAAGACGCTGGTCGTCAGCTTGCACGCCATCGAGTATGCCTATAGCCACTGCGAACGGATCGTTGGCTTGCGAGCCGGCTGCGTGGCCTTCGACCTGCCCGCAGCTCAGGTCTCGCCACAGATGATTGAGACGCTATACCGCATCCGCGACCCAGAGTCATGAGCGCCCCACTGGCTACGCAGCGCGCGCAGCCCGCGCCGGCACTCTTTTCGCCGTGGCGCAGCCTGCTCCGCGGCGCGCGGCTGGTCGCGCTGGTCACCCTGCTTGCGACCGGCTGGGCCATTGCCCAGACGGGGTTGTTCGACGGCGACCTAATCAACACCGGCGGATGGGCGTTGGTACGGCAGTTCTTTGCTGCTGCGCTGCGCCCGGAGCTCAGTCCAGACTTCCTGCGCCTGACGCTGGAATCCAGCGCCGTGACGTTCGCCTATGCTGTCTGCGGGTTGGCGCTCAGCCTAGTGATCGGCCTGGTCGGCGGCTTGCTCTCGTCCGAGGTCTGGTGGCTGGCGCGCCAGCGTCCATCTGCCGCGGTTCCAGGCTCGCCCTGGGTGATCGCGCGTAGTGCGCTGGCCATGCCGCGCGCGATCCACGAGGTGCTCTGGGGGCTTTTCCTCGTCAGGATCCTGGGGCTTGATCCACTTGTGGCGATCCTGGCGCTGGGCATCCCTTTCGGCGCTATCACCGCCAAGGTGTTCTCCGAAATCCTCGACGAGACACCACACGATGCACTGCGCGCACTGCTCAACAGCGGCGCGCCGGCCAGTCGCGCGCTGCTCTACGGCCTGTTACCGCGCGCCCTGCCGAACCTGCTTTCTTATTCGTTCTATCGCCTGGAATGCGCGATCCGCTCAGCCACCGTCCTTGGCGTGATCGGCGCGGGCGGATTGGGCTACCAAGTCCTGCTCAGCTTGCAATCGCTGCGCTATAGCGAGATGTGGACGCTGATGGCTGCGCTGTTGATGTTGAGCGGGACGACCGACTGGCTGAGCGCGCGCGTGCGCCAGTCGCTCGGCGCGCCTGCGCGCCTAGAGGTGAACCTGGCCCCTGGTTGCGATGCCCAGGCTGCCAGCCTGGCCCGCGCGACGCCATCTTCGCGTGGTTTGTTGGCGCTGCTGGCATCGGCTATTTTGCTCGTCCCGCTCTCGCTGCTTTACCTTCAGCCAGATTTTGGCCGGCTGGTCTCGCCGCGCACCCAGATGCTTCTTGATCAGATGCTGCGCGAGATGTTCCCGCCGGATCTGTCGGGCGACCAAGTCCTCCGACTGCTTCAGCTCTCCTCGCAGACGCTGGCCATGTCAATTGTTGCGATGGCGATCGCTGGTTTGCTCGGCATCGCGCTGGCACAGCTGGCAGTGCGGCGATCGAGTGGACTACGCTGGCTATACTTGCTCTCGCGCGGCGGGCTACTCTTCCTGCGCGCCATCCCAGCGCCGGTCTGGGCGTTGCTATTTCTCTTTGTTATGTTCCCTGGCCCTTTGCCTGGCGCACTGGCACTGGCGATGCACAACCTGGGCATCCTGGGCCGGCTGATTGCCGAGGCAGTGGAGAACGTGGACCAGCGCCCGATGTGGGCGATACAGCATGCCGGCGCACCACCTCTCCACGCCTTTCTCTACAGCACGCTGCCGATAACGATGCCCCAATCGCTGGCTTACATCTTCTATCGCTGGGAGGTCTGCACGCGGGAGACAGTGATCGTTGGCTTTGTGGGTGCTGGCGGTCTGGGCCGCCTGCTGACCGAGCAACTAAGCAGCTTCGACTACCCTGGCCTGCTTGGCACGCTAATCGCGCTATTTGGGTTGACTTTCATCGTGGACGTGCTCAGCGCAGCCGCGCGTCGGCTGCTCCGTTAGCTAAAATCCGAGCTATGAATCGCCGGTCGTTCCTCGCTGGCGTAGTGCTGGGTCTTGTGGGGGGCGCGCTGGCCCACCCGGCCGCAGCGCAGACCACGCCAGGCCACCAGGTGATCCGCGGGCGTGGGCGCGAGATCTTCGTCAGCCTCAGCCGGCAGCGCCTGTGGGCGTATAAGGACGGCGAGGTTGTCATGACCTTCTTGATCAGCAGCGGCGAGCCACGCCGTCCCACGCGCCGGGGCAACTTCCGGGTTCAAAGCAAGATCCCGGAAGCCTGGTCCAACATCTGGCAACTGCGCATGCCTTACTGGATGGGCATTTATTACGCGGGCCGGATCGAGAACGGCATTCACGCCATGCCACTGCTGCGCAACGGGACGCCGGTTCGCTGGCCGGTTGGGTATCCGGCTTCGTATGGCTGCGTCGTCGCCACGACCAAAGACGCTGCGGCCCTGTATCGCTGGACGCCGCTCGGCACCCCTGTATACATTCGCTGACGCAGCGTAGCATGGTGGTGTTCGTTTCACCCCATTTGGACGATGTCGCCCTCTCGTGTGGTGGGCTTGTGCATCGCCTGACGAAAGGCGGGCAGCCCGTCACGATAGCAACTATCTGTACGGCCGACTGTCCAGAAGATCAGCCACTTTCGCCGATCGCCCAACTGCTGCATCAGCGCTGGGGGCTGGGTGAACGTCCGTATGCCCACCGCCGCGCCGAGGATGAGCGGGCTTGCCAGCTGCTCGGCGCGCGCTGTGTTCATCTGGGTCTGCGCGACGCAATTTACCGATGTGACAGCGACGGCACGCCGCTTTATGGTGAAGGCCCGATCGGTGGACCGGTGCATCCTTACGACCAACAGGTCTTTCTCCCTCAAGCGCGCGCGGCGCTGGCTGAGCTGCTCACCGCAGCGGACGAAGTAGTCTGCCCACTGGCGATCGGCGGACACGTTGATCATCTGCTCGTCCGCTGGGCAGTTGAATCGCTGCGGCTTCTCAGCAAGCTACGCTACTACGAGGACTATCCGTATGCTGAGCGCGACTTTGCGCCGCCGGCTGATCTGGTCCCAGAAGTGGTGCTGCTCACGGAAGAGGAAGTGGGCGCGCGCCTGCGGGCCATTGCCTGCTACGCCTCACAATGGCCGGTGTTGTTCGATACGCTGGATGCGATGGAGGCTAGGGTGCGCGCCTATAGCCAGCGCGTGGGCGGCGAGCGTTATTGGCTAAACAAGAACATGCACCTTTAAAAGGTGCATGTCTATTCGGGTGGGTGCCCAGACGGTCTCGAACCCTCAACCTCCTGAGCCACAGTCAGGCGCTCTGCCATTGAGCTATGGGCACCTCGCGGAACTTACCTGCGCGTATTCTATCACAGGCGCAATAGGTGCCTGGGAGCATTCACAGCCAGGGGCAAAACCTTGGGTGGGCGACGGCAGTGCCGTCGCCTACCCTCTGTAGATTTGCCTTCGCTGGCAGCATAGCTTGTGGAAGATGCCCCTCCATTGGTGAACGCACCTAGGTGCACTGGGAGCACTCACCAGTAGGGGCAACGCGATCTTCTAGAAGGCACCGCCTTCTAGGTGGTCAAAGATGCCGCGCTTTAGTTTTCCGCGTCTCCGCGTAAGGATCAGCCTTACCCTAACCGTGAATGCGTCCTTCACGGGGAGAATATTCTAAAGATTTAGGAGACCAGTCAGCCCTACTGGCTGACCAGCGCGTTCTAGTTACAGTTACCGGCAACTATCAAATAATCTAATTTTGTCACCGCAGTCCTGCGCTTACCGTGCCGTAGACTACTACGATAATAACGGCGAGGACGAACACCGCTAAGCCAAACAACAGCGCCGGCACAACTGCGCGATAGCTTGCTGTTTGCGGCGCGCGCGTCGCAGACAATCGCCGGCTCGGGATCGCGTGTGCCGGCTGGGGCTGAGGCCCGGACACGGAGAAAGCGCGTCGCCAAAAGATATACACCAAAAACCCGCCGATCACCGCGATCGGTGAGAACCCGATCATGATAATGAAGCGCTCGTCGGCCGTAGTCGCACCTAGAGTGAATGGCGCCAAGATACCTAGCAACAGGAAGGCAATGCCAAGCGCCAACCCCGCGCCGGCACTAAGGGGCGACCGACGCTGAGTGAGCAACGCTCTGCGCATTTGCGCGCGGCTCACCGGCTGAACGGGTCGAGGCTGCGCCGAAACGCGGGACGCAGCAGCGCGCTCTGGGCCTGGCAGCATCGCCGTGAACAGCATCAGCACCGCAGTCAGGCCCAAGAGCAAAGTCACGACCAGCATCTCACGCCGCTGGGCTGCCGGCGCAATGATCGGCGCTAGTATCGCCAGCGCCAGCAGCAGCCCGCCGAACCCCAGATTAATGCGCACGCGATGACGCTGCATCAACAAGACGAGCGGATGCTTCGGCGGCGCTGCGGTGGCGCTCACTTGATCCGCAGCTTGGACTTGTGGCTGATCGACAACAGCAGACGCCGGAGCCGGCTCTGTAGCGCCTGTCGTCGGCGCGGCGCTGGCCACTATGTTCGACGCGCTAGGCACGTCGGTATCAGACTTCGCAACCGAGGTCAGCACGCTGGTCAGCGCTGCCGAAATCTCAGCCGCTGCGCGTCGTGCTGCCTCACCCTCGCCTTGCACCTGGGCCTGGATCAGCAAGGGTTGACCGTTCACTTCAATCCGCAGCTCGACCTTAAGCACATTCGGCAGATTGGTCATTGCAAGAACACGCTCGTATGGCTAGGGAAGATTAGCCGGCGCATCTCGTCGGGCTTGAACCAGAAGTTCTCGAACATCTCGATCACGTAGGGCAGATGATGAGCCGGTAACGCGACGAACAGCTCACTGTTGGCCAGATGATTGAAGCCGCACCCGCCGCCCTCGCCCGGCGCAAACACCGTGTTTCGGGTGTGCCAGGGCGCCGCAAACAGCGACGAGCACGATGATGGGCCCAGCTCGCCGTGTGGCAACGTGCCCTCGCGCACGCTCGCCGCGCCGGCGATCTGCATTGCACGCTGGACATCGGTGATCAAGCAAAGCAAATCCAGCGGCACGTCTGCGGGCAGTTCAGATAAGGGCGCAGCAGCAATTGCGGTGATCGCACCTGCCGGCAGGCTGTAGCTTTGTTGCTTGTTGCGCCTGGCGGCTTCTGGCGTGAAGAAGCCCTGCGCCATCGTCAAATACTCACCATTACAGATCAGGCTGCCGGCCGCTTCAGCGGGAAGGAAGCCAAGATGATACTGGCCCACGAAGCAATCGTGGTGCGTAGCGTCCACGTAAAGCTTTCTGCCTTGTTCGGCATGATAATAGAGGATGCTGCAAACAGGCACGCGCGCTGGCTCGTAGCCTGCGGGCGGCACACCGTCGCAGTAGGTGATAGCCACTGGCGGACGCTTGAGTTTGATTTTGTTCGCGAGGATGTCCAGCAACCGCGACCGATCTAGCGGTTTTTGAGTCAGGGTACGCCACTCAGTTAAGTTCATTGCTTCAGAAGAGGAAGGGGATAAAGCGCTTAGTGCGCATGGCGTAGACGCGATAGGCGTCACCAAGTTGTGCGGTCAGCAACGCCTCCTCGCGCGGCACGCGCGCAGCATACGCCCAGATCAGCAGGGCACTGCTGATGAATGCACCTAGCCATGTGCTGAGCAGCAGGCCAAAGCCAGTAGCGGCCAGTAGCCCACCGAGATATGCCGGATGGCGCACCCAGCGATAAGGGCCTGTCTGTATCACGCGATGATCGCGTTGCACAGCTATCTCGCCGGTGAAGAACTTGCCAAGGGCGCGCTGTGCCCAAAGGCGCACCCCCCAGCCGGCCAAGACTAAGCCAAAGCCCAGCCACACAACCATCTCGCGCAGCTCGCCACGGACGGCTCCGATCTTCAGGAATCCGCACCCTAGGCGGGCAGCCAGCCCAAGCACAACAGCCAGCCCAAGCGGTGGAAAGGTGCGCGCCCCGCGATGCGCATCAGCCGACGCTAACCGGCCGCAGCGCGCTTCGGTGAGCATGAAGCCAAGCTGGGCAACTGCGAACGCCCACGCCGCCAGAAAAGAGGGAAAGACCCCTGTTTGGCCAACGAAATACTCGGTCATGGTTGTGCCAGCGCTTGTTCCACAATTTCTGGCGTCACCTCGCGCACCTGTTGTCTGATCGCGTGAATCTCCACCTTTGTCCGCAGCTCGCGGCTGGCGCTGATGCGGCTGATCCAGGGAATCCCCTCCAGCTGCTGCTCTAGGCGCGCGCGCGCTGCCTCGCTCCACGTGAGCTTATTGGCGGACGCGAGCGGGTTATTGACTGCTTTGAGCTGACCAGCAGCCGCGACGTTGTCGAAAGGCAGGAAGTTGAATACGAGCTCGTAATAACGATTCACGATCTCCTGAACAATATAGATGACGCCGCTGTAGCCGATAAAAGGGGTGCCCAGCGCGCGTCGCACCACAGCGCCAGGGAAGGCTGCTGGCACGAAGTGCGTCGCCTTAGCCTGGGCTTCGGTCAGGTAAATCTTCTCGTTTAGGCTGCCGAATACAAAGGCCGGCTGCTTCTTGTGCAACGTCTCGCGGACTTGAATGTTATCCATCTCGCCAGGCTGGCGCGGGCGGCTGCTGGCAAAGGCCAGCTTCATACCCAGCTCATCCGCCAGCAAACGCACCAATCCTTCGGTGTAAGTCCGGCCGGCGACGACGGCGAAATCGGTCGTTGCAAACCAATCCCCTTGTGGCCCGCGCCACAAGTCCCATAGCGGCGCCAAGGTAGTTCGTTTCTCCTGCTCAATAAACACCTCAGCTTGGGCTTGCGTGCCCAGCAGCTCGCCCATGCGGCGGATAAACGCTGTTGTCTGCTGGATGCCCATCGGGGCGAAGAGATAGGGCTTGCCCAGAGCCTGAGCTAGCAGCTCGCCAAATTCGCGGTACATCACGACGTTGACGGCGCTCTCCGCCAGCCGGGGAGTATCCTTCAGCGTTGCCTCCATCGGATAGACTAGGTTCACTCTGCCGCCAGCACCCTCGATCAGGCGCTTCACCTCGTGCAAGTCAGAGGGCGAGTTGAAGCAACCATAGGTGGGGCCGATGATGTTTACCAGCCGGCCGGCTTGCTGGTCGGCTGGGCTGATCTTTGCGCGGCCAGCGCCGAAGCGCTCCCAGAGCCAGAGCAGGGCACGATCCCGACCCTCCCACTCATCCCCTTCCAGCGAGCGGCTCCAAAAGAACGGGATGGGCGGGTCGAGCTTGCTCAACCAGTCACTGTGATCGGAAGAGATCATCTCGCTCTCCGCCGTGCTGACCACGATGAGTTGTTTATCGGGGTAGAGTTGGGACAAGGCCTCTATGGTCTTGCGCACAGCGCCGGCCGTGCCCAGCATGGTGACTTCTTGCTCGCGCATCACGCTGGGGGTGATGTTGTGAATGTGGGGAATCGCGTCAGTGTAATCTGGCACGGCGGTTGCCACTAGGTTAAAACACCCGATCGGCGCGTCGCAGATCACATGCACGTCAGGCATTGTGCACATCGTCCACACCGCAGCCCAGTAGCCGCTGGTGCTCTCTAGGTCGCGGATCAGCTCAATCGGCGCGTGAGGCTTGCCGCCAGCAGGAGATGATCTAACTATATCTTCCATATCCTCTTCTAGAAATAAGGTTTGCAAAGCATACTATGCACTATATACGATGCACAATGCGCATCATGTATTACGTATACCTAATCCATCGTGTTGACGGCACTGGGGGATGCCTCCGCCGGCCTTGGACCTTCAAAGAACTCGCGCATCCAGGCGTAGCGCGGGGCGCGTTCGAGCGCCTCGCGGATGAGCTGAATAGTGCCGGCCAAGCCAGCGCTCAGGAACATCGGCCGCACGCTGAGCATATTGGTGTAGTACATGGCAGGGATGCCGCGCGCTTTAGCCTCTGCGCTGAGTGGCGTTGTGCCCAGCACTAGGTCTGGTTTATAAGTGTCGAGCGCGTGCACGTCCTGCTCAAGGGTCTTCTGGTAGACGATCTCGCGCGTCCCGCGGGCCTTCAACCACGCTTCGTCGGCAGCCGTGTAGAGCGATTTTTGAATGCTGGTGCTGATGTAGGGCACTTCAGCGCCGGCTTCCACCAACAGGCGCGCATAAAGCAGCTCATTGCCCTCGTAGCCGCACACCAACACTCTGCCCTCAAGCGGGAATTGACCGATGATGGACTGGCATTTATCGCGCTCTTCGGCCGCCACTTGTTCGGTCAGCGCTGGGTCAAGTTTCAACGCCGCGCCCACGGCTTTGATCCAGTTATAAGTGGCCTCTGGGCCGACTGGTGCGCCGCTGATGATGGGCACGCCGGCAGCGCGCAGCGTGGCCACACTGCCTCCGTAGAACGGATGCACAGCGGCTATTGCGCCGACGCGGCGCGCGAGCTTGTAATCATCCAGATTACGCGAGGGCAGGTTGGCTGCCAGGCCGCTCCCCAGCCGCTTGAGCACGGCATCTACCGAGATAGGGTCGGCTGGGAAGACCTCCCCCAGCATGATCACCTTGCGTCGGAGCGCTTCTTCATCCTCGTTGCCGCTGTCGTAGGTCAGCGGCTTCTCCACGCCATCGCCGGTCACTTCCATCTTGGGCGGCGCGTAGCGCTTGAGGATGGCGTTGATAGCCACGTCCTTGGCTTCGGGGTGCGAATGGATGGCATAGGCTGGCACGCGCACCAGGATCACATCCACGCCGTTGATCTGGGAAGGCAGCATCTCCTCCGTCAGGCCGGCCGTCTCGGCCACGCAGAGCGAGATGGCGGCAACCAGCTTTGTCCCAGGCATCTTGCTGGCCTCCAAGCACGCAGCAAGCGCCGCTTCGGCCACGTTGCCGGCCACCAGCTCTTTGGTGCCAAAGGCCGGCGCAGCGATGCTCTTGCGCGAGGCGTAGAAGTGGGTCACAAAGGTCAGGCCATACAGACAGCCAGTGTCGGTCACCATCGCAGTCTGCACACCATCAATGCGAGTGAGCACGCGCAGGCTGCCAAAGGCAGGACACATGGTCTGAGGCGTCAGGTGATGATCCGGCGAGACGCTATGGCCAGCAGGAAGGGGCGAGCGAGGCTCGCTGGGCGTGCCTTTGGTTTCGATCAGATTCGGCGTGATCAGGTTACCTTCGGGCACAGTGATTGGATCCATAGTGATCTCCTCTTTACCTTACGCCGTTAGCGAGCGCAGCCTTGGGCGGATGTGGATCATCGTCCAGGCTGCCCAGGCAAAGCCTAGGTTCGAGAGGGTGCTGATGATCTGCTCGGTCCAGTGAACCTCCAAAGGTTTATTAGACATGCCCGCAATCGCGCTCAACGCAAAGGTTATTAACAGGTTAAGCGCGAACAAGCCGGCAGCCAAGTAGCTGCCATGTTGAAGTGCACTGTGGACAAGCAGCCCAGCCAGGCCCACGTTCGCAACCGTTGAGAGGCCGATCAGCACAAACACCCAAGTGCGATCCGTCCGCGTGATGCTCAGCGCAAGCGCGCCCAACAATGCCGCAGCGCTTACCAGAACCGGCGGCCACCAAACGAGGGCACGATCCGAGTTGCGCTTGCTCCAGAAGAGTGCCCAGGCCATCAGCGAGAAGCCTGGCGCGATGAATGGGAAGAGCGACTGGCTAAGCAGCGGTATATCGAGGCGCGCTATGGCCATCACCAGCTTCCAAGTTGCCTTTAGCGCACCAGCCGTCACGATCAGCGCAAAACCAGCCAGCGCCAAGCGCCCTGCAGCGGGATGCGCCGCGCCGATCATGCGCGCAACCCAGAATAGGCCAAGGCCAGAAAGCACAACCGGCATGTAATTCTGCAGCGCCATAGACAAAGGGAAGTCGGGATAAGGGTTCATCATCGGACCTCCAGTTGAGCAGATGCGTGTGTTTCACTCGTAGAACGGCGCGGCGGTGAAGCGCAGGTCAGCCAGGCGGAACTTCTCGCCGCTGTGGCCAAGCGCAGCGAGGATGGCGATCTTGGCGTCCATCTCCTCGGCTGGGTTACCGAAGATGGCTTGCCAGCCAGCTTCAGTGGTCACCACTACCCCACGCTCCGGCTCCTCCACCAGCCGCGTGACCTTTAATCCCATCTCTTGCATGATGCGACGCACAAGTTGCTTGCTGTCTGCGCTGTAGTTTGGGCTGTTCAGGTCAATGCCGACTACAGCTTCGCTATTGCGCCCCATCAGCTCGTCCAGTGTCGCGCCCTGAGGTAGATCTGGAGGTTCGCTGGCGCCGAACACGGCCAGGAACTTGTCGTAGTCCAGCGGCGTGATCTGCTGAGGGATAGTGTATTGTCGGCGGTGGAGCTTATTCACGAAGGCGTCGAAGATCGCGTCCATCTCCGGCAGCTCAAAGAGCAACTGGCAACGGTCGCTTAGGGCGCGCGCGGCTGGACTGTATGGGATCTTGGCCAGGATGGGCAGCCCTACGCGCTCGGCAAAGCGCTCGGCAACACCACTGCCGTCATCGCGGTTGACCACCATGCCGATCAGGCGCGTGGTACCGCCGATGGACTGAAAGTAGTTAACGGCGCGGGCGATGTTATTCGCCGCATACAGGCTCATGCGGTCGTGGCTGGCCACGATGATGATCTCTTCAGCTAGGCTTTTCGCAATCGGCGTGGCAAACCCGCCACATACCACGTCCCCCAAGAAGTCCATCACGATGTAATCCAGCGCCCAGTTCGCCATGCCGCGCTCTTCCAATAGGCTGAAACCGAAGGAGATGCCACGTCCGCCACATCCGCGCCCGACCTCCGGACCGCCCAGCTCAGCGCCGAATAGGTGCACGCCGTGTCCCAGATCGGCCTTGAAGATCATGTGGTGAAGCGCGAGTTCCTGCTCGCGGCCAGCGTCCTTGAACAGGCGCCACTGATCGGTGATAGTCGGCAGGCTACGCCCGCCAAACAGGGCGTTACAGCTATCGTGCTTTGGATCACATCCAAGCTGTAATACCCGCAGCCCTTTTAAGGCCATCTTCGCGCTTAGGTTCGCGGTGAAGAAGCTCTTGCCGATACCGCCCTTGCCGTAAATTGCGATCATGCGTGGAGTCATGGAACGCTCCTCTCAGATTTTGTTACGCATTGCGTAGTGCGAGATACGGAATACGCAACACCCTACTCCCAAACCAAAGCCATCTTCAAACACTCAGGATCGTTGAACGCTATGTCAAAGGCGCGCGGCGCTTCGTCTGCCGGCAGGCGATGCGTGATCAAGCCGGACACGTCAACGACCCCGCTAGCGATGGCATCACGCGCGCGGGCCAAATCGCCAGCTGCCCATTCTTTGCTCACGGCAAACGTCAACTCGCGCAGGAAGGCCGGCATGTATGGCAAATCAATCCGTTCGTAATAGCCGAGCAACACCACGCGCCCGCCGTGTTTCAGGCTCATCAGACGCGGCGCAATCGCGTCCATCTTGCCTGTTGCGTCAATTAACACGTCGTACGTGCCGGGACTAGGCGGCGGCTCGGCAGGCACGATGGCATCGGCCACTGCAAAGCGCAGGCGCGCTTCGGCCTTATCGGCCACGTGCACTATCGCGCCGCAGGCCTTGGCAAAGCGGGCAGCTAACTGGCCGACGATGCCCTGGCCGAGGATCAGCATCTGGTGGGACGAACACGGTGACTCGCCCAGACGGCAGCCGGCCACTTCTACACCATGCAGCGCCGTAGCAGCCAGCGCCAGCAACACGCCCTGCTCATCACTCAGCACGTGCAGTTCGGTGAGGTGTGACGCCGGCGCGACGATCAGCGCGCTCTGCCCGCCGAAGGCTGGATTCACCCCGACGAAGCCATAGTTGCCGCCTACATACACGCGCTTGCCCAGCCACGCGCGCGCGTTCGCACCCGCCTCAATAACGACGCCGACCGTCTCATACCCAGGCACTACAGGGAACTGGAGCATCGGGTGGGGCATGATGCCCTTGAACAACATACGCTCTGTGCCGGCGCTGATGCTAGTGAGCGTCGTGCGGATCAGCACATCGTCAGGACCGAGCGGCTTGAGCGCTACGCAGCGGATCTCAACCCGGCCAGCGGCCGGCATCACGATGGCTTTAGCTTCCATGACCTTCGATTGTTAGTCGCGTGAAGATGCCGATGACGAACCCGCCGCTGATCAAGTGCATGACCTCGGTGACCAGCACGGTTAGCAAGTTGAACGGTTCCGCGCCCTCGCGATAAGGCGTCTGGGCCGCCCAAATCGGGCCAAAGGCGTAGAGGACCAGCACAACGATGCAAATAACAATGAAGGGACGATTGGGCTGGTTCAACAAGCGGGAGAGGATGCCGTATAGCACACCGCCGGCTAGCCCGCCTAGAAAGCTAAAAGCGATAACTTCGCCTAGCCCGACCTGCAGCCGGCCTAGAGGGCTAACCATTAGCCACAAAAGCGCGTTACCGATGATCCCACCGGCGGCAGCGATCAGCGTCGCGCGAGCAATGCGCGCCAGGGTTGGACGTTGTGCCGTTACTGTAGCCATGTTCAACTCAACACTCCTTCCAAGCGATCCTCCAGGTCAGCGTACATTTCCTTGAGCTGCTCAAGGGTTTCATCGTCTGCCTGCCACAAGCCACGTCCGTTGGCCTCCAACAACCGCCCGACGATGTTGCGCATCGCTTGCGGATTCGCCTTCGCTAGGCGTTCGCGCATTTGTGGATCGAGAGCGTAGGTCTTGGCGGCTGCGGTGTAAATCCAGTCGTCAACGCTGTCACTTACAGCGTCCCATCCCAGCATGTAGGTGAAGCGATTACTGATTTCGGTTGCGCCGCTGTAGCCGTGCTTCAACATGCCCTCGTACCAGCGCGGGTTCAGCAGCTTGGTGCGATATTCGGTGCGCAGCACGCGCTCTAGGTCGTCAATGCGCGTTTCGGCTGTGTAGCTCTCGATGTAATTCAGCTTTACCGGCCGACCACTGTGTCTGCGCGCGGCCAGGTGCAGCGCACCCGACGATGCGAAGTAGTGGTCAATATCTGACACGCCAAACTCGACTGAATCCACCTCGTGCGCGACGCGCCCCACTGTATGCAGCAGGCGCGTCAACACTTCTGGCGCCGGCTGGCCGCCCCGCCCACCACCGTAGGCATAGGCATTGCGGCGCACGAACAACTGCGCCAGGTCGTCCTGCGTCTGCCAGGCCGAATCTTCCACCATATCGTCCACGTAGGTGCCATACTGGCCTGGCTGTTGAGTGAAGAGGCGGGCAGTGGCTTGTTCGAAGGTCATCCCTTCGCGCATTGCCTCTTGGACATGCTTCTTTATGAAGTTCATCTCCAGCGGCTCGTCGGCGCAGGCTGCCGCTTTCACCAGCCGATCCAGGTGATCCATGATGAGCTCAAAGGTGTCGCGGAAGATCGGGCTGAGGTTCATCAACACGTCAATGCGCGGCCGGCCCAGCTCCTCGAGCGGGATCAAAGCGTAGTGGCTAATCTTGCCTTGGCCATCGTAGTGCGGCCTTGCGCCAATCAGGCGCAGGACGATTGCGATTGACTCGCCCTTAGTCTTGATCGTGTCCAGTCCCCATAGCACTTGGGCGATGGTCTCTGGGTAGCGGCCGTCGTTCTCAGCCAGATGCCTAGCCAGCAGCGCATCGGCGATCTGAGCGCCACGCGCGTAGGCGAGGGCGCTGGGGATGCGCCATGGGTCAATGGCATGGATGTTGCGGCCTGTAGGCAGCACGCTCAGGCCATCGCGGATCAGGTCGCCGCCTGGCGCAGGTGGAATGTAGCGACCGCTCAGACCACGCACGACTGCCTCCAACTCTGCCCGGTTGTCGCTAAGGGCGCGCGCCATCTGCCGGCCAAGTTGCGTCATCTCGCCCAGCGCAACCGCGTCTTCGGATGCGATCGCAAGGCCATTGTTCGTGGCGCGGTGCAATGCTGCTGCCGGCGAATCGCCCTGAAAGACCGCCTGCTCGACGAATTGGCGACATGCATCATCCACGCGCTCGCGCGCGCGCAGCGCTTGTGGGTCGCCCTGTCGCGCCCGCGCTGCCAGCTCACTGTAAGAAGCTGTCGGGCCGAATAGCTCGCGCGCCATCACATCGCACAGCGCGGGCTGTTGTGGCCCTGCGCCGCGCGCTTTCAGCGCCTCGGTCACTGTGACCACCTGGGATTCCATCGGCGGCGCTTCGCCAAATACGTGAAGCGACGCTGTAATCAGCCGCTGCTCCAGATCGCGCAAATAGGCATATAGCCGCTCAGCGTAATCGGCAAACGGTTCGTCCGCCCAGCGCGGACAATCAGCGTCCAGGTTAGTCAGTGCGAGCTTGTTCATCACCGCCTCTTCCAGCGCCTGATCAGCCAGTTCGCCGCGCTGCGCGATGCAGCGCTCGCGATAGTCCTGGAGCATCTCCTTGAGCGCAGCCAGCTCCTTATATAGGCCGGCGCGGGCCATCGGCGGCACCGCATGCGAGACCATCACCGCATACCCCCGCCGCTTGGCGATGTTGGCCTCGCTTGGGTTATTCATTGGGTAGAGGTAAAGCTGGGGCAGCTCTCCCAGCAAGGCATCCGGCCAGCAACTGCGGGTGAGGCCTAGTTGTAGGCCGGGCATCCACTCCGCTGAGCCATGCATGCCGACGTGGACCAGCGCATGTGCGCCGAAGCCGCGGCTGATCCAGCGGTAGAAAGCCAGATACTGATGATGGGGCGTGTTCTCCTTGTCGAAGAGCAGGCGCATCGGGTCGCCAGTGACGCCGAAGCGCGGCTGCACCCCGATATATACGTTGCCCAGCCGCAGGCCGCCGATGAACACGCTATCGCGGTCGGCCGGCGCGATCTCGCCCGGCCAGGCTCCCCAGCGTTCCTCGATGCGCTCGCGCTCGCGCGGCGTCGTCCAGGCCTTGAACGCTTCCCAGCTCACGCACTGGCCGCCGGCGTGTGGCGTCGTCGCGGCATCCAGCATCTCGCGTAACGCCTCGGGCGTGGCAGGCAGCTCGCCAACCTCGTACCCTTCAGCCTTCAACCGGCGCAGGATGTTTAGGAGCGAGCGCGGCACGTCCAGAAGGGCGGCAGTTGCCTTCTTGCCCAGCCCTGGCGGATAGTCATACACTACGAAGGCGATCTTCTTCTCGCGGTTAGGCGTATGGCGCAGCACAGCCCAGCGCCGGACCAGAGTGGCCAGCCGCTGTACCCGGTCAGGGGCAGTTTGAAAGCGCCCGTGGTTAATGGCGCCCAGGATGACGGGATCGACCGCTCCATCCATCTCGGGCAAGGCATACGTCGCCGCCGCCTGCATTGGGCCAACGCCTGTCTTGTGCCAGGAGACAAAGTCTTGCACGTATAGCGGTTGGGCAACGATATACGGTGCGTCGATCCGCTCCAGGATCGCCAGCGCAGCATCGCGGTGAACCCCGGGCGAGGTTGAGCCGGCCGGCCCGCCCACCAGTGCGAACCCGATTAGGCTGACCAATACGTCTATTTGTTCCTTGGCCAGCCAATCGCGGACGACGACGTGACCCTCTACGCCGGTGACGAAGACCGGCAAGACTTCCAAGTCGGCGGCTTCCAATGCTGCGATGACATCGTTGATGTAGCCGCGCTCTTGCATCAGATGCTTGCGGAAGAACAGCAAGGCGACGCGATACCTCGCGTGGGGCGCGCGCTTTGCGCGCCTCTTTTGCCACTCGCGGTAGGCCTTGATGTCCTTAAAGAAGCCCTCAGCAGCGGGGTGATATAACCCCATCATTGGCACCTCGACCACCGGCGGCACGTCCAACGGTCGGTCGAAGTATTCGCGCAGGATGAACTTAAACATGCTGGCGATGTTCTGGGCCAGCGGCTGATTCCAATAGATGTTCACCTGCATCCAGTTTTTGAAGTCACGTGCTTTCGCCGGCATAAAGCGCATCATGGTCTGCATCAGCTTCATCAGCTTGGTGTAGCCATAGAGGGTATCCTCGTCACGTCCATGCACCAGCATGCGCGCGATCTTCTTCACTGGCTCCGGCATGCCGCCTTTGCCGCTCGGCCGGTCGGCCACTACGTAGTCGCCCACCCGCGTGAGTGCCATCACCTCCGGCATTGACTCGTAGGCGAACACGAGGCGCGCCCGAGAATGCTGGACCTGCTCTCGCAGCCAGTCGGCTTGCTCCTTAAAGTTGATCATGCTGATGAACAGGCAGTCCGCGTCCCGAATCGCCTGACCTGCCTCCGGCGAGCGCGATTCCAGCTCTCGCTCGGTAAACTGAGCGAGGTGAGCCTCGGTCGCCAAATTTGCTTTAACCTCGTCCCAGACGCGCTTATTGAAGTGCTCTAAGCCGACGATAGCGACGATGTTGGGCTTTTGACTCATCTCGGATCTCCTCCTCTTAACCCCGTGCGACTGTGGTCGCAATCTGTTCTGCTTTGGCGTTGGGCAAATAGACGTAGCGGCCGCCTAGCCATGCTGCCAGCCGCGACGCTTCGCCGCGCGAAAGGTAGTTCACCTGCGTGTCAATGACCACCGCGCCGATGCCCTCGGCGCGAATGAGCGCTGCGAGCTGCTGGAGTTCCGCTTGAAGCTGAGCGCGTGCCGGCTGCGCCGCTGGTGAATCCGATCCAGTGCGCAGCGGGACGTTCCCTCGGCCATCGGTCATCAGGACCAGCATGACTTGCGAGATGCCGCGCGCGCGGGCCTGTTGCGCCATATCCCAGGCGGCCAACAGGGCCGAAGCCAGCGGTGTGCCGCCGCCAGTAGGCAGCACGTCCAGGGCACGCTTGGCCCGCTCTACGCTCTGAGATGGCGCAAGCAGCACCTGCGCCTGCTGGCCGCGAAATGCGATCAGCCCAACCTGATCGCGGTGCACGTAGGCGTCCTGAAGCAGGCGAACAACGGCGCCCTTCGCCTCACGCATGCGATTGATCGCCATCGAGCCGCTGGCGTCTACGACAAAGATGTAAAGCACACCAGCCTTGTCACGGAAGCGCTTGACGCGAATGTCCTCACGTCGGATCTCCAGGCGCGCGCCGCCATGTTTGGCTTGTCTCAGCCGTTGCCAGGGCGCTGCGGCGACCAGTGTGGGAAGCAGCGCAATGCGATTGCCACGCAGGTCACCAGCCACGGCACGCACGAATCGCCCACGCTTTGCGTTGAGCGTCGCGCCACGGCTGCCGCTGCGACCTCGCCGCTGAGCGACGAAGGGCAGGTCAAGCAGGCCTGCCGGCAAGTCGACGCGCGCCGCTTCCAGCAAAATGTCTTCCAGCCGAGGGCCTTGTCCTTCGTTGGTCTCTTGGTCTCCTGCCTGGCTGTCTTGCTGGCCGGGTGCGTGCTGCGCGTCTTGTGCGGGTGGATCCTGGGCCGGCACCTGCGTCGCACGCGGCAGGAGCACCAACCGCATGGCCAGCTTCAAGTCGTCGTCATCCACTGCATCGCGCCCATCGAAGGCGGCCTTAGCCAGGGCAGCCTGCACGGCGAAGGCATCGGCGCGGTTGCCCTCCACACCCAGGCTGAGCGCAGCCTGGATCAATGCCTGGATTTGGTCTTCTTCGATCTGAACCTTGGTCAAACGCGCACGCGCCTCAGCAAGCATCGCCTGCAGGATGGCTATCTCTTCGTCATCGGCGCGTTCGCCAGCCAGGTTTTGACGGACAACTGCGGCGCGCACGCGCTCATCGCTCTGGGGCGCGAACGGCACGATCAGCCCCAGGCGGTCAAGCAGGCTGCGGGGCACCTCGCCCTCTGCCGGGTCGTATGTGCCCACCAGCAGGAAGCGGGCTGGGTGTATCTCGCTCAGCCCATCACGCTCGACGCGCACCACGCCGTCGGACAGCGCGCTGATCAGATGGGCGACGATGCTGTTATCGAGCAAGTTCAGGCCATCGGCGTAGAGCACGCCGCCGTGTGCACGCGCCAGCAGCCCACGCGCGACCACCCGCCTGCCGGTCGCCAACGTCGCTTCCAGGTCCAGGCCGCCCAGCACACTCTCCTCGGTCGCGCCGACCGGCAACTCTACGAAGGGCGTGCCACTCGGCAGGAGCGCAGCGAAGGCGCGCGCCAACGTTGATTTGCCGCTGCCGACTGGCGCAGCGATGGCCACGCCAGCCAGCGCCGGGTTCACCGCCAACAGCAGCAGTGCTTGTTTGGCAGCCTCCAGACCGACAATTGTGGCAAATGACAGCGGCATAAGTCATCGCTCCTCTGCGCTTGTAGCGAGGACTTTCTCTAATGCTTGGGCGACGCGCTCGCCCGCGTCGGTGGTCTCCAGGGGGTCGCGGCGCAGGCGATGGCGGAGCGCCGGCACAGCAACGCGCTTGAGGTCTTCGATAGTGGCCCGTCCTCGTCCCTCAAAGGCAGCCAGCGCGCAGGCTGCCCGCGCCAGCGTCAGCTCACCGCGATGGCCGTCCACGCCGAGCTGCATGCACAATCGGGCGGCACGCAGCAACACGTCGTCCGGCATCTCCACCTGGGCAACGCGCCTCTGGGCCGCGACGATCCGACGACGCAACGCGCGCTGCTGCGGTTCCCAGGCAGCCAGGAAGGCGACGGGATCAGCGTCGAAGGCGCGCCGACGGCGAACGATCTCCATGCGCTGGGCTATATCGGTGATGGTGGTGATGCGCGCGTGGAGGCCGAAGCGGTCGAGCAACTGCGGGCGCAGTTCACCCTCCTCTGGATTGCCTGAGCCGACCAACACGAATCGGGCCGGATGGCGCACGCTGATGCCTTCGCGCTCAACGACGTTCCAACCGCTAGCCGCCACGTCGAGCAACAGGTCCACCAGGTGGTCGTCCAGCAGGTTTACTTCGTCAATGTAAAGGAAGCCGCGGTTGGCGCGGGCCAACAACCCCGGCTCAAAGCGCTTGACGCCCTGGGTCAAGGCGGCCTCGATGTCAATCGTGCCGCACACTCGGTCCTCGGTCGCGCCCAGCGGCAGGTCAACCACCGGCACAGGGATGCGCTCGTGCTTGCGATGGGATGGGGCGAAGGGGTCGCCCTCCTCGACGAACTCACGATTGAAGGGGTCGCCGGCGATTCGGCTGATCTTTGGTAGCACGTCGGCCAACGCGCGCACTGCCGTGCTCTTCCCCGTGCCGCGATGCCCCATGATCATCACACCGCCGATGCGCGGATCAATCACATTCAACAGCAAGCACAGCCTCATCTCCTCCTGGCCGACGATGGCCGTGAAGGGATAGCTCAGTGTGGGCGCAGGCGAGGTGGCCAGTTTGCCGTTAGGCGACGTGGCGATCAGCTTTGTCATCTCATCTCCTAACTGGCGCGAGCACTTGGGCGCGGCTTTTGGCGTGCTGCCCGCGCACCGCGCAGGGCAAACTGGAAGAAGTTGACCACGTACGTCGCCAACGCCACACACATCACCAACATCTGCGTGCGTGGGTCAGCTCCGGCGAAGAGGGTCACCAGATACGCTGTGTTGCCAGCCAGCGAGATCAGGTTGCCCAGGTCCTCCCAGAAGAACGCCTTAGCCATGAAGAACTGGCCGAAGACCTCGTCTTCCCAGGCCATGCCGGTGACGGTCATGAAATACAGCATCAGCACCTTGGCCACGTTTGCCACAGTGGTGATCTCGTATCCCTGGCCCGTGTTCAGGAAGCGCACTACCAGGATTAGGCTGGCTAGGAAGGTCAAGAACTGGACCAGCGCGCCGGCTGCTTGCACCGGCGTCCAGAACGACTGGTTGCGGCGCGCCAGTTGCTCAGCGGTGTAATTCATCGGCTTACCCGTAGCCAGCGGGATAGGCCAGCCCAACCTGGCCTATCCCGCACATCTGGCTTAGGCGGTCTCCAGCGTCATGACCATCTGCTCGCGCGTGAGCCGGCGGAACTGCTCGACGTTCACCCGCGCCATCAGGTTCATTGCGACGAAGCTGGCGAGGATGGCGATCAGGAAGACAAAGTTGTAAGCAGCGACATAACTACCGGTGAGCTGAATGCCTATATCACGCATCGCACCGCCAGCGAACTGCGCAAAGCCATTCGCCAGCGCCTGCGCCATGCCCCACGCGCCCATCAGCGTGCCAGCTTCGCCAGGCACGGTCATGTCCATCATCATGGAGAGCGCGCCGACGTTAAAAACGCCCATGCCAACGCCCAGCACCGCGATGCCCAGATAGAGGGCCGGCAGCAGGCTCAGCGCAGCCGAGAGGAACAGCAGCGCGAAGCCCAACGCCGCGATCAGCAGCCCCCAGTCGGAGATCTGGCGCTTGGGGATCGGCCATTTGCTGGCCACGATGCCCATCACCAGCATGGCGATGATCGTGCCCATGCCCATAATCGGCTGGAACTGGGCTGTTTGGCGCGGGGCTAGCCTGAAAACGTCCGCTCCGAAAGGCTCCAGGATGCTATCCTGGACGAAGAGGGCGAAGATGGCGATGACGATGAAGAAGAAGAACACACGGGCCTGCGCGTTGGAGAAGATATGCGCATAAGCCTGACCCATGCGCAGCGATGGGCGTCGCTCGGCCATGGCCAGCTCACTGGCCGTCAGGCGGCGCTCCAAGCCCAACACGGGCAGCAATCCGATTAGCGACACCAGCGGCGCAGCCAGGAAGAACTTAGGCATCATGTCCACAGCCACCTGACTGCGAATGGCAGCGCATTCTGCGGTCGTACAGGCCGGCGGCGCGCCAGCTTGCGTATCGGCAATTTGCAAGATGATCGAGCTGGCGATGCCGCTGATGACGATGAAGACAATCTGGAACAGCCACACTGTGGCCACGACTGCGGGGCGGTTTCGCTTCCCTTCAGTGATTTCGGCGATCAGCGTGTTTTGCGCGTCGCCATTGGCCGCAAAGCCGAGGCCAAAGCCCAGCAGGCTAAGCAGCATCAAGACAAAGGCGAACGTGTTGCCCTGGGAGTAGCTCAGGGCGAAGTACGGCAGCGGGACCAGCGACAGCGCGGCCAGCATCAAGCCAAACACCATCATGGGCGTGCGGCGCAGGCCAAACAACGGTCGGCGGTCGGTGTAGCGGCCGGCCATCACCTGAAAGACGTTCATGATGCGGTAGGCGAAGTACAAGCTGCCGATGGCCGCAGCCGCGATCTGCAGCTCGTTAATCATCACGCGGTTGAACACGCTGAGCAGCAGGGTGAACATATAGGCCACCCCGAGCTTGGGCACGGTCAGCCGGGCGATGACCAGCAAAGGAACGCGATCCGCCTTCGACGTTTGGGCTTGGTGAGAACGATTGAACAGGGACATGTCTTTACCTCCGGGTAAAAGCAAAAAATAAGGATGGGGATTCAATGCCACTGGCCGGCATGTGAACCCCCATCCCATAGCAGCAGGGTGAGAGAAGCGCGCGCTGCGGCGGCGCGCCGCATGCCAGATGCGCGCGTCGGATGAATAGCAACAAGGGCTGGCAAGCCCTGCCACGCCCCAGGCGATATAACAGGGTATTCATCACGCATTCAATGCGTCGCCAGCGCATGGGCAGCCACTGAGAGGGGCGCCAAAGTCCCACGCACACGAACGTCAACAGCGCCCCCAGGCCGAACAGCACGTCTAGGCTGGTCAGTGGGTCATGCCAAGAGCCAATCACAGCCACCAAGCCAAAGGTGATGATGGCAAAGTGGGCAAGCAAGAGGCGATCGGCATAGTCGGCGCTCGCCAAACCGCGCATCGGCTGGCATAGCCCACTGACGATCCAGGTGACCCGACGGCGTAGCTTCTTGCTCAAGGTAAGCTTAGATTAAGCTTAGTTAATCTGCTGGACAATCCGGTGCTTGTCACAATTTGGATATGACTTTTGTCCTGTAAACAGAGCTTGGATAAACCTTTGACAAAGCCTGCACAACACCGGTAGCGTTGCTAGAGGTCTGATCACAACGCGCTCGCCGTCCATGCGCTACACTACGAGGACGGATGCAGAGCGCCACCCTGCGCGCGTTCCTGGCCTTGGATTTTGATGTTGAAGGACACGCGACGCTGGCGAAGTACCTCCATCACCTGCGCGCTGCGCCGTGGGCCACGCAGGTGCGGTGGGTGAGTGAAGAGAACCTTCACCTCACGTTGCGCTTTCTCGGCGACATCACGCCGGCTCAGGCAACGCAGTATGCTGACGCTTTTCGGAGCGGGCTAGAAAGGCTGGCGCGCTCCGACGCTTTGCGGCTGCGCATATCCGGGCCGCGCTTCTTTCCCAGCGCAGCACGCCCGCGCATCATTGCCTGTTTGACGGACCCACATCCCGCGCTGGACGCGCTGGCGGCGCTGGCCGAGTCGTGCGCTGTTGGCATCGGCCTGACGGCGGACTCGCGCCCCTTTCTGGGTCATATCACACTGGGTCGGCTGCGCGATGGGCGGGCGCGGCGCGCGCTGGGCGAGATGCCTGGAGCGTGGCTGAATCCCGCCACAATCACCCTCTATCGCAGCCAACTTCATCCGCGCGGGCCAACGTATTCAGCACTGGCGAGGTTTTCTCTGAGTTCTCAGCTTTAGTTGGTATTCTCCACGTCGCTCATGCTGACAGACCTCGGCCATCTCTCCGTGATCTTCGCCTTCATCGCTTGCCTCTACGCCGCAGTCGTCTCCTGGCTGGGTGCGCAGCGCAACGACGACCGGTTAGTGCAAAGCGGCCGGCTGGCTGCGCTGATGACCTTCCCACTGGTGTTGCTCGGTTGTCTTGGCCTCTGGTTTGCCCTGCTGACGCACGACTTCGGGGTGAAGTACGTCGCCAACGTCTCCAGCTTGTCCACGCCGGTCTTCTTCCGCATCACGGCGCTCTGGGGTTCACAAGAAGGGTCTATCCTCTTCTGGTGTCTGATCATGTCGGCCTTTGTGGCCGCTGCGATGGTGCGGGACTGGGACGCTGCCGGCGATAAGCCGCTGTTGCCCTACGTCACCATGACAATGGCGCTGGTGTTGGGGTTCTTTCTCTTCCTGGAGCTGTTTCTGGCCAACGCCTTCATCCGATCCGAGTTCCCACCCCAGGATGGGCGCGGCCTGAATCCACTGTTGCGCCATCCAGGCATGATCATCCACCCACCCATGCTCTATGCCGGCTACACCGGCCTGCTCGTGCCGTTCGCCTTTTGCGTCGCCTCTTTGGCAACGCGCCGCAGCGATGACCTTTGGCTGCGTTCGTCGCGGCGGTGGACGCTGGTAGGATGGGCCTTCCTCACTGCCGGCTTGCTGTTGGGCGCACGCTGGGCGCATGATGTACTGGGCTGGGGGGGCTACTGGGGCTGGGATCCCTCAGAGAATAAGCCGCTCATCACCTGGCTGATCGCCACACCCTTCTTACACTCAGCGATGATCCAGGAGAAGCGCGGGATGTTCAAGAACTGGAACGTCTTCTTGGTCATGCTCACCTTTGCTTCGATGTTCTTTGGGACGGCGTTCATCCGCAGCGGGTTGCTCACCAGCGTGCATGCCTTCGCGGCCAGCGACATCGGCCCGGTCTTCATGGTGGCGCTGGTGATCATCCTAATCGCCTGCGCTGCGCTCTGGATGAGCCGGCTGGACGTGTTGCGCAGCGAGCGCCAGCTTGACTCGGTGTTCTCGCGCGAAGGCATCTTCCTCATTCAGAACGTGCTCTTCCTGAGCACAGCCTTCACTGTCTTCATCGGCACGATCTTCCCCATCCTGAGCGAGGCATTGAGCGGGACGAAGATCACGGTTGGGCCGCCGTTCTTTGACCAGACCACTGGGCCGCAGTTGGCTGCGCTGGTGCTGCTGATGGGCGTGGCGCCGTTGCTGGCGTGGGGCAAATCCAGCTACGCTGCGGTCGGCCGGCAGATGCTCGTGCCGGTGGGCGTGGCGCTGGCAGTGATGGCTGCGCTCTACTTAACGGGCGCCAGGCAGCCCGTGCCCATGCTGCTCTTTGGCCTTTGCGCGTATACATTGGCGCAGACGCTGATGGAATACGTCCGCGGCGTCCGGGCGCGCATGCGCAGCCTGAACGAGTCCCTGCCCGTCGCCCTGCTGCGCCTGCTCGAAAGAAACCAGCGCCGCTATGGTGGCTACCTGGTGCATTTGGGTGTGGTACTGTTGGCGATCGGCGTGATCGGCAAGGGCTTCTACGGCTACGACACCATCACCACGCCGGCTGTGAAGCTGAACGAAAGCTTCACGGTGGGCGATTACACCTTCACCTATCGCGGCATCCGCCCTGTGCCCTGTGAGTTCAACGATTGTCAGACCGTGCAGGCCATGCTGCTGGTCTCTTCGGCGCGCGATGGGCGCGTCCTGGACGCCATCTTCCCTTATCGCGACCATTACCCGCTTCAGCAGCACACTGCCACTATCCCGGCGATCAGCGGCACATTCAATGAAGAGGTGTATGTCATCCTGGCCGGCTGGGATAACAACGGCGCTACGGCCTCGTTTCAGGTGTATATCAACCCGCTGATTAACTGGATCTGGATCGGTGGCATTATCACGATCCTAGGTTTCTTTGTATCCTTCTGGAAGATGCCGGAGCGTGAGCCGGCCCTTATCCGAGCACCTCGTCCAGCAGGAGTTGCCGCCAGATGAGAATCTTTTACGCAAGCCTCAGCCTGTTCCTGGTTGCGCTGCTGGCTGCGCACCCAGCCCAGGCTCAACCGCCAGCGCCGGATGAGCCAACCTACCGCATTGCCAAGCAGTTGAACTGTCCCACTTGTGCTGGACGTAACCTGGCCGATTGTCCTACCGAGACCTGCGCCCAATGGAAGGCGGAGATCAAGACGCAGTTGGACGCGGGCAAGAGCGCTGAGGAAGTGTTGGCCTACTTCCAGGCCCGATTTGGCCCAACAGTGCTCCAAGAGCCGCCTAAGAGCGGCGTGACCGCGCCGCTTTGGGCCGCGCCAGCTGGCGCAGCACTGGTCTTCCTGGCCAGTGTCGGACTGGTGATGTGGCGCGCTGCGCGACGCAGCGCAGCGACCCCCGCGCCCGCCGCAGCCGAGCACAACGATCCATTTATCGCTGAGCTGGAGCGCCAGGTGCGCGCTGGGGAGTGAACGCCCGCTGTGAAAGGCAAACCGCTGTTGGTCGCAAGTGTCACTTCAGGCATCGTCCTGCTCGCTGGCATTTTCTACATCGCGCTGAATCTAGTAATGCAGCAGGGCGCGCGCCCTGCTCCCGGTTTGCCCGCGCCGGACTTCACGCTCAGGCTTTACCCTGGCTACCGCGCTGGCTTGCCAGAGGAGATTCGGCTTAGCGACTTACGCGGCAACGTGGTGGTGATCAACTTCTGGGCCTCGTGGTGCGAGGAATGCCACAAAGAAGCCCAGGCGCTGGAGAACGTCTATCGCAGCTACAAAGACCGCGGCGTAATGGTCCTGGGGATTGACTACCTGGACACCGAAGCGCCGGCACTGGCCTATCTCAAGCAATATAACGTCACTTACCCCAATGGCATTGACCTTCAGCAGCACATCGCCAGGGCTTATCGGATCACAGGCGTGCCGGAGACGTTCTTCATTGACCGGGATGGCATCGTGCGCGAGGTGATCGTCGCCCCGCTCACCGAGGCCCAGTTGCGCGCCAAGGTCGAGGCGTTGATTGAGAATTAAAACGATGGCGCTCGGGACGTTGTTGTTTGGGCTGGCCTTGTTCATCCTCGTCGTGCTGGTCGTGAGCTGGCCGCTCTTTGGCCGTAAACGGCCAGCGGTGCGACCGATGAGCCGGCGCGACGCGCTGGAGCACGAACGCCAGTCCATCGTCCGTGAAATCCGCGAGCTGGACTTCGACTATCGCACGGGCAAAGTCAACACCGAGGACTATAAGCAATTGCGCGAAGCGCGCCTGGCGCGCGGCGCGCTGATCCTGCGCGAGTTGGCTGCTCTGGAAGGCAATGCGAACAGCGATCCAGAACAGGCCATTGAGGCGCAGGTGGCGCGCCTGCGAACTGTGTCGGCCAGCGACGGCAAATCGCAGGCCGCGCCCAGCGCCTGTCCTCAGTGCGGTGAGCCCGTCCGTCAGGGGGATAGGTTCTGCCCACAGTGCGGCGCGCCGCTACAGCTCAAACCGAGCAAAGCGGCGATCGGCGCGGAGTGACTATGCGTTGGGCAAGCAAGTTCGTCCTTTTGAGCGTGCTTGGCCTGATGGGGATGCTGGCTGGCTGCTCTTTTGCCCGTCATCCCACCGTGCCGGTAGAGGTGCTGCTCACACCCGCTGTGATGCCCACGCCAGTCGCCGATGGTGAGACTGCGCCGCGGCAGCCGCCGGATGTCTTTGTCGGCTCGGCGATCTACGAGCAGAAGTGCGCCTCGTGTCACGGGCCAAATGGGGCAGGGGATGGGCCCAGTGCCGAGCAGATCAAAGCCCAGGGACGCATGGTGCCGAGCCTGATCGCACCAGCTCGCGCCCGCGCGGTGCGACCCAGTGAGTGGCACAGCGTCATCACTAACGGGCGCATTCAGAACCTGATGCCACCCTTCCGCAACTCGCTCAACGCGCAGGAACGCTGGGACGTACAAGCCTACCTTTGGGCGCTGGCGACTACCCCTAAGCAGATCGAGGCGGGTCAGCAGATTTACAAAGCGCAGTGCGCAACCTGCCACGGCGATCGCGGGGAGACACCGGTGGGCGAAATGCGCCGTGCGCTGAATGACCCGCTCTTCCTGGCTGAGCGGTCGCTGTTGGATATATCCGGCCTGATGGTGGGCGGCGCGCCGCACGCCGGCATCGCGCTGAGCGAGGCTGAGCGTCTTCAAGTGGCCGACTTTGTGCGCTCGCTCAGCTATCGCTATGCTGACCCAGTGGCAATGCGCGCCTCCAGGCTAATTGGGGATGGCACGATCACCCTGCGCGCGATTCACCGCACCGCTAACGGCGCAATGATTACCAACTTGCCGGTGACGCTGCGCGCTTATGACACCAACGGTGAGGTGCTCTCGCGCACAGCCGCGCTGAACTCAGAGGGCTTAGTGACCTTTACCGGCCTGCCAACGCGGGCCGACTACTTCTACCAAGCTGAGCTGGACTACCAGGGTGGGCGCTTCTACGCGCCGCCGGTGCAATTTCCTATTACCGGTTCACAGGTCATCAGCAACTTCCTGCCGGTCTTCGAGACCACCACCGATCCAAGCGCGCTCAGCATCAGCGAGATGCACGTGTTTGTGCAGAACGTCGCGCCGGGCACAGTGACGATCGTTGAGTTCTATTGGTTCGACAACGCTGGCGACCGCGCCTACATCGGGGAACCTGGACTGGACGGCCGCCGGCGCACGCTAAAGTTGAGCGTCCCGAAAGAGGCACAAAACGTGCGCTTCGACGGCCTAGGACTGGGCCAGCGCTTCTTCCGCGAGGGCGACGTGATCTACGACACCGATGCGGTCGTGCCTGGCCAGCGCGCAGCGCAGGTGACGATGCTTTATGAATTGCCCTATCGCCATGCTCGGTCGATCGAGCGTGAGGTGTTCTACGCCACACAGCGCGCGGATGTGATCGTGCCAGAGCTTAGCGGGCCAGGCACCCCTTTCACTGTCATCGGCGATCTCTTGGTCAACGAAGGCGTGCAACCGCTCACTAGCGGCAGCGTGATCGTGTTCGCCGCCAGCCGGCCGCTTGCCGCCGGTGAATCACTCCGCTTCGAGCTGCGCGGCAACCCTCTCGCCCCCCCGCCGGCTGGTGGTGATGGCGCAGCAATCGGCGCCGGGCTGATCGCGCTTGGCTTGACGATTGGCCTGGCTTACCTGGTCTTCAGCCGCGCTCATGCATCCGGCCAAAAGCTCCCGCGACAGCGCACGCAACTCTTGCGGCAGATCGCGGCACTGGACGATAGCTTCGCGCTGGGCGAGATAGACGTTGAGCGCTATAGACAGCAGCGCGCTGCGCTAAAGGCAGCGCTGCTCGACCTCTGGGAAGCAGAGGAAGAAGCCTCGGCTCGCGGGCGCAACTCAGCACAATCGGCTAGAAATCCAGGTTGACCTCGTAGCCAGTCATCTGCGCGCGCCAGCCGAAGGCTGCTGTCAGCAGCAGCGTCGCACCATAGAGCAGGACAGCGCCACGGTCATCCCGCCCGCGGGTATATGCGAACACAGCCGGCGCGCTGATCACCACTAGCACGCCATATAGGTAGTGCACAAAGCGCACCATGACCCCTAGCCCCAGGCTGACCAGCACCAGGCCGACGACCACCTGTACTAAGCCCAGCAGCGGGCTGAGCGCCACTGCGCCCAGGTAGTTGCCGTCCAGGCCCTCCCCGCGAAAGAATTTGATCATCCCCCACACGCCCAGGATGGTGTTGAAGAGGATGACAGCATTTGCCAGGTTGGCGTGAATCTGCAGCGGACCCATGATGCAAAAGATTCTAAAGGGGACGATTAGCGCATGCTGTGCAGGAGAATGCTCAAATTCGGAGCGATACAAGGTCAGACAGCCACGGCGCGCCCCGAGTGACGCTGCCGGCATCGGGCTGTGCCCTCCAACAACGCATGAAGAAAGCAATTGCCCGGCGCGGGCCGGCATCGCTCTTGGCGAATCCGCGAGTCCGACGCACCACTATTGGCTCATTCCCTCGGCAACCAGTCGGGCGCATTCTTTGGCACACTCCCGATAGCGCATGACGCATCGCAGTTGCGTTAGACTCAAGATCGACTATCGCACTAGCGCTGTGTAGAAGAGAGGACGCATGCCGAAGTTCATTTTTTGCACTGGAGGGGTCGTCAGCTCAGTGGGCAAGGGGGTGACCGCTGCTGCGATCGGCCGCGTGCTCAAGGCGCGCGGCTTGCGGGTGGCCATCCAAAAGCTCGACCCATATCTCAACGTGGATCCTGGCACGATGTCACCTTACCAACACGGTGAAGTGTTCGTGACTGAGGACGGCGCAGAAACCGATCTGGACCTGGGCCATTATGAGCGGTTTATTGACGAGAACCTTACCCGCGCATGCAACACTACCACTGGCCAGGTGTACAACGAGGTAATCAGCAAAGAGCGACGCGGTGACTTCCTGGGCAAGACCATCCAGGTCGTCCCCCATGTTACCAATGAAATCAAGCGGCGCATTTCGCTGGTGACCAAGAGCAGCATGGCCGATGTGGTCATCGTTGAGGTCGGCGGCACGGTGGGCGATATCGAGGCGATGCCTTTTATCGAGGCGATCCGCCAGATGCGCCGCGATGTGGGCCGCGAGAGCACGTTTTACGTGCATGTCACCTTCCTGCCAAAGGTGGGGGCAACTGGCGAGCTGAAGACCAAACCTACCCAGCACAGCGTGCGCGACCTGCGCAGCGCCGGCATTCAGCCCGACGCCATCATCGCCCGCAGCGACGAGCCGGTGGACGACGAGCTGCGCCAGAAGATCGCGCTGTTCTGCGACGTTGAGCCGCGCGCCGTTCTGCCCATGGTGACCACTAAATACCTCTATGAAGTGCCACTGTTGCTGGAGGATATGGGCTTCGGCGATTACCTGTGCGAGCGCCTGCAACTTACCTGCTGCGGCGCCGACCTCGACGCATGGCGCGCGATGTGCGCGGAGATCCGCCGGCCCAAACCACCGCTGAACATCGCCATCGTTGGCAAGTATGTTGAACTGCATGATGCCTACATGAGCGTGCGCGAGGCGCTCTACCACGCCGGCGTGGCCTGCGGGCGCGACGTGCAGTTGCTCTGGGTCAACAGCGAGCGATTGGAGCGCGGCGAACAGATGGACCTGCTGGAGCAGGCAGCCGGCGTGGTTGTGCCCGGTGGGTTTGGCTATCGCGGCATAGAGGGCAAGATCATCGCGGCGCGCTACGCCCGCGAGCGCGCCGTGCCCTACTTGGGCCTCTGCCTGGGCATGCAGGTCATGTGCATTGAATTCGCGCGCTACGTGCTGAACAGCCGTGAACCAAACAGCACCGAGTTCAACCACACCACGCCCTATCCAGTAATCGACCTTATGCCCGACCAGCGCGACATCATCGATATGGGTGGGACGATGCGCTTAGGGGTGTATCCATGCCACCTGATACCGGGCACGCGCGCGCACAAAGCCTATTTCGAGGCCTGGCAGCGCGGCGAGCTGCCAGGCGCCAGCCTGGTGAGCGGCCCGGCGGGCCACACCCAGGACAGCGTGCTGGCCGTGCGGGAGCGCCATCGCCACCGCTTTGAATTCAACAACGAGTTTCGCAAGCCCCTAGGCGCAGCCGGCTTAGTGTTCAGCGGCCTCTCGCCCGATGGACGGTTGGTCGAGGTGTGCGAGCTGCGCGATCACCCCTTCATGCTCGGCAGCCAGTTTCATCCAGAGTTCAAAAGCCGGCCTAATCGTCCCCATCCGCTCTTTCGCGCTTTTATAGAGGCGGCTATCGCTCACAGCGAGCGTGCATCTTCCCTGCGGTTAGAACTTGCGCAATCTACAACGGCCACCAGTTAGCGCTAGCTGCTATTCGCTCGTGACAGGCAGGCCGCTCACATCACCCTGACAACGCACTGCCGAGCTGATCACCCAGGCGCGCAGACCCGATGCAGTGACTCCCGCGAGCCACGTCTCATCGGCGTTGCGGCCAGTGGCGAAGAAGTTAGCGCCAGGCTGCAGCCGGCCCACCAGACGGGAGCTGCGATCCGGCCTGCTCCGCAAGTTCAACGCGCGCTCGCTGATGACGACACAGGTCAGGGCGTCTGGAATCGGCGCTATCGCCGGCGTAGGCGTGGGTGCGCGCGTTTCGAGCGGGCGCATAACAGTTGGCGTGGGGGTAGCGATGATCACGATCGGCGGGACAGTGACCGTGACGATCACCGTCACGGTGATCACGCGGACGATGATGGTCGGGCCAATTGCCGGCGGCTCCGGCGTCGCGGTTGGTGATGGGAGTGGTGAAGGCGGAGGCGTGGTTGCGATCGGTCGGGTGGGTGTAGCTGCTGCGACCTCTCCTGCAGGCGCTGTTGGACTCGCGGTTTCAGTCGGCTCTGGGGTCAGCAGCACATCCGACGCGGTCGGTCGCAGCTCCTCGAATGGCGCTGAGCAGCCCAGGCTGCTGGCCGGCAGCCAGCCGTAGGCAATGTCGCGATTCCAGGCCAGGATCCAGCCGCTGTCTTCGGTGCGTCCATAGGCCGTGACGACATCCCTGGGCTTCAGGGCAGCAACCGCCGGCGCGCCTTCATCAGGTTGTAGGCGCATGGCGAGGTCGGCGCGCATGATGCAACGCGCAAACACCAGCGAGGGCAGCGGTGTCGGGCTTGGCTCGCGGGTTGGCAGCGCGGTTGTCACGTCGGGGTCTGCCGGTTCCGCTGCGTTCGCAGCGGCCACGGCTGTCTGAGTTGCGGCGGCGCTGAGCAGTCGTTGGGCAGCTAGGTTCACTTGGCGGGCGTCGCCGGCAGCGCAGGCGGTCAATAACATTGCGATCAAAGCCGTCGGCCAGGCAGCGAAGCGCGTGTTGCGGCACATTGCCCTCAGTTTTACACGATATCCCTGCTTTCGCCTGCCCATAAGCTGGTAAAGGAGCAGATGAGCGAGGTTGGATAATCCTGCCGTCGCCTACCCAAGCTTTTGCCCCTGGCTGTGAATGCGCCCTTAAGCGGCAGCTCATGGTATATTCTGCCCCACTGGCATCGCTATTACAAATTCTTGAACTTGCATAAGCACAAGCCATGCGGTCATTAGTAGCGATCGTCTTAAGTGCTGCGCATGTAGCGGCAACCATCAGCTTCCCCGGATCGCTCTCCGCCCAGACGACAGCGCCACACCGGCCTGGTTACAACCTGTTGCTCAACCCAGGCCACGAGCACCCAGGCGTCTACTTCGCGGGACGAGGCGAAATCAACGTCACATGGAGCTGGGTTCCCTTCTGGGAGGAACCCCCAGCCGGTGCTGACCCACGCGACCCCTACTATCGCACGCCGGAGTTTCGCCCCGTGTTCCGGAACGAGTATCCCTATCGCGTGCACAGCGGTGGCGGGTCGGATCGTTGGTTCAACTTCTTCGCGCTGAACAAGAAGGCCGGCATCATGCAGTATGTCGCCAACTTGCCGATCGGCGCGCCGCTCCGCTTCACAACCTGGGTTCAACTGTGGTCCACCAACCTGAGCGAACAGCCTACCATCCCGCCGCGCTCGATCCAAGATGGCAATCTAAAGGTGCGCGTATGCATTGATCAAGACGGCGGCCCGCGCGACATGACCGACCCCAACCTGGTGTGCTCGGACTGGGCGCAACCCTATGACCGCTGGGAACAGATCGCGGTGGACGGCGTGGCCAAAAATACGGTTGTTAACGTGCTGATCTGGAGTTCAGCCGAAATCCCGGTCGAACATAACGATGTTTATGTTGACGATAGCTGCCTAGAGGTGTTATCAGCGCCCAGCGATAAGGGGATATGCCTGGGTCAAGGGTTCGTTGAGACTGGTCCCAGCGTCGCGCCACCGCCAGCGGACGCGCCCAACATTCGGCCATCAGATCAACTGCCGACAATACCGCCGAATCAATCGCTGCCGCCGGTCAAAGCTCCCAAAGGCAACAAGCCGGCGCTGGCTGTGAACGCGAAGCGCGTGCTGAATCTGCGGGCTGAACCCAACAAGAGCGCAAAAGTCGTCGCCAAGGCAGAGCGGGGCGAAGTCCTGCCGGTAACAGGCAAGAGCGCAGACGGCAAATGGTTCCTCGTGACGAGGAAGGACAAACAAGGATGGGTGTTGTCCAGCCTGACGCTCCCGAACGCTGCGGCACGCAATGCGCCGGTGATCACGGGGCCCAGCAATCAATAGTCAACTCAGGCGGTCTGTCTTCTTAGTCTGCGCATCGGCCGGCGTGCTCGCCGGCTGTGTTCGGATGGGCACATCCGGACAGCCTGCGCTCATCCCAACCGTAGCCGTCCCGCAGGGCGCGTTCAGCGGTCGGCTGGCGAGCACACAGACACTGCCTTTTCTGGAAGAGACGCCCCCTCGTCCGCTCTACGTCTTCAACGTCACGCTCGATTATGCCGGCGGCAACGTCCACGCCCAGCAGCGCATCGAATTTGCTAATCCGACTGGCCAGACAATCAGCGAGCTAAAGTTCAACGTGCCGCCTGCGCGCCGGCCCGGTGCAGTGACGCTGCGCGACGTGCGCTTGTTCGGCCAATCCGAGCCGCTGTCCTATGACCTGAGCGGCACCGTGCTAAACGTAAAGTTGCCAGCGCCGTTTCCGCCGGGCAAAGCCATCGCAATAACGTTTGACTTCACCTTCAGAGTGCCCTTGCAGGAGATCACCGCCGGCATCGGCGGCGACGACACGTCGCGCGGGGCTTATAGCCTAATCTGCGGCCACTGGTACATTATGTTAGCTCCCTACCGAAACGGCGTCTGGGATACGCCAACTTATGTACCAGTCGGCGACCCCTACACCTCGGAGCTTGCCGATCACGAGGCAAACATCTTGGCTCCGGAAGGGGTCGTGATCGCTGCCGGCGGCGACGAGGAGCGCATCGGGCGACTGTGGCGATACTCGCTGCCCAAGGCGCGCGTCTTCGCCTTCGCGGCCAGCACTGTCTACCTCACAGAAGCCATCCAGCGAGACGGCATCACATATATTCATTATGTCTACCCGGAGCATCGCCATCTCAGCCCCGCCGTGCTCGACGCTGCCGCAGACGCCGTGCGCTTGTTCTCGCAGTTGTATGGGCCATATCCCTATCGCGCGCTGCGCATTGTAGAAACCGACCGTCAACAGGGGCAGGAGTACAGCGGCCTCATCGGGATCGGCGCGACGCTTTACGCCGGCTATCGCGGCCACGGTGCTCGCCACGACTTGATCGCCACGACCGTCCATGAAGTGGCTCATCAATGGTGGTTTAACGTGGTTGGAAGTGATCAAGTGCGTGCGCCATGGCTGGATGAGGCCCTGGCGCGCTATGGCGAGCTACGCTTCTATCAAGAGTATCACAGCGCAGACGCGGATTGGTGGTTCGAGCATTTCATCTTGGGCCGTGAGCGCGGACGGCTGACCGGTCCCATAGACCTGGCGATAGACGAATATGCCGACTCGCGGGCATACATCAACGCGGTCTATCGCCGAGGGCTGATCTTCCTCAATGAGGTTCGCAAGCGGATTGGCACGCAGACGTTGGACGCGGCACTCAAGGACTACTACGAGTCCTATGCCTATCAGCAAGCCGATCAAGACAGGTTCTTCGACGCGCTCGCCCGCCACACGACCCAGGACCTCAGCGATCTCGTGCGTGGATTCTTCGCGCGTGCGGTGACGCTTCCCTGCCGCATCAGCAACAACGCTCAGGGATGTCGGCAATAATGCGCAGCGCTATGACCGCTCTGAAATGGTTGTGCTGGCTCGTCCTGCTCGCTGGCTGCGCTGCGCCACCCATACAAATTCGCGTCCCTCTTGCTTCTCCTTCGCCCGCTCCCACGCTCGCAGCGCCTACTTCGCCCTTCTACTACACCTATCGCGTAGTCAACGTATACCCGCATGATCCAGAGGCATTCACACAAGGGCTGGTGTTCGACGCTGGGCAGCTCTATGAAAGCACGGGGCTATGGGGGCGCTCTAGCCTGCGCCGCGTAGCGCTGGAGACCGGCGCAGTGCTCAAGCAACACAACCTGGACGCGCAATACTTCGGTGAGGGGCTGGCGCTGTTCCGCGGCCGGCTGTTCCAGCTCACGTGGCAAAACGGGGTGGGCTTCGTCTACGACGCGACCACGTTCGAGCCGCTGCGCACGTGGCAGTATGCCGGCGAAGGCTGGGGGCTGACGCACGACGGCGAGCAACTCATCATGAGCGACGGCAGCGCAACGCTGCGCTTCCTCGATCCTGACACGCTCGGCGTGCGCCGCTCAATTCAAGTGCGCGATGGCAAACGGCCGGTTGATATGTTGAATGAGCTGGAATACGTGAACGGTGAGATCTTCGCCAACGTCTGGCAGACCGACTGGGTGGTGCGAATTCAACCAGAGAGTGGCCGCGTGATAGGCTGGGTCGATCTGAGCGGCCTGCTGACCCCAGAAGAGCGCGCCACCGCCGATGTGTTGAACGGCATCGCGTATGACCCGACTGGGCAGCGACTGTTCGTCACCGGCAAGCTCTGGCCGAAGCTGTTTGAGATTGTGCTCGTCCCCAAACCTTGAAGCCCTGGCCGCAGACTTGCTTGACGGTGAAAAAAAGGCGAGAGATCAGGGATGAACCAGGGCGCGCTCCCCGGGTGCATTCACAGCCAGGGGCAAAAGCTTGAGATTTGCCTTCGCTGGCAGCGTAGCTTGTGGAAGATGCCCCTATTGGTGAACGCACCCCGTTCCCCGCAAATCGGTTAGAATCTCCAGCGTGCGCAGGCGCAGCGCAGGAAGGAATCGCCGGTTAGTCGCTTCTGCCCTCGGCTTGCTCGTCGTCGCGGCCCTGATTATCAGCATGGTGGCCTCGGCGATCTTCGTAGTTCGTTAGCATGACAATGCGAACCGTTATCCGAACGCCCAACGCACCACCAGCAATCGGTCCTTACTCCCAAGCTATCGTCAACGGTGAGTTTGTGTTCTGCTCCGGCCAGATACCGCTTGACCCAACGACTGGCGAAGTGGTCGCTGGCGGCATCCAGGAGCAAACGCACCAGGTGCTGAAGAATCTACGCGCTGTGCTGGAGGCTGCCGGTTCTGGGCTGGAGCATGTGGTCAAGACGACGGTCTTCTTGAAGAGCATGAACGACTTCGCAGCGATGAACGCTGTCTACGCCACTTACTTCGCTGACGCACCGCCAGCGAGGTCCACGGTCGAAGTGGCGAGGTTACCGCGCGATGTATTGGTAGAAATCGAATGTATCGCGCGCACAAAGCTCGTCTAGGCTAGTCGCGGCACGCATTATCTACCAACTGGCTCTCGAAGCGGATGACGCGATAACGTTCGCTCTCCTTAACCAGCGTATAGGTGTAATCGCGGACTTCACATGCCACTCTGCCGTTGAGCTTGTTGGCATATCGCCAGAATTCGCGGCTGCTCACCACCACGCGCTCCGGCTGCTCCTCGACCAACGCTGGGGGATTGATGTATTCGTAACTAACTTCCAGACTCGCGCGCTGGCTGGGCGAGAGGCGCATCGCCCGTAGCAAACGAGTATTGTTGAAGGTCATCACCGCGTTCAAAGCGCCGCCCGTCAGATAAGCGCCCAGTTCTGAACTGCTTGCCCGGCCAGTGTAAAGCCTGGGCAGCACCTCGTTGAGCTGGCGAATGGCCTGCGCGGCGGGGTGATCTTCGCGCGCTGCTGGCGACAGCGCCGTTGGTGTAGGGAATGGTGAGGGTTCTGCTGGTGGCATCGGCGCGGCGACGGTCATTGTTGCCTGCATATGCTGATCGGGCGAGGGCGAATCGGCAAACTCAGGGGTCGCCGTTGGGGTTCCATCGCGCAGCGCTGGGACGCCCTCTGCGCGGGTCGGGGTAGCCTGGAGCGCGCCATCGCTGCCGCCGGCTGGTTCCGGACCAGGCTGCGACTGAGGCGCTCCTTCGCGTGGCCAAACCAAGCCCAGCACCGCCCAGAGCACGAGGGCAAAGATGACGATCAGGGGAATCGCAGTGAGGTTAGATGTGCGCCTAGGTTGGCGGGCCACGTGTTCTTCTGGCACCTCGAAACGAAGCGTAGCCAGCCCTGCACTTTGGAACGGGATCGGCTTAAGTTCCTGAAGCCGGCGCAACAGCCGGGGGATCTGGCCACGTGCCTGAACGGCAATGAGCAGTTCGCGCGTCTTGCCAAACGCGCCAGTCCCGGCCAGCGAGCGATAGTCAAGCCCAATGTCCTTGCACAGCGCGATCAGCTCTTGTTCCGAGAGTTCGTTGAGCAGGAACTCGCGCAGTTTGGAGAGATTCGAGTCCATCGGCTAGGTAGCAGCGTTCGCGCAGTGCGTTGTGTCAGTCAAACTGATGTAGTGCTCCCGCCAGCGGGGATATTTATTGAGCCAAGCCACGAATTGCCTGCGGCGGTGACTCTCGGGCAGATACTGAACGAACAAGGGGATCGCTTGCTCAAGCTCTTCACCGCGCAGCAGCCACATCGCATAGCAGCGGTCGCTGTGCTGGTACGGGCCGTAGATCTTGCCCCCGAGCGTTTGTCGCAGAGACTCCAGCACTGCGATGTCGCGCTGGTGTAGCTTGATTTGGAGGCAGGGGTTGCGCCAATCCCCGGTGAACGACCCCATGCTTACGATCAGCCCCATGACATACCCTAGGCTGAAGTCACTGTGCTGGCTGCTCATGAACGAGACACTAGAGAGCGGCGGGTGTTCCACCGAGGAGTTTCACATGAAACATGACGTATCAGCGCGCCCAGCAGGATTCGAACCCACAACCCCTTGATCCGAAGTCAAGTGCTCTATCCAGTTGAGCTATGGGCGCACAACATACACTGGTAAATATATCACGATTGACAGCACTGCGCAAATGCGCTTATCATAGGCCCAGTGTGCTGTTGGGTCCCGCGCAGCAGAGGCCTTCGAACCCCGCCAGGACCGGAAGGTAGCAACGGTAAGGAGTCGCCTTTGGGTGCCGCGGGCAAGCCCGACAGCACACTGCGCACGAACCGTTGTTCGTTTGTATGGACGCATCATCGGGCAAACTAGCTGGGCGAATCCCCTTCTCGCGCTCATACTGGCTGGCAGTCCCCGCAGCCCTTAGCCTGCTCAGCTTGCTCACGGTGGGGTATCTCACCAGCTTCACTCCGGTCACGGTAATAGACGGTGATACCGTGATCCGAATGCGCACCCGTCAGACCACCGTGGCGGGCGCGCTGCGCGAAGCCGGCGTGACCTTGATGCCCGAGGACATTGTGCGTCCCGATCTCAACGCAACGCTCAGCCCAAACGATAGCATTGTTGTTGATCGCGCGCTCCTGGTCCAAGTCTCCGTAGATGGCGAAGCGCCGCGCTGGGTGCGCACCCAGCGCACCCGCGGCGCCGAGGTGTTAAGCGACCTCGGCTACAGCTTAAGCGTCAACGACGCCATTCGGGTCGAGGGCCGCGCCGACGATAACTTGCTTAGCGTGCCCCGCGTCAATAACGCCAACCGTCGCGGCCCGGCACCTCTAGCCAGCCTGACGGAGGCCATCATCCACTACCGACGCGCTGTGCCCATCACTATCCAAGAGACTGGCAGCCAGCCACGGGCCCTGAAGACTGCCGCGCGCACAGTGGGTGAGGCCCTGCTCCAAGCCGGCTTTCTGGTTTACCTGGCTGATAAGGTATCCCCTGACTTAGGCGCGCCGATTAAGCCTAATATGCATATCACCCTAGAACGCGCTAAGCCAGTCACAGTTTGGGTGGATGGCCGCGCGCTGCGGACGCGCACGCGACAAGAGACAGTCGCCGAGGTTCTGGCCGAGATGAACATCTTGTTGTTGGAACAAGACTACACGCTGCCAACGCTCGATTCGCCCGTGCTGGCCGGCAGCGAGATCCGCGTGGTGCGCCGGTCGCGCGATCTGCAGGTCACCCACGACTACATCCCTTTCAACACCCTCTGGGAACCAGACCCAGAGCTGGAGCTGGACACACAAGTCTTGGCTCAGGAAGGCGCGCGCGGCGTGCGCGAGCGGCGCTACATCGTCACTCTAGAAGACGGCCTAGAGGTCAAGCGCCAACTCATCGCTGACTTCACAGCCCAGTCGCCGCGGCCGCGCATCTATAAGTATGGCACCAAGGTCGTCGTTCGCACGCTCGACACGCCGCAAGGTCCGGTCCAATACTGGCGCAAGATTCGCATGCTGGCCACCTCTTACTCGGCTAGCACAGCCGGTGTCCCGCGCAACGCGCCCTGGTATGGCCGGACGCGCTGTGGACTGCCGATGCGCTTTGGCATCGTCGCCGTGGATCCGCGCGTGATTAGCCTGAGGACTAATGTGTACGTCCCTGGCTACGGTGTTGGCATCGCATGTGACACCGGCGGTGCCATCGTTGGCAAGCGGATCGACCTCGGCTACGACGACGACAACCTCAAACCGTGGTACCGTTGGGTGGACGTCTACCTGCTTACGCCAGTGCCAAGTCAAATTCGCTACCGACTTGAGTAGCTCCATCCCACGCAAGAGCCTCGGACAACACTTCCTCACCGACCAGGCCATCGCTGCGCGCATCGTTGCTGCGGCAGAGATCGCCAAGGACGACCTCGTAATAGAGATCGGGCCGGGCACCGGCGCGCTCACCGTTCGGCTGGCCCAGCACGCCAGGCGGGTAATCGCCATCGAGCTGGACCGATCGCTCATCCCCACGCTAGAGGCCAGACTAAGGGCATCATCCAACGTCACCATCGTCCACGGCGACGCCCTGGAGGCAGATTTCAACGCACTGGCCCAGCAAGAGACAGGGCCTTTTGCCGCGATTCGCTTCGTCGCTAACCTGCCATACTACATAACCTCAGCAGCCATCCGGCGCATCCTAGAGTGTGGCTTGCCAGTTGCTGTCGCTGTGTTGACAGTACAAGCCGAGGTCGCTGAGCGCATCGTCGCCCATCCACCCGAGATGAGCCTGCTGGCCGTGAGCGTGCAGTTCTACGGTCAGCCTGAGCTGTTGTTCAAGATCCCTCCCGACCGATTCCACCCGCCACCGAAAGTGGAATCGGCGGTCGTGCGCATCCTTCCTTATGCAGGCCAGAGGCCAGTCGCGCCGGCAGCCTTCTTTGAAGTGGTGCGGGCCGGCTTTTGCCAGCCGCGCAAGCAACTGCGCAACACCCTCGCCGCTGGGCTGAGACTGGAGAAACCCCGCGTGACTGCTTGGTTAGAGCGAGCCGGCATTGCCCCTACGCAGCGGCCCGAGACGCTCAGCGTGGAGGATTGGATCAGGCTATGCGAGCACCGATGAAGGCCTCTCCGAGCCGGCGCTCGAATTCGGTCATCGCCCCGTGGCCGCAAGCGGACAAAACAGAGAACGTTATCGGCCCATAGTCCCGACCCGGCTCAAGCGGGAAGGGCGTGCCGGTTGGCAGGCTGGCGCGCACCTCGCCGCCAGCTTCGAGGAGGATCGGCCACATCGCAGCCACGTCCCACACGTGCACGACTTTGTCCAAGCTCCCGACGCAAGTGCCGCGCGCCACTAGCGCCAGGTCATAGCCTGTGGTGCCGGGCACGCGCAGCTTCAACGGCAAGTCAAGCCGGCCCTGGCGCAGCGAGCGCGTGCAACAGGCAAATAACAGATGGTTCTCCAGCACTGGCCTGCTGGTTTGCGGATCAGAGCGGAGCGCAGCGGGCTGGATCGGACGGCCATTGAGCCACGCGCCGCGCCCTCGCAGCGCGCAATACTGCTCACTTAACAGCGGGAAGTTGGCCACCCCCAGCACCGGCTGACCGTGGTGCAACAGACCGATCAGCACGCCCCAGATCGGGAAGCCCTGGGCGAAGTTGGTCGTGCCGTCGATCGGGTCCACCACCCAGCACCACTCTTGACCGTGAAAGACTGTGTCCTGCTCTTCGGAGAGGACACCGTGGTCGGGATAGCGGCTGCGGATGGCCGCGCTCATCCAGCGGTCGGTGTCCAAATCCGCCTGGGTGACCAGCGAACCATCACCCTTGAGCGATCCGCCGAACTGGCCAAACGTTTGCTGAAGTTGCTGCGCAGCCTCGCTGGCCAGCGCGCATGCAAACGCCAGCGCTTCATCCAGCCACGCAGCGGATTGAGCGTGGCGTGTCGAGATCACAGACAGGGCAAAGCGAGCCGCGAAGCGCTGAGCTTGGCTGCGCTCCACATCAGCGACGATGGTCTCCAAGAGGCGATGCACCGACATGCGCTCGGCGTCGTCTAGAAGCGACCAAGCCGAAAGGACGCGCGCGGAGTCCTCACTGAAGACATCGCTCCAGAACTGCTCCAGGTCCATTGGTCGGTGGTCAGTCAAACAAATCGCGGTTGGCGACGATCCAGTCCCAGAGCCGGCGCGCCCCTTCGTGGACGCCGACCTTTGGTCGCCAGCCGAGGAGGCGCTCGGCCTTGCGGTTGTCGCTGATGAACACGCGCTGGTCGCCGGGACGCCAGTCCGCATAGGTCACGGGAATAGGCCGGCCAGCCCATGCCTCCAGCATCGGGCCGGTCTCTGACCAGATGGTCAGCGTGTTCTGCGGGCCGCCGCCCATGTTGAACACCTCGCCCGCAGCCACATCTATATGCTCCCAGGCCGCATCGAAGGCAGCGACGAGGTCGTCAATGTAGAGCATGTCGCGCACCTGCCGGCCATCGCCGTAGATAGTAATTGGACGGCCAGTGACAGTGGCGATCATCAGCCAGGCCAGCCATCCTTGATCCTCGATCCCGAATTGGCGCGGGCCGTAGATGGTGCTCTGGCGAAAGACCACCGTGCGCAGGCCATAGATGCGTGCGTAGTCATGCACGTATTGATCTGCCGCGCATTTGGAGCAGCCATAGGGCGATTTCGGATCAACCGGTCGATCTTCAGCGATGCCGAAAGGGTAATCTCGGTAACGATAGCGATCGCCATCCAGCACCACAGCCACATCCTCCATGCCCCCATAGACCTTGTTGGTTGAGGAGAAGATCAACGCCGGCGGGTTGGGCATGGCGCGCACAGCCTCCAGCACGTTAAAGGTGCCCAAGGCGTTGATCTCAAAATCCGCGCGGGGGTCAGCGACGCTGGTGGTCACAGCCACTTGACCAGCGAGATGAGCAACTAGATCGGGTTGAGTTTGACGAAAAACCTCTAATAACAAACTAAAATTGCGTATATCGCATTCATAAAAAGCAAGCTTACTGCTGACGCCCAATTGCATCGCCTGTTCGCGCAGCCAGCGCACGTTGTACTGGGTGCGCGGCCTGGAGAGGTTATCCACGACGATAACGGTATCACCCCGCTTGAGATGGTGGACCGCATAATTGGCGCCGATGAAGCCGGCGCCGCCTGTGATGAGAACGTTCATGTCGCCCAAGGATTATATTGTCCACTGCCTACCTCCGATGCGCGCTATGGCAGCCAAGCCGGCAGCATGGCATCGGTCATGATGCGGCGGCGTTCGCTACCATCGGCCTTGAAGATCCACACCTCCGGTAGCGCGCCAACCTCCAACAGGTTGTAGCGCTGAACGGCGATCCATCGCCCATCTGGGCTCCAAGACAACGATCCGTGGCTAATGGTCGGCTCGGAGGACAGCGGACGGGCATTCGTCCCATCGGGGCTAATCAGCCAGAGTTGTGGGCCGAGCACGCCGCCGCTGAGCGGCGATTCCTGACGACCAAAGGCAATGGCATCGCCCAGCGGCGACCAGGCCGGCCCTGTGTGGCGCATAGTCCCCAGGGGCGTCAGCGCCGTGATCACGCCAGCGTTGAAGTCGGCCCGCAACAGTTGGTCATAGCTACTCGCTTCATACGCCCGCAGATCTGGGTAGACGATCTGATGGCCATCCGGCGACCACGCGCCCGGGTCGCCCAGCACGCTGGGGAACTCGATGCGGCGATTCGTAGTCAGGTCCACGACAACAACCGCAGCAGCGTTCGGATCGTAGAAGGCCAGCCGCTCCCCCGCCGGTGCAAAGCGCGGCAACGAGGCGATCTGCTGCGAATCCGCGAACAACGGGGCGGTCTGCTTTGTGGCGACGTCAACCAGCCAGATGCGCCCCGGCCCGGGCGAGCGGCCGATGGCACCTTGGACTAGCGCACGGCGCTCGTAGGCCACGCGCGTGCCATCGGCGGACCACGACGGCGCCTGACACACCTGGCCGTCGCAGGCGGCCAGCAGCTCGCGGCGGCCTTCGTCGAGGTGAAGGAGATAAAGGTCACGCTCAGCATCCCGCGCAGCGCGGTCTGCGCTGTAGGCGACGCGCGCGCCATCCGGGCTAACCGCGTAGTCGTAGATGCCGAATGGTGCATCGGTCAGTTGCTCGGTCTCGCCGCTGGCCAAGTCAGCGGCGAAGAGGCTGGGTGAGCCGCTGGTGGGCGCGAGGAAGGTCAGGCGCGGTCGGCGGGTGCGAAAGCTCCAGCCATAGGGCTGCAGCAGCGGCCTGCCGCGCAGGCTGGTCGCGCCGGCGGCCAGCGTGACGCTGTAGGTGGTATCGGCCTGAAGGGCCGCAGCGGGCTGAAAGAAGACTGTGCTGCCGCTCCAGCGCCATGCGCCGCTAATCGGCGGCTCGATGCGCACCCGTTCCAGGACGGTCGGCGCGCTCATCGGCTCGGTGAAGACCAGCGCAATCGGGCTGCGTGTGGAGACATTCACAGCGGATGGGGGCGGCGTGGTCTGGCGCACGCGCGCACCGACCTGATCGCCGCGCAGGACGATCAGGCCGGTGAGTGACGCCAGGATCACAATGCTGCCCAGCGCTGTGCGATCAAGGCGATCGAATCGCCACATGCAGGTGCATTCTATGCCTTGATGAGCGACTACAATAAGGCTCAGAAGTGACCACAAAAGAATCTCCAATAGAAGCGATCGGCATTCGTGAACTCAAGGCCCGCGCCTCAGAGGTGGTGCGCGCCGTCAAGGAACGCCGCGCCCGCTATGTCATCACCTTGCGTGGGCAGCCAGCGGCCATCCTCGTGCCGTTAGATGCCGTGCCCCCGCAGCCGGATGCGGATGAAGTCTGGGCGCGGCTGGAGGAATTGGGCAAAGAGGTTGCGCGCAACTGGCAAAGCGAGAAGAGCGCTGTAGAGATCCTCTCAGAGATGCGGCGGTGAGCGATGTTTTTACTGTAGACGCTAGCGTCTTTGTCAGCGCCTTCACCCCATCAGAGCCGGCGCGTTCGGAGAGCAAAGGTTTTCTGAGTCGCATCCGGCACAGCAGCAGCACCATGCTAATTGTGCCCACCTTGGTTGTCGTCGAGATTGCCGCTGCTATTGGACGAGGGCAGGGTAAGCCTGACCTAGGGTATGCCTTTGCGATGGAGATCGGTCACTTCATAGGCACTACCTTTGTTCCCTTGGACAACGACCTCGCCGAAGCGGCTACCAAAATTGCTGCCGCCCATCGGCTGCGCGGCAGCGACGCGGTATACGTGGCGGTCGCACGACGTTTCGACGCTGTGTTGGTGACGCTGGATGCCGAGCAGGCGCGGCGCGCTGAGGCCGTCGTTCCTGTTCGCTCGCCCACATCAAGTTGAGATGTCTGCTTTGCCGAAAACGCTCGACAACTATAATCTAAGGCAAAGCGATTCGCTTAATTCTCCCCATCCGCGCCAGTGCGGCCTGGGGCCGGCGCGTGCGCTTCGAGGAGGACAACTGCATGAACTATCAGACCCGCCTTTTGCTCAGTTGGAGCGCCGCCGCCTTGCTCGCCGTGGTCGCGGTGGTCGCCGCCCAAGAGACGATTCAGCGCGCCGGCCAGGCCGCCAGCCAGTCCATCCCTATCCAGGATTGGCCACAGCTTGGCCGCGACGCGCAGCGCAGCAACTACTCACCGCTCCAGGTCAATCCCCCTTACTGCTACATCTGGAAGTGGTACGAGGTGCCGTTCGCCTCGCGCGCCCAGCCGGTTGTCGCAGCCGGGCGCCTGTTCATTGGCGGGATGGACGGCGTGTTCTACGCGCGGAACGCCAGCACCGGTGCGTCGTTGTGGACCTTCGCCGGCGACGGCAGCCCAATCCGTCATTCGGCTGGCGTGCTGAGCGACACGGTGGTCTTCAGCACCCACGAGGGCAACACCTTCGCCCTGGACGCTGCCACGGGCACCCTGCGCTGGCAGCGCGTCACCGGCCGCAGCGCCACCGCGCCGCTGATGGACGCTACGCGCAACCGCGTCGTGGTCGCCGCCACCGACGGCCGGCTGACCGCGCTCACCCTGAGCACCGGCGCGGTGGTCTGGCAATACCAGTCCGACGCGCCGATCCTCACCACGCCGGCCCTCAGCCGCGACGGGGCGCTGATCTTCGCTGGGAACGAGGCCGTGCGCGCCTTTGCCCTGAACGCCGAGAGCGGCGCGCTGGTCTGGCAGGCGCAGCTCTACGGCCAGAGCCTGACCGAGCGCTATCCGGTCGTCCTGAGCGACACCGTGATTTACCGCTCGCAGCCGGTCTACAGCCTGTGGCAACTGCTGGGCGAGGGCGATACCGTGATGAACCAGGCCGGCACGGTCAATCCCGACTGGGACGCCGACTGGAACGCCATTCGACCATATATCCAGAATTACCTAGCGGGCAACCCGCACAAGCAAACGCTGTTCGTGCTCGACGCGGCCACTGGCGTCACGCGCGGTGCCGCGCCGGTGCTCTACACCTTCGGCAACAGCGACGTGCCGGCCATGCCGGTGGTGCGAGCGAGTGCACCCTACACGGCCTACGTGATGTATCGCGCCCGCCAGGGCATCCAGACCACCGGCGGATCGGTGCACGTTTCATCACAATACGATGCCGAGCTGGGTTTGATGAGCACACAAACGCTCAGCCAGATCATCGGCCTGCGCACGGCAGATTACCCAAACTCCAGCTTCAACTACGAGTTTCGGCTGACCTCCGACGAGCCGGCCATCCTGACGATGGGCGGCAACATCCTGCTGGTGGATAACTGGGAGCGCCTGGGGGCGATCAGCCTGACCGACGCCATCAGCGGGTCGCTGGTGCACATCGGCACCGTCTCCAACGTCTGGCCAGAGTGCGGCGGCGGCCCTGGCTCTGGCTGCGGGCCGGCTGGCCCGAACCCCTTCTTCCCGCTCAGCGGCAACCCCGGCGACCCGGACTACCCCTTCCCCTCGCCGCGCGTGGGCGAGGGGCACTCGCGCGCCGGCGCGGTGGTGGCCAACAACATGATCTACTGGCGCGTGATACAGGGCGGGCTGGCCGGCATCGGCACGCGCGTCGGGAGCGCCTGCCCGGCCCCGCTGGTCTACACGCAGACCCTGCCCCCGCCGCCGACGCCGACCCCGCCGGTCGTCAACACCTCGCGTCCGCTCACCGACTATGTGACGCTCGACCTGACCGTGCCGATCTCCAACCCGCCGGCGGACCTAGTCGGGCGCCTGCGCAGCGAAGTGCAGACGCTGATCGCGCTGACGCCCTATCCGATGGCCTATTACTACGAGCGCGGCTTCAGCAATCCAAACATGTGGCCGCACAACTCCACGCAGGGGCAGGATCCGCCCTCGGTCACCTACGGCAGCTATGGCAACGCCGTCTGGCATGACTCTGGCGAGCTGCTGCTGACGCTGGCGATGGCCTACCCTTACCTGGATTCGGCCCTGCAAGTGAGCGTCACGCAGTATGTCTCGGACGTGATCGCGCTGTATCCGCCCTGGCAAGCCATGCCCTATGGCGGCGCCTGGATGAACAACAGCGCCCCGCGCGAGCTGTATCCCGTGCCGGCGGACATCCGCCAGAACCTGAACAACTGGCCGCCGCCGGCCGCCAGCCCGCTCTCGCTCTACGCGGTCTGGCTGTGGGCCAAGAACACCGGCAACTGGGCGCTGGTGAGCAACAACTGGGCCGGCCTGACCGCCCTCTACAACGCGCGGGTCAACAACCTGCCCTACTACGCCGACATCGCCGGCGTGATCGGCTACGCGCGCATGGCGCGCCAGCTCTTCGGCCAGACCGCGCCGACCTACACGCAGGCCGTCAACGCGGTGGTGAACGCGCTGAACGCCGGCCGCGTGATCACGCCCTACATCAACTACGCCAAGTCCATCACGCAGTATTGGACGCCGCGCGACGACCAGCCGGAGTGGGGGTACTTCCGCGGCTGGTATCTGCCGGTCTTCTTCGGCCTGACGCCGGAGATTGGGCTATACCTGCGCGAGCAGACGGACGGGCTGGCCGCCGCGCACGTGCTCTCGCGCCAGACCGGCGATGGCTTGCGCTGGTGGTATCTGACGCGCGCCGGCATGCACGCCGAGGAGGGCGAGACGGCCTACACCGCGCCGATCGCTGGCTGGTCGCACTTTATGGCCCAGGCTTACATCCTGGGGGCGCCACGCAGCCAACTGCGCCGCTGGCTGGACCGTCCTTGGGGGCGGGGTGACCTGTACTCCATCCAGAAGATCGTGGCCACGATTCACGCTCAAGACGACAACGCAGTCACACCGCGAAGCTGGCTGCCAATCGTCCGCCGCGGCGCGCTGCCGACCAATACGCCGACGCCCACGCCGACGCCAACCAACACGCCTACCCCAACGCCTACGCCCACCAATACACCAACGCCCACACCGACGCCGACGAATACGCCCAGCGGCAGCACCTACTCCCTGCGCTTCTACGGCACCGGCACAGGCGACATTGACCGCGTGAAGATCCCCATGAGCAACACCGCCGGCCTTTCCCTGCCGGTCAACATCGGCGCAACCGACTTCACCATCGAGTTCTGGCTGCGCTTCCAAGCAGGCCAGAACACCAGCGGCCCATGCCAGGAAGGCGGCGACAACTGGATCAACGGCAACATCATCTTCGACCGCGACATCTTCGGCGGCGGCGACTACGGCGACTTCGGCATCTCGCTCTACGGCGGCCGCATCGCCTTCGGCGTGCACAACGGCAGCAGCGGCTACACCATCTGCGGGAACACGGCGCTGGCCGCGAACACCTGGTATCACATCGCCGTGGTCCGCCTCACGAGCGGCCAGATGCGCATCTTCGTCAACGGCGATCTAGATCGGCAATACAACGGGCCGGCGGGGAACATCTCCTACCGCGTCGGTCGCGGCATCACCGACAACCAGTGGTACAACGAGCCGTTCCTGGTGATTGGCGCGGAGAAGCACGACTATAATCCGAACACCTATCCATCGTTCAGCGGCTGGGTGGACGAGGTGCGCATCTCGAACGTCGCGCGCTACGCGAGCAACTTTACGCCGCCGAACGCGCCGTTCACGCCGGATGCCAACACGGTGGGGCTGTATCACTTCGACGAGGGGAGCGGGACGGTAGTCCAAGACAGCTCAGGCGCAGCCGGCG
>Ga0308393_1000083_pt1 | contig 51117 bp, 35 predicted proteins | sample Hotspr2Sampleee2_FD_202364 | JGI IMG/M metagenome (GOLD analysis project Ga0308393, IMG submission 202364) | Hot spring phototrophic mat microbial communities from Mushroom Spring, Yellowstone National Park, Wyoming, United States - 20050630_ee2 ... | reverse complement strand
ACCAGAGCGACAGAAGCGGAAGGCTCTTTGTGATCGGCGCCGACCGTTATATTTTGGGGAGACTGGTTGATGACAACGTTACGTTCAGGATCACCCATCATCAGCTCGCTCAGTCGCCTGAGCCTCTCTCCGGCACGGAAGCGCATCTGGTTTATGCCAAAGGAACGCAGATGCTGGAGGAGCTGGAGAGTCAGAGGAGTCAGCGTGTTCGTTCCAGTATCTACGAGTTATTCCGGCGGCCGGACGAGCGGATTACCGCAGAGACCGCAACCACGGAATCCCCCGCCCAGCAGGCTTTATCAGGTCAGCCGGATGCGCGCTTATTCGAGGAGATGTTCCCCACAGGGAGACTCTCTCCTGAGGCAAGAGCCCGGTTGACTGAGGCCTTAGATTCTCCGACCGTCTCACCCTCCACGTCGAGTGTGATACCCAGCGTTTCTGCCGTCTCATCTTCCACGTCGCGTGTGACGCCCGACGTTCCTGTAGATCTGGAATCGCTTCCGCGTGAACTCCGCGAGATCATCACGGAAGTCGGTCGTGTTGAAGGTGAATTGTCTTCAGTTGGATCTGCCGATGCGCTTGGGCTTCTGACCAGAGGCGTCTCTTCCGCATGGCACAGGGTGTTTGGTGGATCGGATCCAGATGCGTCGACAGGATATTCGGGCATATACCGTAACATCCAACTACTCGACTATGCCATGCGCGACCTGTCTCAGGTTCCGTTCGGTCGGCTCACTCTGGCTATAGACGCTGCGATGGCGGAGCTGTTTATGAGACACCGTATTCAGGGTAAGGAGATATACCGCTACCACGTCCGCGAAGTGATATCCTCCGTATTCTCTTCAGTTGGTATCGATCTTCCTGCAAGCGGTCGCCTGGTTGGGTTGTTGTATGATGCTCTGAGTTCTCGTCAAACTCCTTATGAATGGGTCGATGAACCCGATTTGGGGGCTCGCTACTCCTGGGCGGATGCACTCGGCGTTAACCCTGCAAGTTTTAGAGATATCGTCCTTGCGCATATCCCTGAGAGCATCGAGTCAAATGAGTACCATCCCGCTGTTTTGGCGATGCGTGCTCTCGGACTGTATGACGAGGATATGATGGACGCTATCCGCAGTCGAGTACTCGATCCGGGTTATGGAGAGGATCTTCTCTACCATATCCGCAAAGCAATGCCGGAGGATCGGATTCCTTTAGATGAAGACGAAGATTTGACGGTGGGTAGCTTTATGGATTATATCATGAGAATGGTGAGATCTTACGGTCAGCAGGATGTATACACGGGTCGCGTCTACTTGTTCTTACCAAGCAGTGAAGGCATGACGGCGTACTTCGTCGATGTAAGAGATATGCCGCTGCCGAGACTGCCGTTGGATTTGGGTTTTGATCGGGAAGTGCTTCATCCTGGCGCACAGGGGTTGCTGCAGCGTGGAGATGCCCTCTTCCGGTTGTATCAGTATGTGACTGCGGGTAATCCTATTATTATCACCGAGCAACAGTTGACACGGCTGATACGGGATATGCACGAAGCCTCCAAAATTGCCGAGGCATACGGCTCAGAATTGGAGTCTAGACCTGAGGGATCGTATGCGGATGTTCGTCACGTCGTTGATCCTCACCTGATGGATTTGGCGAGAAACAGGTTATCGTTCTTGTTTGAAGGTATGGATGTCGAGGATGTTGAGGATGAAGGCGATTATCTTGAGCCTGCTCCCGAGACCTTGCTGAGTTGGGACGATTATGTCATTTCTTCCCAGGTGTTGTACCGAAGGAGGATCGGCAGGGGTCGTAGTGAGCGGGTTCTTCGCGGTCCCCGTCGTGGAGTTCGAGATGTCATACCGGAGCAGTTAATCCTTCATTTGGGCGCGGAAGCGGAGCGTCGTGTCAGAGCCTTGATGCAGGCGAGGGAGCAACTGGAGAGGAGCGGTTCGGAGCAGGAGACGGGTCGGCCCGGTTACACCGCGTCCGGTCCTCTGGGCTCCATGATTCAGGTTCAGGATATAGACGAGCAGGGCAACCTGATCATCCGCGAATGGACTTTGGAGGAGTACCTCAATGTCGTGGCTCCCGGCGCCGACGTCTCTCCCATACCCGCTTCTGCTGTTGAGTTTGATGATTCCAGTTCTCCCGATGTTCGGTTTGAGTTAGCGCGTTATCTTTCAAGAAGGGCTCCTTATGGAACGCTCTATCCGTCTCAAGATCTGACGGGCATGTTTCATGCCGTGGAGGATGCGTACTCGGCGGCTTATCGGCAACACGAGGCGAACCTGATTCCCCTTGAGGACATCGAGCAGGCGGTTTCGGAATGGACAGGCGAGCAGATTCGGTTGAGCAAAGACCGCATGTACCACCAGTTACTGGATTTGGAGCAGCGTATTCCCCAGGAGTATCGCGAGCAGTTTGCCGATTTAATAGCGGGTATCCGTCAACTTCGGGAGACTATTCTGGAGAACCTGCGCAGAGAGCTTGCGGACTACTCCGATGTCGGGTTAACGGATGCACATCTGGTCAGGTTGGCGACTCGATTGGCGGGCGCTTATCCGGATTACCGTGAGCACGGGATTGTTGCGACCGGACACGCCTTCTCCAGGTTCATGGTGGCGATCACTCAGGAGAGGCTTTATGAGAGCGACATGTTAGACCGTCTATTGGATCCTGTGCTTTCTAACATCGGAACGTCTATAGACGTCCCCGGACTACACGAGGCTGTACGGTCTTTATCTCAGTCGTTTAACATAAAGGACGTCTTCGGTCGTCAAGTGTTGGCGCGTTACCTGTATGCCTACCTTAAGAACAGGGGAGTAGAGGTACGTGCTTCCGATTTGGTGTTGAGGAGACTTACCGGATTAAGTCGCGCCGAGTTAGAGAGTTTGGTCTTCCCTGCTCCTTCGGAGACCGTTCAGCAATCCGATCAGACTGCCCAGTCCGGCGCCGTGCAGACCGCTCCCTCTGGACCCACGCCCGCCCCTGAATATTCTAAACCATGGCTTGGTTCCGATGAGGTGCTGGAAGCGCTCGGTTTGTCCGGAACGAACCTTTACGGCAGCGCCCGCAGGCGATTCCTGACCATCTTCGGTTGGAGCGATGAGATAAACTCCGAGGTTCGTGCCCAGCTGCGTGAGCTGGAACCTTTATACAACATGCTGGTTATGCGTCTAGCCGTAGGACAGGTGTTGACACCTGAAGAACACGGTGTTATTCACTCGCTACGGGACATATTGAATATGTACGCTCCTGACCGGGATGAACTGATGAGACTCGAAGCCAGCGCTTTGTTCAACCCGGCGAACTTCGCGGTGACCCGCGCGTTGTATCACCTGATTACTAACGACCCTAAGAGCAGGCTATCTATCGCTCTGAGACGCACTTATCTGGGAACCGCCGGAGGAATGGAATCCGGCATCGATACATTGACCGATCTGGGATTAGCGGCCTTCCATTTCGCAGCGGAGTTCGTACGCACAACCCCGCCCGGCGCAAGAGTCGGCAATTTCGGTGTGATGCCTTCCGATCCGGACGAGGTAGCCCAGTTCCTTAAAGACAACCTTCTTGCCCTGATGATACGTCACGCCTTAAGGCGAACCGATCGTGAGGAGGCGTTCGCCACTCTCCATACCTTAAGTTTGGAGCAGAGTCTTGGACCTGACGAGGAAGAAAGGACACTGGGTGAAATCTTGGCCGGTAATCTGACGGTTCAATCTCCGGAGCACGGCGGTCCTGTACTGAGAGAGGATGCTGTTAGAGAGGCTACAAGAGAAGTTGAGCAACAACAAGAACAACCTGCTCGTCGGGATCGTCCTCGTCGGGATCGTCCCTCTTGGTTCGCCTATTCGGGCTATCAGTCCTCCTATCATCTGGAGGGCGGCATTTCGGAAGCCCTTCGTAGACAGGACGAGATCGTAAGGCAGCTGCAGCTGTTGCCTCTGCATCAGGAGGCGTTAGAGCTTGAGGAGTCACGTTCCTTATTACGGGAAGAGATTCGCCGGGTTCGGGATGATTTGAAGGCGGAGAAACGCAATCTTCGTGAGGTGCTAAAAAAGACACCGAAGAAGGAACGAGCGGAGAAACTGGAGAGGAAGGAGCAGTTAGGCGAACGGCTTTCTGAGCTGAACGATACACAGCGCCGTCTGGGTGAAAGGCTTGACGAGATTCGGGAAGTCACCGCCGCTTATTACGTTTCCGAGAAGGATTACCGTGATATCGTCCGTTATTTGATGGGACTTCACGGATCATCGGACGAAACCTCGGATCTCGTCGAGATCATCCGCACCGGTTTGGAGAAGTTACAGCGCGGTGATTATTCCGATTTCGTGGAGGTGGATTTGGAAGCGCTGAGTCGCGGCGAGTTGCCGGAGGATCCGGATGAAAGGGATGTGCCCTCCGATTCAGGTCAGGGCGACAGGCCTCGGCAAGAAGTCGGTCCCGCAGTGCAACCCGCAACAACTCCTGCCGTCTCCTCTCAGCAAGCCGATCGGGCAATTGAGGGGTTACCTTTATCCTACACCGTAGGCTATCTGCGTTACATCAGTGATGTTCTTTCGGAACTGGAGGCGGGTAGTCTCAGTTTGGATGAGGCGCGTCGGCAGCTGCGTGGTGTTCAGCTCTTCGCGCTGAACAGGATCGTCGCTAAAGTGCCTTTATGGATCGGTGATCGTCAGATCGAAGTGACCGTCTTCCCGGGCGGGCGCGTTGCCGTTCTGGGCAGGACTCTTGCTCTGGAGGAAAGGGATCCTTACCCGTTGCCTCCTGAGGCGGTCAACACTATCCCACAACAGGTATTGAATCCAGTTGAACTGTCAGACTTGGAGACCGCGAATATCGTGCTCAGGTTGGATGAGGATAACCCCGGTTTGGTGATTGACGCTGGTGTCATGAGTACGCTGGGGAGGATGGCTTCCGATGATCGTCAGTATGCGGCTCTGGACATCGAAACCGACCCTGAGACCAATAGATTCCTTCAGGGCGCTTTAGTCTTATATAGGCAGGATCCTTTATCAGGCGAGCTTGAGATGACTCAGCGTTTGGTACTCTCCGATGTTGCTCAGTACATGGCGCATGAGCAGTTAACTCTTTTGGTGGAGCGGATCATGGCACGTCACACCACTGCAGAGGCAAGATCGAGGGAGATCGTTGAGGCTTTAGGAATAAGTGATCGCTTTGAAGAAGTCAAGAGTCTCTTTGAGAGATATGATCGGAATGCATGGATAGCCAATGAAATCATGCAGATAGAGGGGGTCTTGCTTTCTGAGCGCGAGGCGCTTACTCGTTATGTCTCCACGCTACTCGAGGCTCATGAGCAGGGCAGGCAGTTAGTTGTCCAAAACGTTGCCTTCGATATTCCTTACCTGATCGGTCGGTTAGAGGAATACGATGAATGGCGTTTGGCTGCGAGGCTGCGTCGGATTGATCTTCTTCGTTTACTGGACGTTGCGGAGATGGCCTCTATAGCCGGTTATGCACAGGTGAACCTGGAGTATTTGGGGCAACAGACCGGCGCGCTGGAGCCTACTGAAAGAGAGGCCCACCTGGCCTTGGAAGACGCCATCCTTACGGCTCAGGTTGCACATAGACTTCAGGAGCGGATAAGCGGCTTCGATTTCTCACAGTTAGGCGGCAATCAATACCTGATAGGTCTTGGGGTTGGACGGCTTTATGATGTGACCAACGAAATTCCCGAACAGGTGATGCATTTATCCGATCGCGTATTCCGCGTTGTTAGAGCCGGTTATTCCGAGGAGCAGAACCGTGCTGTTGTGGAATTAGAGGAGGTTCAGTTCCACGGAGACAAGGTAGTTCCTGTTCGGCGTTTGAGATTCGAGCCGATGCTCGACGAGACTCAGCAAGTCCAGCCCATGTGGCAGGTTCAGCAGGAACTGAACCGGATGTTCACCTTTGCGGACGAGGCCGAAGCGCGTCGTGTTTACAAATTGAGCATGGAAGACGCCTTCCGTCGGGAGGTGGAGCGTGTGCTGTCTCCCGATCTGCCGCCGGAGTTCACCGTCAGGCGCGGTCAGTTGCCGTCCGAATACGAGCGGGAGGGCATTATCACCTCCATGATGACATTGCTTCGCGCCAGAGCCATAGCGGAGGGCGCTCCCGAATCAACGGATGTCAATTGGGTGCGTGAGACGCTCAACGCCTCTATAAGCGATGAGTTAGCGTTTGATTTGGTACAGAGAGCCGCCTACTACTTAACGACCCCTTACGCCAGAGATCCGAGACGTCAGGAGGTCTATCGTCGGGTTTGGCAGTGGTGGAACGAAGAGAAGCGCAGGGAGCGTTTAGGCGAGTTGATGTCATCCGTTTTGGAGCGAGGTTTAGAGAAGCGACTCAGTTGGGCGGAGATGACCATGCTTTGGCGGGAAGTCATCTCCAGAGAGATCGAGGATGCCGGGATCCCTAATGTTCCTGTGGAGCTTCCGTCCTACAGGGCAGAAAGGAGGAACCTGTATGTAGCGCTGTCCAGAGGCGGGTTCGCCACCGTCAGTCTACCGGTCGGTCTCTCCGAGCAGGCACAGGAATCATGGTTACTCTACAGAACCAGGGTGAACCTCAGACGTCAGGTGATCGGTGCCTCCTTTGGTATACCCGGCGGTGAGTCCAGTCTGTTCGGTAGCGCTTACGAGTCGTCTGCTCGTGCGGATGTTGCGTTGCTCTCCACGATAGAGGATCCGGAAGAGTATGAGCGGGTGATGTGGCTCATGGCGGAGCGTCGTGCCCGTGCGTTGCATCTTCAAAATCTAGCCATGCGGTTACAGGATATGGAGGACATGGAGTCTGCGGAGGCGGTAGCCATCCAGAACCGGATGCAGGAGCACATAACGCGCATGGAGAAGCTGGACACCAATCTTAGAGGATCGTTCAGTTCCGACCAGATAGATCGGGCTCGTCGTTTAAGGAACATGCATGCTACTGCATTCTCTTCGCAACTCCAGCGCGATGATAATCTCCGTCGGGTCATGGACGATTACATCCTGCGTGTGGTTCTCTCTGTAGATACTCAGATGCGGCGGTTCCTCGAGTCCGGCGAACAGGGTGTACCGCGTTGGTGGATACCGCCACGCGATTCCGCCGTTCCCGAACTGTTGGATCTATCGGAGCCTGCCGAAGCGGCGACGGAGCGGGTTGCCGTGGAACGTTATTCGCCGTCACCTCGTCTTCTGGAGCGTTTGGAGGAGGAATGGGTTCCGATAGTACAACGCGCCCGAGAGAGGAACGTTGCCGAGCGGCTCCGGCAAACCCTTCATGAGATCGGTGTTCGCGGGTCCATTACCGAAGCGGACATATCCACCAGAATCCCGTTACACTCTGCGGTGTTGGCGTTACATGACGTCGTGTCCGAGTTAGCCGCTAGGGGTCAGCCTGTCACGTTGGCAGACGTCAGTGAGTTAATGCGTCAGAGGTTAGGTGCGGACGTCTTGCAGATAGGGCGCTATCATCGTTTGGATCTGACGAACCCGCAGGCTGCGGCCGGGCTGGTAGGAATGATGCGACGCAGCGCCGGCTGGATAAGGCGATATACCGATGTAGTAGATGAAGATTGGTTGGATTACATAAGCTCCCAGATGTACCGACTGAAGCAGTATCGCGGCATGGCGGTGTTGGGCGCTTCCGGCGTGTTGCTTGATCAGCCCGAAAGAACACCGTTCCCGATAGAGATGTATTCGGATTGGATAAGAACGGCATGGAGTGAGATATCTCCCAATGCCTGGGCTCCCATAGATATTCCGGAGGCTACGACAACAGGTGACATTGGTGGTACTGTCTCAGCTCCCATTGCCCAGCCTGTTTCCGGGCAGCCTCAATGGTCGGGTTCCTCTTCTGCCGACGTCGGTCAGGCCATTCTATCCTCTTTATCCGGAGGGCTTGTGGCAGCCAATGTCGGTTCACTGATGCTCTCCTTGTCCGATGACCTGTTAATTGCCGGCGCCGGTCTCTTATCGGCGGCGGCTGTATTCTATCATCGTCGACGTCGTCGTAACGATGATGAAGAAGATGAGGGTTCGCGTGAAGAGAGAGTCGTTCGGCGCGGTACTGGTATAGTCGGCGCTACCAGATTTCTCGTTCACGCGAACCCATTCGTACGTCAGCCCGGTCATCACGTCCGGTTCGATTCCGACTATCGTCGTCCGTCACAGTTCAGGCTGCGCCGAATGGAGCGGGATATGGAGGAGTTGATTTAATTGGATGCTTATGACCCACACAGTAGCGTCAATTCCTCTTTGACCGCCAATCTGCACTTCCCGTTCGTGCCGAGTGTGGCCATGCTATGGAAGCGGGCGGAGTCCCCGCTGATTCAGCTGCTGACAACGGCGCGTCAATACGAACGTCCGGCGGAGAAGCATCTACCCGATAATCGATGGTCGTTACCTTCCGGCTCTGCGATTATTCGTTACTGGCAGCGTTCCGTCCAGCATGTTTTGGAACGAAGAGCCCATTTCGGCTGGAATTGGGATAGACAGATGCGGAGTCTTGGAGATCTCCTTCGGTATCTTCCTTCACGTGCCGAGTTACTTGCCTATCGTGTGATGGGCTTAGAGGCATCCGTAGCTTCGTTGACCCCGCCTGTTCCTCTGGAACTGCCGGAGCCGTCGGACTCCCAGATAATCGAAGGTTTGAGTAGTCTCCCAAGAAGGAGACAGGTTCGCGCCAATTTAAGTGATGGGAGCATTGAGCATCGTATCAAGATCCGCGCCTTTGATGCTCCTCTTACCAGGATGGATAACATTAGAAGGTCCCGTGTGCTTGACCGTCTTCTCTCTTCTGGGAGGTCGATACTGTGAGTCGCACCTTAGAGATACTGGACATGCCCGTTCGTAAGGGGTCATTGATGCCTGTAGTTTGGCGCGTATTAGCCGTAGAGGGCGGCGGGTCCGACGCCAGAGTTCACCTGACAGGCACTCTTATCCGCGCATTGATAATGGACGATGTGCCGGAATCCATCAATGCGGCCATTCCCATGTCCAAAATCCACGGCGGTGTGTATTTCGTCCAGCCCGGTACATTACTTGTCAGCGCTCCGAACGGCAGCGATTGGCTTCGATCTGACAACGATACGGGCACTGTGACGACGAACCCATACGGTCCGGGCACAAGGATACCGAATATCCTTCCTCGTCTTCACGAGGGTAAGTTCTACGGCGGTCCCTACGTGAGGAACATAGATAACCATATCGCTTTCTTTATTTTGGCGAGCGACACCTATGCCGGCAAGGTTTCCGAAGCGATACTAAGAGGTTCCGCGGATAGGCCGGCCAGTCTACAGATTCTGGTCGGTAAGCCCGCCAGTCCTCGTGTGAAGGAGACGCTCCGTTCCAGAGGTCTTCCAGAACCAAGACAACGGGCGCGTCGGTATCATCCTTATGTGGACGAATTCGAGATACCGATTATGTCGGAGTGGACGGAGAAGGTGCCTCCCATCATGCCCGTGCCGGAGTTGATGGAGAGCGAAAGTTACACTCTAATCGGGTTCGTGTCGTTACAGATTCCTCCGCATTCCATAGAGTTGCGTCGTGAGCATGAGATAGACACACAGCCGGTGCTCAGATCGACAACGCTCCATAAGTCTCCACGTGCCAGTACGACCCATGATTGGGTGATGAACTTCGTCGTTTCGGGTGAGGACATCAACACCAGGTTGGTGCCTTTGCTCAGACAGATAGACAGGTGCCCGTTCCTTCCGGTGACTAACATCATGTTGAATGAGGCCGGCATTTTTGAGGTGGTAGTCGATCAGGTAGAAGTCAGCACAATGCCGGACCACCCGAACTCCTTCCAGGTGACCTTAGCCGGAAGGAAGTTTGACACGGGAGGGTTAGGCTTCGCGACATATTACGGGCTGAATTTTAACTGGCCGCTGTTCAAGCTCTACGTGGACTATCTGCCTCGGTTTCTGCCGGTGTCGTTACCGATGGACGGCAAGGTGCAGATCCTGGTTCCTACCGACAAATACATCGCAGACGTTGTCAATCGCGTGCTGGACGATACAAGGCTTGCCGAGCGTCTCGGTTTCGCGCCCGGTTCAGACACCGGTAGAGGCATAAAAGTCCCGCCTGAGTTGCTGTTGAATCCGGGGAATGGTCAATTCGCATTGTTGCCGCTGCCGGACGACCAATCCAGAAACGGGCGTTATGAGGTCGTTGTTGCCGACAGTCCTTCCGCGTTCCGTCAGCTGGCGCAGGCGGTGCTTGCCGGCTCTGTGCCGGGTCTGGAAGCGAGGAGTGTTAGCGTCTTTGGCGGAGACGTGTATATCTCCTCCGGCGTTGTTTCAAACCAGGAGTTGAATAGAGTTCTGGTGAATGTGGATTCCGGCAAGCAGGGTCTTGTGAAGTCGGCATTGGAGTCCGTTGCGTTCTGTTGGCGTCTGGATTCCGTCGGTAAGGTGCGCACTTCCGATTTGGACGGCACTCTCGCCCGTTTATTGAACGCCAGCTTCCAGAGCGCAGGCAGATCCGTTACCAGAAAGCCCGTTTCTCAAGGCACGCCCCGCGCTTCTGATATCCCCGAGATGCAGCCGTTCCTGCCCGAAGGGTTGAACGTGGTATGGCAGGCCGTTTCTGTTGGGTTCGGTAACATTGTGGCCTCGTTGAGACGGGATGTTGGAGATCCCATCATGCAGTATCTCGGCAAGTCGGACTTGACCGTTGTGTTGCAGGGAGTTACGGATTCCGAAGGATTGGCTGCGTTACGTAACCTCTTCGATAGATACATCGCGCTTACCTACATGCTGCGGGGGATAAGCTTCATTCATCCGGTGCGTCTGAACTTCCAGATTCAGAACGAGATCGCCAGACTGATGGGCATAGAGGAGGTAGTGCCTATCTCACTGGAGGCGAAGAACATTGAGGGTTCCTCTGGAGTTCAGGCTTATGCGGTCACATTGACTTTCGTTTCGATGGACCCAGGCGGCGTCCAGCGTCGTTCCATGAGAAGGCTTTCTGAGAACATCAGTAGAGGGGAACGCGCTTTCAATCTTACCTATAGCGGTCTGACCGCATCAAAGGAATTGGACAGGCTGTACGCTTCGTTGAGGCGGAGCGAACTCTATCCGGACCTCAGACTTCCCACCTACGGTCTCTTACTGGATTGGTGCAAGACGTTGGCTTATCAAAACGGTATGATGTGGGATTTCGTTCGGTCGTCCTTGAGGGGTTTGGCTTTGGGTTTAGACGAGTCTTCCTTCCAGAAGTATCTTCAAGAAGTCTCACATCACATGAAAGCGTTCTTGAATCGCATACACGAGAGCGGGCTTGTCGGCAGGATGTCGGCGATCCCTTACGTCTTCGCCGACCCGGACTTCTTCTTCAGCGACGGTGAGGGGATCGGTAGCGCCGTTCGCAGGATGATTCGCAAGGAGTTATCTGCCGGATCGTCTTCAGGCGTTGTGTTTCAGGACGATACCGGTGTATCCGGTTCTATTGTCGGTGAGGACGGTAGTTTCGAAGTGAAGGTCCACCAATCCACTCAGGATCTTGCCGATTCGGTAAGGCGGACCCAGCATCAGACATTGCGCCGTCATCCTAACCTTTATCACCAGAAGGGTGTTGACGAGTTCGCCCAGATGACCGTTAACAGCGTATTGGAATCGACGGCGGAGCATGCCGGGTCAACAGGCGATGACCTGATAGCCTCCTCTTCCCGTCAGCAGATAGAGGGTTATAAGAACCTGAGTTCCAGATTCAGGGAGGCTTTTGCCGTACCGGAGAAGGATCTTTTGTTGAGTTACACCCATGACGTGCGGGACGATTCGCCGTTACAGCAGATAGCGGCTGCCGAGAACGCGCACGTGCAGGGTCTACAATCCGCAGCGCAATCCGTTCGGCAGCTCGAAGCGGACCCTTCGATTAGGGGCGAGCCGCGTCCCGCCGGTATCGTTGTTGACGGGGTGAAGCAGATCATCGACGAGGGCGTGGATTCCTTGATGAGGCAGGCATCAAAGGGTTCATCCAGGTCGTTTCGGTTGACGAACGCCGCTACCGATCCGAACCTGCCTATTACCTGGGGTGTGACATGGCGTCCTCACCAGTACGGGTTGGTCGTTGGCGTGATTAGCTTTCTCGGTGCAGAGTTGAAGCCGTTCCTTATGGGCATGTTCGAGCAGGAGTCTTCCTTTAACCCGCAGGCCAGATCTCCTTACGCCTACGGATTGGCGCAGTTCACGCCGTCCACGTTCGCCGGGCTATTAGCAAGCGGCAGGTACAGTGTGCAGAGAATCAAGTCCGGCACGATCCCTTCCACTGTGGATTACAACGCCTTCATGATGGGCAGATGGGATCTCTCGTCGATGATGGGCATCTTCTACTTCTTAGAATTGATAGTGGACGCTCTGTTCAGCATATCCGGTAAGGACAACGAGTTACGCAGGGATTTTGTGGATTACATTTGTGCCGAGTCTCCTTCCCAGCGTTATAAGTTGATGAGAGATCCGTTATTGGTACTCAGCGGCGACCGCAACATGGCGAAGCGGCTGATGGTGCTTGGCGCCTGTTTGTACAACAGAGGTCCCGGCGGTCTTCGTTCGCTGCTTGGTCATTTAGCCTCAAAGGCGCGTGCAGGCAAGAGTGGACCCGCCGCATTTGACATAACCGGAGTGGATCCAGGGCACGGTAAGAACGTGTACGATAAGTACACGAAATGGCGCGGATTGTTCGTAAGCACTGTGAGCAGCGCTTCTCACCCGAAGGAGTTACATGGCGCCATTTCTCCTTGGATCTCCCAGCAGACCAACATCGAGTTCACCAAGCAGTATCTGGATAAGAAGAGCGCCGTAACGAACCCGGCCCCTTCCGAGAGAGCTTCGGGGACAGGTGATCCTTTCAACGATGTACACAACCTCAAGAACTTCCCGTTGCTGCCGTTGACCGGATGGGCGGACATGGCGCGTTACCAGCCGCACGGCAGACTCATTCAATGCTTCCCGACATACTGTCTGTTATTGGTTCAGGGTGGAAGATGGGTGCGCTGGGTTCGGTTTTGGGATCACTTCTACGGTCTCTTCTCCGTGATGAGCATAGATGTCCATAAGTCACGTGAAAGCCCTCAGCACACGGCGGAGATCATCCTGAGCAACTCGTATCGGCAGCTCAGCAATCTACCGGTCACTCAGGCTTATGCGCAGGCGGTCATTGCCGGTATGCGTCCGTTCCAGCATGTACAGGGTGAGGAGTTGTTCCGCGGTGGGGGACCGGAGTCTCAGTTCATCCAGCAGTTGGTGAAGTCCATTCAGAACCAGCTCTTCCCGATTCTGGGTGATTATGAGCGTCACGTTTGGAACCAGGAGATGAAGGCGTTATTCCTTCATCCGGGCGAGAGGATCCATCTTCGTATTGGGTACGGCGCCGATGCCGCGTCGTTACCCGTTGTCTTCAACGGCACGATTGCCTCTGTGGACATTCAGGGCAGTACCGTCAGATTATTGGCGTTAGGGGACGGGCGCGAGTTCCTGAAGGACATCGCTACCGAGGGTCAGCCTTACAAGAACTCGAACTTGCTCGGTCAGACTGTAGAGATAAGAAACGTTATCATTGACATGTTGGTCTCCCGTCGTGCCGACTCCATACCGGTTGTAGGTCCGATCGTGTATGCCTTCTCTTTGGGCGGTCTCATGAACGACTCTCGGTTCGGGATTGAGAGTTTCGGCAGGATAGAAACTCTGGCAGGTTCCGCGGCTTTGGCGGACGCCGCTGCGGGCAACTGGAGCATCCGTACTTTCAAGATCCTCGGCATGGCGTCCATGCAGGCCTCTGAGGGAGAGGTCGGTGTGAACATCTATAACAGTCAGCGGGATTCCGGTAACTTCAGCATTGGCATGCTTCCTCTGTTAGACACTCTCACTTTAGGGCTCTCACAGATGGCAAGAAACGGCGACTTCATTGCCATCGAGCTCAAGCAGGGCACGATATGGGACGTATTCAGGAACTGTCAGCTGGCGATGTTGGATGCTTTGATGAGTGTGGAGCCGTTCGGGTTAAGAAGCACGCTGTTCTTCGGGCGCGGTCATCAGGCGTTGCATTACGATTACTACAACGCGGGTCAGCTCGAGGCGCTTGGGGTGTCTGATTTAGCATCAAGGATCGCCTTTGGCTCCTATTGGCGCATCATGCGTTTCAAGCAGTATCGTCAGTACCATCTTGCCGTCTCCGAGTGGAATCTTATCTCAAATGAGTTAATCGCAACGACGGAGCGGATGTGGAACGAGGTTCAGTCCTTTGATGCGCAGGGCGTGCCCGGCAACAAGTTCACCTTCGATCCCGCCGTAGTTCCGGAGGACCGCAAGCCGTTCTACTTCCACTCAGCCCTTTCTACGACGCTGATGTCCCAGTTATCGTTGGGCGCCGAGAGCAACTGGGTATCCGTACTGGCGAGGATAGGCGTTATTCGCAGTCTTATCGGCGAGCGTTTAGGTATAGCCATGCCTATCCGTGCGGTGAACAACGTGTCCGCCAATTTAGTGCGTGAGGGCGTCAGTTACATGTATGACGGTTCCATGGTATTGGCGGGCGCTGCGGAGATCAAGCCGAACGACATGATCATCATTGACGACCAGATGCGGGCCATGCAGGGCACGGTGATAGTCAGGGAGGTAGAGCATCACTTCTCCACTCAACATGGTTATTCCAGTTTAATCGTACCGGACGCCTGTGTATTAGGCAACGGCGACATCGATACCGTTAATTTGGTGAATGCGAACCGTATGGCTTATAACATGGTACTCTTCTATCGTTTGAGAAGTGACCTGAAGATAATCTACAGGGCTTATCTGTTCATGTTACTGAACGTGTTCGGTTTCGCCTTCGCCCGTGTACGGTATCTAACCCAGAAGATACCCGCCATGAGCAGAATGATGGACCGATTGGGTCGCATGATAGGCGCGCTTGGTAGAGCGATTAGACCTACCGTAAACGAGTTAATCGGTCTCTTGACAAGGGCGGTCAAATCGTCATACGGCATCGGCAAGAACTTCTTCGGTGTCATCTTTCACGGCGCATGGACGATTGACAGCCTCAAAAAGCTATGGCTTGGGATAGTCATGGACTCCAGGATTATCTACGGCGGTATAGTCGGCAGATCTACCCCTCAGGTGGTCGAAGGGTTCACCTCGATAATCGCGCGTCTCTCCGGATTAGGCGCCTCTCGTCCGTTGTTGAATGTCCGCACGTTAGGCACTGCCGTTTTGAGATCGGTTGCCGGCCGTACGAACCTTATCATGCTGGTCGGCAACACCGTGCTGGAGATGGTTAACCGCAAGCTGAGCAGTTACTATCCGTGTCGACTCTACCCGGTAATGGTGAACGGTCTTCCGCTCACCGCCGGCATCAGGGGTCATTTTGGAACGGTACAGGGAGATTCCATGTCTCCTCTACAGACCGTATTGGATGTAGCCACATTGCATACAGATGTATCGCAGAATACGCCTGCCTATTTCAAATACGCGCGGGATTTCATGCGCGTGTTTTGGCCTTTACACAGACCTGTACCTGCCCGAGTGGACCTCGATGAGGAGTTGGCGCAGACTCAGAAGCAGTTCGAGTTGCGCAGTCGTTACAACATGATGGGTATCTACGGCAGCGTGAGTGAGATATACGGCGGTGCGTCTCCCACGCTACGCGAGGGTCCTGATGACCGTGTAGAACGTCGCAGGGATCAGCAGTTCCGTCGTGCTGTAGTAGGTTACGCCAGAAACGATGATCCCTCTAAAGGCGATTACCTGTTTGATTTCATGGACCAAAGAGCGGCGTTTGTGCTCAGGGATCTGGTGCGCACGCTTCGTCAGCGCGGTGTTCAGGTAGCCATTCATCAAGGGCGTCGCTCATTAGAGGATCAGCAGCGTTTGCATGAGATGCTTGAAGCCGGTAAGAGGAGCAAGACCGTAGCCAGACCGACTCCGGACGCTCCTCATGTAGCCGGAAGAGCCATCGATGTCCAGTACAGGCATTCGGACGGTACTTTCAGGTCCAGGCCTCCACAGTCTCAGGAGTCCATCATCCTGCAGGTCGTTCAAGAGATGAACCGCAAGTACGCGCCGGTCAGAATAAGGTGGTTAGGAGACAGATCTAAATACTCCGGCTCCGTCTACGAGCCGTGGCATTTCGATGTATCCTTCATGGGCGGGTAACGCGCCAAGCATAATGGTGGTGAGGTAGTTGTTATCCAACACGGTAAGACGACATATAAGCCATTCGGTCAGCAATGTACAGAGTTCCGTTGCCGGCGAGGTGCTGGTGGAGCCTTCACGTCAGTCCGACGGAAGCTATCTGGTGACCGTAGAGGTTCTCGGCGGCAGTTACGGTGGTAAGTCACAGCTGCAGGCGATATACACGGACAGCATATCCGGTGTAGTTGGCAGTTCCATCCGTATCGGGGACCTGGTGTTGATTTCTTTTGACGAGAAGGGTTACAGCTTCCCGAGGATAACCAGTGTCGTTTCGGCTGAGGCGGCGCGGTTAAATCTCAGGGGCAGGTATCGTCCTGTCACTACGCCGGATCAGCGAGTTGAATCCACATCGTTAATGGTGGCGGGGTAGCGATGTTTCTGGACCGTGTTGATGAAATCATGAAGGCTTCGCTTAGGGACCCGAATGTTGCGGAGGAGCGCGAGTTAGTGTTATGTCATCCGGACAGGTCTCACGGCATATTCCTGCGGGACGGCGGTGCGGTGGACATAAACTCCGGTGTGCAGGTAGTTGGGGTCACTCCGGACGGGTTGGGCATATCCGTGCAGGCGATGGACGTGCAGTCCTCCGTTACGGCCATACAGTGTCGCACGTTGTGGATTAACACCGCGCCGAACGGACTGATTATCGACGGTTACGTGCCGGACTACGGGATACTGCACGGTGATCTGATAGGTCGGTATTTAAGGGACGCACAGGTAGTCATCAAATCCGGCAGTCTCGAGAAGGTACAGGACGGAGGCAGGGAGCCTGCTCAACAGCCCGCTTGTTCTCAGTGTCCGGGCTTGGTAAGCGTGCCTCTTTCAAGTCTTATCCAACCTCATGCATGGAGTCGACCGGTGGATCCAAAGGCTCTTTCGAAGCTGATGGATGTTGTCAATCGGGTCAGGGGTGGTTCCGGTGCGTGATCTGCTGATGCAACAGGTTCGTGCGGACAACTATGTAGACATTCAGTTGGAACCCAACGGTGATTTGAAGTTGTTACCAGGTGGCGATTTATCTTTAGTGGACGACATCGATGCGTTAGAACAGGCGATACGTTGGAGGTTGTTGACGCAGCTTGGCAGCTGGTCTTTGGAGCCGGACTGTGGCAGTCAGCTTCATCTGTTCGCCGGTCGTCCGAACAACGAGATAACTGCGGACGAGTTACAGGCTGAGATCTATCGGGCTTTAGGCTACGATAACTTCCTTCTTGTGGATGAGGTTGACGTGTATGTGGCGCCGCTTGATGCTAATAGAATGACGGTCATCATTATGATCAATCCGGGTTTGGTTGAGGACCGCGCTGCGTTTCAGTTCGAGATAGACCTGATTACCGGGGAGTTAAGCGGATGGCAGAGGATATGAGGATAGTCGGTTTGGCTACCGACAACATGGGTTGCGGCTATTATCGGTTGATAAACCCGATTCGGGCGCTTCGGGATCTCGGTTACGATGCGACCTGTACTACATCTATCGACGAGCTCAGGGATCTGTCCAGATCTGCCGATGTTTTGATCCTTCAGAGGTGTTCTGTACCGCTTCACGATGAGATCAGGCAATGGAGTCGCAGTGGGAAGCTGGTCATTTATGAGTTAGACGACCTGATTCACGATGTTCCGCAGTCCAATCCGGTATTTAATATGTACAAGGAAGGTTCCTCTATACTGAAGAGTTCCACTGCGAATATGGTTGCTTGCGACGGGATGATTGTCTCCTCTTTGGAGTTAGAGCGTTACTACAGGCGCCTGAACAGGAATATCGTGCGGATTCCCAACTTCATCGACTTTCGTTTCAGGGATTGGGAGTCTCCGTATCCTAAGGTTCCCGGAAGAATAGCCGTAGGTTGGACCGGTGGCAGTCAGCATCAGGAGGAGGCGCCTTTGATCTGGTCTTTATTGAACTGGGCGGTTTCTTCCTATCATTTAGATGTGGTGTTATATTGTCATCCCCATTTCGCGCGGTATCTATTGACTCGTGGAGGTCCGCTTCCTCCGGACAGATTGATCTTGCTTCCCGTTCGTCCTTTCGGCGAGTATCCTCGAGCAATAGGGGCTATGGACATCGGTCTTGCGCCTTTAACGAATATCGCATTCAATCGAGCCAGGTGTTTAGATGCCGGTACGGCGGTATGGTCTCCTTCTGGAATCCGTCCGATTTCGTCCCTGAAAGTTGGAGATTGGGTTTGGAATGGGGAGCGGTATGTGCATGTGATCGCCAGATACGACGAAGGCTCCACTTTTGGTTTGAGAGTTCGTCTGGAATGCGGGTTAACTTTAGTAATGACTACGGATCACAGGGTACTGAGTTCTATTGGATGGTTAAATGCCGGAAGGCTTCGTCGTGGTGATTCTCTGCTGATAAGCGTGCCGCATTACGCCGGAGGCGTCGTGAAGCGCGAGCCGGGCCAAGTGGCATCGATATTCGCTCTCCTCTACCTGCGCGGTCTGTCTCTTGATCGTCGCAGGCAGCTGGAGGAGGAACTTGGCATGCGTACCGATCAGGTACGCAAGCTGGTTGATAAGGGGTTGATGAGTCTCTTCGATGGCTGGGGGGATCGGGAGGCGGTCAACTTCTTCCATGACTTCTTCGGGCGATTCGCCACTCGGAACCGCCGTGGGGAATTGGCTGTCGAGGTACACCCAACCGCCGCGCAACGGTTAGCCGAGTGTGCTTTGATCGCCAAGCAGAAGTTAAGTGCCAAGTTCCTCCTCCGGTATGTTCGTTTGACGTTACAGGAGGGTCTGCCTTCCGATTATTCCAGGATAGTCTCCGTGGATACGCATTGGTTAGACGCGGTGGACATCCAGGTAGAGGGTGAGGTCTTCTGCGCTAACGGTGTTGTTTCACACAACTCTGCGTTGAAGCCGTTGGAGTACATGGCGCGTGGGGTGGTTTGTGTCGCATCGGATGTAGCGGAGTACAGGCTACTGCAGAAGGAAGGCGCACCCTTACTTCTTGCCCGTGACGAGCGGGAGTGGAGAGAGCATCTTTCTCGGTTAATCGAGGATGAGGATTACCGTCGTTCGTTCCGTGTCAGAGAGTGGGTTATGAGTCACTACGACCTTCATGCCAACGCCGAGCGTTATATTCAAGCCATCCACCAGATTCGGGAATGGAAGCGTCGTGGTATCGGAGGCAAGGGAGAGTATAGACCTATCAAGCCGCACGACCGTTGTCCGTGCGGTAGCGGGTTGAAGTATTCCCGTTGTTGCTATTCGGCGTTTGGATAGGAGGAGGCGATCCCACTTGGAACACAATGAGTGCCCGACTGTACCGTGTGAAATGGTGAAGAGGCTTCAAGCTGTGTTATACGGCAACGGGTCTGAGGGTGTGATGATGCGTCTGGTGCGTATCGAGGAGCGCCTGGATAGTATAGGCAGGGAGCTTGAGCGTTCCCATGAGGAGACCCTGCGCCGTATGGAGTCCCGTCTACGCTGGGCAATTGCCCTTATCCCGTCTTTGATCTACGTTCTCATGAACATCTTAATGAAGGTCTTCTAGCATCATTAAATGGAGGAATAGCGTGAGCATGAAAGAGACACTGAATCGTCTGGTAGATGCCTTGTTGGAGCCGTGGCGTCGGCTTTTGGCATTGCGTCGGTTCCGCGGTGCGTTGCGGGAGGCGTTCATCCGCGCCGTGTTGACTACGGTGGGTGAGGTATTGGAGAAGGACCTGCCTCCCGCTAAAGTCAAGAGCACGGTTCGTTCGTCACTGGGCAAGCTACTCAAGACCTTACGGTTTAACGGCTATGCGGAGTATCTGGACGACATGTTGTTCCCTGTCATCGACCGGTTAGTGGACCGTTACTATCCGGACAAGCTCTTTATTTTGAGAGAGCTGGAGTTGCACCTGCGCAAGTTGGTTTAGGAGGTCGTCATGATCGTACGTCCAACGTATGAGGAGTTGGTGGAGCGTGCTAAGGCGCTGATACAGGCGCTGACCCCCATCAACCAGTTCCACGATTCCTCCGTTGCCGGTGCGTTGGTGCGGGTTGTAGCGACTCTGACTTCCCAGCTCTACGACACGCTCGAGCAACTGGAGCGCGATTCCAATCTCAGCACTGCAACCGGTGTGGCTTTAGACAGGATAGGTCACACGTTCGGGGTGATCAGGCAACCGGCGCGTCGTGCTACAACTTTTGGGGCAGCTGAGCCTGTCAAGTTCACCAATAACGGGTCATCTTTGGTGAATGTACCGGCCGGCACGAGGGTCTGGAGCTCTCGTCTTCCCTATAAGGCTTACAGAACCGTACAGGATATCTCTGTGTTTCCCGGTGGGGAGGCTTACGTGCATGTTGTTGCAGAAGGCGACGGTTCGGACTACAATGCCGGAGTTGGTGAGATTGACAAACACGGTCTCAGCATAGCTACTCTTAGCGTCACCAACGTGGCGCCTTTGGTGGATGCTTCTGACGAGGAGAGCGACGAGAGCTATCGGGCTCGTATCGCGCAGGCGTTATTACGGCGCTATTACGGTTCCGCAGTAGCCATTACGGCCGCCATTCAGGAACAGCCCGGCGTGGTGGACGTCAGGTTACTTCCAAAGAGGAGAGGACCAGGCACGCTCGACGTGTTTGTGGTGCCTTCCGTGCTTCCTGCCGATCCTGAGTTCGTCCGGTCTCTGGAGAATATACTCGATCAGGAGGTCGTACCGGGTATAGACTGGAGGCTTATCATTCCGGATCCGGTTCCTGTAGACGTCAGGGTACGTGTTCGACTCAAACGTTCTTGGGACACCGCGTTCGCCGATACGGTAAGGCTCACCGTACGCGGGTATATCGATAATCTCCAGTTACAGGAGACACTGTTCAAGAGCGAGTTGCTCTCCAGGGTTATGGACATCTCCTCTGATGTAGAGGACGCGGAAGTGGATGTATATGTGCGGGGCTTACCCATAGAGCGCAGTTACGAACCTGAGTTCATGGAGGTACTTCGCTCTCGTACTGTGGACGTATTGCCCTTCTGATCTCCCCTTAAGATAAGGATGAAATGAGTGCGATTCGTACGGACTACTTCACCGGTAACCGAGATCTGTTACCGGACTGGTTACCGGAGTCTTCCCTGCTGGTTAAGTTACTGCGTTGTTTGATGGACAATCATATTCAGGACGCAGTATACACATTTCATCATCCTTATCTGTTGCCGTACTACGCCTACGTGTTACGTAAGCCCGGTCTCTCGGGCAACCTTAACCTTACCTTGATTGAAGGTGTGACGCAGACGAACGTCGTTGCTCCCATTACTAATAGATCGACCGATGTATTTGACAACCCCCTTCCTTTCGCCTGGTATGACGGCGAGTTACTCATGGTCTTTAACCTCCACATGGGAATCGCTACCGGCGGAACGCCTTACAGTTACTTGATGGACAACATACTGCGTATCACCGTAGACGGCACCCTTGTTCCCCTGACAGGTCATCGTGTCGGCGGTCGCGCCTATTGGTACGCCGGTAAGGGTTGGAAGTTAGAGAGGATTGAACCGCCCGGTCTGTTCGTGCCCGGTCAACATAGTTACATCACTTGTTACTATGAGAGGCGTCCTCCGTTCCCTACGGTGAAATTGGGCTCGGATGTATTGGAATACCGCACGATTTGGAACAGGGCGGACGAGATGCTGCGTTTATGCGGTTCCCATCGCGGTAGTTTCTCCGCCGCCGGTGCTTACTTTCATAAGATCAGGGGCAAGTTACCCGGATACCACCTGTTCGGTTTAGGGTGTGAGTTAGGTTTAACTCGAATCCGTACTTACATCCCCGTCTTCCGGCGATACGACGTTTCTTCGTTCCCCACGTCTGTTGTGTTTAGCGAATACGGTTCACGCCTGAAGCGAGTAAGGTATCCTCAGACTCTGCAGTTCTTCGAGCCTGTGGAAGAGTATGCGTATACTTCCATCTACGGTCTTGCCAAAGCATGGTGGGATCCGGCTCCGAGTCTACTGGTTGGCGCTTTAAGTGACGAGGTGACGTAGGTTGAACACCGCCTTCTGGATCATAGCGTGGTTCTCGTTCTCGGGCGCTCTGTTCTCCGATATACAGGGTCAGAGCTCTGTATCTGGAGAGCTCAGCGTGCGCCGTTCCGTGAAGGCGGAAGTGAGTTCGTCTACCAGTGTCACCTCCGACCCGAACAGGTGGGCAGCGGCGTTCTCTGTTATCCAGGCATCCAGTAATGCGGACGGCACTTACCTCTCCGCAAGACGTCCTATCTCCGGTGATACGGTTACCTGTAGCAGCGATGCCGATAACACGATACTATCCAAGCGGTTACCTATAGATGGTGATTCTTTAGGCTCAAGCAGTGTATCCGGCCGGATAGTCATTAACCAGGTAGAGATCTACGACCTGCTTGTCTCGGGTAGCAGCGATTTATACGGCTTCCTCGATCGTATCAGAGGGCTACTGACCGACAACATATTGGGCTCCGCCTCGGTCTACGGTTCCGTTCTACCGGACATCGGGCTTACCGACGGCTCATCTTTCGGCATCACAGAGATCGAATCCTCGCTCTCGCCATACTATGCATTTTGGTCTGAATCGTCAGGCGAATCCAGAGTTGAAGGGAGCATTACCGTTAACTCCGTTAATATAGAAGACGGTATAGCTCAATCCTCATCCGATGTTTCTGCAGACCTGTCCGTTCGAGTACTCATCGACGGGTTAGTTAGCGGAAGTACTTTCTTAGACATCAATGCTCCGGTCGTTGTGCGTACCATCCGGTTCTCCTCAGATCCCGTAATCTGTCTTAGCTCTGTTTCAGGTTACCTGAACAAAGAGGGAGCCGGGTGGTCCAATCCCAACCCCAAGTCTATCGTTTCTGCTTATCCTAATGTACAGTGGGCGCTATGGGCTACCTTAACAACCGCTCCGCTCAGTAGTTCACGGCTGGACAATATACGTTTGTCAGTTCGGTGGGAGACTTCGGTTAGCATTACGGACCCGAAGACTAATGTCGTTGTCTGGGCGGCGACCAAGTTCAAGGTAGACACAGAGATTCTTGGGATTACGGTCTGTTTTGCCGAGAAGATGACCTTGAACCCGGTGTGGTTCACCGGATTGCAGGTCTACGGCGCTACCTCTGTCGATGTGGACATGAGGGCGAAGCGAAGAGCCGTTGTGGATGTAAGCGGCTCCACTTCGCTCGATAACTACATGAACAAAGAGGGCGCCTGCTGGTCTGACCCGAATCCGAAATCCGACCTTTCGGTAGACCTGAACAAGTACGGCGCCTGTTGGTCCTCTGTACAGCCGAATAGCATTGTTTCGGCGACATTAAGCGTCAAACGCTCTATTGAGTCCTTCATTGAAGGCTCGTCTTCGCTGGACATCACCGTCATTCGTAAGCGTGACGTAGGAGCCCTGTCTCAAGGCAACAGCGACCTCACGGGTCATATAACAGTCAACCCGAAAGTGATTGCTGGTACGGATGGCATTTCACAGGGACAATCCTCCGTTACGGGCGACTTGAGATCCTTTATCGCCCTTGGCGGTGAATCCTCCGGTAGCACAGACGTTACAGCCGAAGCTTATCTTAAGCGCAATCTGTATTCCACATCAAAAGGGGCTTCTTTGGTCTCGGCGAGACTCAATGCCCATTTCGCCCGGAGCGCCTTTATAAAGTCCGATCCCGGCGGGTTCTTCCATCTATCAAGAAGGTTCTATCTGCCCGATATAGCCATCGTCGGTAAGAGTAACCTCATTGTCCATCTATCGGCGATAGGTTTCCGTAAGGCATCCTCTAAAGGCAGTACATCGATCGATGCGGTTGCTTATCGGAAGCGAAATGCCGTTCCAGATCTAATCTACGGCTATTCACTGGTCGAAGGTAGACTTAGTGTCAACCTGAAGAACGTATCAGGCGAGAGTACCGGCCTGTGCTCGGTCTACGGCGAGATTCTCAGATACAGATCCGTAGAAGGTTCCGCGCGAGGCACAAGCACATCATACGGCGAACTGGGCATTAATCGCGTCTTGCGCTCCCATCTGAAGTCGTCTACACGTTGTACGGGCTCTCTTAACGCCTACTACGCTTGTCAGACCAGTATAAGAGGCGTCACTTATCTATCCTCCCGTCTTTCCAGAAGGTTCATGCTGCCGGATGTTACCCTGTCTACTACTACACGGATCTATGCACAGCTTAACAAGAGGGTAACCATCGGCGGCGATATCATTCTCGGCGAGTCGCTGATCTGGGCTGACTTAGGTTTCGAGCGCGAAGTCTATTCAAGCATCGAGGATTCGTTCAGTCTGGTCTTCGGGCAGATTACTCTCAATCTGGTAAGGATTGACGAGGTATCGGAGCATCTCCTCAGTATAGTTAGCGGTAATCTCAATAGCAAGATGCGCATCGATTCGGGTGTTTCTGGATCCACCACAGTAGATGCCGATGCCGTGGCGGAGCGCGGACTGCTCCCTAATCCGATGAGATGCGCGACGAATGTGACATCGCACCTGAATGCCGAGTTCAGCTGTTCTGGTGGACATTGGGGAAACAGCAGAGTATCGGTGTTCCTCAGCGCTCTGTTCGGGCTTCCATCAGTGGACATCTCCGGCGGTACCGAGGTCACCGCCGTCTTGACACGCATACGCTATCTATTCGGAGAAACCTCCGGTTCGTCGACCCTCTCCGGCAGGGTCGTGCTGAACCCCGTGGTTATCGACGGCGATTCGTTCGGCTCGAGTAACGTCATCGCTTATCTTGGTGCTAATCGTCCGCTGTCCGACTCTGTTATAGACGGATCGAGCGATCTTACGGTCACTCTCCATAGAATCGGTGAATTCAGACCGACGGTTATTAGTGGAACTCTGTTTGCCTCTGCCGTTCTGAACGTCTACCGCAGTAGGGTCAGTAGTATCCTCACCTTTAGTCTGGTCTCCGGGCATCTCACACTGAATCCGAAGGAGATATCTTCCCTTATCTTTGGATCGACCAGTGTGGATGCGCAGTTGTATTACAAAGTTCCTATGGAGGCGGAGATCACCGGTAGATCTTACCTCGACGTAGACCTGATCTACCTGAGAATCCTGCACGTCGGCTATATTCGAGGTAGTACATTCGTCGATGTCAGGTTGAACCGCTATGCTATTTGCTATGCCCTGACATCCGGATCCACCCAAGTTAGTGCGAATCTCACCAATGGCGTTTCTCTCGGCGGATCCTGGCCTTACGGCAAGTCCTCTGTGAGCGGCTACCTGTACGCTCGCCGTAGTATTTCTGGTTTCATCAATTGTGAGAGTGCGGTCCGTGGTATTATTCAGCCCAAAGTTCGAAGCGTCGGCGTCGTCGTTAAAGGTCTCAGCGCTGTTTCTGGAAGACTATCCATCAGAGCCGTTATCTACGACGGGGACGAGGGCGGTATATTCTCGCAAGTCGGAGGCACCCCGCTTCTTGCTCTCACTTCGGAGGACTTCCAGGAGACGCTTCCGGACTGGTTGAGTGTATATCGTGGTCGGCACAGTCTGCTTTCTGCCTTGATAGAGAGTATTAACCTGTCCTTGCCGGACCGCGCGACCTTTGAATTGACCCCGTTGTCTATGGATCCAAAGCACTACTTATCCGTTTGGTCGTGCAGTCTGGACAGGAAGCCTGTGTCTGTTGCTCATCCGACGTATGGGTTCTCCATTCTTGAGGCGGGTTCATGGTATGAACTCATGCACTCCCCGCTACCCAAATGGTTCTGGTCGAACGGTAGATTGTATGTCAGCCGATTGGCCATGAGCATGGAGGAGGTAAGAGTACGCGCTAACGACTTCCAGCTAGCAAGACCGGTGAGGACCAACTCCCGTTATCCGGTATATCTGCTATGGACTTTAGCAAGAGGAGATATCGCCTATCTGGTTCCTACCGGCCGCATGAGATGGTCTCAAGGCAGGCTATCCGAGATCGCTCCGAAGTTCGGTTATCTACTGAATGCGAGGGACGATCTTCAGCTTGGTGTATCCTACAGGCTCTTTAGTGTCGGCGCCAAAGCGAACGTTTGGCTTACCTTCCAGTCCTCATCCGGTGGGGACTCCGTGCCGGAGTGTGCGCCGGTTCAGGTGAACCTCACAAGGCGCGGGTTCGTGTCGGTTATCGTTCATTCCGATACGGTCAAGTTAACTTCGGTGAGGGACGAACAGATAGTTCACCGGTCAGAGGGGGGTCTGTCCTCCTGCTCAGGGCGCAGAGGCGAACTGGTCGGTGTGTTTGTCGGTCCAGTATCACCTTCTTCGGTAACTCCTTCCGATATCCCTTATGCTCCCGCTATAGGGCAGGTATTCGTTATCCGGTCCGGTGACAGGTATGTCGCTCCACAAGGCGCTACCAGACTCATGTTGGGAATACTGCATGACGGAGCCTATCGGTTCGGGTTTGGATCAAAGACGGTCACCGTTCATCAGTATGAGCCTGATGGAGCTCTAAGTCTCGTTTATACCGATCCCAACAATCTGGTGCCTCAACAGTCCGTTCTTGTAGACGGGCGTACTGTATCTCTTCAGGCTCAGAGCGTAGACAGCAGATTCACGCTCTGGATGCGTTTGTTAGGGCACCCGCTGTCCTTTAGAGGTTGGAACGGATACGACTATTTGAATTACTTGCGTTGCGTCGGATGTCGCGTTCCCGTTATACCCGGCATTCCGGTCCGCTGGTACACATGGGACGGTCGGAGCGTTCTGAACATCGTAGATGTACCTTCTACAAGTACGGTAGAAGTCGTAGGGGTTCCGTCTTCTGTCTTGTGGTCCGGTGATTTAGCCGGTTCCAGACTGCCGTACTATCCGGAAGGCAGGTTATTTGTGGACGGCAGATGGGGCATCTCACCAAAGGCAGGGTCTCACGTTCAAATGAGACTGCGTTTCTGGAGTTACAGTCAATCCGGTCGAAACATCACCGTTACTCCAGGCCCCAACATGTCGATGCTGTCCGGTAACTATCCGGTAGCGGTGGTTCCTTACCGGATAGTATCGCTTCCCTTGCGTGTCACAGTAGGAGGTGAGCCCAATGTCTTCATGTTCAGCGACGAGGTTTCATAACATGTGTACTGTATAGGCATGGAAACTCCGTTCCCTCGAACGTGCCAATAGTATTATTGGAATCATCCACACTAACGTCATCTCAAATTCTGGAGGTTAGAGTCTATGCCAGGTAGCAAGTCCAACTTCTTTGAACGCGCCGTTCTGGACTGGGCGTTCCCGCCAACCGGTGGCGCGACGGCGTTCACCCCGCCGGCAACGTTGTACGTCGCCCTGTGTACTGGTAATGCGCCAACCACCGATCCCGCTTCGTTGGCGGAGCCGAGCGGCAACGGTTACGCTCGTGTTCCCATTAACAACACACTCGGTACTACGTCCGCGTGGGGACCGGCAACCACCGATCAAAGTGGTGCGACCACTAAGAAGAACCTTGTGGAGATCGAGTTCCCTCAAGCAACCGCCAGCTGGGGCAGCATCACATGGTTCGCCATTGTGGACGGAACCGGTTCCGGCGCCAACATCATCCTGTGGGGAACGCTTAATACTCCGGTAAGCATCAACACCGGAGACACTGCAGTGTTCCGTGTAAACGGTATCACCATTCAGGAAGACTGACTTACTTAATGGAGGGTTCAGAAGTTGCCTGTCGCGCGTGGGGTCGGTGACAGCGGTGACCTCCAAACCCATCTTCGCATCCTCCCGGAGGTTCCGGGTGCGTTGCTGGTGGCTAATCCGGGCGTCTACTATTCGAACGATGTCCGGCGTTACCTACACGCATTCGGATATTACGAGATTCTCGGTGGTAACACAGCATGGCTGAAGCACTACCGTCTCACCTACAGCGCCTCCTCGCCTGTACGTGCTGTAGTGAGGATCCGCACCGGTTCCGGTTGGAAGGAGCTGACGCCGCTCTACAACATGGTGGTGATGCAGTATTGCGGGTATTGGCAGCGTCGTACGGATGGGTTGTGGGAGACGCCGATAGACCTGGTGTATCCGCTACACATCTACGACCTGGACGGTAACGGATACTATCCGGTGGAGGAGCTGTCTGAGGTCCGCGGTCACGCCTATTACGTCGACATGGTGAACCGTCGTGTAGTCGCTTCCGTTCCCGGCCTCATGATGGACGGTCTTCGTACGGCGCCCACCGTACAGGTCTATGAGCGTGTCTATCCGGAAGGCAACAAGATACGTACCAAATGGAAGGCGCATACCAACTGGGCGTTCGGGCTGCTGCCGGACAACACTCCTGTCTTACCGACCTCCATAAACGGCAATATCTGGACCTTCCCTCAGTCTCTGGGTAGCTCCGTTGTGGTCTCCTACTACGTCTTAAACACCTTCTGTCTGTTCGACAATGTGTTGGAGATCATGACGGAGCCTTGTGATGAGGTTCGCGTTGAGTACGACATCGCCGAGCGCGGCAGCACCTATCAAGTGTATTCGTTTGAGCGCACCTATCACGACCTGCGTGGGATGCAGTTGGCTTGTGTGACGCCGGGGAACTTCAACAGGTTTAGCCCGGCACGGACTATAGGTCGTACTCCCGCGAAACTGGAGGTCTACAAGATGACGGAGCTGGCGGTCGGTTTCGTTGGCGGAGTGACCGTGCTGGGTGTTCGCGCCGTCGACGAGAGCGGTCAGCCCATCCCAGGTGTAAGGGTCACTTTCTCCTCATCGTTCGGCAGCTTCACTTACTACGAAACTCCTGCAGTTACCGACCAGTTCGGTGACGTGTCGGCGATGTTCTCGCGTACCGGAAGTCTCGCTGGTATACCTATCACCGTCACTGCAAACGACTTCGAGGGCGTTTCAGCGGACGTTGTGGTTGGCGGAGTAGGCGCCGTATCCGGGCAAGGTTATCAATGGATATCGGAGCGGCACAGTGGCGATTCGGACGATTTGTTAGTAGTTCTTGTAGTGGACCAACACGGTGCGCCTGTGGCAGGTCTCAGTGCGGAGGTGGAGTGTCTGTCGGGTCACCTATTCAAGGTGCCGGGCAAGGACCAGGCTACGGACCGTGCGAGTATCTCCTCTAATGACGCTCCGCTGGATTCAGGGTTCGTTTTGTTGGTTCCTAAGGAGCCTATAACTTTGAAGTGGACCTTCCGGTCCGGTAGTCGCAGCGGCTTCTGCCTACTGGAGGATGTCTGATGCCTTCGTTAGGTCGATCGGGTTTAGATGTGTTCTATGCAGTGCCTCCGAGCGGTGTCGCGCTCGCCCTGGTGCAATCACCAGAACCGGACATATCCATTGTGGCGGCGATGGACACCCACACGGTAGGCAACGAGCTTCCGCTCAATCCCACCCTGACCCAAGAGCGGCGGTTCCGAATCGATGTTCCATACAAGCCTCCCAGAGTGGTCGGTGTAGAGCAGATCAACCGTTATCATTGGGGTGTTCGCATCCGTCCCGGATTAGTCTATCAGCGGTATGTTATTCCGAGCTATGAGGCGGGTCATAGTTGGTTACTGCGTGCCGGATTCAATCGCGGTGACGATTTAGTGCTGGTTTATACTCTACCGGAGTATACCGCCACTTCCGTGGGCGGCGTGCCCGTCTCCCGTCGCATGGAGCGGGTGATGGTTCAATCCGGTGTGTTCCATGTGGAGCGTCCTATTCATAACGGCATGGAACATATGCTGGTCACCGATGGTGTTTCGCTCACGGGCCCTGCGAACGGAACCGTGTTCCATGCATCCATGTTCGGACGTGAGGTCACCATCAAGAGCGGATCTTTGGCCTCATATACCGGTCCGGCGGAGTTTACCTACTGGTACTACTCACCGGATTATGTGTATACCGGCTGCTGGTGGGAGAGCGCTTCCGGTCCGGTTCCGGCAGCCTTCAACCTGAGCGCCCATTCCAAGAGCGGGTTGATGGTTGGTCCTTTCCCCTTGCAATTTGTGACCCAGCAGTATCCCAGGCTGTCTTATGGAATGGCTTACTCTCAACCTCAACACACCGGTGTGTCCATCTTTCTGCTACCGAGCATGGCAATCCCTTATAGTCGGTTTGTGCAGGGCGATCGTGTTGGAACCAGACTGCCTGCTCATTCCGGTGCTGTTCGTAGCTACGTCAGACACATACTCGGCGCCTTGGGGTTCTCACACCGGGAGAACATCTACTACGGCTGGGAGGAACCTCGAAATGTGTGGCACCACTACGGTATCGCTGCCTTGCGTATCGCTTATATCACCCAGGTACCCACATTGGGTTGGACTTGTGTGGACCTAACTGATATTCGGACACGTGGTGGAGGTCTACCCTCCGGTACGAAGGTGGATGTGCCGGGCGCTTACTGGGACATGTCTGAGTGGGACGGTGGATACAGTGCAGGTGCGGGTCGGGCTATCGTGCGGCTGCCGAGGTCTCTTCTTCTTCCCGATCCAAACAGGGAAGCTTTCACCCACGAACACATTGTGAATCTGGTGAACCAGTACCTGCCTGCAGGTATTGATTACGAGGTGGAGTATGTCGATTGATTGGCAGTACATTTATAATCATTGGGACAGGGTACGCGAAGCCGATGACCGCAACGGCGTAGAGCTTTTGAGGATCGGTATAGATCGTCTCATCGAGGCGATGACGGAGCTGTATCGACGCTACGATGAATCGGTGCGTCAGATGCAGGGCTCTGTGACCACGATGTCGAGGGAGTGCGCGAACCTCAGTACCATCTTACAGTCTCTACAGAAGCAGTTCAGCGCGATGCTTCGCTCCGCCACTTTGCCGGGTGGGCGAGGGTTATATGTGTTTCAGGAGATCTCTTCCACCAGGAATGTGGTCTACGACCCGCTCAGAGACGGTTACATCATAGCACCGGCTCACGAAACGTATCCGTTGCGCAAGGACCCGCGTTCCAGGCCGGATTTGGTAGTAGGTTACAGCACCGGACGTGCATCCATTGAGGGCGACGTCCGCTCCCTTTTTGAGGCTTCAGACCGCGCCGTGAGGGTTTCGGTTGTCTCGCCAGGCCCTGTTTCTGCGCAGCCCTACGATTTGAATATCCCGTCTAACTACCGCTCCGGCGCGGTCGTTCGACTGGATATGCATCTTCAGCATCCGATTCCATACAATGAGCTTCTGGTTGAAACGGACCATCCGGTGACGGTGCTGGATTACGCTACTTGTAGCCACAACTACATAGGCCGTAGGAATAACTTTCCGGACCCAAACGCTTTAGGTTCGTGGAGGAACTCATCCGGCGGATCCGCGCTGTTTGAGTATGATGACTTACGCGAAGGTAACGCCCTGACGCTGGTTCCGGACACGGTGAACGCCTTTGCACGTTACGAACCGGCCGATCGCGTGTATCCCGAGGGATACATCTCCCCAGGCGGAGTTTCTCGTATTACCTACATGGTGTATGTGTTGTATCGTGTCGTTGATGCACCGGTAGAGGCGACGTTCAACATTATCGATGATACCGGTCGGCGGTATTTGACACATACCCAGGTTCTCTATCCTCGTCGCGACCTCGATTTGATCACGTTCCATGGCGCGATGCCTACTAGCGGTAGGGTGGGATGTGCCATCTCCGTGAAGCGCGTTGGCGCCCGTGCCGGCAGACTGCGGGTTGTCAGCCTGAATCTGTTTGAATGGCTTTGGCACTATTCAGTGAACATGCCGACCGGCACGAAGTTTGTGATACCTATGATTTATGTGCGTAATAGTTACACTCTATCCGTCACCATGGCGCTTCATGCTTCCGAGCCGTCAGAGGAAGGTCAGCGTTACTACTGCACCTTACGACGTTTGGAGCCACGTGTGTGTATATACGGCGCCTTTGCGGAGTTTATCACACCTGCCGTTATCCAGAAGACCCATCCCATCACCGAGGCGGTCGTATTCGTGGAAGGTGAGAACCTGGAGAACAGTGAAGTAGTCGTCTCTGCGGACCCGTCATTCACTCGGACGGTAACCATCCCTGCCACTCGGGCGATTAACGGCGCCCGTGTAGAGTTCGTCCCCGTGTTTGGAAAGTATCGGCCTTCCTCATCAGGCTATAGAATACCGGTGCCCTTGCAGTTGGCTTCGGAGATGTTCGCTCACGGCAAGGAGTTCGAGCTCAGCCGCGTGCCTTACTGCAGTGCGCTCATGGTTCGGCAGATGATGAACAAGTTCGGTAGATACGATCCTAACCTGGACCTCACGGAAGTGGATTTTGAAACGTTGATCGAATCGGGTACATCCGTTTCGGGGCTGGTGGAGTTAGTGCAGACGAACGCTAATGAGTGGTTTGGTTCTGTATTAGGTAACTCTGTGGCTCCACAAGAAGCGGATGGTTACATGGTGCTGGAGGGAAACCTTCCGGCTTACGCCAGTGCCCCTATAGAAAGGGTGGACAGAGTCAACATCCGGATGACCGACGTGCGCGGACTTCCTACTATCATTAAGCACCCCGTCGGTTATGCCTACGCAACCAGCTGGACAAATCACGAACGGGATTGGACGAACTATGCCCTTAGGTATACGCCAGTGGAACCTCTCTCTTCCTTGAATATGCCAGGTGGCACGATAACCAACCCATACAATGAGGTGGCTCTTATCGTCCACACAGTCAGAACTGACCTGGCATCAGGAGGAAGAGGTTGGCTCCGTACCGAATTTATATTCAAATTGCGCAAGGGCAGGTATCGGGCTAGATGCAACTACCGGTTTATCGGTACTGGACGTATCAAATTTGATCTCTCGTTCCGCGATAACGGAAACAGAAGTTTATATACTATTACTTTACACGAAAGTCAAGACGGAACCGCCGATAGCTTCGACGTCCATTTTGAGGTAACTCGCGACGACGTCGCTGGTGCGTTTTTGTTTATTTTTATAACTCCCGGTCCTACATTCCGTTACGTCGCCCTTCTTATGCCGACCATCATCCCTGAGTATCCGCCGGTGTCGGAGATTAGGAACCCAAGTACAGGTACAGTGACAAGGACGTGGAATCTACCGATGCACCACTGCTCCACAGATATAGCGGAGCTCCCGTTCTCTGTAGATCGCTGTTTGTTGAGTAGTGGCCATCGCATCCGGCTAAAGGGGATATCCATGCAAAATGCCGTTGCCTCCGGCTCCCATCCACACATGGAGCTATTCCTGTTTAAGCCTGATGGTACCTGGGTCAGTTGCGGTCAGCCGCTACCCGGCGGATATTCCGGAAGCGACCAAACCGGTACCTGGACGGATATCACCTGGCAGGTCCCTTCCGACTTTGGTAACGATGTGCCTGTAGAGCGGATGTTCATCCGAACGAGAAGGTTCCTCCCTGAAGTCAGACAGTGTGAGTTCTCCGTGACGACGAAATTCGCTACCGACAACAACGGCACTCGTGATTTCATAGAAGTTGTCCATTCTAGGAGGACAATCGATAACCCAGATGATGTTCGGGTTGCGTTGAGCTGGAGTGGTGCTCCGATAACCGTTCCAGAGGAGGAGGCGTTGGTGCTTTCGTTGAAGTTGCGGGGGTTCGGTCAGCGTCTCACGTTCCAGCTGAACGACAGGATATGGCCGGAGGATAAGGTCAGATTACGTGATCTGGAGTATACCGGACCGAACTCCGAGAGCGTGGTACGCCGCGCGACCGTTATCATTATCGGCGACGGCACGCCGGTCTCCAACTTGAGGGTTACCGCGCACGGCGCTTTGGGCGAGTCCGAGAAACATTTCTTGCTTGGTGTGAAGAGGGAGTTCCGTAAGCTCTCCGTGTTCAATACTCTCGTGCCCATCAAGCTGACTGTAGAGACTCCGTTCGGTCTGTTCGTTCCGGATGTTTCGGGACCGTTACCTGCCGTGGGCACAAGAGAGGTAGGGAACGAGCGTCTGGCGCAGGCTACGGATCAGCAGCTGGAGATGTATGAGCAGGCGGTGATGGAGGGACAGGTTGCACGAGAAATCCGGTATGACACACCCGTTTATGCGACGCGCTTCGCTCCTATAGCCATTGCCCCCAACGGTTATGCGATACTGAGTTTAGCTCTACACAGGCGTTCGGATGGAAGTCGTGTGCGTGACATTGAGAGATCGGAGTACTTCCTCGATGCGGAACGCGGACTGATTCAGCTCAAGGACGACCCCGGCGCCGACTACTACCTCGTAGCCAAATACAGGTTCAAGGTCGTCAGTGAGACTCAGATCAGGATGTATGAGTCTTTGGTACGCGGTGTGCGGCTGACCCGCAACAGGACGGACTACATCTCAGGACTTGTACCGCAGCTGCGGCCCCTGCAGTTCCGTGCGGACGAAGTTTCTGGGTACCCGATTATCGAGTATTACCATCAAGGCAACAAGCTGATATTGTCCCAGGAGATTCCTCCTTCGGCGGACGGTCATTATACCATCCGTGCCTATTACTGGTATCTACCTGTCAATCCGGCGGTGAAGCTGGTGTTACGTCGCCCTGAGGAGATTCGGACTCCCGTCGTTCGGAGACTGGTGTTGATGGTTTGAGGTGTCGGAATGAAGCAGACCTATGTGCCTGCAGGAAGATGGAACGGCGAAGTGGCTGCTGCCCTGCCATTGGAGGTTACCGGTCGGCTGGAGCAGACGGAGATGGACATCGAGGCGCTGTCATCACGGATGCAATCGGTGCTGGAGGAATCACGCGCCCATACCGACGCCATGCATCAGCGGCTGTTGGAGCTCCAGGCGAAGCTGGACACCATGATGGCGAGTCACCAGCCGTTGGACCGCGTCTTTATAGCCGTGCGGTTCAACCACGAAGAGGGCAGCGGTACTCTGTATCGCGATCCGTACATCGGCGCGCTTTCACTGAACCCGACCGGATTCCAGCCGATGAATCAGATGATTGATGGTGTGTGGATAGACCGTCAAAACTCGGTGGGTATCCCCGGCAACAACATGGTCATCGCTTCCGTCCAGTCCCAGGACAAGGGCCTGCCGGAGGTCAAGCTGGTTAGCGAAACGGACGCGCACGCCAACATCCTGCTGGCGTTCGATTCCTCTCTGGACACATGGTTTGAATGGGAACGCAACATGATCATCCCCACCCAGAAGCTGTCTGAGATTGATGGGTGCATGTACATGGCGGACTCTTCCGGTGTAGAGCGTAACGTCCAGCAGGTCACCGGACTTCATGGGTGGACGGTCAGCGTGTTCTACCCGGGCTTTGATCAGCCGGTGAAGAACGTGCCTTTGGCGGAGTTCAAGAAAGAGCCCGGTCCGAACGATCTTCCCGCAAGACTGGCGATGGAGATATCCTTTAGCGAGGTCATCGAAGGAGCCTGGTTTGAGTGTGTTCCTTACCATATCGGCGGTCGCAGCACTCTCGTAGAGAAGCTGTGGTTGAGTGAAGACGGTGTAAACTGGAAGGAAGTCGCTACTCCGGTACGCCTACCTGTGGATCGCGGTGACGAGAAGCCGTTCCGCATCTATCTGAACCGTGTGAAGTACATGAGGATATGGTTCCGTTCCGGCGGCTGGTATATGCCCCGTCAGGGTTTCGGTCATGTGTTCGCGGCCGCTTTCATGAAGGAGACGCGGAAGTCGAGTCTCTTCGGTTTCATTCCACTGCCCAGTTCCACTTCACGGTGGGTGGAGCGTCTGCCTACGGAGGAAGCCCAGGTAGGAACTATTGCTGTGTATGAGGACGGGAATGTCAAGTTGGCATCTAGGGTACTGGGTGGTGCTATAGGTCTTGCGACCGGCGTCACCATGAAGGTAATGACGCAGATTATAGGTAACGCAGCCGTGGCTGCTTTGGGTGCATGGGCGGCTCCTGTAGCGTTTGTGCTGGGGGCGATTATCTTTGGCGGTCTGATTAGCACGAAGGTCACCCGTGAGGTCGAGCGCACCGTGCAGGGCATCGATGTGTTCAAGGGCTGGCGTTCCGCTTTAGGTATCCGCGAGTTGCGCGTGGTTCAGCGGACATACTCTTCCAGTGGGGAGTGGGTATCACCGGTATATACGCTTCGTCGTGCGGTTCAGCAGCTGCAGGTATGGGCGCAGGACGAGGTTCCAGAAGGCACGGAGTTGAGGTATCAGATACTGGCCGGTGGGGGTGATTGGATAGATGTGGACGTTCACGGCAACAACACCATCACGCTTGCGGACCAAACGGAAAGCGTTCAGCTTCGTGTGCAGATGAGCAGTAATTCTGCTACCAACACACCGGTTGTGTATGCCATCATGGTGGAGGGTTACTAATGGACCCCATCGCGCTGGTTCAGTACAGGATGATATACGAACGAGTCATCACGGATTGGGTTCAGTACCATGAGACTCTACCGACCGTCGATGAGGCGGCGCTTGCCATGTCAAGTATAGCTCCATCCGGTCTCGGTAAGCCGCTCCATGTGGAAGTGCCTTTGGACCTGGATGCTGAGGGCTGCTACACCGCCTACTCCAGACTGTACTGGAACCTGCTCTTCCTGGAGGAAGCCGTCCGGTCTGCACTTCGGAGTTGGGACAACAGCATCATCGGACTCGTTTCGCAACGCAATCGTGTGCAGACACAGATTGATTCTTTGGCCCGTCGCATCGATGCGCTATTACGTAGAGGTAACGATGTTGTTTTTAGCCGCTACGACACCTTTGATAACGTCACTTATACGGATCCTTCCAGCAGCGTTCTGGTAGACGTCGGTCGCGGTGTAGTGACTCTTCTGACGGACAGGCAGGTACGTGTGGATGGGTTTGAGAGCGTGCGTGTGGGCAGCGGCATCACGTTGCGCAGAAGCGAACCGGCTCAGGTGGGCGGAGTACGTCTGGAAGTTGCCGGTAACGGTGTTGTCTCCATTCGAGTGAAGACACCGGACGGATGGGTGGACGTCTATCGATCGGCTTTCGCGGGTACGGACGACGTGGAGTTCGGATTGTATACGGTCACCGAGATCGAAGTGCAATTTGAGGGGATGGGTCGTGTGGCTTCCGCGTTACCGTATGTGCGACAGTACCGATCAGAGGGCGAGTTCATCAGTACCGTTTGGAGCGTTCCATCCGGTATGCGTGACAAACTGAGTCGGTACATTCGAGTTGAGATAGAAGGAGAGCTCCCGCCCGGCACGTCGGTGGTGCCTTACGTTCGAACTGTACGTGGTACATCCTACGGTGATTGGCAGCTTGCATCCAAGCCGGTACCAATACCCAGGGTTCGCACGGAGTATGAACTGCGACAATGGGCGTTAATCGAAGAAGAGCGTATCTATCGCAGTGTGGACTCTGTTCCGTTAACATCCATGCAGGTGTTTGTGGGTGAGGATCAGTGGCGGCTCGAGGGTGTTCCGCTGGAGTCAGATCAGCTGGACCGACTGAACGCCGGTAAGTCTCTCATGGTGGATGAATCTTACCTGTCCAGTCGTGTGGTATCCGGTTACTTAAGAGCTGTTCCCGCATCGGTTCAGTATCACTCGGATGGCAGCATTGCCTCCGTCAGAGTGCTGTCCGGCACGGACGCCGGTGTCTGTCTCTATTTGGTGAGCGGAGAGAGTCCTACATACCTGTTGCGTGCGAATCGCTTATATCCCGGCATGCTGTATGGTTTGGAGGGATATCTGTATTCTGCGGAGTCGGTTTCTCGCGTCGTGCAGATGGAGCTACAGGGCAATTTCGCAGCGGCGATGTCCGTCAACGGCACGCAGGTCATGTCGCACCGTATAGGTTCCTCTTCCATGTCGGACAAGAAGCAGTTGTCTACCGTATCGCTTCGTCCCGGATACAACCGAATCGTTATCCTCTTCGCCATTGCAAACAACAACACGGACATCTATTTGGTGTGGCGCCTTGGACCCGGCAATGTGCAGGCGTTCCGCACTCCGTTCCGTGAGTGTTCATCACATGCGTTGCGCGTGGATGCAGTCAACACCGATAGCTGCTACGCGCTGGTCTCTCATGGTGGCGGGTACAGAGTGGAGATGGCGTTACCGATGGTAGAGGTATCGCACGGAACGGCGAAGTTACAGCCGCCTCGTGTTCGAGTGGTGACATCCCAGTTGAGTGGGATAGACGGCGTCCAGGTCCGTCTGGCGTTGCGTACGGAGAACCCGGCCAAATCGCCGGTCGTTCGTTCCTATAAGCTCGAGGTGTTGGAATGAGAAACTACGTGCAGAGCATGTATTATAGGGACTGGGTGCTACCGTATCGCACAGGACAGAATATCGATGGTAGTCAGACGTTAAGCATTGAAGTGCCGCTATATACGAGGTCTGCAGCGCCCATAAGCGGGTTAGCGGATATCTACCATCTGGCCCTCTACCTGTATGTGGTAACAAATGTGCCGTTGAGGTTCACCTGCGGTCCGGCTTCGGAGGATATCATAAAACCGGGCGTCGTGAAGATGGTCATTCCCGGAAGTGCGCTTCCGTCCGGCATAGTTCCCTATTTCGGAAGCCTGACATACGGTTATTACATGCTTCCCGTCAGCGTGAGAAACCTCTCTTCTTCATCTGGTAGGTTTGCGATACCGCATTATGAGGCGCTGGTGAACTATCGGTCCTCTGGTATCCCGAACCCTTACGCTCACGGCACCGATCCAGAACCCGGTGGTTATGTGATGCCGGGTGATGCGTTATGGTCTACCAGGTTCCTGTATCGTGGTAGTCGAAGCGCGTTCCCTTTTTTGATAGTCTCTCAATGTATCGGTCAGTCAATAGGGCGTACGAAGGTAGCGATGATGTTGCCGCCTGTTCGTAACAGAGGTGCTGCCAGCGGCGGGATTGGCTTCTTCGATCTGATCTGTGCGTTAAACAGGCTCAATCGTTTATTGGGTATTGACGGTGTCATACCTGGAGGTGTCTAATGGAAGATAGGGTCACCATTCGTTTCGCGCGAGAGGTCGGTTTAGAGGCTCTGGAGTCGGGTATAGCTCCCGGAGCTCTGGCGACCAGTGAGACCTTGAATCGCTTTCGTAGGACCGTGGAGGATGCGGTTCAGGATGTAGCAGAGCGTTCCCGTCAGTATGAGGAGATGGTGAACCGCGCTTCTTCTTGGTTGACGTCGATGACGTTATGGATGTACGGTCAGGTTACCGCCTATGCGTCCTCTGTGAACGCGCTGTCTACCGGCTCGAAGGCGGTGGACATGTTCAGCTACACCAACTGGACCATGTCCGGGAGCATGCTGGATCACGTGTTTGGTCAGGTGATGCCTCCCGTCAGTCAGCGTACGGAGACGACCAACCACAGGAAGAAGGTTTATGTCAGCGTTGGTAACTCTGCGAGTCTCTATCATGTGGACGGCGGCGACATAGAGTTGGACATGACGCAGATGCACCAGAGTGGGGACTGGCAGGTTCCGCTTGTGATTCCGGACGGTGGACAGCCCTATCTTTGGTTATATCTGCCCCTACAGCAGACATCGCTGCTGAGCAACAACGTCTCCGTGGCGGTGTTACCTCCCGGTAGAGTGTACATCCGTCGTGTCTCGGTGCTCTCCGGGAACAGGTGGCATAGCGTTTATAACGGCTCGAACGCCAACATCTTCTCCGGTCGTTTCTGGTGGGATGTTCGCAACACCGGCAACGCACGTGCGGTCGGTATCCAGCTACATCGGACATCGCTATCGTTGCCTGTGGCGTTGGTGCATTTGGCGGCCTACGCGACGCGGTTTGAGGAGGCGGGGACGGCTACTTTCAATGCGCAGGCTGCGTTCGGTGGAAGCTTCACCATCCGGTCGTTCACGGTATATCCCATCTTCCCGACCAATCCGTCCTACAGCGCAAACGTTTCTGGATCTTCGAATCATCTATTCAACCTGACCGTGCGCCGTATTACTCCGTATGTGCCGACGGTCATCGGCGGCGCGGTTCTGAAGAAACCGGTCGGTACTGGTTAATACGAGGTGATCATTATGAACTTTATTCGCCGTTCGGAGTGGACTTCCACCGAGGTGAAGTTCTCTGTGCGGATGCGTGCGCAGGGCGCAGTGATCCATCACAGCGCTACTCCAAACCGAGATGTACTCAAAGGCGATGATGAGAAGCAGGCTGCGCTCAAGGTATTGCACGGTATCTATCTACACCATACCGGTTCGAACGGATGGACGGATGTGGGGTATCACTTCTTCATCAGTCGAGGCGGACTGATTGTGGAAGCCCGTTCATCTTCCGCGTTGGTTTTGACGGACGGGCTAATGGTTCCCGGAGCGCACTGTCCCACGAAGAACCACACCCACGTCGGAATCTGCCTGGAAGGGAACTACATGACTCAGGACATGCCAAGCATTATGTGGGAGTCGCTGGTACGGCTTCTAGCCAAAGTCTCTATTGCGGCGGGGTTCCCGTTGGACAGGCAGAGGGTATTGTTGCACAGGGAAGTGCGGCCCACATCCTGTCCTGGTGATATAGTGGCTTCCAAGATAGACGCGATTCTAGAGCATGCCAACAGGGTAAGACAACGTGAGACGGGAGGTAAGTAGATGGCGGTTGTAGACAACGACACGTTACTTCAATGGTTACAGGAAGACCTTCGCGGAGAACAGCAGGCTGCGCACCAGTACCTCATCGCCCACTGGTTATGTCAGGGCTTGTTAAGACCCGTCTATCGGGAGCTGTTCCGAAAGTGGGCGATAGAGGAGATGAAGCATCTGGACGAGCTTGGTGAGTGGATAGTGCGGTTCGGTGGCGTGCCGGATCTGTTACACCCGTTGGCTGTAGAGAACACAATGACTCCACAGCAGGCGGTTTCCAGGTCATTGGAACTGGAGCAGATGACAGTAGACCGGTACACTCAGCGGGTTCACGATCTTTGCGACACCGAATATGAGGACCTTGCTCAGCTGTATCAGACGATGCTTTTGGAGGAAGCCGAGCACCGTAACGAGCTGTTGCAGATGAACGGAGGAGAGGAGTGATCACGCTCTTCTCCTCCAATCCTTCTGTGCCGCTACCTGACCCTCTTTGGTACGAATACCTTCAAGAGGTGTTCCCCGACCAGCCCGATGAGAAACTGGATATCGTTCAGCTGACGAAAGACGCAGAAAGATTAGGGTTGACATTAATCGACTTCATTCTGTATAATCATGGCAAGAGTTTGAATGCGACGTTGCCGGGCAGTCGTCATTCTGTAGAGGAAGGCATGGTGTTGTTGCTTTCGGCGTCGGATCTATCGAGGCTGGTTGATGTCGACGTGGATGTGCAGTGTCATGAGGAAGGTCATCCACGTGAATGGGTAAGCAGGTACAGGAATAGGCTATGGGTCACCCGTTTCTGGTTCGGCAGTATCTGGTTGCATCATCTTGGAGTGGAGCATCTTGTGGTGGATATACCTTTACTCATCAATCCGGCATGGTTGTCCCCGACGGCAAGGATGATGCCCTTGTCTGTAGATGGTCCGCTCCATGAATCTTATTCAAAGGTAGTTGAGACTATACCGGACCTGGTGAAGTATCTCAGGCGCGAGTGGAGGTTATAATGGGCGATTCGGTTCTTAACACCGCTCTTCTGCTTGGTTCAACGGTGAAGTGGTTATGGATGCCGTTACTGGAGACGGCGGTTCCGGCGGTAGAGAAGTTCGAGGTTCGCAAGAAGCGGGCGGTGGTGCTTGTACTATCTTTGCTATTATCCCCTATCTATTGTGGTGGTATAGGGTGGCAGTGTTTGTACGTGGCGCTAAACGGGGCGTTGATTGCGATAGGACAGCATCACCTATTCAAACAGGAGAAGTGACATGGACGAAGATTTCATCATGGTGCAGATACCTGCCAGAGAGAACGGCAGCATTGGATTCGTGTTGGACAAGTCTGTGAACAACGATTCGGCTTATCAGGCGAAGTACATTCGGCGGTTGGCTTGGGCTCTGATGCAGATGTTGCCTATGCATGCCATTGAGCATCTGATCCACGAGTTGATGCTGAGCGCACAGGAGACCATCATGCGCGGAGCTCGGATGGAGGCGGCTCAGAAAGGGAAGCGTCTCCACGTGGCGGTTAAAGACGAACCGAGTTCCCCTTTCCCGGGCAGCTTGCAGTTGTGGCTCGATGATCAGACTCCGGCGCCTGAAGAAGAGGACGAGGAGGAGTTCAGCGTGGGCGAGGATGTGCCTTTAGAGGAGGACGAGGAGTATGAATAGTCCTTCTATACATCTGTGGAAGTGCGAGAATCCAAAGTGTCCTTCCCATAGGGATAAATCAGGGTCTATTCACAGGGCGGATTTGGGTTTTGAGTATGTACAATTAGTAGCGATAGACATTAACGGCAACGTGGTTTCAAGAGCCGGTGTCTATCGCTGTCGGTACTGCGGGCGGGAAGTAGACTTCGGCAGGTAACCAAATGTCTAACGCAGGCGTCAGGTTCGAGAGAGAGATAGTGCAATCTGCCTCCGTTCCCGGCGTGTTACTCGTGAAGGTTCCTGTTGGGTACTCACGGTCTCTCAGGTTTGTCGGCGGAGGGGCGGTAGACTTCGTCGGTGTAGTGGACGGCATACCCGTGGCCATAGAAGCTAAGAGTTGTCGTACCGACAGATTCGATCTCGGCAGGATCAGCGACAAACAGATAGAGTTTCTGAACAGATGGTCTGATTGCGGTGGCTTCTCCGCGGTCATGTTAAGATTCGGGCACAGAGACGCTCGTTTATTCCTCATCTGTCTCCCCATGCTCTTGAAGTGGCTTGACCACGGTATGAAATCCGTCACCCTCAAGCAGTTGGTCTCTCTGCCTTCTATTCCCCGACAGAACGGCAGATGGCAATTGGAATGTCTTACCACGCTCGTAAGGAGGTGTCACGATGAACGTGAGTGATGTGAACAACGAGGTTCAGCGGCTTATCCCATCGGCTAAGCAGGGAGACATTGCGAGTATCCATAAGTTATGGGAGCTCGTGAAGCCGTTCATGGAGGGTAGTGCATGTCGTTACCTGGCTAAGTTCTATCACAACCGTGAGGATGTGCCCGGTATCTGCTATGTAGCGTTTGAAGAGTCTCTGAGACGGTACGACGACGCAAGGAACTTCACCTTCATTTCGTTCTGTCTGTATATTGTGAAGTATCACATGGTACATTACATCAACAGTCTCACGAAAGTTGAGAGAATGGAGGTCCCGTTCTCATCCTACCTGTCCTCTTTTGAAGATGATGATCGGTGCGACGAGGAGAGGTTTATTGAGCGGGTTTCTGCGCCTCGTGTGGGATTTGAGGAGGACGTAGACACTCGGGTATCCGTAGAACGACACATCTTGGCGTCCGGGCTCAGTCCCTTATGTGTTCGCGTGGTGGAGTTACTGATGGAAGGTTATGGTCCTTGCGAGATACAACGTGAGTTAGGTATTCCGCGAAGTACTTACTACCATGTACTCGGCAAGATCAGGGAGGTACTTATGGAGGAGTATCTATGAGACCGGTCTCACAGCTGTTGCGTGGTAGGTTCTATTCTACGCATTTGACGGTCAGGTGTCCGCATTACCACAGGTGTATGGTATGCGGTGCGTGTCGTCATTATGATCGGAATCAGTTAGCTTGTAGAGTTTGTGAGCAGGAGAGAATGGCTCCACATTGCGGATGCAAGCCTTCTACACTTCAGGCGATGCGACTTATTACGAAGAGGATGGGATACGAGATAGCGCATCCGGATATGCCTCGTAGCGCTCAGATTACCACGCTGGAGGAAGACGAGGAGATGCTGGAGTTCATCAATCGCAACATCGGTCGTGTAGAGGAGAGTGGTGGGTAACGCGGTCGCAGCAGTGCCCCGCGTTCGTTTGAGGTGGATTATGATCGCATCGATGAGCTCGTCAATCGGTTTCGGGACGGTGATAGTCTGGCGGCGGAGGAGCTTATCCGGCTGTTCCAGCCTATTATTCAGCGGTTATTCCGTTTCGTCCGCTACGGTTACCTCGGTGGAGACCCCATTCTGATCGGTCTCTGTAAGGTCTACGGGGAAGGCAACGCATCGGAAGGTGCGCGTATCATCGCCGACCGTTTGAGTTACATGGAAGATGACGAGGTACTTGCCGAGATTCACTACTGCTTCCTGCAGGCAGCTTACACCAGTGGTAACCTCCAATACGGATTTCGCCGAAACGTTGCCAGACGTGTGGGACACCTGCTCTCCCGTAAGCGCAGGGATATCGTGTATTTGGAGGAGTTACAGGAGAGCTCTCCCACAATTGACGATGAGATGGATCGTACTCAATGGATACTCGGAGAGACCTGCTCGGAACTCTTCGCCGACCTGTCCTTCGAGGAGAGGGAACTGCTCTACCGAAGGATCGTGCTGGAAGAGCAGTTCTCCCAAATCGCAGATATAATGGGCATGACGGAACGGGAGGCTATTAACACCTACAATAAGCTGGTGAAGCGCCTTAGAGAGTCGGCGATGTCCGGTGGGAACTCCGTTAGCGTTGACTCTAACCACGATTCCAAATCTTCCCAATCTGTGGGAGATTCGGAAGAGTAGGTGTGCATAGCAGGTAGCATCTCCTCTAAACCCTCCTTTTTGAAGGCGAGAAGCATACCGTATGACATGAGCAGGTTCTGCAGGGTCCTTACACCGGCGCGTAAGGCGGCGTTGTCTATCAACAGGTGCATGATGGAGATGCGTTCTCTCCACTTTAACAGGCTCTGCCAACCAACGTAACTCCAATAGACAATGCTCACGGCGGGTTGTTGAGAGTTAAACCTTGAAAGGATCTTACCCAACGCCGTCACCAACTTCAACACGTTCCCGGAGTCAGGACGAACGATGATCCGACCTTCGTCCGTACGGACATCCTCTACAACGCCGGAGGGCTCTAAACGCAGACCGAAGGTCTCTAAAACCTCTATGAGACTATCCAAACTCTCTTTCAATTCAATACTCTCATCAGGGAATCCGGTCCGTACTTCAGGATGAAGTCGTCCGGTGCCATCCGACTCTCCCCGTCCGACAGCTCCAAACGGATCACGTCTCCACGAATCATCAACGCAAGCTTCCTCGCAGCTCTGTCCACCTGCTTGTTCTCCCGCTCCGTGTCGAACATCACCAAACGACGCCCGAAACCGTACATTGTGCATAGGTCCTTTAGATCTATCCATGCGCTGTTCACCCCAGGCAGAGCTATAATGCTGATGTCTTCAGGCAAGTACTGAGCCAATACCATCGCTTTGAACTCGCCTTCTACTACAATCAGCGTGGATCCGCTTACCGCTCTTGCAATGAAAGCCCTGCTCGGATAGCCCTTCAATGATAGATACTTCGGCGTTCCGTCGTCATCTATCCTTCTGCTTCTTACCGATACGACCTTACCGAACCTCCAATAGGGAATGACTATTCTGTTGTCCGCGAACGCACGCGGAAGCGTTAACCGATTATACTTCCAATATGCCAGCCCGGACGCTACCAGACGATCGGCAGACACCCGCATCAGAATACGAGACAGGATAGATGCGTCTAAGACCCCGTATTCATTATTCCACAAACCGCGACGTTTTAACTCCGCCGTTGTTAAGGGATGCTTATGCTTAATTGCCTCAGCACATACCTCTGTTATTATATCCAATCCATCCTCTATATTCCAAGAGTTTGACTTAAAATCAGGTTTATATAACGGGTAATTCGTTTGGCGTAACCTGAGCGCCTCCATTATTTTGGTGGCTGGACAACCGGCGAAGCACTTCACACGAATCTCTCCACCGCGCCACTCAATGATGAGACTCGGTTCGGTGTCTTCATGACACGGACACTGACTTCGGATACGGTGACCGTGCCTCGTGAATCTCAACCTCATGCTCGCCAGAGTCTGCTCTATTTCCGCCAAACTCATAAGGCGCCTCCGTGATCCAAAACAAGCTCTTGAAACTCGGAGAACGTCATGCTCTTCCATATCCCGTATCGACTGGATAGCTCAATACCGACCTCCAGCTTCTCCGGTGTGAGGCTGATGGAACGCCAATCGGGGCTTAAGTTCTCACAGCGACGCTCTAATACCAAGGCGAACCGAACGAAGTCCGTGTAACTACGGTGGAAGACGATGAGAAGCGCACCGCACAAGCCCATCATCAGGGACTGCTGCGCTATCTTGTCCAACGTCTTGATGTTCAGTGTGTAACTGCATTTGGTGGTCGTCTTGGCTTCTATCATCCAGTCCTTGCCTACCCACACGTCACCCTTCCGCTTGCCGCTACCGGAACCGGGTATGCGTCTCCCGTTCAGATGGTAAGCGATGCGCTCCTCATGCATCAACCACCACGGCTTCATCGATGCCTGTATACCTCCCTCAGCGTATAAGCCACCCTGTCTAACCACGAAGAGTACTCCCGCATGACCTGCTCCAGCTTGTGCAAGCGCTGAAGCCACGCCTCTACCTGACGCTTCTTGCCCTCTACTACCTTCTCGTCCGCTATCTGGAAGGCGACATACTCCGCGCTGACAATCGTCCCCTGCAGAAAGGCAAGCGGTTCTATGAACTGGAAGCGTAACGTGTCCGCTTGTTTCAACATCTCACCGGCCATCTCCGGGTGAAGTTCGTTCCGCTGCACCATGTGCTGGTAGTAGTCCATGAAGGACTTGCACTCCGTGAGAACCTGCTCTATCTCACCGATATGCGGAGCGATCGCCGTCTCCAGCCGCGCCCTGAACTTCTCAGGTATCTCGATTCCCAGCGCCTGATGCACTTCATCCATCAGTTGGTAGATTCTCATCCTAGACCTCCTAATTTATCGGACATGAGCCCGAAGCACAGTCTTCCTCGTAGTTCCCCGCTACGCGAAACGCCGCCGCCTCGTACTCCTCACGTGTGATCCGCTCCAACGGGGATTGCGGTCTGCTCATCTCCGGGAAGATGGTGACGCCTTTTAGCTCCGGCAGATACAACATCAGCAACTCCTTCAGCTGCTGACCGCTCACCTCTTGCGGGTTGACGTTGATGGTGATGCTGACTGCGTTATCCGCATACTCACGCTGCACCATCGCCTGCACTTTGAGGAAGTCGGAGACCTGAAGGTCAAACTGACTCTCAATGAGCTCCAGCGCCCGATTCTCCCCTATCCGCTCCGATGCTCTGTCCACCATAATATCCCGACAGACGTAGCTCACTACCGTCGTGTTCGGCTCGTTGAGCGCCGGTTCGACAGCCTCATATTCGGATCGATCTAATACCCGCCGAAGCTCCAGATCGCTGTTGCTGTACCGTACACGACGCCTGTAGAACGGAGCATACAGGGGCTGTATTCCGGAAGTAGTTCCCGGGATGTTGCTGATGGTACCGGTGGGCGCAACCGTCGTCTTCTTAATGGGTTCCGGGATCCTCAGCTGGCAGGCGTACTGCCTGGCAGCTTCTATAACCACCTCGCGGAACTTCCGGAGTTGCCGCTTCGCCCATCCAGATTGAGGCGCCTGACTGTACTTGATACCGTGATTCACCAACCATTCATGGAACCCCAGAAAGCCTACTCCTATCCTACGGTTGCGCTGAACGTTTCGGTGGGTCAGCTCGTCCGGTAGCGGAGCGAAGGTCGCGCGAATGAGGAATCTGGTCATTAGTCTGAAACACTCTAATGGGTCCTCCGCGAATGCCAGATTCACATGACCCAAACAACAGACGTCAAAAGCTTTCAGATCGGGGTATCTCATCATCGGGATCTCTCCACAGTTGTGAGAGACGAACCCGTTGGAGATGTACCGGTTTATACCCGGCACCTGACAATCATAAACCTCCTCCTCTCCGACGAATTGAACGTATTTCACCGTTTCATTCCAGGAAGGAGCTCTGTGTTTGGTGTGATGCCACCGCTTGCGGTTGAAGATGACGCGAACCACGTTCTCGTAGGCGCTACGTGAGAACCGGATCCACCACGTCTTCGATGTACTATTGTGGTTAATAGCCGAGGGAACACCCAGCATATTCATGGCAAGCTTGATCGATACGGCTTCTTCTTCCGTTAGGCACCTCTCGTTCTCGCGGTCGTAAAGATCAACGCCAAGAAGACCATTATCTAAAGGTACTTTCTTATACACCCACCGTCCAATAGCACGTGTGATCGCCTCCAGGCCTTCCACACTGATAGACCAGTCGCCGGTCAGTATTACCTTGTCGCCTTGCTGAAGCTCATGCAGCGCCTTCCATTGCTCACCCTCCTCAGAATGAACCAATATGCGATGGTCTGCCGTAGCTTTCAAAACGGAGCCCTCTTCGGTACGCAGTTCATACACATCTTTCACCCCTGTGGAGAAGAACCCTTCAGTACGGTATTGCTTACCACCATAGGCTATCTTCTCCGGAGATGAAACCAGAGCCGCAGCTGGCATCATGCCGTGCTCGGTGAGTATCAGCGTCTCGCCTGTAACACAGGGGTTGGTCGAGAAGAACTCAGTACCCGGAGCCTCGCCCTCCTTACACATCGTCGCGTTGATGAATCCGGGCTCACCGTTCGTCAACATACCCTGAATCACTTCATCCATTACCTGTGAAGCATGAGTGTGTTTCTTGTGGCGCTTCGATCTCAACGCATCGAAGAACTCCTCGTCTACTACGACGGAGATGTTCGTGGTCCAGTGTAGTCTGTAGTCTAACTTGCACCGGATGAAATCGAAGATGTCATCGTCTAACCAGTGCTTCATCGCCATTCTCGCCGATCTTCTCGTGCCTCCAGAAACAACAGCCTGGGCAATGTAATGGTCCATCTCCATCATCTGTAGGGCTGTTAACGGAGACCCCAAAGATTCGTTGAGTAATCGGTTGATATTCATCAACATCAACACCAACGCTGTCGGACCGGAAGCCTTACCTCCGAAGCCCTTGATCTCCGCACCGTAAGGACGAACCAAACTGATGTCCACGACGAAATCGGATTCCTGTCTGTTACTGAAGTGCAATTCCAACAGTCTCTCCAAAGCGGTCGCCCATCCCTCACGGCTGTCTTCCACCCTCAGGTGGTTCCCGTTCATCACCCCATCGTAATCCGACGGGTACTTCTCGCTCAATAACTTGCGAAGCGGTACAGTATCCCCGTCAAGCGGAACCGGGAAGTCGATGTCTTTATGACCCTCGTTGCAGATGATGTGCAGATTCACTCTGGTGTTGGCGATCCAGTGCCCTTCGGGATGGTTCGGGTTGGAGTGGATGAACCGATTAGAGTAGTTAGCACCGACACCGCCTCCCTCCATTAACCGCATGAACGTGTATGTGAAGTGCTTCGAGAAGCTTTCGGTGAAGTCTGCCACGTAGCAGTTGTTAATGAACTGGCGATAGCGATCTATTCCGGTCGCCCAAAGGTGTCTGCCTGCAGGCAGGATCTGCATGGTCACCATCAGATTATAGAGCTTCTCCGGCTCGCCGGGCTCGATGAACTCCGGCTTGACGAAGTTGCAGTTCCCGTTCACCACTCGGGCGCAGATGTCGTACCAGTCCTCCATGCCGTCTATTCTCGGACGACTGTACGTCCTTCTAACTACCGTCTCGCCCAATGGACCAAACCGAAGCTGAATGTTTCTTCTGGCTTCTTCTACCATCTCCGGAGTGATGTACTGTTTCAACATATACTCTTCCTCCTCAAATAGTCGATAAGGTTATCTTTTAGGGTCTGAAGGTGTGGGGGTACTTCTAAACGACTGAGATTGCGCACGGCCGCCTCGATTCTACTTCTGTTCCTCTTCGAGTTCTGTAACCAATCACAGATCCTGTCCCATTCCCTTTCACCGATGCAGGATATCAACTCCGCCAGGTCGCGCTCTTCCACGTCCGATAAACTGTCTTCGTCGTTCTGTTCGATGACAAAACTTTGTCCTATCAATAAGCAGTCGACCTGTACCGGAGCCCTCAGCATCGCCGCCTTCCTCAGGTGGTCCGGCAGACAGGACACAGAAACCCCCATGGCGGTGTATCTCCGTATCTCCTTGCTGACCACACGGGGGACGGGTAACTCGTCCAGCACCTTGTTGTAGACGAACCGACGCACATAGGAGATGAGGTATGCACAGAAGTCAGTACCCCGACTTGTGTCGAATCGCTGTATTGCCTCTAAAGCTGCCAGACGCGCCCACTGCATCAAGTCTTCGTGGGTGGTACCTAAATGCCGAAACTTCGTCTGCTGCCAAGCCGTTATCACACTGAGTAACTCATCGATACGACGAAGGTACTCATCTTCCAGCTGACGCCGTGACCAATCGTCCGCCTCCCTGTGGTGGCGGTCTATCAGACACTCGAGTATTGGAAGCAATGAACGCCTTAACTCGCGTATTCGGCTTGTGGTGGACACGACGTACCCTTCCCCTGAAATTGGAGGGTGAGGGAGACGCCGGCGGTCCTTCACGGGCAAGTGCCTTAGGCTCCCGATTCCCTCCTGCATTGGGTAGATAGGGAATCCGCCGTTAATTGCCCAAAGGTCTTGTCATGAGGATGGTGTCTTCAGACTGGACAGGATAGCCTATAGCGCCTGCTACAGCCCGTCGCTCCCGAATATATTCCTCCAGCGTGGGGAAGCTGCGCTGCATCGAGTGCGCGTAACCGTTGACGCTCTCGGTGTTGACGAAAGCTACCATGTCTTCCCAACCGTCAACCGTTACTTTCTGCCACGGGAACTCCCTTAAGACATCTCCAAAGTGCCTGTTCAGCCACAACCATGCATAGGCGATTCTATTGAGACTTACCGTGGATTTAGACAGATATTGGTTGAGTAGCACCTGAGACAGCAAGGACTTGAGCACTTGCGGGTGAACATACCGGAACGGCCTGATCCCGTTCTGGGGCTTGCGGTAATCCGAGATCACCATGCCTGTTGTTAGCATGGTGGATAGCCTGTCCAGCACGAACATCGCCTCCACCGGTGAGTTCCATCTCGCAGATACCGGTACATAGACATTGGTGAACATGTTGTAGCCGGCATACGTCTTGAATGTCGTCGGTATACCTAACATTATGTCCAGCGTCTCTACATCCGGAATGGGCACGAACAGTTTCGTTTCATGCGGCACCGGTATGTCCGTGCCGATCGGATTCACTTCCAAATCGAACTCATCCTCATCTGTTAGTAGAGTGAACCGCCCGTCCTTGTAGAGACGATACGTTACTAAGAACGGACTCATCAAGCCGAACCTGCTTATCTTGGCGTGTATCCCGTCTCTCTGGGTCTGCCAGTCGTAGCGGATAG
>Ga0308393_1000070_pt1 | contig 58407 bp, 52 predicted proteins | sample Hotspr2Sampleee2_FD_202364 | JGI IMG/M metagenome (GOLD analysis project Ga0308393, IMG submission 202364) | Hot spring phototrophic mat microbial communities from Mushroom Spring, Yellowstone National Park, Wyoming, United States - 20050630_ee2 ... | reverse complement strand
GTGTGTTTTGTGAGGTGCGTCGTTGTGTAGAGGGTGTAGTGTATGGGTCGCTGGAGGCGAAGCTGGCGGCGGTGGAGGGTGCGTTGGGTGGGTTGCGTGATGGGATGGTGCGTTTAGTGGGTTGGGACTGGATACGGGAGGCGCTGGAGGGTTTGCCGTGTGATTAGTAAACTTTGACTCGGCAATTGGTATAAGCTCCTCAATATCTATCAGCTTATCAAGGAAGGATTCACCTTCGGTAATGTATTCGGGTTCTTATGGGATTATCTGGGCGCAGGGCTCTTAGATTTGCTTGTGGAGTGCGGCTTGGATGCTGCCAAGAGGTTAGCTGTTGTTGTTGGCATAATAGATTGCCTGATCAATATCGTGTCAACTATCGGTGAATGTAATGATGACGATGAGAAGCAGACTCCTGTAGTAGCTCCTGTGGATCCTAACGAGAAACAATCTCCCACAGGCTTTGGCGAGCAGCAGTTTGTGCCGCGGCGGGAGGCGATCCCGTACACGGTGCTGTTTGAGAACCTGCCGTCGGCGCAAGCCCACGCGCGCCAAGTGGTGATTACCGACCAGTTAGACCCCGACTTGGATTGGCGCACCTTTGAGGTCGGCACAATCTCGTTCCGTGGCGGACGCTACACGGTGGAGGCGCCGCCTGGGCAGCGCTTCTTCCAGACCGAGGTGCAGATGCGTGAAGAGGACGGCGGTCTGCGGGTGCAGATACTGGCAGGCGTGGACATCACGACGGGTCAAGTGACCTTCCGCCTGACGGCGATTGACCCGCAGACGGGCGAGCCGCCGACCAGTCCGCTACTGGGTATCCTGCCGCCGAACAACGAGCAGCGCGAGGGCGAGGGCTTCGTGACCTTCCGTGTGAAGCCGAAGCGCACTGTGCCGACGGGTACGGTGATAACCAACAGCGCGACGATTGTGTTTGACACGGAAGAGCCGCTGACAACGAACGAGGTGTTCAACACGATAGACGCGCTGCCGCCGACGACGAGCGTGGAGGTGTCGGCGAGCTACACGAACCGTCCCTCGTTTATGGTGCGCTGGTCGGGTGCGGACGATGAGGGTGGCTCTGGGCTGCGTTCGTACACGGTGTGGGTGTCGGTGGACGGCGAGCCGTTCCGTGTGTGGCTAAACGATGTGACGATTACGCAGGCGCCGTTTGATGCGCAATCGGGCTGCCACACTTACGCCTTCTATGTGACCGCGTCGGATAATGCTGGGAACTTGACACCTGCGCCTGAGGCGCCGCAGGCGGTGATTGTGGCGTTGCCTGGCGACATCAACGGGGATCGGATGGTGGATGATAGCGACCTGCTGGAGGTGCTGTTTGCCTTCGGTGCGCGTGGGAACAACTTGTCGGCGGATGTGACGGGCGACGGTGTAGTAGATGACGCCGATTTGAATGTGGTGCTGTTCAACTTCGGTAACGGGTGTTAGAGCTTAGCTCACGGTCGCAATCGCGAAGCGGTGGCGGAAGCGCTCCACCGCTTCGCGCAGTGCAGTATGTTCGGGGCGGCTAAGGTCGGGGTCGCTCTCCAGTAGGTGGAACGCCTCTTGGCGGGCGACCTCCAGCAGGCGCATGTCTTTCACCAAGTCCGCCACGCGGAACGAAGGCATCCCGCTCTGGCGCGTGCCGTAGATTTCGCCTGGTCCGCGAATGCGCAGGTCTTCCTCGGCAATCAGGAAGCCGTTGTTGGTGCGCGTCATGATGTCCATGCGGCGTTGCCCGTCGTCCGACTTCGGATTGGCAATCAGCACGCAGTAGGATTGGTGTTCGCTGCGTCCGACGCGCCCGCGCAACTGGTGCAGCTGCGCCAGCCCGAATCGGTCGGCGTCTTCAATCACAATCGCCGCCGCGTTGGGCACATCGACGCCGACCTCAATCACGGTGGTGGAGACGAGAATGTCCAGTTCCCCTGCGCGGAAGGCGTCCATCACAGCTTCCTTCTCGGCGGGCTTCATGCGCCCGTGCAGCAGCCCCACGCGCAGGTCAGGGAACACATCTTTCTGGAGGTGTTCCGCCATCTGCTCGGCGGCGCGCACTTGTAGCTTGTCCGACTCGTCGATTAGCGGGCAAATCACATACGCCTGTCGTCCCTCTTCAATCAACTTGCGCACGCCTGCGTAAACCTTGAGTCGCTCTTCGGGCGTTTTCCAGTGGGTGCGCACGGGCTTGCGTCCGGGGGGCAGCTCGTCGATAATCGACACATCCAGCTCGCCGTACAGGGTGAGGGTCAGCGTGCGCGGGATGGGCGTGGCGGTCATCACCAGCACATGGGGCATGACGCCCTTGTCGCGCAGGGCGGCGCGTTGCAGCACGCCGAAGCGGTGCTGCTCGTCGATGATGGCAAGCCCCAGCCGCGCGAACTCGACGCCCTCTTGAATCAGCGCGTGCGTGCCAACGGCGACCATGCCGCGCCCTGTGGCGATGCGCTCACGCGCCTGCTGTCGTTGCTTGTTGCTCAGCCTGCCGACAAGTAGTTCGACACTGATGCCCAGCGGCTGGAACAGGCGGTGCAGGTTGATGTAGTGCTGTTCCGCCAGAATCTCGGTGGGCGCCATCATCGCCGCTTGGTACTGGTTGTCGACGGCTGCTAAGCTCGCCGCCGCCGCGACGATGGTCTTGCCCGACCCGACATCGCCTTGTAGCAGGCGGTTCATCGGGTGGGGTTGCGCCATGTCGCTCCAGATTTCCCCGATTACGCGCTTTTGGGCGTTTGTGAGTTCGAACGGCACGATGCGGTGCAGCATTTCGTTGAGGCGGTCGGCGTCGATGCGCATGGCGATTCCGCGCTCTTGGCGCGTGCGCTGACGCTGCATCCCGACGCCGAGTTGCATCAGGAAAAACTCTTCGAACACCAATCGCTGCCGCGCGGGGTCGATCGCCTGCTCGCTGTCGGGGAAGTGAATTTGCTGTAGGGCGTGCTGGATGGGCATCAGCCCGAGTCGCTCGCGCACGCTGCGAGGCAGGATTTCGGGCGCGAGGTGGGCATACTGCACGGCGTTCCAGATGATCTGGCGCATGCGCTTTTGGCGGATGCCCTCCGTCAGTGGGTAGATGGGCACGATGCGGTTTACGCTCAGCAGGCTGTCAGGGTCTGCGCCGTCGGGCAGGTCTTCCCATTCGGGCGTCTCCATCTGCAGTCCGTAGGGCGACTCCTTGATTATGCCATACGCCACAATCTGGCTGTTGCGTAGCTTGTTGAGGGTGTCCTTCATGTAGGGCTGGTTGTACCACACCAGCTCCAGCACGCCCGACCCGTCGTCGAGGTAGGCTTTGGTGAGGGTCAGGTTGCGCACCTTCACATTGTCCACCGTGACCAGTTTGCCCGACACGGTGACGGCGTCGCCAGGGCGGGCGTGGGCGATTTTGCGGAACTGGCGGCGGTCTTCGTAGCGGCGCGGCAGATGAAACAGCAGGTCGCCCAGCGTGTAGAGGTTGAGTTTGCCCAGCACCTGAGCGAGTTTATCCCCGACCCCCTTGACATACTTGACTTCGGTCTCCAGCGTGTAGCGCGCCGCCATCGCCGTTTATGATACCTTAAGTAGTAACTTCAGGGTTGCGCGGCGCGCCGTTGAGGAGAACCAGCACGCCCAGTTGCTGGGCGCGTTTGCGAGCGTCGGCAGTGATGCGCCTGCCCAGCACAGTACCGATAGCGGGCGCGCCGTTCTGGGTGAGGATGGCGGCGCGTTGGGCAGCGCGTTCCACATCCTTTATGCCGAGTCCCCACGACGCCTCCACCACGAACCAGCGGGGCGTGTCGTTGCTGCGCAGCTGCCCGTGCGCAAACGCATCTGCCGACGCCACCTCCGCTAAGTCATCTGCAGACAGCAGATCCGCCTCTTCCATCACGCGGTAGAACTCGTCAGGCTCGTAGACGCGGAGTTTGCGCACTAGCTTCCCCAGCACGCCTGGCAGGAGTTTTCGCGCTATGATTTCCATACTCATGCCCTTCAAGTCGGCAACATCTACCTCGACGCGTGTCAGTCGCTTTTGCATATCGTTGACGATGTCGCGCGTTTCGAGGGCGACCTGCAAGGCGTGTTCAGCAGTCTGCTCGGCGCGCTCGGAAGTTTGCTGTGCGCGTTCAGCGGTCTGCAACGCGCGCTCGGCGACTTCAAGCGCACGGTTCGCTGTCTGCTCGATGCGATTCAGCTGCTCTTGCTGCTGCTTGTATTGCGCGGCGAGTTCAAGCACGACCTGTTTCAGCGATTCCAGCTGTTCAGGAATCGCGAACAGCTCTTCCATCTGCAGCGCGCGAATAAAGGCGAGGCGCAGGTGCGGATACTGCCGCACCGCCTCGGTGATGCGCGTAATCGCCTCAATCTCTTCAGGTGTGAAGGGAGCCACCCATAGAGTGTACCCGTTCGCCATCGCAGCTTGTTCGCACTCAACTTCCGTAGTTGCTCCTGCTGCTACTTAGCCTCTTGGACCCCTCAACGCCCGTTGGGATCTTCGAAATCAGGTACACTTGCCCTGATGGTTCAAGAGGTTGCACCGTGGCTCTCGGAAGCAGAGGCGCACGCGGTTGCTGCTCAAGCGCACGCGGTCGCCCACGCTGTCGAACAGGTGATTCTGGGCAAGAGCGACACCGTGCGACTGATGCTTATCGGACTGCTCAGCGGGGGACATCTGCTGATTGAGGACATCCCTGGCGTGGGCAAGACGACGCTCGCGCGCGCGATTGCCAAAGCCATCGGCGGGCAGTTCCGACGCATTCAGTTCACGCCCGACCTGCTGCCCGCCGATGTCACAGGCTCGGTGATATATAACCAAGCGCGCGGTGCCTTCGAGTTCCACCCTGGACCCATCTTCGCGAACATCGTGCTTGCAGACGAAATCAACCGCGCCACACCTAAGACGCAGTCCGCCTTACTGGAGGCGATGGAGGAGCGCACGGTGTCTGTGGAGGGCGAGTCGCACCCGCTGCCGCAGCCGTTTCTGGTCATCGCTACGCAGAACAATATCGAAATGGTGGGTACCTATCCACTGCCAGAGGCGCAGATGGATCGCTTTTTTGCGCGGGCATCGCTGGGCTACCCTTCGCCAGAGGTGGAGGCACAGATTCTGGAGTCGCGCCAACTACACACGCCGTTGGAACACCTGCAACCAGTCCTGAGTCCCGACCAACTGCTGGTGCTACAGAGGCAGACGCGCCGCTTGTATGTCGGTTCTTCGGTACGGCGGTATATTGTAGATGTAGTGAATGCAACGCGTCGCCATCCGAAGGTGATGCTGGGTGCAAGTCCGCGCGCGTCGATTGCGCTTATGCAAGGCGCGCAGGCACACGCGCTGCTGGCTGGCAGGCACTACACTACCCCCGACGATGTGCAGCAGATGGCGGTTCCCGTGTTGGCACATCGGCTGATGCTCCGCTCCGACGCCGCTAGTCCTGCCCGCGCCGAGGGCGTGGTTCAAGAGATTCTGTCGCAAGTACCTGTACCGATTGGAGGCGACGCGCCGTGAGGGAATACAAACTGACCGCGCTGATGGCAGCGACCTCGTTCCTGCTCTGCTCAGGGCTAATGACGAACAACCGCCAGATGTATTGGATGGCGAGCGTGCTGGGCGCACTGATGGGGGGTGCCTACCTGCTGGTGCGGCGCGGTGCGGAGCGAACCGCTGTCCAACGCCATTGCCCGACGGAACTGATGGAAGGCGAGACGGTCGAGGTGCAGGTCGCTGTCTCAATACACACGCGTGGAGGGCTGCTCTGGGTGCAGGCGGAGGACACTAGCTCGTCGGGATTGTTGCTGGAACCGCTTCCGACGGAACAGGCGACCCCCTTCACAGGTGTGAGGCACTACCGTCTGACCGCTCTGCGTCGGGGCGAGCAACGGCTGGGACCTGTGTACCTGACGCTGTCGGACCCGTTCGGGCTGTTTGTGCGTCAAGAGCGCGTGGAGAATATGACGAAGGTGCTGGTGCTGCCGCGTCCGATTGCGCTGCCCCGCTGGAGCTGGGAGGGTAGCGGGCGAGGGCGACTAATCGCCTCCGCGATGCACGGCAGACGCGGCGAAGGCACCGACTGGCACGGCGTGCGCCCCTATACGCCTGGCGACCCCCTGCGCCGTATCCACTGGCGCGCTACCGCCCGACACGCTCACTGGCATGTCAAAGAGTTCGAGGTGAGCCAACTCTCGCCGACGGTGCTGGCATTAGAGCAAGCCCCTGCATGGCGCGCGGATGGGGGGACATATCCCGACTTCGACCAAGCAATACGCCACCTCGCGTGGATCCTCCTCGAAGCGCCCCGACAAGGTGTATCGGTAATCCTGGTCGGGTCGGGTATGCCCGAGATTCGCCTGACCAGCGAACACTACACAGACCCGCGTGCGCTGCTGCGCCAACTCGCTTGCTTGCAGCCCGACGCCGACCACTCCATACTGGACGACCTACCTCGCCTGATTCGGCAGTACGGCGAGCGGTATCGGATTGCGCTGTTTGTGCCGCCACACGAGTACGCCGCGTTCCACGCGCGTGTGCAGGGCTATCGGGCACAGGGCTATGCGGTAGAGATCTATGCGTGAACCGTTTTCTGAGCCGCCTGCGCAGTGGACGCTATACGGGATGCCCCTGCGAAAAGGCATCGCGCTGGGGATTGGCGCGCCGCTCTACTTACCGGCCTACGGCAGCCCTGTCTGGCTCGACCCACGCCTGCTTGCGCAAGACGAGGACGAGTGGCACGCTATCGAGTACCGCATGCCGACCGAGCCTGTCGAGGTGATTGCATTCACACGCTCGCTTCAGGAGGCTCCGCCTGTGCTGGCGCCCTATGTGCGCGTCGTAGGCTGGATCGTGGAGCAGTTGCCCGAGCCGCCGCTACCACAGGTTCCCATCTTGCTCACTCCGAAGCTGCCCTTGCTGCTGCCTCCCGAAGCGACTGTGATACTGGATGCGAATGCGGGCGTCGCCTACATCGAGCCGAGCGCCACGGTGCTGGCGCGCTATCAAGCGCAGCTGCTGCGCACGGCGACCCACACGCGCTACCATCTGGAAAGTGCGCACTTGCCCGTGCGCACTTGGGACAACCGACCGATTCATGTGGGGGGCGTCGCTGCCGATTGGGAGACCGTACCCCAAGTCGTGCAAGCAGGCGCAGAGCTGGTATGGCTGACCAGCACCACACTGCCTGAAAGCCTCTCGGCGACAGCGCACGCGCTGGGCGGTAAGCCGCTGTGGCTGCACTCGCCCGAACTCACGACCTACGACAGTGCCTTCTGGCAGTGGTGTCTTCGCTCCAGCGCGGATCTGAACCTCGTGCTGTTTGTGGCGCGAGCAGGCGCGCTTCAGGAGGCGGCAGACTCGCTTGCAACGGCGCGCGAGGCTCTACAGACGAAGCATGTACCGCTTGGAACGCTGGAGGTAGGACTGCTTGCCTGCAACGCGCTGCCCGATACGCTGGAGCCGCCGCCCTACGCGGTTGGCTGTCAAGTTCAGGGATGGACGCAGGGAATCGTAGAACAGCTGTGGCAGGTACAGGTGACGGCGCGCACATTAGGCGTGCGCCGCGCGTTGCTGCTACCTGACGCTGCTCCCGAAACGCTCGCGCTCGCGCTTGGGCTGGAACCACACACGCTGATTGTGCCCACAGACGCGATTGCCGTCGCCAAAGTGCGTATCGCGCTGCTCAGCGTTGCCGAGTGCCGCGAATGGCTGCTGATGCGTCTACGCGACTGGAAGAACCCGACTCTGTGCGCACACCCCCACGCATGGCTTCAGCAACGCACCGAATCGCCGCACCTGTAGGTATACTCTCCCCCATGAATTTGCATCAAACCACTTTGGCAAATGGGCTTCGGATTGTGGTCGAACCGATTCCGACCGTCCAGTCGCTTACGGTAAGCTTCTGGGTTCGCGCAGGCTCTCGCAACGAGCTGCCCCACCAACACGGAATTGCCCACTTCTTGGAACATATGCTGTTCAAAGGCACGCACACGCGCAGTGCTGCGCAGATAGCCCAAGCGATTGAGGGACGCGGCGGTATCCTGAACGCTTCCACAGGCAAAGAGCTGACCTTCTACTACGCCCGCGTACTCGCGGAGCACATGCCGATTGCCGTAGAAGTATTGAGCGACCTTCTACTCAATGCACGCTTAGACCCCCAAGACATTGATCTGGAAAAAGGCGTGGTGTTGGAGGAGATGCGGATGATCGAAGACACTCCCGACGAGGTCTTACACGATCGAGCGGCAGAAGTCCACTGGGGCAATCACCCGCTGGCACGGCGGATTATTGGGGTTCCTGAGACCGTGAACGGGTTCACGCGTGAGAGCATTTTGGAGTTTATCCGTACGCACTACTGCCCCGAGCGCATGGTGGTCGCTGCAGCGGGCAACATCGAGCCCGATGCACTGTTTGCGCAAGTTGACCGCTGGTTAGGCGCGTGGCGTCCCGAACAGGTGGCTCCTTCACCTACGCCTCAGTCGCTGCCTAGACGCGCCCCAAACGCACCCCCCTGCTTTCTGGAGACGCGCGAGGTGGAACAGACCCACTTCGCGCTGGTGATGGACGGTGTGTCGTTCTTCGACGAGCGTCGCTATACGCAAGCAGTGCTCAACACCCTGCTTGGGGGCAGCATGTTCAGTCGCTTGTGGCAGGAAGTGCGCGAGAAGCGTGGGCTTGCCTACGAAATCGGTAGCTATGCCTTGCCGATGTCCGATGGCGGACTGTTCGTAATCTACGGCGGCGTCGCGCCCCACGCCTTCGAGCAAGCCGTACAGGTCATCGAAGCTGAACTGGAAAAGCTCATCGCCGCGCCCCCTGACGAGGCGGAGGTCGAAAGCGCACGCAACCTGCTCAAAGGCAACCGTGTCTTAGCCCTCGAATCGACCCAAAGCCGCGCAGAGCTAATCGGCAGCGAAACACTGATGCGTGGCGCGGTTGTCCCGATGGAAGAAATTATCGCCCAAATCGACGCCGTGACTCCTGAGCGCCTGCACACACTCGCGCAGCAACTCTTCGCGCCCGCGCAACGCACGCTGGTGGCGCTAGTACCCGCCTACCAAGCCAACAGCGTCACATAGCGGGTGAATTTTTCGCGCGTTTCTCCGTATAATAATTTACGGAAGTCTTTGCGAGAAGGATTACGGCATATCCCCAAGCAGGCTTCAGCCGTCGAATGAAGCCTTCTTATATCTGCAGCCGCTATCAAAAACCGTTAGGAGGTGTCCAGATGTCGAGGTTCACATCGATGGAGGTTGAAGCGATTCTGAACCGCTTGGCAGGCGAGAAGGCGGAGCGGTTCCAGCAGGAGGTGCTGTTCCCGCAGTTGTCGCGCGCAATGCGCACACCGCTACCTGACAGCCAAGCGGTGCGCGACGCGCTGGCAGACCCGTATTGTGCCTTCCGCGCGATGCTGGGCTACTACGCCTTCGCAAAGCGCGGCAACGACCGTGTGGAATACTCTGGTTTCGCGCTACAGGCATTCGAGAGAGTGCTCAAGGGCAATCGGGCGCACTTCGGCGATTTTCTCGCCTCCGAGAACGCGCCCGAACAACTTTGGGACGCCTTCGTAGCCGTGTGCCAGGAAAATAAGCGCAAAGTCAACGAGCAGCTCAACCGCGGGCTTATCGAGGGACTCGCAGGCTACGCTGCGCGCCTGTATGCCGAAGACAAGATCGGCAACATCTGGATGGATATCCAACAGGCAATTGTGCAGTCGGGGCGTGTGGAGCCTATCTACACAAAAATCACCGAAATCAAGGGTATCGGGCCCAAAGTCGGCGCACTCGTCTTGCGCGATATGGTTGCCCTGTATGACTTGGAGAGCCGCATCGACTTCGCAGACTACCATTACCTGCAGTCTGTAGACACTTGGATACGGCGCGTCGGACCGCTGCTTAGTGACGAGATCGACGAGAAGACCGCCGACTGGGTAATTGCGGGTAAGTTGGCGAAGTTGTGCCGTCGGACTCGAGTCAGCGGCGTGCGGTTCAATCAAGGCGTGCAGTATCTGGCGATTGTTGAGGTGCGCGATCTGGAACGGCTCAAAGGCTACCTGCTGTCTCTGGCGCAAAGCACGCTGCGCACTGGCAACGCGCCGATACCTGCGAGTGCAGGCGGACGACCGACACCGCGCTCGATCAACTGGCATCGCTGAAAATCAGGCAGATGCGAGTGGGTGCTGCTCCTTCCCAGCCGACAGAGAACGGCGCACACGGTCAGTAGGGAAGCAACCGAAAGTCGGTAGGTATAATCCGGGCATGTCCAACGAGGCGATTGCCCAACAGTTTCTGGAACTCGCCGACCTGACCGATTTCGTGGGGGACAGCCCATTCAAGTCGCGCGCTTATCGACAGGCGGCGCAGGTGCTGGAATCGCTGCAAACGCCCATCGAGACGCTCGCCGAGAACGGCGTGGACGCGCTTGCCGCCTTGCCAAGCATCGGCACGGCAATCGCCGAGAAAATCCTCGCCTATCTGCAGACGGGTACCATCCCCAAGCGCGAGGAGTTGCTCCAGAAGGTTCCCGCAGGCGTGCTGGAGGTGATGGGGGTGCCTGGCATCGGCGCGAAGACGGCGCGCCTGCTGTACGAGCAACTCGGCGTGCATGACTTGGGGAGCCTGCGCAACGCGCTCCTCAGCGGCGCTGTAGACCGCCTGCCACACTTTAGCCCGCGCAAGCGCGAGCGGCTGCTGCGGTTAGTAGAACTCAAGCACAAGTCGCAGCGGCGCACCCTGCTGGGGCTTGCCCTCCCGCGCGGGCGCGAGTTGCTGCTTGCAATCGAAGCGCTGGACGGCGCGCAGCAGGCGATGCTGTGTGGCTCCGCACGGCGCATGCAGGAGGATGTCGGCGACTTGGACTACCTCGTCGCCGCCGACGCGCCCCAAACGGTGGTGGAGGCGTTCGTGCGCCTGCCCGCCGTCGCGGAAGTGTACGCGCAGGGCGTCTCGCGGGCGCAGGTGTTCCTCAAAGACGGCACACAGGTCGATCTGAAGATTGTGCCGCCTGAACGCTGGGGCGCGGGGATGCTGTACCTGACAGGCTCGCGGGCACACTCGATCCGCCTGCGCCAGCGGGCAATCGAGCGCGGGCTGAAACTGAATGAGTACGGCGTGTGGCGCGGCGCGGAGTGTCTCGCTGCCGACACCGAAGAAGCCGTCTACGCCGCGCTGGGGCTGCCTTACATCCCACCGCCCCTGCGCGAAGACACGGGCGAAGTCGAGGCTGCCGAGCAGGGGCGACTGCCGCGCCTCGTCGCGCTCAGCGACATTCGCGGCGACCTGCAGAGCCATTCGCACTGGTCGGACGGACTGGACACGCTGGAGACGATGGCGCAGGCGGCAGACGCGCTGGGCTACGAGTACCTCGCGATTACCGACCACGCGCACCAGTTCGCCAGCCGCGAGGCGTTCGAACAGCGACGGCGCGCAATCGAGCAACTCAACCAGCGCACGGGCGGACGCCCGTACCTTGTCAACGCGGTGGAGGTCAACATCCTGCCCGACGGGAGCCTGCACGCGCCTGAGTGGATGCTGCGCGCCGCCGAGTTTGTGCTGGCAGGCGTCCACGAGGCGCACGGGCAGCCCTCCACAGAGATGACCGCACGCCTGATTCGCGCGCTGGAACACCCCGCTGTCGACGCGCTGGCGCACCCCACAGGCAGACGCTACGGCAAACGCCCGCCCAACGACGCCGACTGGGAGCAGGTGTTCGAGCGCGCCCGCGCGCTGGGCAAGGTGATCGAAATCAACGGCTACCCGACGCGCATGGATCCGCCGACGCCCATCGCCCGACTGCTGCTGCAAAGCGGCGCGTGGGTCTGTCTGGGCACGGACGCGCACGCCGCACGCGACCTGCAGGCGATGGAACTGGCGGTCGGGCTGGCGCAACGCGCATGGGCGACCCCTGAGCGCATCCTGAACACACGCCCACTTGATGCGCTGCTGCTGTGGCTCAACGACAGGAGGCATAACAAATGATTCGCGTCTTTGTGGATCGTATCGAGACCGACGAACGCGGCGAGCCACTCGCCGTGCTGCTCGTCGAACTCGACGAGGGCGACTACCTGCACTGGCTCTGCCCACTGGCGTGGCTCCCGCCCGACACGCGCGAGGGCAGTTGGCTGCAGGTGGCGTTCACCCCCGACGAGCAAACCCAAGCTGAGACGCGCCACGAGATCGAAAGCCTCTTGCAGGAATTGCAGGAAGAGTGAATCGGGTATACTCCATTACGGGGGATGTAATGAATCCCTTTGCGTTAGTTTTTGGAAATGCCCCCCTCCTAACCTCCCTCGTACACGGGGGAGGAATTGCGGCTCCCTCCCCGCGTGCGGGGAGGGTTGGGGTGGGGGCGCAACATTTACACGATTAGAATCCAACGAATTCTTTGCGAGGGAGCAAACCTATATGGCAAATGTAAGAGCGTTTCGAGCAACCCGCTTCGCACGGCTGATTCCCGAAGTCGTTGCGCCGCCATATGATGTCATTGACGACACCCTGCGTCAGGAGTTGGCGGCGCGCAACCCGTACAATATCGTGCATCTGACCCTGCCAGAGGGGGGCGACGACCGCTATGCCCGCGCCGCGCGCCTGCTCCAGCACTGGCTCTCCGAAGGCGTGCTGCGCCAAGACCCCGACCCCGCAATCTACCGCTATGTGCAGCGATTCCACGACCCGCTATCGGGCAGCATGCGCACGCGCACGGGCTACTTCGTGCTGCTGCATACCGAGCCTTACGAGAACGGCGTCGTGCTGCCCCACGAGCAGACCTTCCCTGGGGTGAAGGAAGACCGCTACCGCCTGCTGCAAGCTGCGCGCGCACACATGGAGACCATCTTCGGGCTGTTCGAGGACACGCCCGCGTTCCAAGAGGCAATCGCCGACGCGATGTGGGAGCCGTTGGCGCAGGTGGAGGGCGACGACCTGCCCGAAGGGAGTTTCCACAAACTGGAGCGCATTACGAATCCCGTCGAGGTCTCGCGGTTTGAGCGCGCCTTCGCGAACGCCCGCGTGTGGATCGCCGACGGGCATCACCGCTACGAGACCGCGCTGCGCTACGGGCAGACCTACGGCGCTGACGGCTCGCCCGAACGGTTCGTGCCCATCCTGCTCGTGCCGCTGGACGACCCTGGCTTGGTGATTCTGCCGACGCATCGCGTGCTTGCCGAGTTGCCGCCTGGCACGCCCGCCGAGTGGCAAGCGCGCCTGCAAAGTGAATTCGAGTGCATCCCCGTCGCGCACGAGGCAGTGCTGGAACAGATGGCGCAGCACGGGGGCGAGGCGATTGGCTTCGTATGGCGCGAGGGCGCGTGGCTCATTCGCCCGAAGGCGTACCCGCCCGTGCAAAGCTTGCCCGACGCGCTGATACGGCTCGACTCGTGGGTGCTGCACGAGCGCATTATGCCCGCGCTGGGCTACACCGAGCCGCAGAAGCGGTACACCCGCTCGGCGGAGGACGCGCTGGAGTCGGTGCGCACGGGCGCGGCGCAGGCAGCGTTCCTGCTCAACCCGCCACCCCTGCGCGCCCTGCAGCAAATCGCCAGCGCAGGCGGTAAAATGCCCCACAAGTCCACCTACTTCCACCCGAAGGTGCTGTCGGGGCTGATCCTATGGCAGGTGGGCGGATGAAGGTTATCGGCGTAATCCCCGCACGGTTGGCGGCGACGCGACTGCCCAACAAGCCCCTGCTGGACATCGCGGGCAAGCCGATGATTCAGTGGGTGTGGGAGCGGGCGTCGCAGGCGCGCACGCTGCATGAACTCTACATCACCACGCCCGACCCCGAAATCGTCGAGGCGGCGCACGCCTTCGGCGCACAGGCGATACTCACCAGCCACGCGCACCGCTCAGGCACCGACCGCATGGCGGAAGTCGCCCGCAACACCGACGGCGAAATCTATGTGAACATTCAGGGCGACGAACCGCTGCTGAACCCTGAAGCGATTGATCGTGCCGTGCAGCCCCTGCTGGACGACCCCAGCGTGATGATGAGCAGCCTCTACTGCCACGCGCAGCCCGAAGATTACGAAGCGCCCAGCGTGGTGAAGGTGGTCGTCGACCAAAACGGCGACGCGCTCTACTTCTCCCGCTCGCGAATTCCCTATCCGCGCGAGGCGACCGATGTGCCCGTGCTGCGCCACATCGGGCTGTATGTGTTCCGCAAGTCGCTGCTGCTGCAATACGCCCAGTGGGAGCCGACGCCGCTGGAACGCACCGAGTCGCTGGAGCAGTTGCGCGTGCTGGAACACGGCTACAAAATCCGCATGGTCTACTTCCCGCAGCCGTCGATTGCGGTGGACACGGAGACCGACCTGCAGCGCGTGCGGACGATACTCTCCAGCGCGGGTTCGATGTAGAGCGCGGTGCTGAGCGCGTCGCACAGCGTCGGGTCGTCGCCAATCACGGCTACGGGCGGGCGCGACGGGGCAGGGTAGCCTGTGCGTGGGTCTATAATGTGCCCGTAGCGTATGCCATTCACCTCGAAGTATTGCTCGGTGTCGCCTGCGACGGCGAGCGCGGCGTCCCGAAGTAGCCTCTCGCTTCCGTTGGGGAGGCGAATGAGCCAGCCTGATTGCGCTTCGCTGGGCAGGGGTGCCTTGTCGCCCTCACCCCCTTTGTCCCCCTCTCCCGCAAGGCGGGAGAGGGGGAATGCACCGCAGGGCGCACCGCCGTCCGCCCCTACACCCCTCTCCCACCCTGTGGGAGAGGGGCTGGGGGTGAGGGCAACACTCTCTGCAGGCACGCCCAGCGCGTAGAGCGTGCTGCCGCCCGCGTCCAGCAAGGCGTTCGCTACGCCCAGTTCGCGCAGGATCCGTAGGCACTGCGCGATTGCCCAGCCCTTGCCAATCGCGCCGAAACTGAGTTCCAGCCCAGGCAGCGCGTAGTAGACCCAGCAGCCGCTTGGCTCCAGCAGCACCAGTTCCATCCCGACGCGCTCCAACGCCTGCTCGATGGCAGCGGGGTCGGGCACACGGTACTGCTTGTCCACGAAGCCCCACAGGCGCAGCAGGGGCGTCACGGTCGGGTCGAACGCGCCCTGCGTCAGCGCATAGAGCGACTGGCAGGTCTGCAGTAGGCGGAACAGTTCGGGCTCCACGCGCACGGGCTGCTGATGCGCGTGCGCGTTGAGGTAGCACAGGTCGCTGTCGGGCAGGTAGAGGCTGAGTTGGCGTTCGAGTCGGCGCGTCTCTTCCTGCAGTTCGCCTGCGACGCCCGTCGCCCAGTCGCGCTCGCCCTCGGACAGATACAGCGTGAACTCCGTGCCCATCGCCCGCCAAGTAAACGCCCGCATCTCAAGAGTACCCCCGCTGCTGCAGAGTCCCCAACTGCACACGAACCTTCAGTACGCAGGCGGCAAGATATGTCTCGGCTGTACGCTCGACGGAGCAACTAAAATAGCGTCCCACTCCGTATAGTGTGGCGGTTGGGGCGCGCTCGGCTTCCAGCGCAGTGTCAGGCAGTACTCGCCTGCTTTTAGGGTTGCTGTGCCCAGCAGCAGCCAGTAGCACTGGTCGGTGTAGCGGGCGACGGCGCGCTCGGCAGATAGCAGCGTCGTCCCCTCCGCTGTCGGGGTCGCTTCTGCATCGCCTACGGGCGCAACTTGCCACTCTACGCTGCCCGATGGGACGCCGCGCACTGCCAGCCACAGCGTGTACGCTTGTGCCTCGCGCAAGCTGAACGCGTAGGTCGCCGACACGCCCTCGATAGGCATCGGCGTATTCAACCACAGCGTCGCACCGCCGCTTGCTGCGAGGTCGCGGCGAATCGTGCCAAACTCGTGCTGCCGTGCGCTCTCTGCCTCCAGCCAACGGTAGGGCTGGAACGCCCGCTCGAACTCGAACCAGTTGGTGCGCAGCAGTGCAAAGCCCTGCGACGGGTTGCGCCGATAGAGGCTCAGCGCGTTGTCGAAGTTGAACTTTAGCACCTGCGCGTCCTGTCCCGTCGGGTTGCCGCGCTTGAACAGGTCGGCAATCCGCGCCGTCCACGACTCGACGCTCGTCTCGCAAATCGGCTCGGTTTGGAACCCGCGCAGACGCACGGGCGTTGTGCCCACGCGCAGGCGCACGCGGTCGCCGCGCACCTCCAGCGGAACCGTCTGCCCGTTCAGGTCGAACGCGGTTAGTGGTGCACGGTCAAAACGGCGCAGGGCAATCTCGCGCTCCCCCTCGTCTACCCACAGACACAGCTCCAGTTGGCGCGTGATGGTGAGATTGCCCTGCGCGTCCAGCGTGCGCACCTCCGTCGCCTTCTGGAAGCCGTGAATCTCGAAGCCCCACAGCAGCGGCTGCAGGTCGAGCTGCGCGCTGGGAACCCACCAGCCACTGCGGTAGCGTCGGATCTCGGTCAGCCCCCACAGTGTCGCGGGGAATGGCTGGAGGGCGGGCATGTCGGGCGGGGCATCAGTCTGTGCCAGCGTGCGCCAAGTTGCTTCGGACAAATTCCCGTGCCAGTAGACGCGCTCGATGCCCATCTCCCGCGCGAAGGTCTGGAACATGCAGGCGCGTTCGGCGTCTTCGCCTACCCACTCCGCAATCAGTGTCGTGAGGGGTTCTAGCGTGCGCTCGCGGCGCAGCGTTTCCAGCAGCAGGTGCGTGCGCCACAGGTCGCGTCGCGCAGCAGGCAGATACCAACCGACAGGCGTCTGCGGGTCGGCAAAGGTCTCGGGCGTGGGCAGCTCGGCAGGGTCGGGCGCGGTCTGCAATACCATGAACTCGACGTTCGGCGTGTGGCGCGTCAGCATTGCGCGTAGCCCAGCCAACAGCACCCGCCACCGCTCCAATAGGAACGCTCGCCAGTCGTCCCAGAAGCGGCTGCGGTTGGGGTCTAACTCCTGGGGTTTGACCGACTTGTCGGGCGCAATCAGGTAGGGCAGTCCGCGTCCCTCGCGCCAGAGGGGCATCAGGCGCGCGGCTTGTTCGTGCTGTTCCAGTTTCGTGCTGGTGTCCCACGCGCGTTCCAGTTCGGTCAGGTCGGGGTAGCGCGTCTTAAGGTACGCCAGCCACTCCGCCTGCGCCAGCGGGCTATTCGGCAGCGTGCTGACGCTCAGGATGTCCCAGTCGCCCTGCAGCAGCCAGCCGCGAAAGCCCTGCTTCGGCGCACGGTGCATCAGCAGGCGCAGCAATGCGTCGCGGTAGGCGTCCCAGCCCTCCCACAGGTCGAGCATGGCGTCCTTGCGCAGGGGGTACAGCAGCAGCACGCTCTCGGCGGTATCGCCGATAGCGGTTAAGGCGCGCCCGCTGCTGAGTTCCAGCACCGTACTGAGGCGCAGGTAAGGCGTCTCGCGGGGCGAAACCGCCAACAGCAGGCGCGTCGCGTCGGGCACAACCAGCGTGTAGACCCCGTCCGCGTTGCCCAGCCGCCGATAGCGTTCAGGAGCAACTGTCCAGCCATCCGTGCGGGGCAAGTTCGCCAGCCACAGCCGCCATTCCAGCCCTAACGCCTCCGCTGTCTCCAGCAGCGACTGCCACGCTTCGGGACTGGGCAGCACATCGAGGCGGATGACCACCTCCTGTACACCCTGTGCCTTGAGTTGGCTGAGGCGTTCCGCGAAGTCGCTTGCTGGGTAGTCCAGCACGACGCCCAGTGTGTGCGACTTGGAAGGTTGGGCAGTCGCGTTTCCCGATTGTATGGTCGCGATTGCCGATCGCGGGGTTTCTATCGTCGATGGAACGGTTTCCGATGGCGATGGTACAGTTTCTATCGTCGATGGAACGGTTTCTGACGGTGCTGGGGAGATTACGGATTTGCCCTCACCCCCTTTGTCCCCCTCTCTCGGGGCGCTTCCCCTCTCCCACGCCATCGGAGAGGGGCTGGGAGTAAGGACTGCCAACATCCCCACCGCCAGTAGCCAGCCAATTGCCCAGCGCATCGTGCGTGCGTACATCGGTCTTCTGCATTTGGCTTCGGCGCGCGGGGAGCGATTCCTGTCGGCGGGGGGCAGGCATCTGCCCGTGTATAGAGCGCCTCAGTCAGTCCGCACAATCGAAGCACAGAATCGGCTTAAAAGCGCGTTGCGACTCGGCATCTGCGAACGCCTCCGCGATTGCGTCGAAGACGCGTCGATCGACGAGCGCATTTAGCGTCAGCAGATTCTCGTGAATCAGCTGCAGACTGTATTCCCAAGCGTGGTTACTGGAGCGCGAACCGATGACGGTGAGCTCCTTAACGAGGATTTGGTACCAATCTACCTGAACGGGCTCTGGTCGGTAGCCGAAGACGATCACTCGTCCTGCTTTGCGTGCGAGTCGCAGGCACCAGTCGGCGGCGTCTGAAGAGCCCGCTGCGTCGATGACCACATCTGCGGGAACGGGTTGGCTCAGCCATTCTTCAGGCGCGATGGGGATTGCGACGCCGATAGCTTGCGCCACCGCGCGCCGTGCAGGGTTAACCTCCAGGGCGATCACTTGCTGCACCCCCCACAGGCGCGCTAGCTGCGCGTATACTTGCCCGAAGAAGCCCAGCCCCACCACAGCGACGGTTTCATGGGGCTGCGGATTCGCCAAGCGCATTCCTGCCACGCAAGTTGCCACTGGCTCCACCAACGCGTATCGCCAGCGCGCTGTGCGCGGCGTGTCCGCAGGCAGTTTGTAAAGATTACGCACGGGCGCAACGAGGTACTCGGCAAAGCCACCATCCACGCTCAAGCCAAGGTGCTCTAAATGCTCGCACAGGTTCAACCGCCCGCGCCGACAATACTCGCACGCCCCACACACCAGTTGCGGATCCACGACCACACAATCGCCCACTTGCAGCGCCCCCGCATAGTCTGGTGGCAGGCTCAGAACCTCAGCAACAATTTCGTGTCCCAGGGTTAGGGGCTGATTATGCCAGTAGTAATGCCCGCGTGACTTAAGGTGTAAGTCGGTGCCGCATAGTCCACACGCGACGACACGCAGCAATGCCTCACCTGCTTGAGGCGTCGGCACGGGCACTCGCTCCCAACGCAACTGGTTGGGCGCAACGAGACGGTATGCTTGCATCGTCTCAGGTACGGTAGTGCGCATTGATTTTGACATACTCGGCGGTCAGGTCGCTGCTCCAAAAGCGCGCTGTACCGTCCCCGTCGTTCAGCTGCAGCTCCAGCAGCACCTCTTCGGTCCGCATCGACTCCACGAGGGCGCGCTCGTCGTACATGGTTGGGCATCCATGCTCGAACACAAGCGTGCCCTGCAGGTATAGTTTTGCGCGGGACACTTCGAAGGGTGCACCCGCGCGCCCTGCGGCGGCGATGATGCGCCCCCAGTTTGGGTCGCCACCGTGTATCGCGGTCTTAACCAACTGCGATTCGGCAATCGTGCGAGCGATTTGGCAGGCAGCTTCGGCAGAAGCTGCCCCTGACACACGCACTTCGAAGATGCGGCTTGCGCCCTCGCCATCACGCACAATCTGCTTAGCGAGATACTCGCAAACTTGGAACAGCCCTTGCTCGAACGCCACGAGCGTGTCGCCTGAGAGTGGCACGCCCGACGCACCGTTCGCCAGTGCAATCACCATATCGTTCGTGCTGGTGTCGCCGTCGACCGTGATGCAGTTGAAGGTTGCATCCACCGCACGCTGCAAGCACGCTTGCAAGGTAGCAGGGGCTATCGCTGCGTCTGTCGCAATAAAGGCGAGCATTGTTGCCAGTCGGGGGGCAATCATGCCTGCGCCCTTCGCGATTGCGCCCAGACGCACCTCGCCCGCAGGAGTTGCCACGCTCAGCGAGGCGCGCTTCGAGGCGCCGTCTGTGGTCAAAATCGCGTCGGCTGTCGCGCGGTCGTCACCGTCGCTCAACCGCTCAAACGCCAGCGCCACGCCCGACTCGATCGCATGCATCGGGAGCGGCACGCCAATGACCCCTGTAGAGGCGACCACCACTTGGGTGGGCGCACATCCAAGACGCTGAGCAACCAGTTCCGCCGTGCGCTGTGCGTCGCGCTCCCCGCGCTCGCCTGTGAGACAGTTCGCATTTCCACTGTTTATAATAATTGCGCGCGCTGTGCCGCCTGCAATCACTCGCCGCGACCAGCGTACAGGCGCCGCGCACGCCAGGTTCGTCGTAAACATGCCTGCAACGCTTGCTTCCGTCTCTGAAACAATCAGTGCAAGGTCTAACAGTCCGGGCATCTTGATACCGCAGTAGACGCCTGCACTTCGGAACCCGCGCGCGAAGTTCACGCCCAGTCGAGTGTTCAGCTCTGCCATCGAGCAGGTATTGTACCTTGCTCTGGCGCAGTGCCGCATGTATGCGCCCTTGACCCTCTGCGGAATGTGCTCTGGGCGTTAGTTCGGCAGCCGCGTCTGTTTGGCAGCAAACCTTTCCAAACTTTCTCGGCGTTTGGTGGCTTGGGCGCCGCTCCTAACGCGCATCCGTTCAGCCTCTCAAGAACCGTTCCCGTACCGCCTGCTCCAGCGATGTTTTGAGAACTTCCAGCGGTTGGCGTCCGTCCAGTAGGACGAATCGGCTTGGCTCTGCGCGGGCGACCGCCCGATAGCCCTCGCGCACGCGGGTGTGAAACGCCTGCGTCTCCGCTTCGAAGCGGTTGGGCGCGTTCGCGCGGGCGAGGGCATGCTCAACAGGCAGGTCGATTAGCACGGTCAGGTCGGGCGTGAGGTTGGTTGTCGCAAGGGCGTTCAATTGGTAGATCAGGGCGATGTCCAACCCGCGTCCGTAGCCCTGATAGACCAGCGTAGAATCGGCGTAGCGGTCGCACACTACCCATATCCCTTGCTTCAAGGCAGGCAGGATGACTTGCAGGGTGTGTTGGCGTCGGTCGGCAAGGAACAGGAACAGCTCCGCCCAAGCGTCCAGCGGCTCGTGCAGGAGAAAGGGGCGCAGGTGCTTGCCCAGCGTGCTGCCACCTGGCTCGCGCGTCAATTCCACAGGTATGCCCTGCGCCTGTAGCCAGTCCGCAAGATGCTGGGCGAGCGTGGTCTTACCTGCGCCCTCAATCCCCTCGAAGGTAATCAGCGGTGCGCGGGGCATTAGTCCTCCTGCTCGGTGTCAGTGTAGATGGGCAGGATGCGCACGCGGCGGTTCGGTTCCTCGCCCACGCTCTCGGACAGCAGGCGGTACTTCTCGACGAGCTGGTGCTGCAGGCGGCGCAGGTAGCTGTTCTGGGGCGAGAGTTCGTAGGGCTCGGCGGTCTGCAGCACATACTCCACGCCCTCTTCTGCCTCGCGCAGGGCGCGTTCCTCTGCCGATTCGCCGTTGGCGGGTTTGTGGAACAGGTCGCGCAGCGCGCTCACCAGTTGCGCATAGGTGTTGCTGCGCACGATGGCGACAGGTAAGTTGCGCTGCAATGCTTCGCGCACTTTAGGCGGGCGACGCTGATAGGTGGAGTGGAGCACGACCAGTGCATCGGCGTCCGACACATCGCGGGCGACATAAGCGGGCAAATGGAGGTCGCGCAACGCCTTTTCCAATCGGCTGCGGCTCACGCCATAAGGGAACACGCGCGAGGGCGTGCCGCGTCGGTGCTCGCCGCTGACCAGCGCGGTCGTGCGGGCAGGCGGAGGCGCATACTCCCCGTGCACAGGCGGCTCAACCTGCGGGACACGCAGCAGCAAGTCGCTGCGCTGCACCACCTCGAAACCGCCGCCGTCGGTCTGCACGCGGATCTCAGGGCGGGGCGGGTTGCCACGCAGCATCCGATCCACCGTCTGGGCAACATCGTGGTGGACAGCGAGGCGATGGAAGTCCAGAATCTCGATTAGCACATCGAAAGTCGGGGGCGCTTTGCGCTCCAGCACGGTTTTTTGGGTGCCGCGACGGCGCGCTTCCTCATCCGACAGCGTCACCGTCTGGATGCCCCCCACGAGGTCGGACAGCGTCGGGTTCATCAATAGGTTCTCCAGGGTTGTGCCGTGCGCTGTGCCAATCAGTTGCACGCCGCGCTCGGCGATTGTGCGGGCGGCGTATGCCTCCAGCTCCGTGCCGATTTCGTCGATGATAATAACTTCGGGCATGTGGTTCTCGACGGCTTCGATCATCACGGCGTGCTGCAGGCTCGGTTCGGGCACTTGCATGCGGCGGGCGAAGCCGATGCCTGGGTGCGGGATGTCGCCGTCGCCCGCGATTTCGTTGGAGGTATCCACCACAATCACGCGCTTGTCGTATTCGTCGGCAAGCACGCGGGCGACCTCGCGCAGGCGGGTGGTCTTACCCACCCCCGGTCTGCCCAACATCAGCACGCTTTTGCCAGAGGCGATAATGTCGTGGATGATATCGATCGTGCCGTAGATCGCGCGCCCGACGCGGCAGGTAAGCCCCACCACCTTGCCTTGACGATTACGGATAGCGGAGATACGATGCAGGGTGCGCGGGATGCCTGCACGGTTATCCTTACCGAACTGCCCAATTCGATCAGCGACATACTGCAGGTCGTACTCCTCCACCTGCACGCTGTCCAGTCGAATGGTGCGCTGCATAAAGCGCGCTTCAGGCATGCGCCCAAGGTCAAGGACTACCTCCAGCAACTGGCTTAGGTCGGGCTGCTCCTCCAACCACTGACGAATGGCAGGGGGCAGCACTTCCAACATGGCGTTTAGGTCATCGGCGAAACTCTGCTGCTTCGATACGCTTGGCGCAGCGGCAGCTGCCTGCTGGGTGTTCCTTCGCTCCGGCATGGATGCACTTATTATACCCTGCTCGGTTGCGCAATACACAGCCGTTGGGTATACTTGTCTGCTTGGAGGTATGCACCATGCCGAATACCAAGTCTGCGAAGAAGGCGTTGCTGAAGTCGCGCGAGCGGTACTTGCGCAACCGATCGACCAAGTCGGCGATTAAGACCTATTCGCGGCGCGTGAAGGAGTTGGCGGACAAGGGCGACACGGAAGGCAGCATTGCGACGCTGCGCCGCGCGATCAGCCTTATCGACAAAGCGGTCAAGCGCGGCATCCTGCATAAGAACACGGGCAACCGCAAGAAATCGCGCCTGATGGTTGCGCTCAACAAAAAACTGGCGCAGCAGCAAGGCGCGTCCGCCGAAGAGTAAGCGTAGGGTATACTCTGTGCGCCATCACATACCGCGCCCGACGCGCGAGGGTGTCTCTCCATCCGAGAGATTGTAAGCGCGGTGGACGGCGCGGGAGGAACCAACCCGGAGGACAATTATGGCAGAACTGAGTATGCGCGAACTTTTGGAAGCGGGCGTGCATTTCGGGCACCCGACCCGCAAGTGGCATCCGAACATGCGCCGCTACATCTACGGCGCACGCAGCGGCATCCACATCATCGACCTGCACAAGACCGTCGAGATGTTCGACAAAGCGCAGCGCGCCGTGAAAGAGATTGTCAACAGCGGCGGGCATGTGCTGTTTGTGGGCACGAAAAAACAGGCGCGCGACGCTATCAAGGAAGCCGCTATCCGCAGCCGACAGTATCATATCACCTATCGCTGGCTGGGTGGCACGCTGACCAACTTCCGCACCATCCAATCGCGCATCAAGCGCCTCAAGGAGCTGGAACGCATGCTCAAAGAAATTGAAGAGGGTCAGGTGGATATTCCTAAAAAAGAGGCGTCGCGCTTGCGTAAGGAATATGAGAAACTGGAGCGCAATCTGGGCGGAATCAAAGACATGCCAGGGCTGCCCGCCGCGCTGTTCATTGTCGACCTGAAGGAGGAACACACCGCTGTTGCGGAAGCCCGCCGCCTCAGCATCCCGACAATCGCGATCGTGGACACGAACTGCGATCCCGACGAAGTGGACTACCCCATCCCTGCGAACGACGACGCCATCCGCGCCATCCGCCTCATTGCTGGACGCATCGCGGACGCAATCATCGAAGAGAAGCAACTCGAATGGCAAGGCGCGGCGGTCGTGTCTGAAGAGGACATCCCTCTCGTTGAGGAAGAGGCGCCAATTCCTATCGAACCCGAGTTCAGCAAAATCTTCGGCGTCGAGGTTCCTGCGGAACAACCTCCACCGTCCGATGAAGAGATCATGGGCAAAGAGTGGGAACTGATGAAGCGACACCGACTGGAAGATTTGGAGGAGGAATACCGATGAGCATAAGCCCACAGTTAATCAAGACGCTGCGCGACGAAACAGGCGCGGGATTTATGGACTGCAAGAGCGCGCTGGAGCAGGCGGGCGGCGATGTCGAAAAAGCACGCCTCATCCTGCGCGAGAAGGGCGCAATCATCGCCAGCAAGCGCGCCAGCAAAGAAGTGAATCAGGGCGTGATTGCGGGCGCGCTAAGCGCAGACGGACGCACAGGCGCGCTAATCGACCTACGCTGCGAGACCGACTTCGTTGCTCGCAACGAAGAGTTCTTGAGCCTCGCCGACGAACTGCTGCAACACGCGCTCGCCGTCGGCACAGAGGGGCAACTGGACGCCATTCGACAACGACCCTCGCTTACCGACAGTAGTCTGACTGTCGAGAAACGAATCGAAATCGCTATCGGTAAGACGGGCGAGCGAATCGCCTTCCAGAACTACGCCATCGCGCGCGTGCCCGAAGGTGAAAACGGCGTCGTGGACATTTATATCCATCACAATAAACTCGTCGGTGTGATGGTCGTGTTGACGGGCAGCGCGGATAAGGACGCGATGCAGAATCTTGCCCACGAGATTGCCATCCAGATTGCTTGGAGCGCACCACAGTACCTCACAAAGGACGAGATTCCCGCAGAGGTGCTTCAGCAGGAGCTGGATATCGAGAAGCAGCGCGCCCTCAACGAGGGGAAGCCCGAAAATGTCGCTGAAAATATCGCACGCGGGCGCGTGCAGAAGGGCTTTGTGCAAAAGGTCGCTCTGCTGGAGCAACCTTTTTACAAGGACGAGTCCAAAACCATCGGCGACATGCTCAAGGCAGCAGACAGCGACCTGAAGGTTGTGCGCTTCGTGCGCTTGGAAGTCGGGGCATCGTAGCCCGCTCCCTCATCCGTCACGCTGTGGCTTGGGTTCCTCTACCGACAGGGGAGCCCATCTTTTGTGTCGCTATCGCTCCTTTAGCACCATGACCGTCAGCGAGTAGGGCAGGAAGGTGTAGCGGAACGACGGCGCGACGCCCTCCAGCGTGCGCTCCACTGGCGCGACGCGCGTCGGATGCTCCAGCGAGTTCTCGGCGTCGGGGCGGTCGCCCGTGAGCGTAATCACCTTCGCGCGGGACGCCAGCCTGCGCACCCCCTGCAGGCGCACCTCCGTCTCCTGCGGGCGGTCGGACACATTCACCACCTTCAGGATGACCTCGCGCGACGGCTCGCGCCGACTGGCAACGGCATACAGCGCAGGTATCGGCGCGTCCTCGAAGTCGTGGATGAGTTGCCCGTCCAAGGAGCAGCGGATGCGCGCGCCCTGCACCTCGATGCGGATGTCGTACCAGCGTCCCGTCTCGATGCTACCTGCTACCTGCGGGCACGCCAGCATCTTGCTGCCGCCGATGCTCCGCTCAACGGCGTGGCGCGTGTTGCCCCACCCGCCGAGGTTCCACCAGTACCAGTTCTCGTCGTCGCGCACGCGGAACATTATCAGGAACCCCTCCGCACCGCCGAGTTTGCGTGCCTGCAGCGTGATTGTGTAGTCCGTCCAGTTGGGGTCGCCCGCCACTGCGCGGCAGTCTTGCGCAAGTTCCGTCTGGCGGTAGCCGCCCTCCGTCGCTTGCCACGCGCCGCGCACGGTGCGCCAGCCCGCCGCGCCTTGCACAAAATCCGCCGCAAACAGCGTCTCCCCCTGCGCGGAGACGACCTTCAGGTTGCGGAACTCCGCCTGCGTTTCCCAAGTGCCCAGCCCGACCGCACCGCGCGCGGCGTCCGTCAGCGCGTTCGGCGACTGCACGCGCGTCGGCAGCGTGCGCGTGCCCCGATAGACGCTGAACAGTTGCTGCACATAGTACGACGGCGTGCCGTAGCAACGCGCGCTGTCGAAGCCGATTAGGTCGGGGTTCCACGCGCGGTCGTTCACATTCACGAACAGCGGGGCATACGCCGCCATCACCACAATGTCGGCGTTGCGCTCGATGCCCGTCATAAACGCGGCTTCGGCAATCGCCGCGCGCAGGTTGCCCGTGCCACACTTCGCCGTCACCGCGTATTCGCCCACCAGAATCTTGGGACCCGTGCGGTCGTAGCGGTCGTACAGGTTCGCGTTGAGGATAAACCATTCTGGCGTGGAGTAGTAGTGTTCGTCGAGGATGTCGATGGGTCGGCTCTTCACGGGAGCGGTGGCGATGAGTTGGATTTGCGGGTAGCGGGCTTTGATGGCGTCGTAGAAGCGGGCGTACCGCTCTTCGTAGAGGGGTCCCCAGTTCTCGTTGCCGATGCTCACAAAGCGTAGCGGGAACGGTTCGAGATGCCCGTTTTTCGCCCGCAGCGCGCCCCACTTGCTGGTTGGGGGTTCAATGGCGTACTCAATCGCTGCCAGTGCGTCTTCAATCCACTCGTCCAGTTCGTCGATGGGGATGTGGTCGCCGTTGCGGTACTGGCACGCCATCCCGCAGTTGACCACCAGCATCGGCTCCGCGCCGAGGTCTTCGCACATCAGCAGGTACTCGTACAGTCCCAGCCCTTGCGTGCTGGTGTAGTTCCAGACGCACCAGCGGGCAGGTCGTTCGGCGACATCGCCCAGCGTGTTGCGCCAGCGCAGGGCGTTGTGCATGCGGTCGCCCTCCACGAAGCACCCGCCTGGGAAGCGCACGAACGACGGCTTGAGCGCGACCAGCATCTGCGCCAAGTCCGCCCGCAGACCGTTGGGACGCCGCTTGAAGGTGTCCACAGGCATCAGCGAGACCATATCCAGCCACAGCGCGCCGTCGCCGTTGGCGGTTAGCACCAATCGCGCCTTCGGGTCGGTTCCGTTGGCGGTCAGCGTCGCCGTGAACGGCTTCCAGTCCTTGCCGAATCCGCGCAGGGTGCGCTGGGCGTACACCTGCCCGTCCACGCTCTGCAGGCTGACCGTGAGCGCGCCGCGAAACTGCCCGTCGCATCGGGCGTACATCGTGAACCGATACCGCTTGCCCCGCTGCACGGCGATGCCCCAGTAGCCCTCGTTGACCAGCGATGCGCTGCCCGCGATTTTCCAGCGCAAGCTGCGCGGGTTGCGCGGGTGCAACGGGTGGGCAGTGTCGATGGCGATTTGCGCGTTGTCGCCGAGCAGCGTCCACGCTTGGGGCGTGTCGGCGTCTTCGAACGAGCGGTTGCGCACCAGTTCGGCGTACAGTCCGCCGTCGCCTGCGTGGTTGATCTCCTCAAAGAAGATGCCGTACAGGATGGGGCTAATGGGTGTGCCCTGTGCGGCGGCGTCGATGTCGATATGCGCCGTTTGTGCCATCATCTGCATTCCTAAGCCGAGCGTCGCAGCGATTGTCACCAGCAGCCGCCTGCCACACTCACTTCGAATCATCGCAATATCCCTCGCGCCTGTGTGCGAAATTTCGGCGTCGCAGGACATTTCCCTGCACAAGCGTGGGTAGACAGGCGCGTTTGTTGCCCTCACCCTTGGTAAGGGTACAACAGTTCGTCACAGAGTTTCTGAGGTCGGAGCAATCTTCCCAAGCAAATGGGAGCAGACAGATGCGCACCGTTTCAACTGCCCGATTTCTGGACTGGGCTACGGCGGTCTTGGAATTATAAGGGCTGTGCCGATTGGTGGTCTACCGCCCACCACTGAGCCGCCCTGTGCGCCGTATGATTGCCCCAGCAGCTTGGCTCGTCAATCAGGGACGGTGCTGCGACCCAATTCAGTAGCAGGAATCGTTGTCTACGCGTGGAATTGCACGCCCAAGCAACGCACACGATAGTGCGTATCGGTTTCGTAGGAGGCGAGCGATGAAGCAACCGAACACGCTGACTCGGCGAGAATTCTTGAAGGCGTCGGCGGGCGTTGCCGTTGGTGGCGCACTTGCCAGCCTGCCAATTGAACTGTTTGCACACGCGCAGGGCACCGACCGGCTGCGTGTCGGACTGATTGGCTGCGGTGGACGCGGCACAGGTGCTGCTATCGACATCATCGTCGCGCACCCCAGCGTCGAACTCTACGCACTGGGCGACGCCTTCAAAGACCGACTGGAAGGCTCGCTGAACGCGCTACGCGAGGAGCTGAAAGACGAACGCAAGGCGCAACTGAATGTCGGCGACCGCCAGTTCGTCGGACTGGACGCCTACAAGCAGGTGATTGCCAGCGGGGTGGATGTGGTGCTGCTCTGCACGCCGCCCGCATTCCGTCCCATCCACTTCCGCGAGGCAATTCTGGCGGGCAAGCATGTGTTTATGGAGAAACCCGTTGCCGTCTGTCCTGCAGGCGCGCGCTTAATGTTCCAAATGGGTGAACGAGCGACCCAGAAAGGTTTGAGCGTTGTCGCGGGCACGCAACGCCGCCACGAGCCCAACTACATCGAGACCATCCGACGCATTCAAGAGGGCGCGATTGGCACTATCGTCGGTGGCGCGTGCTATTGGAATCAAGGCGGTCTGTGGCATGTCGATAGATGCCCCGAATGGAGCGATGTAGAATGGCAAATGCGCAACTGGCTCTATTTCACTTGGCTGTCAGGCGATTTTATCGTAGAACAGCATATCCACAATATCGATGTCATCAACTGGGTGCTGGGCACGCCCCCCGTTCGAGCGATGGGCATGGGCGGACGCCAGTCGCGCGTGGAGCCACATTACGGACACATCTACGACCACTTCGCTGTGGAGTTCGAGTATCCTAACGGGGTCAAGGTGGTCAGCATGTGCCGTCAGGTGGACAACTGCGCGATAATCATCGGCGAGCGTATTTATGGCACCAATGGCACAGCAGACCCGTCGGGCAGCATCACGGTCGGTGGCGAGACCTGGCGCTATGACGGCGTCAAACGCAGTGGCTACAGGAAAGAACAGGAAGACCTTGTGCAAGCCATCCGCGAGGGCAAGCCGATTAACGAAACGCGTGCCGTCACGGAATCGACTCTGGCAGCTATCATGGGGCGGATGTCCGCCTACACAGGCAAGGTGGTCACTTGGGACTTCGTGATGAACCAGTCCCAACTGAACCTGCTGGAGCGCGCGGAGCGGTTGGAGTTTGGCGCGATGCCCGTAGACGAGGTGGCTGTGCCTGGCAAGACGCCGTTGGTGTAGCCCCTAATCGGCTGGGGCGTGCACGCCTTCTTGGGCAGATTCCGCAGGCGTCGCGCCGTCGGATGCGGGCGCGGCTGCCTGCGGGGGCAGCGCCAGAAAGTCCGCCTCGCCGTAGAAAAAGTGCAGCAGCCGCTCCAGCACAATCTTCAGCGTGGTCGCCACTGGCACTGCCAGCAGCATGCCCCATATCCCCCAGTTCGCCCCAACCACAATCGCAATCAGCGCGCCCAGCGGACGCAAACCTACCGCCCCGCCTAACAGACGCGGCGTCACCACCAAGTCGAACACATTGTTAATAGTTATCGCGCCGACCACCACCAGCACCGCGTGCCAGAAGTTCGTCAGCGTGAACAGGTAGAACGCAGGGTGCGACGGACCGAACAGCAGCGTCACCCCGAACGCGCTCAAGGCGATTAGAAACGAGCCGAGATACGGAATCGGGTACAGAATCGCCGCCAATACGCCCAGTAGCACAGGGTTCGGCGCGCCCACCAGCCAGTAATATAGCATGCACACTGCGCCATACGAGAGCGCGGCGGTCGCCATCCCGCGAATGTAGCGGAAAAACAGCCCGCCAATCTCACTCATCAGTTGACGCACCGCCGCGCGATGTTCGGGCGGAACCATGAACAGGAACCCTCGCTGCAGCGCGGGCATATCCAGCAGGAAAAAGTACGCGCTCATCGGGATCAGAATAATCCAGATGGCTTTGGAGAGCAGTCCCAGCAGCGTGTTCAGGAACGAGTTGATGTAGCGCGCGGCGTTGTCCAACAGGACGCTGTTGACCCGTTGCTGCAGGCGCGTGGTGAGCGCATCCGCCAGCGCGTTCGGCTCGGTCGGCAACTCCAGCCGCTGGAGCAGCTCGCGGTTGCGTTCCACCCACTCGCGCCGCTTGGGAATCTCGCGCTTGAGATAGTCCTGCGCTCCCTGCACGAAGTTGTTGATGGTCTTGTTGAGATCGCCGTTGTTTTGTCGGCTAAATGTTTGAATAATCTCTTGCGACTGGGCGTAGAAGGCGGGCGCGAGCATCAGCCCCAGCCCCAGCGCAAAGAGCAGGAACGCCAGAAACACATTCAGGATGGCGCGCCCGCGCGAGTAGCCCCTGCGGCAGAGCGCGTCCACGAACGGGTTGAGCAGCAGCGCGATTACGCCCCCGATCAGGAACGGGATCAGGGACTCGCGCACTGTGTACAGGAAGTAAAGGGCGGCGGCAATCACCGCCGCCCATCCGAGAAACCGCCACACGGCTGTTAGGCTTCGTCAGGCGCGATCTCTTCGGCGACCTCGTGTGCCTTGCGCCCGACCTTCTCGCGCAGGTTGCGCACGGTCTCGCCGCCGCGCTCGTAGACCTGCTGGCTAAGTTCGCGCACCTTCTCGCTCAGGTCGTGCAGTCGCTGGCTCAGGTCGCCGCGAATCTCCTCGCCCGACTTGGGCGCAAACAACAGCCCAATCACTGCGCCAATCAGCACGCCCAAGCCAATCCCAGCCAATAGGTACAGCACGCCACTGCGTTCGTCATGGTTCTGCATTGTTATCCCTCCTTGTGGTTGGTGTGTGTGGTCGTCTCCCCTGTGGAGACGCTCTCCGCCGCCGGTAGGGCGGAATCGGTGTGTTCAGCGCGTTGCGTCTCGCCGCACAACTCCGCGGTTGTGGGCGGAATGGGGGCGCTGTCGTATACGCTGGCGCGCCGCCGCGCGTGCTGACGCTTCTCCAACTGCTGGCTGACCAGTCGTCCGCCGAGTTTGAAGCCCTGATGCATCAACCGTCCCAGCACGCGCGCGGTGCGTTCGGGCAGGCGACGCACGCGCGCCCCGACTGCGTCGGCAACCTCCAACTTGTGCCGAATGTTGTCGCTCACAATGTGTAGGTTCTCGATAGTTTCGGCAGCCTCGTGCAAGGCGCGTTCCGCCTCCTTGAGCGTATGTGTTGCGCCCTGCAGCGTCGGAATCACCTCGTCCAGCACGCGCGCCACCCGCCCGTTGATGTCGCTTACCTGACGCTGCAGTTTCGGCAACTCGCGCTTGGCGACCACCAACAGCCCAATCGTTGCCCAGGCCAGCGCAAGCAGCGTCAGGCTCATCAGCCCAATCAGTATCATCAGCAAAGTGTCATTCATCCTTCTACCCCCTCCAATAGGAACGGCTGCACGATTTGCAGCGCGCGCTTAACGGCGCGGTCGGTCGTCTCCGTATCGGGCGTCGCGCTGTGGGGTGCTTCGATCACGCCGCCCCCGACAACCGTCTCCCCGCGATAGAACACGCCGAACTGTCCTGGCGTGATAGCGCGCACAGGCTCGTCGAACACCACGCGCACACGCTCAGGCGACTCCAACGGATAGAGCGTCGCGCGCGCCATAGGCGCATGATACCGAATTTTTGTCATCACACGCAACGGCTTCTCCAAAGAGGGGATACTACTCCACTCCACCTGCCCGACAATCATCTCGCGCTCGTAGAGTTCGTGTTCGCTGCCGACGATAATCGCGTTCTCGTCGGGCAGAATGCGTAGCACGAACATCGGCTTGCCGTCGGTGTTGATGCCCAGCCGCCTGCGCTGCCCAATCGTGTAGAGCGCAATCCCGTTGTGCGTGCCCAGCACGCGCCCCTGCGTGTCGCGGATCTCGCCAGGCGTGAACGCATCGGGCGTTACTTGGCGCAGGAACTGGTGATAGCCGCCCGCGTGCGCCGTGAAGCAGATTTCTTGGCTGTCGGGCTTGTTCGCCGTCCACAGCCCCAACTCGGCTGCCAGTCGGCGCGTCTCGGTCTTGGTCGGTATATTGCCCAGCGGAAAAATCGCCCGCTGCAACTGCTCTTGATTCAGCATATACAGCACATACGACTGATCTTTGTCCTTGTTGACGGCGCGGAGCAGGTTGTAGCGTCCTGTGTGCGGGTTGTAGCGCGTGCGGGCGTAGTGCCCGGTCGCGATGTAGTCGCAGCCGAGTTCGTCCGCCTTGCGCAGCAGTGCATCGAACTTAATGTAGCGGTTGCACTGCACGCACGGGTTGGGCGTGCGCCCGCGGCGGTACTCGTGGATGAAGTCGCGGATGACCGTGTCGGCAAACGCGCGACGGAAGTTCAGCACATAGTGCGGGATGCCCAGCCGCCGTGCGACGCGCCGCGCGTCCTCTACCGCGCCCAGCGAGCAGCAGCCCCCATGGCGCGGGTCGGGATGCGACTCCTGCCAAATCTGCATCGTGACGCCGACGACCTCGAAGCCGCGCCTGAGCAGAATCGCCGCCGCCACCGAACTGTCCACGCCCCCACTCATCGCGAGCAGCACCACACCGCGCTTGCGTGCCATCGGGAGTCATGATACCCGAAGGAAGTGTCTGCCACAATCGGGTACACTCTCGTTGTTATGGGTTCAGCAAAGGCGGCTTGGAAAGTCTCGCTGCACGGCGGGCACAGTGGCGAGTTCTGCGAACATGCAGACGGCAGCTTGCGCGAGATGCTTGAAGCCGCACACCAAGTGGGCTACACCGTCTTCGGCGTGGCGGAGCATATGCCCCGCACCGAAGCGCGTTTTTTGTACCCCAAAGAGATCGAATGGGGTTGGACCCCGCAAACGCTGGAAGAGACCTTCGACCGCTACGCGCACACGATTACGCAACTTGCTGAAGAGTTCGCCGACCGATTGACCGTACTGCGCGGATTCGAAATCGAGGTCGTGCCCGAAGACCGCTATGTAGACTTGGTGCAGAGCTACCGCCAACGCTACCGATTTGACTATATCGTTGGGTCGGTACATTATCTACACGACGCCTCTATCGACGGCTACTCCGAGCAGAGGTTCTTGGACATGATGAGGCGTGTCGGTGGGATGGAAGAGGTTGCTGTGCAGTATTATCGTAAAGTCGCTGCGATGGCGCGGGCAGTGCGCCCAGAAGTGATAGGGCATCTGGACTTGGTGCGTCTGAAAGCGACTCGGTTGGGGCTGGCGGAGCAGGTTGCTACCCCGCGCGTGCGCCAGGCAGTGGAACACGCGCTGGAAGCCATCTGCACGGTCGGCGCGCGTGTGGAGGTAAACACCTCCGCATTGCGCAAGGGTTTAGACCAGCCCTATCCTGCCGACTGGATTGTGCAGATGGGGGCGCGGATGGGCGTGCGCTTCTGCATCGGCGATGACAGCCATCGCCCCGCACAGGTTGGCTTCGGGTTGGAAGAGGCGCGTCTGCACCTGCTGCGCAACGGCGTGCGCGAGGTGCACTTCCTCACCCGCGAAGGAGACGCCGTCGTGCCAGCTACAGCGCGTCTGGACGCCGAATAATATCAATCGCACGGGCAGAGCTTACCAATTGCCTCCATAAAGAGCGGGATGAGGTTGTCGGCGCGGGCAAAGGCATCCACTTTGTGGCGGAGGCGCTGCTTGCGCTTGCCGAGCAGTTGCGCTGCCTGCCGCCGCCTGTCAAGGTCGTCCAAGTGCGCGACTTGACGGGCAGTTCGCGTCGGTATGCTACCGCTGCGTTGCGCTGGCTGCGCGAGTGCGGGCTGGTTCCCGCGCCTAACCTCCCATAAGCGCCGCAGCGACGCCTGCAATCGCTGCCAGCGCGGTGCTGACGCCGTTCACGCCGTTGTTGTTCAGTGCGCGGACGCCACGCACGCGCTGGGCGGGCGCGCTGCAGCAGATTGGTTGTTCGACCGTAGCGTTGCACAGAGCGCATCGGTAGCGCGCCTGTAGTGTCGCGCCCAGCAGGCTGTCCAGTGCCATGCCTGCCACGCCCAGCCCCGCAGCGAGCGCAAGCGACTGCCCGCTGCCCAGCAGTGGTGCGCCGCTTACAGCCATTAGGGACGCGCCCACGACACCGCCCAGCGTGCCCTGCCAACTGACCCCGCCCGACTCGCCTGCGGGGACGCGCCGCCCCGTCGTCAGCAACCACACAGGGCTACCGAAGCGCACGCCAAACTCGGTCGCCCAAGTGTCCGCCGTTGCCGTCGCAATCGCCGCCATGTAGCCCAGCCAGAACACCTCCGAGTGCGTCAGGGTCGCGCCCCACGCGCACAGCGCAGGTGCAAGCCCGTTCGCCAGCACTTGCGCTGCTGTGCGTCGCTCCGTCTTGTGCGGGCGTCCAAGCAGGCGCGGCAACAGGCTGCTGGTGAAAAAGAAGCCGACCAGCGGCAGGCTCGCCCCCATGCCGCCTGAACCAAACACGCTCGCGCCGACCCACACAGCCGCCCACGCACCTCCGCGCGTCAGCAACCGCCAACGATACGCTAACCACGCAATCAGCCCCGCAAGGCACAGTCCAATCAGCCAGTCCACCCGCGCACAGTCCCGCGCGATTATACCGACTCAGCCCAGCACCTGCGCCTGCTGGCACTCCCACAAAAATCGCGCCAGACCCGCCCGCAGCGACTCGTCCATCTCGTAGACCATCACATCCCTGAGGTAGCGTTCGCACACTTCGCGCGGGACGCCCGTGCGCTGCGCCTCGGCGTCCACCAGAGCGTCCAAGTGCGCCACGCCCCACTGGTACGCTCGCTGGAGCAGTGCCGCAAGCGGCTGTTCAGGCGTCTCGGCGTTGGCAAGCCACAACGCCCATACAAACGGCAGCCCCGTGTAGGCGCGCCACGCACTGCCTAAGTCCAAAACCTCGCGCACAGCATGAGGCTCCGCAGTCATCCCCAAATCGCCAATCAGCAGCGCGGCGTCCGCCTGCCCAAGCATTGCGTCCAAGTCGGGGACAGCATGCCGATACTCGGCATGGACGCCAAAGGCGCGCGCCAACAAAATCTGCGTTAGCGCAGCAGAGGTGAGCGAACTGGCGTCCAACGCAACCGTGCGCACTTGGCGGATTGGCAACTTGCAGAACAGGCGCACACTTCGCACCGCATCTCGCGAGCTGATGCACAGGTCGGCAACGGCGCGCACATCGTCGCGCCGCGCCAACTCCACCGACGAGACCAGCGCAACATCCAGCGCTCGCGCTTCCAGTTGGCGCGCCAGCAGCGAGGGTGGGGCATATACGACCTCCACATGCGGCGTCGCCTCGTCGGTCTCCAGCCAGCGCGTCAGCGGCGCTGCATTCATGTAAGGCACGCTGCCTACGCGCAGTTTCCGCATTTCACAGCACCCGATCCAACAGTGCGAACGCGAACAGCCCGATGCTCACATAGCCGTTCAGCGTGAAAAACGCAACATCGAGGCGGCTCAGGTCATCAGGCTTGACTAGCAACTGCTCGTAGGCGAGCACCAGCGCGGCGCAAGCAACGCCAACAAAGTACCATACGCCTGCCCCCAGCGCAACGCCTCCGATTGCAAACAGCGGAACGCACAGCGCGTGCGACAAGCGCGAGACCCAAATTGCCCGCGCCGCGCCCAGCGTCTGCGGCAGGCTGCGCAAGCCATGCGCGCGATCAAACGCCTCATCCTGCAGGCTGTACAGAATATCGAACCCAGCTACCCACAGCGTCACGCCCAGCGTCAGCCACACAGGGGGCAACTCCAGCGTCCCGCGCACAGCAATCCACACCGCGCTCGGCGCAATCCCCAGCGACAGCCCCAGCCAGTAGTGCGATAGCGGGGTGAACCGTTTGGAGTACGAGTAGCCCAAGATGACCGCCAACGCCACAGGCGCAAGCATCAAACACAGTGGGTTCAACTGCCACGCCGCGTACAGGAAAACCAAGATAGCCACTCCCATCGCGGTCGCCATTTGGTGCGGGGTCAGCAAGCCTGTGGGCAAGGCACGCGCGCGCGTGCGTGGATTGAGCGCGTCAATGTCGCGGTCTGCCAGCCGATTGAACGCCATCGCCGCCGTGCGCGCCGACACCATCGCCACGAGAATCCAGCCCACCACCCGCGCCGATGGCAACCCTTCCGCCGCGTAGAGCAGACTCAGCAACGCAAACGGTAACGCGAAAACCGTGTGCTCAAACTTGATGGCTTCGAGGAAGATGCGCACTTTGCTCCAAAACGCCCGCAGGCTCAGCGTAGACATCACGCGAATTGTACCCGACACACCCGACGCGGTTGCTCGCTACAGTCTGCCTCACAGCAGTATGCCTATACCTCCAGCTGAGGGAGCGGACGGGAAAGCACGCGCTTCCCGCCTTAGCGACCCCCAAACTTTTCCCATCAACGAGGGGGAGTAAGGCTTCCGCCTCTATCGAAAGGGCGGTTTGGGGAAGGTCAGTTGTTGGCTGTTGGCAACCGAACGCGTGTGCCTTAATTCACCATTCCAGCACGCTCACCGACATCGGCGGGAACTGATGTAAGATACGGTCGCCGTGTCCACGGATAGTACGCACGCCCAGCGATTTGCTTTTGACCGCATCGCTTGCCGCGGTGTAGAAGCACACAGTGATGCGACTACCTGCGCGTAGCCCCTGCAAGCGAATTTCGGTGCTGACAGGCGTGCTGCGCATCTTGTTGACGACCAGCAGCCTACCTTTGCCCGTAGGCGTGCGCACTGCGTACACACTGAGCATCGGGTTGTTGCTAACCGTCCGCAGGAGTGTGTCACCAGGTCTCGCGAAGCGCATAATCAGCTGCGCCGCGAAGAAAGTCGGATACGGCGTGTTGAGCGGGTCACCTATCCCTGAGGGATAGCCCGACGCCACAATCCCGTAATCGCCCCAGTTGCGCCAGCCGTACAAGAGGGGCGAGTTGTTGTTGCCCACTTCAGTGGAGTTGTGTAGATCCCACCATGCATAAGCATCTGCGCCTGCCAGGATTGCCCGTGCCCACGAGTCCGCCATGTAAAGCGCGTTGACCATACTGGTGGTCTGCTTCCCTGGATTATAGGCAACGGTGTTGTTCTCGGTGACGAAGATAAGCACATTCTCGCCTGCTGCGCCTAAGTAGTCGCGCAAGATTTGGCGCATTTCCGGGATAATCTCGTCCCAAGTGCGCGTGTCGTCCAGTATGTAGGCATCATCCTCGTGCCCTGGCATTTGCGGGTAGATGTGCAGGTCGAAAAAGTCGGGCGTGACGCCAAGGCTCTGGAGCCGATTCAGCAGCACAGGCGTCCAGCCATTGTGCGAGCGTCTCGTGCGCGGGTTCGTGACGCTGAACCGCTGCGGGTATTCGTGTTCGTTCGGCACGCCCACCACGCCGACCTTGATGGTGGGGTCGACACTCTTCATGCGCGTGATGGCGTCCTGAGTGAAATAGGCATAGGTATGTGCATCGTGTTGATGCGGATGCGTGTCATATTCCCAAGAGCCGTAGTTTTCGTTGCCGATAGTCCAGTAGAGCACTCGCCCGTTGCGCTGCGTGTTGGCGTATCGTACCCAGTCAGCAGCTTCCTGCGGCGTACCTGAACCGTAGTTAATACAGATCATCTTCTCCGCGCCAAGTTCGTTCGCTACGCTTAGGAACCCATCGGTGTTCGTGCCGTAGGCGTGCCCATGGCGACGATTGCTGTTATTGCGCCAATCGTACTCGTTGGAGATGGAGCCACCTGGATAGCGCATCATCCCAAAGCCGACTTGCCGCAGGAGTCGGCGGCGTTCAGGCGTCGTGAGATACCAATCCCAGCAGGCGACATTGATGCCGCGCATCGGCTGGGTAATCGTGCGACCTGCAGCGTTGAAATTGACGGTCACCGTCGCATAATCGTTCACAGCCGCGCGCAGGAGCCGAATATCGTCGATGTAGAAGGTAGGCACGCTGCGCCCCGAAAACTCTCGGAAATGAATACCTGTGAGACGATCGCCCTGAATCACTCTGAGCGTACTCAAGGGTACCCGCACGCGAGTCCACTGGTTCGGGGGTATGCTGCTGACAATCTCGGATATATGCACCAGCGGACGATCGACACCGTTTACCTCAGCGCGAATGAAAAAACTAGGATTGCCAACGCTGCCCCCATGTATCCAGAACTCCAAATCCGTGAAGCCATCAACGACAAAGCCTGCGGGATTTTTGAACCAGATAGACGACCACGGGTAAAAATCCACGCGAATCGAGTATTGTCCCGAACGCACAGGGTTTGTGTTTCGCATGTCTCGGTTAGCCCACGACCAGTCTTCCCAGCGTCCTGCGGGATAGTCACGGTAGATGGCAGGATGTGCAAATTCATCCGCATGAGCGCTGAACAGCAAGCTCGCTAACAGTATCACATACCAACGCATCGTTTGCCTCCTACCTTGAACCGTTTCAAGGCATGCTCTATTATAGCATAAATGCTCTGTTGCGAAGAGGGTTGCCGCACCCTGCGGGGAAGTCGAGCAGGATCACGCAGGGGTCTGGGAATAGACAGGCGTCTTCGCAACAGAGCATGGTCGGATGGTTGGAGCAAGAGGTGTGTCTTTACATCCTACAGCCCGATTCCGTGCGCCAGCACAAGCCGAGCCACTCGCTCGCTGATTACATCCAGCAACGCCTCGTCGGACTCATCGAAGGCACCGACCTCCGTGCCGTCCACATCAATCTGCCCTAAAATCTTGCCCGTGTTCGGGTGGCGAATCAGCACCACGATTTCCGAGCGCGTCTCCAAGCTGCACGCAAGATAATTGTCCAGCTTGCGTACATCTTCGACAATCTGGTTCATGTTCTCGGCGACGGCGGTCCCGCATACCCCGCGTCCGACGGGAATGCGCACATGCTCTGTTGGTGCCCCGACATACGGTCCCAGCACGAGTTCGTTGTCCTTGAGCCAATAGATTCCTACCCAGTGGAAGTGGGGCAATCGGTCGTGAAGGTACTGCATCAGGCGTTGGAGGCGCTCCTGCACAAGCGCTTCGGACGCCTCTAGAATCGCCTCTGCTTGCAGAATCACTTCGGTTGCCAGTGTGTCATCTATCATTTTTTGTCTTCGGGCTTCGGCGCGTCTTCCTGCTTGGGTGTCCAATTCTCCAGCACAACGGCTTTCTGGATCCTGTCGCCAACGCGCACCTTATCAATAATCTCGATACCTTCGACGACTCTCCCGAAGATGACATAGTCGCCGTCCAGTTGAGGCAGGTCTTCGAGGCAGATGTAGAACTGACTGCTGGCGCTGTCAGGGTGTTGGGCGCGCGCCATACCTATCGCGCCGCGCTTGTGCTTCAGATTATTCGGCTCGAACTTGATGTTCTTGCCAGAGCCACCCGTACCCAATTCGGGATGTCTCATCGGCAGCGTCTTAGACTTCGGGTCGCCTGCTTGAATCACGAACTTAGGTTCGACACGGTGGAAGCGGATACCGTCGTAAAAGCCCTCTTTGACGAGATTCAGGAAGTTCTCACTGGTTTTAGGTGCTTCTTTGAGGTCTAACTCGATGATAAGGTCGCCCTTGCCCTCGATGGTCATCTTCACATATGCGACCTGTTTCTGGGGCTGTGGTTCAGTGGGTCTTGCAGGGGTCTCCTGAGGCTGTTGAGCAACTGGCTGCAAATTACTCGGCTGTGTCTGCTCCTCGACCGATTGAGATTGGCACGCGCCCAGCAGCAACGCCAGCACAGAGATCGCCCAGCCGTTTACAAAGCGTGTTTTGAAGTCCATAGCATCTCTCCTCCTTGCACAGGCTGTATTGTACCCGAAAGGGCATCCAATCAAGAGCGTGCTGCCGAGAGATTAGATGTCCAATTCGCGGGCAAGCCATTGCGCGAAATCGGCATTTGTGCTGGCAAGTGGGATCTCGCCCACGAAGTGCGTGTAGTCGATGTGGCGACGGGCGACCGCTTCAATCTGTTCGCGCATACCTGCCCGCGCTTTGACAATCAGCACGGTCTCCGACTCCTGCTGCACAGTGCCCTCCCATAGGTAGGCACAGGTGATAGGGAACCAGTTCACGCATACGGCGATCTGCTCGCGCAGCAGGTCGTATGCGACTGCCTGCGCCTCGTTGGGCTGACTGAAGGTCAAATAGTACAGCGCGAGCATGGCTATCGTCGGCTGGGTCTGCCCCTGCGTACCATGCGCTCGACGGCGTCGGGCTCACGCGGCAGAGCGCGACTGAGATTCTCAACACCCCACTCCGTCACCAGATAGTCATCCTCTATTCGAATGCCGATTGCTTCTGATGGGATATATAACCCTGGTTCAATCGTGAACACCATGCCAGGACGCAGGGGCAGATTCGGATCTAAGTCGTGCACATCCATTCCCAGCATATGCGATAATCCATGCACAAAAAAGTGATCTAGGGTCTGCTCGTTGCCGTTCTCGTCTTTGGCGCGCAGTTTGTGGCTGCGAAAGAATTCCACCACTTTCTGGTGCAGTTGCCCCAGCGTGATACCTGGCTTGGCTTCCTTCTCGGCATATTTGATTGCGTCCAGCACGGCGAGATAGAGTTCGCGTTGGCGGGGCGTGAATCTGCCTGACGCGGGATAGGTGCGCGTGATGTCGGCGGTATAGTAAGAATATTCCGCACCGATATCTACCAGCACCAGCTCGTTGGCACGCACCTGCCGCTTGTTTGCGTTGTAGTGCAGGATGCAGGCGTTGGGACCAGAGCCAATAATCATCGGGTAGCCCTCGCGTTCGGAGCCGTGTCTGCGAAACGCCTCCTGGGCTGCGCCTTCCAGTTCGTACTCGTAGACGCCAGGCGCGAGTCGCTGGGCAAGCGCACGATGCCCCGCGATGCTGGCAGCCACTGCCTTGCGTAGCAGTGCAATCTCGGCGGGCGATTTGATAACCCGTAGTGGCGCCATCAACCGCTCTACACTGCTGAGTTGTGCTTCAGCATTCGCCTCGCGGATAGCGTCTGCTAACAGCGTGCGTGCAGGACGGTTCACCAGCACACGCGAGTGCAGTTTGAGCACTTCGGCGAGAAACGCACGCAGTTCTCCGCGTTCACGAATGTCGACGATGCCCGTCTCGCGCTGCGTTTGGTCGTTTGGTTCGGGTCGAGGTCCCTCGAACAAGCGCGAGACGCGCGACTGACGCGGCAGAAACAGCACAACCCGTTCCTCCAGCGGGCTGTCTTGGGGTAGAATCACCAGCACGCTGTTCATCGCCTCCAGCCCTGTTAGGTACATGAAGTTGCTGTCTTGGCGGAAGCGCAGGCGCGTGGGCGGGCTGGTCTCGCTGGCAAGAATCGCGATTTGGTCACTTTCAAGCATCTGGCTCAGCTGCTCGCGTCGCTGGGCATATTCTGAAACGGGAACGCCCCACAGCGTGGGCGTCTCCCCAGTAGCGTATAAGCCGCTGCCCAGCAGAATCAGCCCAAGAACCCATCCGACTGATCGGCGTCGCATGGTAGGAGTGTACCTCGTGCGTGTAGGAAAACAAATGACGAGGTTGAATAACGCACTTGCCATGGAACAGGACTTCTCCACTCGGCAGGAGTACGATGCGTGGTGGAAACTTTTCCTGCAAAGATTTCTAAAAGAGGTTTTAGAGTTGGTCGCGCTCGACCTGCACGCGATCATCGACTGGGACGCGCCTGTGGAGTTCGTCGACAAAGAGTTACTACCCATCTCAGCAGATAGTCTTACACAGCGTCTGTATGTGGATTCCCTTTTCCGCGCGCGTCTGCGCAGCGGGCAGGATGTGGCAGTGCTAATCCACATCGAGGTGCAAGGCGATCCCGAACCACTGTTCCCAAAGCGAATGTTCCGCTACTTCGCGCGCCTGTTTCTGGAGTACGACTTGCCAATAATCAGCCTTGCTGTCTTCAGCGATGACAGCCCGAACTGGCAGCCCGACGCTTATGAGGCATCGGTGGGTGGCTGCGAACTTCACTTCAAGTACCGCACGCTAAAACTGATGAACCTTGACCAGGCGGCATTGGAGCAGAGCCAAAACCCTGCCTCGTTGGTGTTGTTGGCGTTCCTGCGGGCGCGCGAGACAGCACGCAGTATGGAATTTCGCTTCGAGGCGCGCAGACGGCTTGCTATCTTGGCGCGTGAACGCGGGTACAATGAAGAACTACTGGCGAAACTTGACGAACTGCTGGAGGGAATTATGAGACTGCCCGAATTCTTGGAGAAGCAATACGAGGAGGCACTGGAGGAATACAAGCGCGAGAAGAAGATACCCTTCATTACAGCAGCGGAGCGGATTGGGCTGCGTCGCGGCATCGCTGAGGGATTTCAGCAAGGCTACGCTCTTGGTCGACAGGAAGGTCTCGAAACAGGACGACAAGAAGGAATTGAGCAAGGACTGCAGCAAGGACTACAGCAAGGACTTGAGCAAGGACTGCAGCAAGGACTTGAGCAAGGACTACAGCAAGGACTTGAGCAAGGACTACAGCAAGGACTGCTTGAGGGTCTGCGTCTGTCGCTTAGTCGCAGACTCCAGAGGCGGTTCGGTGAAGCAGCACAGAAGGTTATTGAGGCACTAAATGCCGTAACTGATGTGCAACTGCTGAGCGCAATTGACGAGATGGACGCCGAGGGCGTACCGTTGGACGCCATCCAACAGCAACTAAGGGACTATTTCCCAGAAGGAGCATAGTGGGAACAGAAGAGTCCTTGGTCGACAAATGCAACTGCAAGCAGCAGGAGTCTTCCGCTGTCGGGCGAATTGGAATCATATGGGCTCCAAAATGCAGTCGGTCTTACTTCTGATGGGTATATTCGCGCTGCTAATCGGTGTTGCCGTCGCTCTACAGCAGGCGAACCAACTGAGCGACCAAGAGGCGAGGGATGGCTGGCGACTGCTTTTCGATGGAGAGAGCCTCAAGGGATGGACTGTTGTCGGTGTGGACGGCTCGTGGACGGTAGCAGACGGCGCGCTCCACTGCACGGGCAAAGGCGGGGGTGGAATGATTTATGCCGAGGGCGTCTATAAAAACTTCGAGCTCAAACTGGATTTTAAGGTCTCTCCTAAGGGCAACAGCGGGGTCTTCTTCCGCGTGTGGGATAAGAATGACCCTGTGAACACGGGTATCGAGGTGCAGGTGCTGGACAGCTACGGCAAAGCAAGCCCCAGCAAGCACGACTGTGGCGCCATTTACGACATTCAAGCGCCCACCAAGAACGCAGTCAAGCCTGCAGGTGAATGGAACAGCTATCATATCTTTTGCAAAGACAACATTATCATTGTATATTTGAATGGCGAGAAGGTGAATGAGGTAGACCTTAGCCGTTGGACCGAAGCAGGGCGCAACCCCGATGGCACGCCGAACAAGTTCAAGTACGCCTACAACACGATGGTGCGTCCTGGCTACATCGCACTTCAGAATCACGGGAACCCAGTATGGTATCGCAATCTCAAGATCAAACCGATGGATTGACTTACGCGTTGCGCCGTGCGAGACTGCGCGAGAGCGTTTTCGGAGGCAAAAGCCCGCCTGACGCGCTGCTGGTGGTCAACGCAAGCAACCTGCTCTACCTGACGGGCTTTACAGGGTCATTCGGCGCACTGTTGCTGACGCCCGATGCGGAACGCTTCCTTACCGGAGGCATCTACGCCACGCAAGCCCAAAGTGAAGTTGCGGACATCCCGATTGTGGTGAACCCGACGCTGAAGGAGTTCAGTGAGACAGTTGTGGAGACTGCGCAGGCGTTGGGCGTGCGTACACTGGGCTTTGAGAACAGCGCGTCTCTGGCATGGCTGCAAGGAATGCGCAAACCGATGCGCAAGGCGAAAATCCGCCTTAAGTCTGTCGGCGCGCCTGTTGAGCAGCTACGCCGTGTCAAGGACGCCCACGAGATTGCCTGCCTACGCGCCACAGCACAACTTGCCGACGCAACCTTCGCTCACATCCAACGCCTGTTCCAGCCCGAAATCGCAGAGTGGGATATCGCGATGGAGATTGACTTTTACATGCGTCGTCAGGGAGCGTATCCTGCGTTCGACACTATCGTTGTTTCGGGCGAGCGCAGCGCCCTACCACACGGCAAGCCGACGGAGCGACGCCTGCAAAAGGGCGACTTCGTGACAGTGGACTTCGGCGCGAAACTGAACGGCTACTGCTCGGACCTGACCCGCACGGTGACAATCGGAAGCGCGTCGCCCGAACAACGCAGACTCTACACCGCCGTGTTGGACGCCGCGAACTGCGCACTCGACGCAATTCGTCCAGGCGTGACAGGCAAACAGGTGGACGCCCTCGCCCGTAAGACGATAGAATCGTATGGGCTGGTGGATTACTTCGTACATTCGTTGGGACACAGCGTAGGGATAGCAGTGCATGACGGCTCTGGGCTGTCGTTCCGCGACAAGAAACCGTTGGAAGCAGGGATGGTGCTGACGGTGGAGCCAGGTGTCTATGTCCCTGGCTTCGGCGGCGTGCGCATCGAGCAGGTTGTGTTGGTCACTCCCAACGGCTGCGAGCCGCTGACCTGCGCACCGATGGAACTGTTGGAGTGCTGCTGCTAACCTCGAGCCGACATTTCACACCTAATTGGCAGCGCCTGTGGCTACGCAGCAACGCTTAGACACTCTCCAACACCAGTACCCAGTCCTGTGTGTTGCTTGCAGGCGGGATAAACTCGCGCTCGCCTGTGGCGCGGAACTCGCCGATGGGCGTCCACGCGCCCGTGCGCGGGTCGTACCAGTGCGCCTGCATGGTGCGCCCCGCGAGTTTGTCCATCCGCACGCGCACGGGTCGCAGCGTCGGCAGGTAGAGGTAGGCATAACTGCCATCGGCGGCGCGCGCGGCGCGGATATGCTCGCTGCCCGTGCCTGCGTCTGACGCCAGCAAGCTCTGGTCGGGGGCGCGCAGCAACGGGTCGCGGCGCAGCATTAGTCGCTTCGCGTAGCGCACCTGCCCCGCGCCAGGCAGGTTCAGCGACTCCTGCCACGACCGCCGCGCGTGCGAGACGGGCGTATGCTTCTCGGGCGCGTACATCTGCCAAATGTTATGGCAGCCGTAGGTGTGCCCGTGCGCGCCCGACAAAAGCGCCCAGTACGCCGCGCGGCGCACATCGGCGGCGTCGAACCAACCGTTGCGCGGGTCGAAGCCAATCGGGTGGTCTTCGTAGCACGGCTCGCCGTCCATGCAGGGCTTGACAGGCGTGCGTCGGTAGTCGCGCTCCAGCATCGCGTAGTTCGCCTCCGCGCGACGCGCGTGCCCCGACTGCAGCATATTGAAGTCCAGCCACGGCTCGGCGTGCAGCCGCTCGGCAGACGATTGCCCGCCTACGGGATGATAGGTCATCAGGTGCGCGCCGTCGTCGCCTGCCCGTAGCCCCGCCGCCATCGCCCGCCAGACGCTCAGGTGCGCCTCGCGCTCAATCGGGCGGTCGCCACCGAGAATCCACACGATGCCCTTGTCGCGATACCGCCTGCCGAGAAACTCGCCGTAGACCCGCGCGTTGTCGGGCGTGAAGATTTCGGGACCGACGCCCCATTTTTGGTTCACCTTGTCGCCCCAAGTCGGCAGCAGCCCGATATACAGCCCCAGCGCGTTCGCGCGGTCGATTATCCAATCCACATGCTGAAAGTACGCCTCGTTCGGCTGGGTGGGGTCGTTGCGGTGCAGGGGCATGTCGCCGTAGGCGTTCGGTGTGTTTAGCCCATCCAATTCCGCCAGCGCGACCGCCTGAATAACCGTGAAGCCTTTCGCCGCGCGGTCTTTCAGGTACAGGTCTGCCTCCTCGCGTGTGAGGCGGTGGAACAGTTCCCACGCCGTGTCGCCCAAGTAGAAAAACGGTTCACCCCGCTCCGTGACCAAGTACCGCCCGCGGCAGGGATGCCCCGCCTCGTCCCACACGCGCAACTTCGGTAAGGTAACCACGGCAGGAATTGTACCGTAAGGCGCGGACACCGCAAGGCGGGCATCTCGGTGATGTGCCAAGCACCCACTAATCGCCACAAGGAGTTCCCTGCCATAAGGATCAAGCGGTACAATTGTGTAATGTTTCGGTTAGCACCTCTCATCGGGCTACTTTGGTGTCTTGCGTATGCCGATTCGTATCAGCCGCTGCTCAATCACGAGCGGATGACGCAGCTATTCATCGAGATGGCGCGGATTGAGAGCGGCTCGGAGAACGAGGCGGCGATGTGCGAATTCGTTGCTAAGCAGTTGCGTGAACTGGGCGCGGAGGCAGTTATCCTCGACGAGGCGAGCAAGCAGATTGGCGGTACAGGGGGGAATGTCTTTGCACGGTTTACGGGTACAGTGAACGCGCCCCCGCTGCTGCTGAACGCGCATGTGGACACGGTCTACTCGACGGAGGGCATTCAGATTATCCGCGACGAGACCGAGATTCGCACGGACGGAAAGACGATTCTGGGCGCGGATAACAAGGCAGGCGTGGCGATTATCTTGGAAGTCGTGCGCACACTCAAGGAGCGTGACCTGCCCCGTCCACCGCTGGAGATAGTGTTCACCATCCGCGAGGAGAAGGGGCTACTGGGTGCTAAGGTGTTCGACGCGAGCCTGTTGCGCGCCCGCACGGGGCTGGTGGTAGATGGGCGCGAAGATCCTAGCGCGCTATTTGTGCAGTCGCCCGCGCACTGGCGGTGGGAGGTGGTGTTCCTCGGCAAGGCAGCGCATGCAGGTGCAGAGCCAGAGAAGGGCAGAAACGCCATCGCGATGGCTGCCAAAGCGATTGCACAGATGGAGTGGGGGCGCCTCGACGCCGAGACGACCGCAAATGTCGGCGTGATTGAGGGCGGGCAGGCAATGAATGTGGTGCCTGAGCGTGTGAAACTCGTCGGCGAATTCCGCAGTTTTGATCCCGCGCGCGTGCAAGCGTTGCGCGACCGCTGGCGAACAATCTGCGAGCAGGTTGCCTGCGAGAGTGAAGGCAGTGTCGAGGTGAAATTTAGCCAGACTTTCGAGGCGGTGCGCTTGCCTAACGAGGCGCCAATTGTGCGCGCTGCCGTCGCAGGGCTCAAAACCGTCGGCATTCAGGCGAAACTGGAGCGCACGGGCGGCGGCTCCGACGCAAACGCCTTCGCGCTCAAGGGCATCCAGTGCCTCGTGTTCCCCACAGGCGCAGATCGGATTCACTCGCCTCAAGAGCGGCTGCTGCTGCGCAATTTTTACCTATGTGGCGAGGGTTTGCTGCAAACAGTGCTACAGTGGGCACGGATGCACGCCCCTACAGATGCATCCGCAACCAATCGGTAGTGCGCTCAATCAGCGTATGCTCCGCGTCGGGCTGCGTGAAGGTGTGATCAGCGCCGTCAATGAGATGGAACTCGAACCGTTGTGCGTTTGCAAACGCGCGTTCATAGGCGCGTCCCTCGTCGGGGCGCACTGCCTCGTCCGCGCTGCCATGGAGTACCAACACCGAGCCTGGGTAGGTGCGCACGCTCTCTAACGGTTTGAGGTCGGGCAACTCGCGGAAGAAGTCCACGCCCACGCGGTTGCCGCCCCAGTTGAGCGGTTTTTCAGGGACACCTGTGGCAGGCATCCAGCGCATCGGGTTCGACACAGGTGCCCATAGCACCAGCGTTTTAACCATGCCCGCGTGAGGCAAACTGAGCGCGACAACGCACCCACCCAGCGAGAAGCCCAGCATGCCCACGCGCTGCGCGTCCACGCGCCGCTGCCCGCGCAGAAACGCCAGTGCGCTCAGTGCATCCTCCACCTCGCCGCGAATGGTCATCTCCTCGAACAGCCCCTCACTGTCGCCCGAGCCGAGAAAGTCGAAGCGCAGCACGACAAAGCCCGCCTGCGCCAATCGGCGCGCGGTATGCACGAACAAGCGGTGGCTCTCCACCTTGTGTCCCGTCAAGCCATGACACATGAGCACTCCTGGCACACGCCCGCGCCTCGCTGCCACATGCAGCACCGCTGCCATCCGCTTGCCACGACTGGGAATCCAAAGCAAATTCTCCATCGCTTTTTAGGATACCTTGTTGAACATTTGCCCGTCGATAGTGTATAATTGTGGCGGCAGGGACACGCTCCCTGACTATCGTTGAAGGAGGAACAACGATGAAGCGTAGACTGCTATGGCTTACGGCGATTAGCGCTGTCGCGGCGCTGGTGTATGCACAGTCCTTTACTGTTCGTGGCGCGTTTGGCTCAGGGTACGCGGGTGCTGCTGACTCTGAGCCTCCCAACTCCCAGTTCAACTTCTCTGTGAAGCAGTACCAGTACAACGATCAGAGTTGGCTGGGCGGTTTCTTCACCATAACTGTTCGCGAGTCGGACAGCATCGTGTTCGTCAACATCCCACGAGTGCAGCAGCTGGCGGTGGACGCTCAAAACAAGAGTGCAGAGTTTAGCGGTCCCGCGTATGCAGTGCGTCGCACCCGTCAGGGTAGCGAGCGTGCGCGCGGCGTGGCGGTTGTGAAGGTGGACGACAACCGCAGCTGGCGCGACCAAGATGGCGATCCCGACACGATTGCTGTGGCGTTCTACACCGAAGAGGACGGCGACCCTGTCTACACCTACAAGGGCGTCGTGCGCCGCGGCGACATTACGGTCTTCGAACAGAGCCGTTCCCGCTAACGCGGACCTCTCCGTTGATCCTCTCCGCTCAGGGGTAGAGCGGAGAGTGTTCTCTTGTGTCTGTGCTGCGGCAGGCATTTGCCTGCGCAGCGTGAGCCAGAGTTGCATGAGGCAATGGCGAATCCGCAGCATGGTTGGGTGGGTCGCCGTCGGACTGGCGACGCAGGCGGTCGCTGCCGATGGTTGGCAGCTCCTGCCGTTCAACGAATCCGAGTGGCTGCGTGACGGAGCGCCTACTTATCGGATTGAGGCGGGTGTTCTTATCTTCGAGGGTGAGGGGCGTGGACGCCTGATGAGCCGACAGACCTACAGCGATTTCGAGTTGCAGGTGGAGTTCCGCTGCAGCGCAGGTGCAAACAACGGGATTGCCTTGCGCGCACCGCTTGGATTCCAAGCGTCTCGGTATGGGATGGAGATCCAGATACTGGACGACTCGGCGTATCAGCCACTTGATTTGCGCACCGCGTGTGGTGCAATTTACGGGCTCTGCCCTGTTCGCGCGAGCGCAGTGCGCCCTGCAGGCGAATGGAACCTTATCCATATCCGCTGTGAAGGTAGGCGCGTGCAGGTTCACCTCAACGGTGTTCCAGTCGTAGACGCCGACCTGAACTCGATACGGGTGCGTGAGTTGCTTCGCGAGCGCCCAGGTTTCCTGCGCGAGTTGGGGCATTTAGGTTTTATCCAGCATGATGGGTGCGTGGAGTTCCGCAACCTGCGCGTGCGCACGCTGCATGTCCCGCGCTTGGCGAATCAGCCACCTGCAGGCTTCACAGCCCTATTCAACGGACGCGACCTTAGCGGCTGGCAGAGTTGGTACGCCGACCCGCCCACAATCGCGCACATGTCGGAAGAAGCGCGTCAGCAGGCACAGGCGCGCGCTAACGAACAGTACCTCAAACACTGGCGCGTCGAGAACGGCGACCTGATTTTCGACGGTCAGGGCGTTCATCTGATTACCGAGGCGCGCTATGGTGACTTCGAACTGTGGCTGGACTGGCAAATCGAGCCTGGCGGCGACAGTGGTGTCTACCTCCGCGATACACCCCAAGTGCAAATTTGGGACGACCCCAGCGGTTCAGGCGGGCTGCATAACAACGAGAAGCATCCCAGTCGCCCCCTCGTGAAGGCAGATAACCCTCCCAGACAGTGGAACCGATTCCGAATCCTGCTGCTGGGCGAGCGTGTCACGGTGTGGCTCAACGAGACGCTGGTGGCGCACGAGATACCGCTGGAGAATTACTGGAATCGGCGCGCGCCTTTGCCCCGCGAAGGGCGCCTCTGGCTGCAGGCGCATGGCACGCCCGTGCGATTCCGCAACATTTTTATTCGTCCACTCTGACATGCTTGCCTTCCACGCGCAGCCTGCCCTGCACGAAGCGCCGAATCGCCTCGAGATAGGTCTCATGCTCGACTGGTAGCACGCGCGCAGCGAGCGTTTCGGGGGTATCGTCACTCCGAATCGGCACACACCGCTGCAGGATAATCGGTCCCGTATCGTACTGCTCGTCCACAAAATGCACGGTGCAGCCCGTGACCTTCATGCCGCTTTCCAAAACGGCTTGGTGAACTTTTAGCCCGTACATCCCCTTACCCCCAAACAGGGGCAGTAGTGCAGGGTGGATGTTCATGATTCGCATCGGGTACGCCTGTACCACGCGCGCGGGCAGCAAGCGCATGTAGCCTGCCAGACAGATTAGGTCAGGTTGCGCCTTCTGAAGCACCCACAGCAACGCGTCGCCGTACATGTCGGGGTCGGGGAACTCACGGGGGTTTACAACGGCGGTGTCGACGCCCAGTGCCCGCGCGTTGTGCATGGCAGGTGCGTCGTCGCGCGCACCGACGACGGCTACCACAGTGCTGTCGGGGATGCGTCCGTCGCGACACGCCTCAATAATCGCCCGCATGTTGCTCCCGCGCGATACCCCTGATACCAAGATAGCGATTCGATTCATCGGTTCACCACCCAGAGCGCGAGTGCGTGTGCATGCGTGTGCGTATGTGTGATGCTAACCAAGAGTTGTCCCCCACCGACGGCTTGGGCGCTTGCGCCGTGCAAGTGAACCGTCGGTGTACCGTGCGCGTCAGGCAGAATTTCCACCTCCTGCCAGCGCAGCGGGCGCCCAATCGCCTTCATGATGGCTTCCTTGGCGCACCATCTGCCTGCGATGTGCTGGACAGGGTTCGCGCGTCGGCTTAGGCAGTAGGCGCGTTCAGCAGGCGTCAGAATCCGCTCTACGAAGCGTGGCTGCCGCGCGCACACACGCGCAATCCGCGCCAGCTCTACCACATCCAGTCCGATGCCGCGTATCACGGCTGCGACTGGGGGACAGCGGTCGGTGGGACGCTCCACTGGGGCTGGTCGTTCGCGTCGACGAACATCATGCGCGCGTTGCCCTCCCGATCGAGCAGTATCCAAGCACGGGGCTTGCCTTTCGCGTCGTACAGAAAAAGCGCAGGCTCGCCAAAGGGCATCCCTAACTCGGCGCGAAGGTTACCCTCCGAGTCGAACAAGCGGAATCGGCGCGCGTCGACGCTTTCTGCGATTCGCGGACGGCGCTGCGCCTCGCGCGCTTCCGTAAGCGCGACGCCACTCAAAAACCCGAACATCGCCACAATCCCTACAAGCGTCAGCGTCTGATACATTCGCATCGGTTTGCCTCCCAGCACATGGACGCGCAAGCGTATCATCGGATTGCACTTGCGTCCGCTGCGTAGCATTATACCAATCTGCAGAGGGCGTTTCCGTGCCGCGCAGACGCAGTGATCCCCCATGCGCAGAGCGTTCCTCGTTGCCCAGACCTTATGAATGCCTCTGCAGGACGGGTATCCTTTACTGTAGAATGGACGCGTTCAAGTGGGGCATTGTGGGCACAGGCAAAATCGCTAAACGGTTTATGCAGGCAGCATTTTATGTGCCTGAAGCGCAGGTGGTCGCCGTCGGCTCGCGCGACCCGCACATCGCTGACCAGTTCGGTGCACAGTACGGCATCCTCAAACGCTACGGGAGCTATGACGCCCTGCTCCACGACCCCGAGGTGGAGATTATCTATGTCGCCACACCGCACGCGCTGCACGCCGAGAATACTCTCGCTGCGCTGCACGCGGGCAAGCATGTGCTGTGTGAGAAGCCGTTCACGATTAATGCACAGCAGGCGGAACAGGTCATTCAGGTAGCACGCGCGACGGGCAGGTTCGTGATGGAGGGCATGTGGACGCGTTGTTTCCCCGTCGTGCGCGAGATGGTGCGACGCCTTCAAGCGGGCGAGCTGGGCGAGATTCGCTACTTACAGGCGGACTTTGGTTTCCGCCCCGCGTTCAACCCTGCCAGTCGGCTGTTCGCGCCAGAGTTGGGCGGCGGCGCGCTGCTCGATGTTGGCGTCTACCCAATCGCACTGGCGTTTCTGGTGCTGGGTGCGCCAAAACAGATTGTCTCGCACGCAACACTCGGCGCGACGGGCGTGGACGAACTCTGCAGTATACTCCTCCGCTACAACAACGGCGCGCAAGCGGTGCTAAGTGCGTCGTTGCAGGTAGAAATGCCCAAGCAGGCGAATATCTGCGGTACTCTGGCGCGAATTCACCTGCCCGCCCCGTGGTGGAAGCCGTCAGAAGCCTACCTCGTGCGCAATGATGGGACGACGGAACACCTGCTCTACCCCTACGAAGGCGACGGGCTGCAGTTCGAGATTCGGCATGTGCACAACTGCCTGCGTCAGGGGCTGACCGAAAGCCCATGGATGCCGCTGGACGAGACGCTGGCGATAATGCAGGTGCTGGACACGCTTCGGGCACAGTGGGGCGTGCGCTACCCATCAGAGTTAAGCTCCTAACCTCCCCTGTTCCGTCCCCGCGCGCGGGGACGGGTTGGGTAAGAGGTTATGTTTAAATATCTCACTGCAAAGGCACTTATTACTCCAGCGTGGTCTGAATTGCTTGCATCACTCGCGCCAAGTCAGGCAGCACCGCGTACTCCAACTCGGGGCAGAACGGGATATGCACATCGTAGCGAGCGATCAACTGCGGCGGCGACAATAGCAGGTTGAACCGCTCTGGCACGCTGGTCATCTCCGTGATAATCGCCTGACCGAAGCCGCAGGTGCGGTTGTCCTCGTGAATCACCACCAGCCTGCCCGTCTTCGCCAGCGACCCCTCAACGGTCTCCCAGTCGAACGGAACCAGCGTGCGCGGGTCGATAATCTCCAGCGACACACCCTGCTGCGCGAACTGCTCGGCGGCTTGGAACGCCAGCTCCAGCGTGTTGCCCCACGCGACGACGGTGACATCCGTCCCTTCGCGGCGGATGGCTGCCTTGCCGAACGGGATGGCGCGATACGCCTGCACGGGCATGCGCACGCGGAAGATATGCTTGGGAATCAGCAGCAGCGTCGGGTCGTCGTCCTGAATCGCCGCCCAGAACAGCCCCGCGATGTCTTCGGGCGTGCTGGGGATGGCGATGCGGATGCCTGGCGTATGCGCCCACCAGCCGTCGTTGCTCTGGCTGTGCCACATCCCGCCTGCAGGCAGGTACGCCCCATACGGCGAGTAAATCACTAGCGGGCACTTCCACTCGCCCTTGCTGCGCCAGCGTAGGGTGGCGATTTGCGAGACCAGTTGGTGGAAGCCTGGCGTGATGAAGTCGATGAACTGAATCTCGAACACGGGGCGGTAGCCCATCGCCGCCAGTCCGACCGCCGTGCCCACAATCGTCGCTTCCGCCAGCGGCGAGTTGCGCACGCGCTCAGGGTACTTGCTGCTCAGCCCCTTCGTGAAGCCGAACACGCCGCCTTTGGGGTCTTCGATGTCCTCGCCGAACACGACGATGGTGTCGAAGGTCTCCATCGCGGCGTGGAAGGTGCGGTTGAACGCGGCGACCATCGTGGTCGGCTCGCTCTCCACCTCCAGCGGCAGGGGCTGATAATGCGCGGGCAGCTCGCCGTACAGGTGATCCAGCACATGCGCAGGATCAGGCAGTGGGACACGCTCCACCTCTTGGTAAATCGCGTCCACCTCGCGCGTGATGTCCGCCTGCATCTGCTCGTACTGCTCTTGGGTAAGCGTGCCTTCGGCGATGAGTTGCTCGGCAAGCAGGCGAATCGGATCGCGCTCGAACATCGCTTCAATCTCTTCGGCAGGGCGGTACACGCGGTGGTCGTCCGCGCTGGTATGCGAACTCAGGCGGTCGATCTCGCACCACAGGATGGTCGGTCCGCCGCCTGTGCGTGCCTTGCGTATCGCCTCGCCCGCTTTTTCGTACACCTCGTCGGCGCACCGCCCGTTCACGAACACCACCCATCGCTTGTCGAATACCTGCAGGCGCATGGGCAGCATGTGCCGTGTGGGCGTGCTGATGCCGTACTGGTTATCCTCCACGACGAACACGATGGGCAAGTTCTCTTGGACGGCGAAGCAGACCGCTTCGTAGAATTCGCCCTGTCGGGTGGCGGCGTCGCCGATGCTGCAGACCACCACACGGTCGTCGCCTGCGAGTTTGATGCCCCACGCGGTTCCCACGGCGGGCAGGCACTGCGCGCCCGTCGGCGTCGCCACCGAGAACACATTCAGCGCACGCGACGAGTAGTGCGCAGGCATGTTGCGCCCTTCGGAACTGGAGCCTGCCCGCGCCATAAAGTCGAGCGCAATCTCGCGCGTGGTCATCCCCCGCGCCAGCATCAGCGCACGGTCGCGATAGGTCGGAAAGATGTAGTCATCAGGGCGCAAATGGTAAGCAATCGCCGCCAGTGCTTCGTGCCCCATGCCAGGCACTTGGAACCAGCCCTTACCTTGACGCATGAGGATTCCCTCGCGGCGGTCGCCCTCGCGTGAGAGCATCATCGTGCGTAGTAGCTCCAACTTTGGGAAACCCACTCGCTCTATAGTCGTCGGCGTCATCGCCATAGAACCTCCTCTGTAGAGTACGCGCCTGCCCTGCGCAGGCTGGAGGGGATTATACCCGTTGGGCATCAGGTAAACTTAGCCCGATGCAGACCTACACGATTACCCTCATTCGCGGCGACGGGATTGGACCCGAAATCGCCGAGAGCGTGGTTGAAGTGTTCGCCGCTGCCGAAGTGCCCATCCGCTGGGAGGAAGCCGACGCAGGGCTAGCATGTCTGGAACGGCACGGCACGCCCATCCCCGAAGCGACGCTGGAGTCCATCCGACGCAACCGCATCGCGCTCAAAGGTCCCACGACCACGCCTATCGGAAGCGGACATCGGAGCGTGAATGTTGCTATCCGCAAGGCGTTCGAACTGTTTGCGAATGTGCGCCCTGCGCGCTCTATTCCTGGGGTGCAGACCCGCTATAATGACATCGACCTGATTCTGGTGCGCGAGAACATCGAGGACACCTACGCAGGGGTGGAATACTGGCAGACGCCTGATGTCGCCGAGACGCTGCGCCTGATTTCGCGCCCAGGTTCGGCGGCGGTGACTCGCTACGCCTTCGACTTAGCGCGACGATTGGGCAGGCGCAAAGTCACCTGCGTCCACAAGGCGAACATTCAGAAACTCTCCGACGGGCTGTTTCTGGAGTGTTTCCGCGCCATCGCCGCCGAGTATCCCGACCTCGAAAGCGACGATATCTTGGTGGACAACGCCTGCATGCAGTTGGTGATGCGTCCCGAGCGGTTCGATGTGCTGGTGCTGCCGAACTTGTTTGGCGACATCGTGAGCGACTTGTGCGCGGGCTTAATCGGCGGCTTAGGCGTCGCGCCAGGGGGCAACATCGGCAACGGCTATGCGGTGTTCGAGGCGGTGCATGGCTCCGCGCCCGATATTGCGGGCAAGGGGATTGCCAATCCGACGGCGTTCCTGCTTTCGGCGGTGCAGATGCTGCACCATCTGGGGCTGCACGGGGACGCGGAGCGCATCGAATGCGCCCTGCGCTACACACTAGTGTCGGGTATCAAGACGCGCGATTTGGGCGGCAACGCGAACACGCGCGAGTTCACTAAGGCGGTCGTCAGCAACCTACCCCCACGCAGCCAAGTGCAGGCGCGCAACGCACCCGTTGGCGAGCCGTATCGCATACCAATGCCGTCCCCGCGCCGAACCGACGCCGAAGGATGGCAGACCGTCGGAGTCGACCTCTTTTTCCACGCGCTCACGCCACCGACCGGCCTGCCCGCACAGATTGGCGCGGCGCGCCTACACGCGATTTCCAATCGTGGCGTCACGCTCGACCCGCACGAGCAAGGCGACCGCTACCTGCTCAACTGGTTCCGCGCACGCTACCTGTCCGAGACGCCCATCAGTGAGGCGGAACTCGAGACGATTCTGGAAACACTCGCCCCGCGCCTGCACTGGACAACACTCCAGCGACTCTACCGTACCCCCGACGGGGTCGACCTCTTTAGCCCGATTTTAGTGGACTAACTATCAGGGCGTTGTTGCAAGGCGGTACACTTTTGGTATGCGCAGGGAGGGCTTCCTTGCCTATGGGGCGCGTCAGACGATAGAGAACCTGCACGGCTTGCAAGCATGCATGGCGACGCTTGTCGCAGACGACCTGCAGACAGTAGAGCGCACACTGGACAGTGCCCATCGGTTGCAGACTTGCCTAACGCTGTTTACAAAGGGCTATCCTACACCGCGCGTGGCGTTCTGGAAGCGTCGGCTTCGGCGCATTGTGCGCGCCTTGAACGCCCTTCGCGATTGTCTCCGTCTGCACCAGTGGGTCGCTGCGCAACAGCCACCGCCTGCCTTCAAAGCGGGTGTTCAGCGCGCGCTGCTCCGACTGCGCCAACGCGCCCAACGCTGCCACGAAACGCTCCTGCTCGCTTGGCAACGCTGGAATTGCGCGCATCTCCCCAACGAGATTGAGGGATTGTCGCGACGCTGGATTCGATCGTTTGGCGGAGAACCTGTCGATATCGAACACGCGCTGATGCAGTGGCAATCGCTCCAGCGCGAGCACTGGGCAGCCCTACGCTCGCCTGCGCTATCACTGGCAATCCGATGCGGGCGGCTGCGTGCCTTGCAGGAAGCGCACGACCTACTCACGCCGCTGAAGCTCCCTTTGGAATACTCCGACAACCTGCAAACCCATCTCGAGATTCTGGACGCCCAGCGATTCCATGCCGCTGCGTTGTGCCTGCTACGCGAAATGCTCGCCGAAGAGCGAGCTCAAACCCTGCAGTACGCAGGCAGCTTGCGCGGCTTTCGGCGAATCGAGAGCGGCTGGGAATGGCTGATTGAACAGCTGGTGGCATTTCTGCATCCATCGGACGAGCCGAGTCTACCTGCAGGATCCACGCACACGCAGACGAAAAAACGGTGAAGTAGCGAATCACATGTGCCGATAGGCAGTCTATTGTGTAAGGATGGGTTCACGCTCTTGGCGAGCGCAGGGGGTATACTACAGACGGAGGGCTGGTATGGTTAATGGCAACTTGCGCAAAGGACACGCCGTCGTGTTGGGCGCGGGCACGATGGGCGGCGGCATTGCCGCGCTGTTGGCAAGCATCGGCTGGCGCGTTCACCTGCTGGATCAAGGCGAGATTGCCCATCGCGCACTGGAACGCTTGCAGCAGTCGGGCGCATTTTATCAACCCAGCGACGCCGCGCGAATCACGCCAGGCAGCGTAGAAACCGACTTGGACTGCGTGCGCGACGCCGACTGGGTCGTGGAAGCAATTATCGAGCAGATTGAACCCAAGCGCGCGCTGTGGCGGCAGGTCGCCGAGCGGGTGAACCCCGACGCCGTGCTGAGTTCCAACACTTCGGGACTGGGCATCGCCGAAATCGCGCAAGCACTGCCCGAACCCCTGCGCAAGCGGTTTCTGGGCACGCACTTTTTCAACCCCCCGCGCGTCATGCGCCTGCTGGAACTGATTCCCACCGAAGACACCGACCCTGACCTGACGGTGCGCTTCACGACCTTCGCCGAGCGGCTGCTGGGCAAGCGCGTCGTGCTGGCGAAAGACCGTCCTGGGTTTATCACGACACGCATCGGCATCTACGCGATGGTGCAGGCGTTGGTGAGCGCGATTCGGTACGGCATCACGCCCGAAGAGGCAGACCTGCTGCTGGGCACGCTGGTGGGTCGCCCGCGCAGCGGGGTGTTTCGGCTAACGGACCTTGTAGGGCTCGATGTCGCCAACAACATCATCCGCAACCAGAAAGAGCGTCTGCCCGACGACGCTTATGTCCAGTCGCTGGAGCCGCCCGCCCTCTGGCACGCGCTGATTGCGCAGGGGCATCTCGGCGAGAAGGCGGGCGCGGGCTTCTATCGGCGCGAGGGCAAGCAAATCCTCACGCTGGACTACGCGACGCTGGACTACCGCCCCTACGCCGAGCCGAACCTGCCGATCGAGCCGAGCCTGAGCCGCGCTCCCTACGAGGAGCGGCTGCCCGCCTTGCTGAACCTGCCCGACCCATATGGCGCGTTTATGCGCGAGGCGTTCCTCAAGCCGTTGGCGTATGGCGCGGCGGTGATGCCCGAAGTCGCCTACGACATCCCGTCGCTGGACATGGCGATGCGGCTGGGCTACAACTGGGACCTCGGCGTGTTCGAAACTTGGGACGCGCTGGGCGAGGCGGGACGCGAAGCCCTCGCGCGGCTCGACCTGCCCGAAGAGCCTGCCCCGCTACGCGCCCTGCGCCAATCAGGGCTGAAGACCTTCTACACAACCAAAGGCGCGAGCCGACTCTACTTCGAGCCGCGCGACGAACAGGGCGACTACGCGCCGTTGATGACCCCGCAGTTTTTTGTGCGCCTCGATGACCTCGCCCGCGCGGGCAGGGTGCTGGACGAGACGCCCGAATGCCGCGTGATCGACCTCGGCGACGATGTGGCGTGCATCGAGTTCCGCACCAAAGCGAATGTGCTGACGCCCAGCCTGATGGAGTTCGTGCTGGCGTACCTTGAGCGCGCCGAGCGCACGCATGTCGGCGTCGTGATTGGCAATCAGGGGCGGATGTTCTCGGCGGGGTTCAACCTGAACCTGTTTCTGGACTACATCGCCCGCGAGGATTGGCAGGGCATGGAGCGCGGGCTGACGCTGCTGCAGGAACTCAGTCAGCGCATTCGGTACTGTGGTGTGCCTGTAGTGGCGGCGGTGCATGGCTACGCGCTGGGCGGCGGGCTGGAGGTCGTGCTGCCCTGCGTGCATGTGCATGCGCATGTGGATGCGGGGCTGGGGCTGCCCGAAGCGTCGGTCGGGCTGATTCCTGCAGGC